>Ga0315336_1000140_pt1 | contig 308253 bp, 291 predicted proteins | sample ASW5metaG_FD_204512 | JGI IMG/M metagenome (GOLD analysis project Ga0315336, IMG submission 204512) | Ammonia-oxidizing marine archaeal communities from Monterey Bay, California, United States - ASW #5 | ecosystem: Environmental > Aquatic > Marine > Intertidal zone | place: USA: California...
AAGGTCTCCTGTCTGTGCGGTGAAGTGGTAGCAGCTCCACTCCACGACGGGAGACCTTCGCCAATCAACGACCGCTACAGCGAGTCGTCACACTTTCTCAACCAACCTGCCTGGGCAGTACACCTAGGGCGTGAACAAATCGGCCCGGATCGATGAATCGCTGACCGTTGATGTTGAGTCCGGCGGTGATGTCCGGTGACGCTAACGGCACCTGTTCACGCAGCGCCGCCCCCGATAGTGCCGTGACATACATTGACTGCCCGGCATTTGGAGCTGCCGCAGCTCCGCCATCATCTGTTCGGCGTCATCAATGGTGCGAAACACTGCGGTGATCGGGGCATCGGTGATGGGCGCATCGACACCGTTGGCGGTAAGCACGTCATAGGCTTCGATGGCCTCCTCGTTGAGTGGCACGTTGGCCTGCTCCGTCTTATTCCACGACGATCTCCGACAGTTGACGGCGAACTGGATCAAGAAGACCGCGAGCTCTGAATCGGCGGTCAATGGGATGTGTAGCGGCGCGCTCCGGTTGCCGAGGGACCGCAGCGCATAGCGCAGCACTGCCGACGAGTTCAGCGGGATAGTCAAACTCGGCGCGATCCATCCAGCGTTCCCCCACGAGGCGCCGGCCGCCACGCCAGCGCGGTCCACCACGGTGACTTCGACACCACGTTCCTGCAAGACCACGCCGTGGATAGCCCGACGATGCCTGCACCGACGACGATCGCCGACCGTGGCCCCCCATCAATGCGTTCGACGCGCAGCATCACAAATCCTCCGTAGTTTCACCTGTTCTTGTCTAATTCGATGGTCGTGTGGATGACCGCCGCGACGCTTGCCCGAATTCGACAACCCCCCGAGGGGGCGTTGTCGCTAACCGACAATTCGAGCCGGGGGCTAAAGCCGTGCATACGACCGGGATTGGATGCCGAAAGGACCTGTTGCTGAGACCAGAAGCTCATCTGGCGCGAGAAACTTTCTGGCAGAGAGTGCAAATAACGAGGCGAGTGGCGTTTTATTTTTTCTCACGTATGGTGGATGGCAGTGGTTGCCACTTCGTATAAAGGAGCGACAATGGCTAATAAATCTGCGGGAAAAGACCTTCGAAAACCCGCACTATCCCTCAAGGAACGTCGGGCTATCAAGCGCGCCAGGGCGATAGAGGCGAGCCCGCCGCGTTCGCGTAAGCGCAAGGGTTGACGCTGACCCTGGAGTTTTTCGTGCGCCTTCGAGTGGCACGAAATCCCAGAAAATACATGACCACGTGGGTGATCGACCGCCGCTCGTATCGAGTCGATTTAATCCGACTCGTGGCGATGGGCGGATTCGCGATCGGCAGTCAACAACACGCCCGCTGATCGTAATTTGCATTTCGAAACCGCGGCTTTCACGAGCCGGGCCCAGCGCTATTCGGTGTCGGTAGCCGCCAGTTCGATCATCATGGCCAGCCGCTTTCTCGCATCGTCTAAGGGCAGACTAGTGATCTCCGCCATCTTGCGCAGACGGTAACGCACGGTGTTTTCGTGTACCCCCAATTGTTTACCGGCCTCGGCTGGGTCGCCTTGAGCCTCCAGCCAGGCCTGCAGAGTAAGCACGTAGTCGGATGCGTTGGCGCGGTCATGGCGGCGTAGATCGGCCACCGGTCCCCGGTCCGGAGACCGACCTGAGCGCGCCGCCGTGCGCAACCGCTGCAGAAGGATTTCATCCCAGGATTCGTCGTAGGCGGGCGGCGTGACTCGAGAAGACACCTCGTGAAGCGCCAAACATTCATCGGCCTCCAGACGGGCGGCGGCGAGGTCGCCCACCTCGGCCGTACCGCTGATACCGGCCAACACCGTCGCCCCTTCGGGCAATGCCGCCCGCAAACCGGTGATCCATTGGCGCGCCAGCGACGATTGCTCACCGGGCAGCAACGTGTAGACGGTGTTGCCGGCCAAGGCGCTGCGGCCCGGCCGTGACCAACCAAATCCGGTGGTGGCACGCTCGAAAGCCAACAGCAAGGCGGCATCACGGTCTGATCCGATGAACGCCTGCAGGGCAATCACCCGTAATCGGCCATGCGCCAAACCCAGCCTGCTGGCTAGCGTGTCGCCATCAGCGGCGCCCTCCAGCAACCGGATCACCAGCTCGGATTCGACCTGTCGTTCAAGGTCGGCACTGGCGCGAGACCGCAACATGTGCAGGGCCACCGTGTGCGCGCCATCAGTCAAGGCGGTGCGCGCGGCGACATCCAGTGGTGCCGGGCACGCTACCCAGACCGAGCCGATGAGTTCTCGGCCCGAGCGCACCGCCACCACCATGCGCCCGGTCGACCCGAGTCCGGCGTCCTCGCCGACAAACAACGGCTCATCAGAAACCGCCAGGTGCGCAAAGACGCCACGGTCCTCGAAGAATTCACGCAACGACTCTGGTGTCTGTCGTTCCAAGATCGTCGCCACCCGTGCCGAGTCAGCGTGCTGCTGCTGCCTCGAATACGCCAACACCCGCAACAGTCGATCATGGATAACGACCGCACCGCCGATGGCGTGCGCCAGGCTGTCAGCAAGTGCAAATAAATCGGTGGGGCCACGACCAGATTCTGTTTCGCGGCCCTCCAACACCAGCCCATAGACCACGGCGGCCAAATCACTCCACGACACAGCCTCGTCGACCACCATCACCGCGCCGGCTTCGACGTCATCGTCGAACTTGGTCGGCTTCTCAGCACCGCGCATCAGCACCACGACCGCGCGCGCCGACGCCGCCCACCGCACCGCTTCCCTGACCGATCCAGCACCAATGGCCAGCAATACATCGCCCACCACAGCGCGGTGCTCGGCCGGTTCGTGGATCACCACGCTACTCAGCTCAGTGGACCTGGGCACCGACGACCAACGCAGACGCACGCCATAACCACCGAGCACGTTCACCAAGCGGTCCAGAGTGATCACGACCCGCTCCCATCCCGAACTGATAATCGTAACCACGGATCGGCCCCGCCGAACGACGAACGCTTCGCGATCGATCCTGGTTGAAATGTATGCGGTGCCCGAGGTCACGACGCGCTCGACGGCTCCTGACAGGTGATAGCCGGATACCCAAATCCCCGGCTGATGGCTCAAGCAGTAGCCGATCGTTGTTTGAAATGCCCAGGACCGATCATGCGCATCGGTCGAATGACTCAGTGCCAAACGCGTCGATGAGCCAGCGAGCGTCGCCGTGGCCGTACACACATCGCCTCCGTCGCCGACCTTGTGGGCTGTTTGAAGCACCAGGGCGGACTGGGCCTCGGCCCGGATCAGCGTTGAGCGTGCCAAGACACCGTGCGGTACCGGTCCGGCACGATCACGAACGATCCGTCTCGGGTGACCATGGCCGCTGTCGAGATTCGACAAAGCACGGCGGCGTCGTTGTCTGGGCCGGGCAAGACCTGAGCCGCCAATCGCGACCACCATGAAAATGGACAAGCAATAGATGCGATTGGTGCAGGAGAGCTCATGGACAGCCATGATCGGCTACCGCGGTCAGCGGCCGCACCGGTACGCGCCGCGTTGGGGCCGTCGCCTATCGCCGAGAGCCGCGAACCCGCGTCTGCCACTGCGCCATCCCCACCTGTGTCCACGCGCCAACGGCTCACGCCCCATTCAAGCTCGAACTCGACTCGCCAACAGAATATTTCGATGCTCGTCCCCCGCCCGCACGATCAACCAATCAGCATCCGGGCGACACCCGAAGAGGTCCTGGAGACATCCGGGGTTCGTCTACCACACTGGTCCATCTTCGGGCTGGTGAGCCGTAATCCTTTGGTATGGCGCAGCGATCGGATTGAGGCACTGGTATTGGCGCTCGCCATCACGGTGTCGCTGCTGGCCATGCCGCTTGCCAGTGCGGTGTAAACCACCGTCGCTCCCTCATCGAGCGAATCGATTCACGACCAAAAACAAAGGGGAACTCACTTATGTCCGCACCCACCGTGTACTTCGCTCAACCACGCCGGTTGACGATCGCATATCCCCGCTTGCGATTGAAGCCCGCACACAGCTCTGCGGGTTTCGTACAGGGCGGGTGGTGGCCTCGAAGCGACCAACTGTACATCGAACTTCCGCTGCTGCTCGCAGCCTTACCGTCTCGGTCCGGTGTCATCGAGCGGGTGATCTACGACGAGAACAATTGGGCTCCCGCAGCATTGAGGCAGGAGTTTCAGGGACACAGCGTGATCCTTGAGCCCAGCACCACCTCGCCCAACTCACTGACCTTGAGCGGCAAGCGGTTCGGAACGCTCGTACTGCTGGTGGTGCCCCACGACGCCGACCAGGCCACGGCCACCACTGCCGTGACGATGGCGGCCGACCCCGACAACGTCTCGAGCGCCGAGGATTTACTGCAGATCGCGAAACCGACGAGACGGCGGCGCCGCCGCGCACTAGTGACACAGCCGCGCTGCGGGTCCGACGACGCAGCAGTACCCCGTCGAGGACATAACCGCAGCGAATCTGCCATCGCATGAGAAATTCGGTAGGTGCGACACGCTCAGTGACACTCATCGTCGGCGACCGCAGGCCGCGGATGCGTGCCAACAGTCCCTGCGTCACTCCGGTCAGACCAGCTATTCGGCCGCAGACATCGCCGGAACCGTCGTCACCGCACCCATGTCGCGTCGACGAGCTCGCTCACACACAGCACACCGCCGGCTGTCAGCGCGCCGACGGTTGCATCGTCGCAGTCAACGACGGGCAACGCCGCAAAACCTCCTCCGATTAGCCCGATTCGACGTCAAGAAATTTTCCACCTGGCTGGCCATTCGCGTGCACGCACTTGACGTCAACTCGCTGTCTGGGCGGTGCGGACGGCGCCAATAAGTGCGCTTGTTCGATCCCGACAACGGCGCACGATCGCGTTGTCAGGTTCCAGCAAACCGATCGCCCGCCGTCCGCTCCACCATGGAGACAACAACGAAAGTTCAGATGTGGAGGTTTGGTAATGAGCGGCGGCGAGCGCATGGACGGCGGCCCCCGGTCGGCGATCGTGATCGGCGCGGGCATCGTCGGGCTGTCGACGGCATGGTTCCTACAAGAGCGCGGCGTCGACGTCACCGTCGTGGACCGCACCGGCGTGGCAGCTGGCGCGTCTTGGGGCAACGCCGGCTGGATCTCACCGTCACTAGCCCTTCCGCTCAACGCGCCGGCGGGCTTGCGCGCTGGGCTGCGCTCGTTGGTCGATCCGTCCTCCCCGCTGCACATCCCGATGACCGCCGACACGGCGCTCGGGGCCTTCCTGATGCAGTTCGCCGCCAGTTGTCGCCATTCGTCGTGGAAACGCGCGGTGCGCGCCAACGTGCCGCTCAACGAGGAAGCCATTGAGGCCTTCGACGTGCTGGTCGCCAACGGCGTCGACGCACCGATGACCGACGCCCCCATCACCGCGCTGTTTCGCAACACCGAACATGCCGAACGCATGCTGCGCGACCTTCGCCAACTCGAAAATGCCGGGCAGACACTGTCTGTCACCGGACTGGCCGGCGAGGCGCTACGCGAGCAAGCGCCGCTGGCGTCCCCAAAAATCACCGCCGCGCTCAACATCAACGGTCAGCGCTTCATCGATCCCGGCCGGTTCGTGCAGGCGCTGGGGCGAGCGGTCGTCGACAGGGGCGCAACGATGCGCACGCTGGAAGTCAGCGACGTGCTGTCCGCAAGCACCGGCGTCCAGGTATACCCGCGCAGCGGTAAGTGGCTGACCGCCGACGCCGCGGTGATCGCTACCGGCGCATGGCTGCCCCAGCTGGCAGACAACCGGATACGCGTGCCCGTGCAGGCCGGTCGCGGCTACTCGTTCACCGTGCCCGTGGACCGTCCCATTCCCGGGCCGATCTACCTACCCGACGTGCGGGTGGCGTGTACGCCCTACCACGGGGCACTGCGTGTCTCGGGAGCGATGGAATTCCGCGACCCGCACGAACCGGCGGTACCCGAGAGGGTGGGCGCACTCGTCGCCTCCGCCAGCCCACTGCTGGAAGGAGTACGGTGGGCCGAACGCAGCGACATCTGGGTCGGCCCCCGACCAGTCACCCCCGACGGGCGGGCCTTGATCGGCGAGATCTCGCGAGACGTCTTTGTGGCCGGTGGCCACGGCATGTGGGGATTGGCACACGGGCCGATCACCGGTCGCCTGCTGGCCGAACAGATCACCACCGGCAAGCAACCCGAAGCCTTGCGCGCCTTCGACCCGCTGCGCAGAACCGGGCGCTAGACCTCCGCCACCCTCGTTGGTCCACACGCCCGTAAAACCCATCACGGGCGCCCGAGTCGTCAGGGGCGGAGCCCACGCCACCGCCCGCCCCTGACGACACCCCGACTTCAAAGAGAAGGACACCGTCGAAAATGACTACAACCGAACGTCTTTGGATGACACCCGAGGCTCACAGTGAGCTGCAGGCAGAACTTGCCGCCCTGCGTTCACGTCCCAACATCGAAGTTCCTGAAGACTTTATGGACTACGACGACAACCTCGTCGCGAAGTACGCTGCACGACAAGCCCGCATCCGTCGAATTCAAGACTTGCTGGCCAATGCCGTGGTCGGTGAAGACCCGCCCGATGACGGTATCGCCGAACCGGGAATGGTTTTGACCGTCCGCTACGACGACACCGGCGAGATCGAAACCTTTTTGCTCGGCGTGCGCGGCGTCGACGCCGGCGACATCGACGTGTACTCAGTCCAATCGCCACTGGGCAGCGCGATCGCTGGCGCACTAGTTGGTGAACAGCGCACCTACTCCATCCCTAGCGGGGTTAACCTGCCCGTCACGCTGCTCAAGGCGGTGCCCTATGGAATGCGTACGCCCAAATCGTCAGGGGCACAATCTGCCTCACCGCAACGCATCAGCGGCCCTGCCCGACCCACCCGGGTAACAGCACAGGTCAACACGAAGTAACTGCAACTACGAACTTTAAAGGAACCGACATGACCAGTACGACACGCGTGTGGATCTCAGCGCAAGCGCACGAGCGCCTCCACCGCGAACTGGACACCCTGCGTTTTCTGTTCTCCGCCGGAATCGCCGACGACGGCACCGACGAGAATGCCACCGTAGTGCGACGTGCGTGGGAGCGGCGAATTCAACAGATACATGACCTCCTGATAAACGCCGCCGTCGGGGACGACCCACCCGACGACGGTTTGGCCGAACCGGGCATGGTGGTTACGATTCGCCGTCACGCTACCGGCGACACCGAAACGTTCCTACTCGGCGTTCACGACGCCGAATACCTAGACATGCCCGTCTATTCCATCGAATCCCCGTTGGGCGCCGCCATCGCGGGAGCACGCGCCGGTGAACGCCGCACCTTCGAACTGCCCAGTGGCAGCCCCCTGGCCGTCACCCTTCTCAAAGCGGTGCCCTACGGCCTCCACATTGCCGACGTGGACCAGCCCGCACAAAACGTCGAAGTTAAGCGCACAACAACGAAAGGCAGCACATGTTGACGATTACCGAGAACATAAGCGACACATCGACGCGTCGGCCAGCAATAGCGAGCTTGCGAATGCAGCTGAAACCCGCACACCGGTCGTGCGGCTTCGTTCAGGGCGCCTGGTGGCCTCGATCGAGCGAACTCGGGAGCGAACTGCCTGCCCTGCTGGGGGCACTCTCGCTACGGTTCGGCGCGATCGACAGCGTGCTTTACCACGAAAATGACTGGTCACCAGCACCTTTGAGCACTACGCATCAAGGCGATCAAGTTATCCTCAGCGCCCACCAAGGCTGGCCGAACGTCATCTCGGTACTCGGACCCCGGTTCGGAAGGCTCGACCTGCTGGTCGTACCCCCGTACACCGAACCCACGCACGCCTACGACGTGGTGACCAAAGCGGTCAGCGTCAACGACACCTCGACACCCGACCAACTACTCGGTATCACACGCGGCAGTGATCATCGGCTGCTCTCTCCCACCGCGCTTGAAAGATGGGAAGCCGACGGAGGAGCAGTGCCACTTGCATCGCCAATACAACCTCAGATGCAGGACGCATGAGCACTTGACTACGCCCGAGGAACCTGTGGCGCGACGCCCCATCCGCAGGGCTCCTGGTCATGGACCATGACAAATTCTCGGAAGCGATGAGCGTGAACCCTCGACAGAGTTTGTCCGCCAACAACACTCGCTGTGGACCTGTGTTCCGACAATCACCGGAGGCATGACATGTCAGCAACCCGTCAGAGAATTTCCAGTACACGCCCCGTCGGCATGGCACGGCCAGCCGGCGGCGTCATTGATACGTCGGCTTTACGCCCCCTGCCCGCAACCAACAAGTACATCGCCAGCACTCACAGCCTCGCTCCTATCGCTATCCAGCGGTGGGAAGCCGAGGGAGGTGCGCTCGACCCTCCAGGCCACGCTTAGCACCACCAACACAACCGCCGAGCCACTCAGCTGTGACCTGGTCGCCCACAGCCGGCCCCGTCAGCCATATTTCAAACCACGCCGAAGGAACCACCCATGCCTAGTGCTGCTGCTTGCGCTACCCGGACCCGAGCGGTCGCAATACAATTAGCTTCTACCCTCGAAGGGGATTGCGACCAGGAGCTAACCCGGCTCGACCAGCGTGATGGCGGATTGATGACCGCGGGAGCTCCCGCCAAGTCCCACCAGATTTACCCGGAATGCGGATCGAGCGCCAGCAGACGCTTGACGTTACGCGAGTGTACTCCGACGTGACGCTCGACGACGTCATCGTCTCCGACGACGCACTGTTTGCATCAGGCGATGCGGCCCAGACTGAGATCGCACGGTCGTCTCACGTCAACGCAGTGTTGGCCTGCGCGGAACTTACCGGCGTCGGCAAGAAACTTCTAGAGATGACACTGGAGTATGCCGCCCAACGAGTGCAGTTCGGGCGACCCGTGGGCAGCTACCAGGCCGTTAAACACAAGTGCGCGGACATCCGCATGTGGGTGCAATCAGCCACCGCCGCAACGTATTACGCAGCGATGGCCATCGATGCACAGACATCCGATCATGCTCGGGCCGTCAGTGTTGCCAAGGTCTGTGCGTCCGACGCGATCACCCGTGTCGCTGGCGAGGCCCTGCAGCTACACGGCGGTGTCGGATTCACCTGGGAGCACGATCTACACCTCAATCTGCGCCGCGCACGTACCAACGCACTCCTCTATGGCGACGCCACACATCATCAGGAGTTGCTGTGCAAATCGTCGGAGACAGGCGTTCCGACCTAACCCCTCAGCGACGGCCGCCGCGCTGGCGACACCCCATCCCATGGATAACATTCGTTATCCATCAAAACCGGGCTGTGTTATTCGTCTGTCCGCAGCCCGCCGATAATGACCAACTACGTCAATACGTAACTTCTGACGCGCGACAAGATTCCCCGGCTAGTAAGTGGATAGGCGGGTACCGCAGGCTGGGCACCAGCGGACCTCGCAGCCGAGCAGCACTGCGATCGATGACAGATCCTGCACGTGGAGGTTGCATGCCCTGCGGGCGAGGTGCACCCGAATGGTGTCCACGATGAAATTCACCCGTCCGACCGGGTTAGTTCCGTATCCGTTGACATCGATGGTGCCCTGGGCGATCACCTCACCCTCGGACAGTTCACGGGTTTCGTAGCGGGGTTGGCCGTCGGCGCAGGTACCAACAAGGGCGCGGGCGAAGCGGCCGTTGGGCCGCAGATCGAGTTCGATGCGCCACTCGTCGTGGCGTTCGCGAAAGTAGAAGGTGTGGTCGTCGACTATCCCGCGCCACTGTTCCGGCGCGAGTCCGCCGTGGCTGTACACGGCGACTCTCGGCTGCGTCGCTAGCCAAGTTTCCAGTTCGGCTTCCGCAGCGCGCTCGGCGGCCCTGATCCGCTTGCCTTCAGGTGACTGCCAGAACGCGGTGGCTTCGTTGCGCCAGTTGTCCCAAGCGAGTCGACGTTCCTGTGCGGTCCGCGTGCAGCTGCAGCCGAATCCGTAGTCGTGGAAGTCGCTTTCGGGCAGCCGGGGGTGGCACGAACACGAACACGGCTCGCCGCTGTCGACATGGAGCCAAAGCGAAACTGCGTCGAGCGCAGCGTCGGCGAGCGCTCCGGGGTCATCGGAGCTGTGCAGGCCGAACATCGCCGCCAGGTAGTCGTGGTAGCGCCCGCGCGCAATGCTACGGGAGCGCTCCCGTCGTCGCCGATACTCTTCCGCGCCAGCGGCGTCGGAGAAATTGACCACGTACAACTCGGGGTCTTCACCCACGTCACCGGTTGGATCTTTATCAGTCACGGTGCTCTCTCAAACTGGGTCTCACCTACAGCACCCGTTACGTCGTGTCTTGCTGCACAGGCGTGTAGCCGAGGCTGTCGGCGCACGAAGCGCAAAGTGTTTTCACCAAATAGCGGGTCTCATGCAACACGCCGGGTTCGCTGCAGCGTTCGCAAGTGCTCGCCGAAGCACGTTCGGCTTCGCCGGTGATCGCCCTGAATGCATCGGACACCGCGGGGCTGTGTTCGTCTCCGCTGGGTGCGCAGTAGTAGCGCAGGGTGCCGAATTTCTCCTTGACCTGGTGCACCACGTATTCGGGGTCGATCGCAGACAGGCGCTCATCGACGCCGACCACTATCGGGTACCAGCCGGCGTCGTGGCTGATCCAGCGTCCCCAGCCATCGGGGATCCGGCGCAGGATTGTCTCCAGCGCCCGAGCGAACGGGCCAGCGTCGGCAGGGATGTGCAGCGCGTTGAGCATGGTGTCTCGGTCGACCTCGACAGACCTAATCCGAGCGACCCCGCCCGCTACGTCCTCTGGCGTGGCGGTTCCGGCGCGCAGCCCGGCAGACATTTCTGTCATGTCGGACACCATGGCCCGCACCCGAATCTTCTCCGCGTCGGTGAGCTCGGGAATGTGTTGGTCTTCGCTCATCTACAGGTACATCCCTTCCAGCGCGGAGGCGCGATAGCTGCGCTGACGTCAGGTTGAAGAGACCTCGACCAAACGGTCGCCGTCGACCACCCTCAGCAGAGGCTTGTCGAACGCCATCTGGATCATTTCCACGGAGCCCCTGAGGTCGCCGTAGTCATCCCAGCGCAGGAAGTCGAGCCCGCTGTCCACCCACCCCAGAGGGCCGTCGCCGTCGTAGTAGACCTCAGCGATGAAGTATTCGGTCTGGTCGAACGACTGCAGGACACGGTAGTTCCAGTAATTCACTGTCGGATTCCCCTTCGCCGTCGCCTGGGCTGGCTGCCTCCACGGTTGACTCGATGGCCCTCGTCTCGATCTGTTGTCGGGTCGTCGAGCATCTCACTCGCGTTCGGCTTTGGTGATCGGTGAACGATCCTCGAGTAGCGGCCATATTTCAGTCTTGAGAAAGGCGAGCAGATCGTCTGCCGCGTCGCCGGTGCCGGACTGGATCATTCCGCTTTGTACTTGCGTCCGATCGGTTTCGCCACGCGTTACAAGAGCGTCAGCGGTTCTCGTCCCGCTTTCGGCGATGTACCGCTCGACGGCAGGTGATCGGACAAAATCAGCCGGCACCTCACGGCCTTCGAGCCGTGCCGATGCCTTGGTGTTCTTTCTGGCCGCGGCTCGGATGGCAGCCGGCGTGACCGTGACCGTCTTACGTTTCACAGGACAACACCTCCTCAAGGAGCGAGCGGGCCGCCACCGCGTTGCTTCGTGCGGGCAAGGCAGACACCGCGCACACCGAGTGGCCTCGATCGTGTCTAGGTCGGCTACCAATGCCGAGTCGACTTCGTACATCAAGCGATCACCGTTTACGACAGACACACGTTAGGGAGGCCCGGCGCCAGCTTCGTCACGCAAATCGATTATCAGATAAGTGATTTCGTGATCTCCTTCGGGAGCCGACAGCGGCCAGTCATACATCGTCCGCCCGTCGGATCGGCAAGACCTAATCCATCCTGGCTCTGTTAGCAGGTTGTGGAGTTCAGCGTTCGCCACAGTAGCTCCAACATCACCGTTGACCTTGCCAGGAGTACGCCAAATCGTTTGGCCCGGCTGGACGAAACGGCGTCGGGCGCTCCTCTGATTACGACGGGCAATCTTCAATCTGACGATCCTCGCTCTAGCGATCATGCGCTCCGCTAGTTGCGAACACTTTCCAGATGCGGCCCGATGGCATCGAGGATCCAGGATTGAACACTGCGGTGCCCGGACTGCTTCGCTAGCGCGCGCAGTGCTCGCTGCTCTGACGGCAACAGCCGTAGGTTCAGTTTCTCGGTGCGTTGTCGCGTCTCGGTCCCGCTTCTCCGCTTTTCCACCTTGACTCTCCTACGGCATAGCCTGCTCTAGCTATCCGATAGTACTACTAGTAGGGCACGCGGCCATCCCCAAGCGCGTACATCACTTGAGTCGTGTTGAGCCCAACGTTGGCGACAAGCTCGCGTATTGACTGACATGCGCGCGACCAACGTCTCGGCTGTCGATCGCCGATTCAATCGTCTGGGACGCTGACCCTTCTCAACGAATGCCCTCCAGGAGTTCGGCAGCCGAGACACCGAGCGCCTTCGCGATGTCGAAGAGTCGCTCATGCAGGATTCCTCGGCGGCCATGTTCGACGTCCATCAACACGTTGCGAGACAGCCCGGACAGCAGGGCGAGCTGCTCCTGAGTGAGTCCGCGTTCAATGCGCAAACGCTGAATCCGAGTGCCCAATGACCGCCGCCGACGCTCCCACGCGGCGACGCGCTTGGGGTCGTTCTGACTGGGGCGTGTCGGCACGCATTCCAGTACTCCCGCCAGAAGGCGCAAAGTCTGCCCTACTAGTAGGGCATTCTTGAGATGTGCCGTTCAGATCGCACACTTCGTGGCGCTCGGAGTCGCAGGATCCGCCTGTTCGCACGCTGCCGATCCGGCTCGACCCTCTTCCCGAGGGAAGCCTGGACTCCTGGTTGGAAGCACTCGCTCGCCGGAGGGCTACCGCTTGGGGCGACACGTTGTCCGCGGTAGGGCTCACCGATCCGATCGGTGAGGCCACCAATGATCCCGCGCCGCCGTCCATGCTGGCTCGGGTTGACGTCGCGACATATCAACAGGCTCGGTCAGGCGACCGGCATCGCACCGGGTGTGTGGCGAACATTTTGGGTCTGATGGGGCTGCGAAGGTGATGCCCAGAATCCGCACGCTCCCGATACGAGTTGCACCGCTTCCGGAGGAGAGTTTGGAGTCCTGGCTGGAGGCCCTTGCGCGGCGAATGTCGGCGGCATGGGGCGACCTCACGGACGCCGTCGGACTAACCGATGCAAGCAACCGAGAGCTTCACGATCCGGATCGACATGCACACCATCTGACCCCCACCGAGCGTCAATGGTCGGCGCTCACCATTGCGACCGGAATCGAGCACTTGGCAGCCCGGCGGATGACCGTTGCGGCAATGATGTCCGTTCCCACCGGAGTCTCGCTTCCGCACTCGGTGTGCCTGCCCGGCTCGCGATTTTGTCCGCAGTGCCTGGCGGAGCGCGACGGGCGATGGCGGACCTGGTGGTGGCTGCGGTGGGCGTTTGCATGCCCCGACCATGAATGTCTTCTGCTGTCGGCATGCCCGGCGTGTGGACGAAGCCAACGGGTGCGTCCACGCGCTCGCGAACTGGTGCCGGACCCTGGCATGTGCACGCGGAGCGCGCCAGCCGGGGGGCGTACTCCCAAGCGTTGTGACCAGTCGTTGGCCGACGCGCCCGTGGTTGCGCTGGGCGCGGGCCACCCGGCCATCGCGGTTCAGCGCGACATCCTGTCAATCCTTGCTGCGGGCGCCATCTCGACTGGCGTGTACGCCGATTCCCCGTCATCGGTGCAAGAGTTCTTCCGGGACTTGGCGGCGCTCGGTCAGCGCGTGCTCCGCTACGCAGAACCGGCGGACTTGCGCGGCCGATTGCCCGGTGATCTGTGGGCCGACATCGAGCCGCTTACGGGACGGGATGCCCGCCGAGACACCTCGCCGGCATGGGCGGTCACGAACCACTCATCGGCGTCGGTCGCGGCGGCCGCAGCCTGCCTCGCGGTGCCGATTCTGCTCACCGATTCGCACGCCGCTGCTGGCGAGAAATTGCGGTGGCTTGTGGCGTCGATGCGTCGCCGCGGTCTTACGGTGTCGGCGTCGAATGTGGGATGGGGCCGTAATGTCAGCGACGCGCTCATTGGTGTTCAACTGGCGAGAAGTGCTCACAGAACATCCAACACCTTGAGGACCAGGCTTGCGGCTCCGTGCCGACCTCGGCCGGCATACGCGAGATACCCGCTTCCTCACTGCGATGTATCTGTTTTCGCGCGTCTAACATATCGTCGGTCCGTCGACGACGCGTCCTGTGGAACGCGCTCGACGGATCCTCGTCGCCGTGCCAAGGTGGCGCTGTGGCTTGGCGTGCCTCTACCCCGCAAGGGGATCTCGTATTTCTTGGCCCACCTAGCCATGTTCGCCGTACTCATGCCGGCTTCCTTCGCGAGATCAGGGAGCGCGCGGAGTTCGTTGACGTATTGGTCGTAGAGCCATTCTTGGTCGACGGTCGAACGCGCCTGAGCCCGAGCACGGCGCAGCGGAATGTCGTAGTCACGGGCAAGGTTGCCGATCACCTGGCGACTGACCCCTATCAGGACGGCGATGTCGCGCAACGACATCCGCTGACTGCAGTACAGATCGACGAACCGGTAGCGCGGGAGTGCGTCCGTCGCCTTCCCATACGCGTGGCTGTGCCTCGCGCACGTCGTTCCCGCAGGTGGATCTTCGCGGGGCGCTGGGTGTTGATCGAGGAGGTACCGGATGGTGTCGACATCGGTGCCCAGGTGGGCCGCTGCGGAGCCGAGTTTGATCCTTTCGGCCGCCATGATGCGGTGCAGCTCGGCGAGGTCGACGGTGGCCGGGTCTGAACCGGGCAGGCATAGTCCATCCAGCAAGTCGGCAGGCGGAGCCCACGTCGGAGGTTCACCGCCGATGCCACGCTCCGCCAGAAAACCGCGGGCATGTTCGTCCAGTTCACTGGCGAGGCGCGGGGTGAGATACCGCGGGAAGTCGACGACCTTACCTCGAAACAGGGCGTCATCAACAGCGAACGGAGCGATCCCAGCAGGCAGGCCACTGAGCCGTTCGAACAGGAAACACCGGACGATTCGGCCTCGCAGCGTATGCGATCCCGAAGTTCCTGTGCGACGGCAGATTCCCGCCCAGACATCGTCCGGCAACAGCATGGAGTAGTCGAGCCGCGCTCGACGCCGGTAGTCGATGGGCGAATCGTGGTCACCGATGTATTCGGCGATGCGAACGAGGGCGGCCCGAATATCCTGCCAGCTTGAATTTCGCTCGAGAAGCTGTAGCACGCGGGAGACCGCATGGCCTTCGATCGGGGCGTCGACCAGACGTGCGGCCTCGTCGAAGTTGAGACGACTGCGGACGAGGAGCAATGCGGACGGCAGTGCTTGGCGCAAGAACCGCTGGCGGCAGTTCGGGACCGTCAAGCGCAGCGAGAGCACGGGCCACAACATCGACGGGATACGTCGGGCAAGGACTCGCGCCCGAGTTGCGCGGTCCGCGGGGCGGCACGGAAGCGGCGAGCCGATCCGATATCGCAATTGGTCGCTCGGGTGAAGCATCGGCCCCAGCGCGGCGAGTTGAATTCCGGTCAGCACCGGAGAGATTCCCTTCCCCCAGCCCGTGATCGTCGGATGGATGCGCAATCCGCGATTCCGCGCCGAGGCCACCAGCCACCGCAGTTCGTCGCCCGCTCCGGCGACGTCGGACACCTCTAGTGAACTTAAGGCAGCGAGGACACCGACAGCAGCGCTGACAGCCCGCGCCGGCGCAGCCAGCCCTGGTTTCGACTCCGCGCGCGCGATCCCAGATCCGTCGATGCGATAGCGCGTCGCCTCCAGGTACGCCGCGTGCAGATCATCGGGAACCAGGCCTCGCAACTCCTCGGGTGTGGCATAGGCAAGAACGCGGCCGGCAACGGCCCGGATGTCGGAGAGGACGCTGATGCGCGGCTGCGGGCTGATGCGATAGGCGCCGAAGCACGCGGTATCGCCGTCTATTACGGCATCGACGACGCGCTGGGCATGGACAGCCGGGTGGTCGATATCGAACGTCGTGGCCGGGGCTTCGGTGAGGTCGGCACCACATCGAGCCGGTCTGCGGCCGACTGCATTCGTGAAGTGGTGCGCGAATGCGCCTGACTTCGGGATGATGCCGCCGGGGTGACTGCGGCGCCGTTGCACAGCTCCGCACTCCGGGCAGGCATCAGCGAGCAAGCAGCCGTGTTCGGTGCAGGCGAACGTCCAACCAAGTCGCCACGACAACTGCCAACCGCCCGCGCTGCCTTTCAAACACAAAGGACAGAAGCGTGATCCGCAGGCACGTCCCCACGGAAAAGTCCGGCTAAGCACCGAACCACCGCTGTCCTTTATCCTCAATGCTCTTTCGGAGAAGTGAGCCAGCGTCATCGTTTCGAGGATGTCGACGGCGACTCCGGTTGCGGTGCTGATGCTTTGCGCATCCTCTTCCCTTAGCTGCACGATCCACGTGCTGGTGGTGTTCGCCCGGTGTGAGTTCAAACCGACTGCTAGTAGCACGTCACCGAACGCGGCGTGGGTCCGATGGGCGATGCGTTCGAGCCAGGAGTCCAACGCCTCGCCCGTCATCGGCGCGACACGAACTGGCAGCGTCCGGACGGCGCTCACTTCATCCCCGCGATTCTCGTCGCGAAAAGCGGTATCGCGGGGCCCCGGGGATGTCGCGTCCGTGGGTCGCTACGCCGGTGACGCGTCGACCGTGCATACTTCGTCGTGCCATGTTCACAGCTCCTCGCGAAATAGCCTGTCAAATAGTCTTTCTGGTGGCGTCGCCGGCTTGCTTCTTCCTAGCCGTCCGCAGCCTGGCGTGTGCGACCTCGCGGCCAGACTCAGCGGCAACGTCGATCGTGACTTGCTCCAACAGGTCGATGGTCAACGCTTCCTGACCATCAAGAACCGCCAGCGCGCACGCCCGCGTAATCAACGTCGCCAAGGACTGGAAGTAGCCCTGGGTACGCACGTACAGGTAATCACTCAGCTGCCCCGATGCGAGAGAACGCTGGCCGTGATCAGCCAGTACCAACTGTTTCTCCATCGCTCGTACGAGCGTGCGCCATTGCCGTCTACCCGCGAGCGTCTCGGCCTCGAACGGCCGCATGACGTGTGCGGTCACTCGCCTGGCCGTCTGCTGTCTTACGTTGTGCTGCTTCGACGAGTCTCCCCGCCCCTCGGAGAAGAATCCGGCCTCACTTAGCCCGACGCCGACGAACAACGTCGTGATGGGGAAGTCGTTGGCGATCGACTTGAACGTATTGCTCAGCCTCGATCCGTCGGTGGTGTTGAACGCGGAGAAATGCACTTCGTCGATGATCAGCAAGCGCACGTTGCAGTCGAGGAACGCGTCGAGTGCACGTAGCTTGAACTGATCGGCGTTACCCGTACGGATACCGGGATGAGCGACGAAGTACAGCATCGCGAAATACAGCGCGCGTGGCGTGGGTGTTCCGTTCAGCGAGATCCAGCACACCGGCCACCTTTCGTGTCCGTCCCTAGTCATCGGACCGTGCTCGGCGATCACGTCGAGGTGGTAGCGCTGAGCGAAGTTCTGCACCGCCGTGGTCTTTCCGATACCTGCAGGCCCCTCAATGGCTAATCCACCTTTGACGCGGTTGGCATCGCACGCGTTGCTGGCCATCAACACCGAGAGATGCCTGCGCAGATCCAACATCGGTGGCGTCTCTACCACGCCGAGATTGGCGTGCCAATCGAGTCGTTGACTGTTGTACCGACGCCTCTCGGGCGCACTCAAAGCCTTGATCTCCAGCCGAGTAAGCAGTTCCGGCTTGGTGCGCTGAGGGGCATTGACGAACTTCGCCCAGCCTTCCTTCGTGATGAGGGTGATGTTCTTCAGTTCCTCATTGATCTCCGGATCGAAGTCGTTCATGCCAAGTCGAAACTCTCGTCGTTGTAGTCGTCTTCGACGTCGGCGATATCGTCGTCATCACCCATCTCCGCGCCCGCATGACCGAAGTCGAATGGGTTCTCACCCGACTCGGCGAGGCCACGCAGACTCGACAGCGAGTTGACTGCCTGGGCATCGTCGGTCTCGACTTGATTGCTCAGCATCTGCTCCTTGCGAGCCATTCTGAGGGCGATGCGCCGTTCCTTCGGGCTCAGTTCGATGCTGAGATTGAACCGTTTGAACAGTTCGCGCAATGCAAACTGCTCGTCAACGAAACCGTGCGCCTGGACAGCTAACTTGCGCGCGTATTGGTAGGCGTCGTCACTGAAGGCAATCGGGAACTTCGATGCGTGTTCCCACTTGAGGGGGTGCCATTCGCGGTCGTAGGGATGCTGGATGTAGACCGTTGAGATGTCGTCTGGATCGGAGTGAATGGGCCAGGCGTTCTTGAACTTTCCCTCGTAAGGGCTCTTCATCTTGCCCAGCTCACTGAGCACATCGCCTTTGTAGACGAGCCCGTACATCTTGACGCCTTTGCGTTGAATCGTGCGTGCGTCGGCGCGCAGAAACTCCAGGGCCAGATTCGGGTGACGGGGCACCTCGATGTGTCCTGCGCGCGCAATCCCGTGGCTGAACATCTGTGCGGGAGTCATCTTCGGGGCCCGCTTCGCCTGTCTGGCTGGCAACTCCGGATCGAACAGCGAATCATGCGGGACGCGATGGTAGATCCGTCCTACCCATTCGCGCAGGATCTCTTCGAGCTCGTGGATGTAGTAAAACGCTTGGCCCTCCACGTCGAGTCCACGCGAGTTGATATCGGGCCCCTTGTAGCCGGGCAGATATTGCAAAAGCCGCGTGCGCACGGAGCCGAAGAAACGCTCCAACGGCGCTTTGTCCCTACCCTCTCGCAATCGCGCAGGCTGGATCGAGATGCCGAAGCGCTGACACACGCTGTTGAGATGCTCCGAGAGATAGATCCTGCCGTGATCGACGACGATGGTGTCGGGCCTAAGCGCCGGCCCAAACGTCTGTCCCGTGTGGTCGATCTTGTCCGGATCGATCAGCACCTCCCGTGGTATCCCGTGATAGGGCCACACCGCGTCGGAAGGCCAAGCTGCCGGAACAGGAAGCGGCCGAAACACTTGGTACATAAGGGCCGCCGCATCGACGGCCTTCGTTGAGCGCGGTGTCAGACGCAACGCCACGATGCAACGGGTGTACCAGTCCATCGCGACCGTCAGTTCGACCTGCATCCAGCGCGCAGCTGGGTCGAAGCCGAAGACGTCCAACCGAGTGGTGTCGAGAATCAGGTACTCACCCGGCCTTGTGGGGCGCAACTTGCCGTGCTGCCCTTCCGGGCTGTCCGCGAGGTCCCGGTTGCGCTTCGTCGTCCCTCGAAACAAGGGCCGCTGTGCGTCGAGGGCCAGCAGGTGACGGTTCGCCGTCGACCGTGACGGCTCCTTGACCACGCCCTCGCCGTAGAGAAGCTCCAGGCGCGCGGACGCCTGCAGGATCACGGCCGACTTCGTCGGCATCGATTCCTCGGTGTGCTCCCGCATGACGCCGTCGGCGGCGGCAACCCATCGGGGGTCGATCTTCGGCTCCTGCATCTTGCGTCTGGCGACGAGGCCAGCTTCTCCACGCTCGTTGTACGCACGAACCCAGCGACGCAACGTCGAATCACTGACTCCGAGCTCTTTGCACTTGGCGTTGTATCGCTCCATCAGCTTTCGCGCCGGGTCATATTCGGGGCGGGGCTCTCCCTCGAGTGCCAGCTCCGGTGAGCCGGATCGATAGCCGGTCGTCACCTCACGGATGTGTTCGGCCTTCTCCCGCACCGCCTTCATGTCAGCCGGGCTCCGCCCGAGCAGTGCGATGGCGGCGGGATCGTATGGGTCGTCCGGCTCGGGACCGTCCTCGTCTGCTATCAGGCGTGCGCTCGGGTCTGCCAACAGATCGACGACCGACTTACGGCGAAAGGAGTTGGGGCCCTGCAGAACCACCTCATATGTCCCCGCGGCCGAAATGAACTCCGTGACCTCGAACAGCTCGCCGTCGAATTCGAATCTGGATCCGCGGCGGATCTGTACACTCGCCCCACTCACGGCGCGTCCCCCGCCGACTGGCTACGAATCTCGCTCGGCAGAGTATTGGCGTCAGTGATGCTGTGATTCATCATCTTTCACCACTTGTCGCCGGAGTACGGTCTTCGCGTCCAGGACCTCAGTCAGATTTGCCGTGAACTCCTGTGTCCACAGCATGTGCAGCATCGCCGCATGAACGAGTGGCTTGGGATGGGGTATCGATCGTCTGATATCCCTGAACTCCATGCCGTCGACGTTCAACGCACGTAGTGCCCTCAGGCACGGCTGCGAGATGGATTCGGCACGGCGGTATCCCGAGAGGAAGCGCACGTTCTCAACTAACGCCTCGGGTGGCTCCGTCGCGATCTCGAATCGCCAACCGATCGATTCCACGAGGTCTCGGGACCACGCGAATGTAGCTTGCACGATTGGATCGCTCAGTCTCTTCGCCGGCTTGACGTCGACGACGGTGGGCGCTTCTGGAGTGAGCAACCAGTAGTCCGGTACATGGCGCCGCATCTTCCCTTCGATCATCACCCGCAAAAGAAACGGCTGCGCAACGATCTTCGTGACGGACGTGTCGAAGTCAGCGATCAGGAGTCGGGCGAGTTCGAGCCTGGACTCGTAGATCACGTGCGCAGACTCGGTCGAGGACCAGTAGCTGCCCGAGTAGTGCCTCTGTCCGCGGTACCAGCGAAAGGTACGGTACGGTTGCGCCCGACAAAGCACGTCGGGCGTCAAGTCGTTGAGCGGCCTATCGATCAGTTCACCCGTCTCGTCACGAACCGTGACGGACGGCTGCACCTCTGTGTTTGTGCATGGCATCAGTTCTCCATCCATCGGCGGTAGTCATGCCTTCGAGAATGAGTCGCACAGTGCTATCCGCGCCAACCCCCAGATCGAATCGGGATGCAGCCGAGATCAAACCTCCACACGAAAGTCGAACGGTATAAACCTCTTTGGGTTGACCGCGTCAATAGTTTCTATTGACAGCGTCAACAGTTCTTTTGTTGCAAGATGCAACGGTTAAAAGGCCGCGGATGCAGCGGATTTCCATGTCACTCATCTGTAACTGCCTACACGACAGTATCTTTCACCTGCCGTGTTGGTTGCCAGTCGGCATCGTCTTGTCAGTCCTGATTTCGCGTTGCGCGGGTGTCCGCGCACCTGACCGACGTCTATCGGCGCGCCAGCCAGCACCGATTTCCGGCGCGACAACACGTGAGACGAGCCTGCGAAGCCTCGTCGCCATCTGCGCGCGTCGAGCGAACCGCGATTAGACATCACTGACAACGGAGCCCCAAAGCCAACCACCCGACGACCGAAACACAACTTACCTGCGGGAACCTCGAACACAGCGCTCAGTGGATTGGCAACCGCGTGTCTTCACACAGACACGGCGGATGCGCCATCGCTCCGCCGCCACCCGTGAGAATTTCGCACGTTCGGTGCGATGAACCTCCAACGACACGGCTTGTCTCACACTTCGCGACCAATTGGTCATTCGGTGGTCACTTTAGATGGGATTTGGTCATGAAGTATGAGAAATCACACCGGCAGTTTTCCTGCCAGCACGAGTGCCGCCTTAAGCCTTCGCCATGTTCGCGAAACGCGACAAATGTAGTTGGTGCGCAACGGTAATCGTCTTTGTCGGACCGCTGCGGTGCTTGGCGATGATCAAGTCGGCCTCGCCACCACGCGGGTCGTCGCGCTCGAACGCGTCGGGCCGGTGCAGCAGAATCACCATGTCCGCATCTTGCTCGATCGATCCCGATTCGCGTAGATCGGCCAGCATTGGCTTCTTGTCGGTGCGTTGTTCCGGACCACGGTTCAGCTGGCTCATCGCGACCACGGGAACTTCGAGCTCCTTGGCCAAAAGCTTGATCTGACGCGAGAATTCGGACACTTCCTGTTGACGCGACTCGACCTTTTTGCCTGACGTCATCAGCTGCAGGTAGTCGAGGACGATGAGCTTCAGGTCCGCCTTCTGCTTGAGCCGACGCGCTTTGGCCCTGATCTCCATCATCGTCAGGTTCGGTGAGTCGTCGATATACAGTGGCGCCTCGCTGATCTCGCTCATCCGTCGCGCGAGCCGAGTCCAGTCGTCGTCGTTCATCCGACCCAAGCGCATGTCTGCCAGCTTGATCTTCGCCTCGGCCGACAGCAGACGCATCACAATCTCGGATTTACTCATCTCCAGCGAGAAGATGACGCTCGCCATGTGGTGCTTGATGGAGCACGACCGCAAAAAATCGAGTCCAAGAGTCGAGTTGTGCGTCGGCACCATGGCGCGCCCTGCCAGATACATGTGGTCGTCGTTATCGACCTGGACACAGCGCACCGGAACGCTGTCCACGGGACGCACATCGACAATGAACCTTGAGTTCGACCGCGCGATTCCACGACCTGCTCGGCGTTCTTTGTGCAACAGGCTCTTTCGCGTCAGACCAAAGACATCATCTTCGGTCGAGAAGTTGAGGATGTACGCGATCGACGTATCCGCACGGCGGCCGTTGACCGGCTTCCGGGAGGTTTGGCATCGATAGCCGAGGCTGACGATCAATTCCGCGACGTCGGCCGCCAGTCGGCGATCAGTGACACAGAACTGGACCGCGCCGCTCGCGGTGACGGTGCCGTCCGTGTCAAGTAATCCCGCCAACAGTGCTCGCCGCTGCGATTCCGACGCACGCAAGTACTCGATCGGTATGTGCTTATTGCCCAAAACGCCGACGGTGCGCAGCCGCGCTTGCAGCGTCCCTACCGCGTTGCGGCATTCCTGGCACAACCTCAATCCGCACGACGGCCCGCCGCAACGACCGCAGGTGGGCGCCGGTACCCGGTCCGACATAAACCGTGCGCGTCCTCCGCAGGTCCGGCCGCAGGTACGTACCTGGCTCGTCCGCGGAACGAACGGTGAACCGCAGACAACACAGTTGCGCGCGGCGACGTCCTCAAACTCGGGCAGGCGTAATTGATAGCGCAATTTTGCAGCCCTCGATTGGTGCGCGACGAAGCCCTCGGCCTCGATACGCATAATGACTTCCGCGTCTTCCGTGGTGATCTGGGCAGAGGCGGTCGTGCCGTCACCCAGCCACGCACCCAACGTGTATGGCGGGACGAGCAGATCACGTTCCGGAGCCTGCAACGGCGCAGCGTTGACGACTGAGTGGTTGAGCCTGCGATCGGCGGTCCGGCACCGCAGCGTCTGGGCGATCTCGCGCGTCGTGCGGACCTCGGCGAATGTGCGCTGATTCTTGGTGCGGTTGTACCCGACGGCGGCGGCTTGAGCTGACTTGCGTGACGTTCGCGTATCTGTGAGCCACTGGTGCTCGGCGTCGGCGACGATCACGGTTCCGTCCGAGAACTCGACCTCGAAGCAGGGCCGCCCGAACATCACCTCTGTTGCCGCGACCACCCGTGTCGGGTTTCCGTCGGCTCCGATCAGCTGATCGCCGACGGCGACCGCACCCATCGTCGTCCAGCCTGTCGGAGTCGGCAGCGGCGTATCGAGCTTGAGGGCCTTCCCCATACCGGGTCGGGCCGCGATGACGACCATCTGCCCGGGATGCAAACCGTTAGTGAGATCGTCGAGTTCCACGAAGCCCGTCGGCACCCCGCGCGACATCCCGCCTTGCGAGGCGATCGCGTCGATCTCATCCATCGTCGGCTGCAGCAACTGCTCCAGCGGCACGAAGTCCTCTGAGGTATTGCGACCCTCGGTCACGTCGTAGATCTCGGCCTGCGCGCGGTCCACAATGTCCGCCACATCGGCACCATCGGCGCCGGCATAGCCGTACTGCACGACGCGCGTGCCCGCCTCCACGAGCCGGCGCAGCAGTGCCTTCTCCGCGACGATGCCCGCGTAGAACCCCGCGTTCGCGGCCGTCGGCACCGTCGAGATGAGCGTGTGCAGATACGGTGCTCCACCGATCCGGCGCAGTAACCCGCGGCGGTCGAGCTCCGCCGCCACCGTCACCGCGTCGGCCGGCTCACCACGGCCGTAAAGGTCCAGGATCGCGTCATACACGTTTTGGTGCGCCGGCCGATAGAAATCACCGGGCCGCAGCTTCTCCAGCACGTCGGCGATCGCGTCCTTGCTCAGCAGCATGCCGCCCAGGACCGCCTGCTCGGCAGCGGCGTCCTGCGGAGGCTGGCGGCCGAATTCCTCACTGGATGGAGGGGTGTCCATGTCCGAATGGCCAAGGTCGTCCACGACAGCCACGGAGCTACACCTCCCCTGAACTAGGTCGAACTGACGTTCGATCAAACGCTACCGCGGCACAGTGACAAGCGTCGGACATCCGCCCCCAATCGGTCGCCCTGATGGACTCGCGACGGCCAACGCTAGACGTTGCTGGGAGCGATGCAAGTGCCCCCTGTTCATGGACCTGTGGATGGGCTGTGGATAGGTCTGGACAGCCATGTTGAGTCGTTGGGGAGAACCTGTGTATAACTTGCTTTTTTCAGCGCATCCGTGCAGATAGCCGCACCATAAACCGCATGGAATTCTGTGGATGGGAATTCGCACGGCGTGTCGCTATAGGTTGCGGTCTCGGGCGTGTTGTGTTTCCGATCGGGGCCATGCAGGTTAACAGCCGGTTAGCTTCGCTGTGACCTAAATACCTTGACGAGTTCGCCAGCACCCGCCTGCGCGCACAGCAATGGCCGGGTGAAGATCTATGCGATCCTCACCCGGCCGTTTTTGCGCTGACGTTACTGTCCGGCGACGACGCTCAACGACACCGAGGCGTCGACCTCGGGATGCAACCGCACCGTGATCGGATGCGTGCCGGTGGACTTGATGTGCGCCTTGGGCAACTGCACGGTGCGCTTGTCCAGATTCGGGCCGCCGGCCTTCTTGATGGCAGCGACCACGTCGGAGCCCGTGACCGAGCCGAACAGCTTGCCGCTGTCGCCGGCGGCCTTCACCGACAGCTCGACCGCGCCCAGACCCTCGAGTGCCGTCTTCAACTCGCGTGCGTGCTCGAGCCCTTGCACGGCCTTGGCCTCGCGGGCCCGGCGGATCTCCTCGGCCTGGCGCTCGGCGCCACGCGATGCCACGACGGCCATGCCGCGGGGCAGCAGGAAGTTGCGGCCGTAGCCGTCCTTGACCTCGACGATGTCACCGGAAGTACCCAGGTGCTCCACCTCGGTGGTGAGAATGAGTTTCATGTCTTGTTTCCCTCTGCCTATCGCGTCGAGGAGCTGAACGGCAGCAGCGCCACCTCGCGGGCGTTCTTCACCGCGATAGCGATGTCGCGCTGGTGCTGAACGCAGTTACCTGTCACGCGGCGGGCACGGATCTTGCCGCGCTCGCTGATGTAGGTCCGCAGCAGTGCGGTGTCCTTGTAGTCGATGATCTGGTTCTTGCCCTTCTTTGAGCAGAACACGCACTTGCGGGTCTTGACCGGCTTCTCGGGAGCCGGACGCCTCTTGGTCGAGGACTTGGCCATGTGTCTATCTCTTTCTGGAATTGCTGATCAGTGATAAGTCAGAAGGGGGGTTCGTCGTCGCTGCCGCTGAACGAGCCCGACGCGGGCGCGCTGCCCCACGGATCGTCTTGCCGGCCGTCGGAACCACCCGCACCGCCAGTAGCCGCACTACGCGAACCACCACCGCCACCGCTGCCGAACCCGCCGCCGCCACCGCCGCTGCGGCTGGCCTTATTCACCTTGGCCGTGGCGTACTTCAGTGACGGGCCGATCTCGTCGACCTCGAGCTCCACCACGGTGCGCTTCTCACCCTCACGGGTTTCGAAGGAGCGCTGCTTGAGCCGCCCTTGCACGATCACGCGCGAGCCGCGAGTCAGGCTCTCGGCCACGTTCTCGGCCGCCTCACGCCAGATGTTGCAGCGGAGGAACAGCGCCTCGCCGTCTTTCCATTCGTTGGTCTGACGGTCGAAAATGCGCGGCGTCGACGCCACGGTGAAGTTGGCGACGGCTGCGCCTGACGGCGTGAACCGAAGCTCGGGATCTGCCGTCAGGTTTCCGATGACCGTGATGATGGTGTCACCAGCCACGAGTTCCTCCTGGATTGGGTTGTCGGCGCGAAGTCAGTCGCAGGCGAGCCTACGGAGCCGCTCCGACGTACGGCAGCCTTTAGTGCTTGTCGGTCCGCATGACCTTGGTCCGCAGGACGGACTCGTTCAGGTTGAGCTGGCGGTCCAGTTCGGACACCGTTGCGGACTCGGCCTTCACATCGACGACGGCATAGATGCCCTCGGCGTGCTTGGCGATCTCGTATGCCAGCCGGCGCTTGCCCCAGATGTCGACCTTGTCGACAGTGCCGCCGTCCTTGCGGATGACGTTGAGGAACGTCTCTAGCGACGGAGCAACAGTGCGCTCGTCGAGAGTGGGGTCGAGGATGACCATGATTTCGTATGGACGCATGAGAACCACACCACCTCCTACGGTCTTGTTCGGCCACGGTCGTTCCGTGACAGGAGGGTTACCTGCGTCGGCAACCGGCCCAGGCTACAGGAATGCCCGCTGATCTGCGAAATCGCACTGCTCGGCGGCTTACGCTTCCCCCGTGTTCTCCGAGACGCGGTATGCAATGAACGGAGACTTGCACGTCGCGTACCGCGCGTCCCGCGAAGGTACACGGGACATCGTCTTCGTCCCGAACTGGTTCACGTGTTGCGAGCTTCTCCCGGAGCTGCCGTCCGTTCGGGGTTTTGCCGAGGCGATGACGTCGCTTGGTCGACTGATCTTCTTGGACCAACCCGGGACCGGGGCCTCCGACTCCATCATCATGGGTGGGTTGCCGACGCTGGAACAATGGGCCGACAGCATCACCGCCGTGCTGGATGCCCTCGATATTGGACAAGCAGTTCTCGTCGCTCCTGCCGGCGCGCTGCCGACAGCCGCGCTGTTCGCCGCGACGCATCGGTCCCGCACCACCGCGCTCGTCGTACTCGAGGGCTATGCGGATCCGACGGTCCAGCGCACCGATTTCGATCGCGACGACACGAACGCTGCGTTCGTCGCGCTGTGGGGTACGGGGACGACACAACATGTCTTGAATCCGGACATGCCGTGGAATGAAGAGATTCGCGCCGCATGGGCCCGGATGGAACGCCTCGGCGCAAGCCCTGGAACCGTCGCCCACGTAATGCCCATCGTCGCCGGACTAGACATTCGGGTAATCCTGCCGTCCGTTCGCGTCCCAACTCTCGTTGTCCAGCACGCCGGTGACCCGTTCATCCCGTCGGAATGGGGCGAGTACGTCGCCGATCACATACCGGGTGCGAAATACATTGAGCTGCCTGGCCGCAACTTTCATCACTTCGTTGAACCGTGGCACGACTCGTTCCAGGAAATCGCCGAATTCCTCACCGGACATCAGGCAGAGGTCATCGATGATCGTGTGCTCGCCACGGTGTTGTTCACTGACATCGTGGACTCGACGCGGCGCGCCGCCGAAATGGGCGACCGCGACTGGCGTGCCCTGCTCGACGCACACGACGCCATCGTCCGCGCACAACTAACGCGCTTCCGCGGCCGCGAGGTGAACTCGACCGGCGACGGCTTCCTGGCCACCTTCGACGGCCCGCAGCGAGCGATCCGCTGCGCCATGGCAATTCGCGACTCGGTGCAAGCACTCGGCATCGAGGTGCGTGCGGGGTTGCACACCGGGGAGGTCGAAATCCGCGGCGACGACATCGGCGGCATCGCCGTACACATCGGCGCCCGCGTCAGCGCACTCGCCGGCGCCAACGACGTCGTCGTCTCTAGCACCCTGCACGACCTTGTCATCGGCTTGGGGCTTGAGTTCGACGACCACGGCACCCATCAACTCAAAGGCGTGCCCGGCGAATGGCGGCTATTCGCCGTCGCGTCGACGTGACGTGTATGTGAACTCAGCCGGATCCGAGCCTACGGCCGAGCGCCCGACCCAACTCCTGTGGGGCGTCGCCGCTGGGCCCCGAGAGGAACGGCGAGAAAAGGTGAAAGTCGTGCCAAAGACCGTCGTAGGCGCGGTGTTCGATGTCCACGCCACCCGCGCGCGCCCGCTTTTCGAGCTCGCGTGCGTCCGAGGCGAGGATGTCGTCACCGCCCGAGTGCATGACAATCGGCGGCAGCCCGGCGAGGTCGGCGAACATCGGCGAGATCGTCGGCTCGGCCGGATCCTGACCAGACGGCAGATAGGCGTCAGCGAAACGGATCAAGAGGTCAGCGGTCAGCGCAGCGTCCCGCGGCGCCGGACCACGTCGTACATGGGCGCCCGGGGTGAGGTCGGGCCAGGGACAGATGAGACCGAGCACGGCCGGCAGAGCCTCGCCGGTTTCGCGCAGACGCAGCGCGACGGCGAGCGTCAACCCGGCGCCGGCGGAGTCACCGGCGATCGCGATGCGGCTCGGATCGACACCCTGCGCGACGAGCTCGCGATAAGCAGCGAGCCCGTCGTCGACCGCGGCGGGGTACGGGTGTTCCGGCCCCATCCGGTAGTCGAGCGAGATCACCCGCGCATCCGCTGCGGTACCGATCGCGGCGACGAGCGCGCGATGCGAGCGTGCGCTTCCGACTGCGTACCCGCCGCCGTGCGCGTAGAGCAGCACGCGCGATTCGGCGACCCCGGGCGGCCGGATGTCCTCTGCCCGAACGCCACCAATGGTCGTTGGCGTCACCATCGTCCCCTTCGGCGGTGGCGGATAGGCGAGCGCGAGCGTCATGCGCCTGCGAATCGTCGACCACGACGCGGTCGGCGAAAACAGCCAGCGACAGAGGACGCGGGCGCCAGGACGCATCGCGGCGGGTGACAGACCGACCTTCATCGCCCAAGGCTAGGCGTCTGCGTCACGCAACGTTGTCTTTTTCCCAGCTCACTGGCAAGGCGCAGGCACTGCGCTGGACAATTCCGTCGCCCAGGCTTCGTAGGCCTCCGCGGTCGGGTGAATCCCGTCCTCGACCCATTGGTTCTCATCGGCCTGTTGCGTGTACAGCGGTCGCATGTCAATGAATTCGGCGCCCGTCGCGTTGGCCTCTTCGATCAGCACGCTGTCGAACGCCTCGCGCTGCGCAGGCAGGTCCTCCCCGTAGGTCTGCCCCTCGGGCGACCGAAACCATTCGTTCTGCGCCAGCACGATCACGCGCGCACCACTGGCCGTCGCCGCATCGAGTACCGACTTCACGTTCTTCCGATAGTCCTCGATCGTCACGCCGTTGACGATGTCGTTGGCGCCGGCCTGGAAAGTGATCAACGTCGGTGCGAACGAGTCGATCTGGGGCACCTCGTCGGTCAGCACCTGCTCGGCCGTATAGCCGCTGATGCCCGCATTCTGCAGCTCTACCTGGCAGCCTTCACCGCGCCACCGCTCGGCCAGCAGCGCTGGGAAAGCACCCGTCTGCTCGTCCGGCGCGCCGACGCCCTGGCTCAGCGAATCGCCCAACGCGAGATAGCGCACGGTGTCGTCGTCCGGCACGGCGGATGTCGTGCCACCTTCCGGCTGCTGTGCCGTCGGCGACGACGGTGCCGGGCTCTCGGACTTGCCGCAGCTGACCAGCGCGGCGGCCAGGCAGGCCACCGCAAGCAGGCGTCGCGTCCGCCGGGTCACCCGTCGAGAATAGCTTCGAGTGCGGTTGCGCCGCCCCTGCTTCGGCTTAGACTCGGCCTGTTCTCCGTCGGCCCACCCTGATTGGAGATGTGACCATGTCCGATCTGCCATTCGACTGCGACCTCGTATTGAAGGGCGGAATCACCAGCGGCGTCGTCTACCCCACCGCCATCGTCGAGCTTGCCCGCGACCACCGCTTCCACAACATCGGCGGCGCTTCGGCAGGAGCGATCGCCGCCGTCGCCGCTGCGGCAGCCGAATACGGGCGCCAGACCGGCGGCGGCGGGTTCGACGAACTGAACGCGATTCCCGACCAACTGGCGCAGGAGGACACGCCATCCCGCCAGACGATGCTGCAGCGACTCTTCGTGGCGCAGCCCGAAACCCGCGAGTACTTCGACCTGTTCTGGCAGCAGAAGAAGCTGGAGGGAGGGCTGTTCACACGCGCCAAAGCTGTACTTCCGACCCTCCTCCGACACAGCCCGACCTTTCCAAAGTTCAAGGTGGCCAATGTCTTTGCCGTCGTCCTTCCGCTGGCGGCGATCGTATGGGCGGTGCTCGCGTGCTCACCGGGAACAATTGCGTTCGCCGTGCTGGCAGTGCTCGTCGGCGTGGTCACCTACCTGGTCGCTCGCGTGGTCGCGGGCGTCATCAACATGGTCCGTGACGCGCAGCAGGCCGTCGCCGCCAACATGCACGGCCTGGTCAACGGGCGGTCGGTCGGCGACCAGATGGGACTCACCGACTGGCTGCACGAACGAATCGAGCGACTGGCGGGCGGCGATCGTCAATCACCGCTGACCTACGGCGACCTCGCGCGCCACGACATCGGCCTCGTCACGCTGACGACCAACCTCTCGCAGACCTCGAGCGAGACCTTTCCTTTCTCGGACCTGACATGGGCGTTCCGGCCCGCCGACATCCGCACGCTGTTCCCCGAGCAGGTCGCTTCCCATCTCGAACGTCGAGGGCAGGCGGCGACCGAATCCTCGGACCAGCGCGCAGCACTCGAAAAGGCGGGACTGCTGCAGCTGCCGCCGGCACCGGAGCTGCCGGTGATCCTCGGTGCGCGGATCAGTTTGTCGTTCCCCGTGGTGATCTCGGCGATTCCGCTATGGCGATTGACGCCGATTCGGCGCGGGGGCCAGTGGGTCACCGAGTACCGCGAGGTGTGGCTGTCCGACGGTGGCATCTGCTCGAACATGCCCGTCCACCTCTTCGACCATCCACTGCCGTCGCGCCCGACCTACGCCATCAACCTCGGCTCCGGTGCGACAGACGACGACGCGGAACCCGGCGATGACCATTCGGTGATGGCCCGCGCACACCGCAACGTGTGGCGCCCGATCCGGACCGGATCCGGTGCAGGAGCTCCCATCTCCGACATCGATTCCACCGCCCAGCTGCTGGGCGCGGTACTCACCACGATGCAGAACTGGTCGGACTACTCGGCGACCAGATCGCTCGGCATACGTGATCGTGTCTGCACCATTCGGCTGAGCTCGAAAGAGGGCGGCATGAACCTCGACATGGCAAGTACGACGATCAAGGGCCTGGCTCCGCGCGGACAGGCAGCCGGAGAGAACCTGGGCTGGATGGTGCGAGGGACCATCCCGGAGCATGCCGATCCCGATCAATCCGATCAAGCAGCGACGCAGTGGACCAGACACCGGTGGACGCGGCTGCGCTCGACGGCACTCGGCGCGGGTAGCTACTCCGACGACGTCGAGTCCGGCTGGGCGAAACCCGCTGTGCCCCAACAAGGGCCGCACGCCAACAACTTCACCTACGCCGAACTGGCCGCCAACGCGAAGACGCTGCAGTACCTGCCCTACCGATCGGATTGGAGCGCGACCGCCGGCGTCGCCCTCACGGCTGGCATCGACGCGCTCGCCGCCGTCGATTTCGGCACCGCCAACGTAGTGAGTAAGCCGCCGTTCCGACCACTCATATTGAGCACGCGCGGAGAACCCGTCACCGAACTCAACGAGCGCACTCAGCGCGACGAACTGCCCACCAGCTGATCGGGATCAGGATCGGGATCGGGCTGCGGCGCGTCCACCCGCACCCTGTCTCGATCCGGACGTAGCCAGTCGGGCAGCCATCGGGGCGGGGCGTCTGGCGCGCGGTCGAAGACTCCTCCGGCCGGGTCGTCGACCTCACCGCCGAAGCGCACCAGATCCTTATCGGGTCGATAGATTTGATGAATCACCAACGCACACAAGCCGATCACTGCGAGATCCCGGAGTACCACCACGACGGTGAACGGTTGCTCTGGCAGGCCCTTGTTCTGCTGGCCGTAGAGGTAGAGCATCCGCGGAATCCAGACCAGCGCGTCTATCGTCATCCACGCGAGCAGGACGCGCCGGTGCGGCAGGGCGAGCACCGCCAGCGGCACCAGCCACAGCGAGAACTGCGGGCTCCACACCTTGTTCGTCAGCAGGAACGCCGCTACCACCAGGAACGCGATCTGCGCCACCCGCGGCCGCTGTTTGGCCGTCAACGCGATATAAGCGATTGCGACGCAACATGATACGAACAGCAGCGCCGACACGGTGTTCAGCACCGTCGGCGGCTCCCACACTCCCAGATCCGGATCGAAACCACCCCAGCCGGTGAACGACCTGATCACGTTGTAGATCGAATCCATGTCGTCACCGCGACGGCTGTTGAGCCGGAAGAACTCTGACCATCCCCTCGGGAACAGCACCATGATCGGCAGGTTCACCAGCACCCAGGTGACCACGGCGGCGAGTGCCGTCTTAGCCACGTCACGTCCCTTGCCGGTGCGCACTGCCAACACCAGCAGCGGCGCGAGGAGCAGCAGCGGATACAGCTTCGCCGCCACGCCCAGGCCGATCAGCACGCCGGCCAGCACCGGCTTTCGTCGCGCCCACGCGAGCATCGCCCCCGTCGCGAAAGCCGTTGCGAGCGCGTCGAAGTTGGTGAAGATCTGGAAGATCACGATCGGCGAGGCCGCCACCAGGGCCGCATCCCACACCCTGCGCGGGCCGGCTAGTCGCGACGTCGCCCACACCGTCGCCAGCCACGCCAGCGCCAGTCCGAAGGCCGCGATGTTGAAGAACATCACCACCTCGGCCAGGATCGGCAGCGACACCAGCTTTGCCAACGCGGTGTACGACTTCGCCAGCGCCATCGACCCGTATTGGTACAGCCCGGTCAACACCGGATACTCCATGTACCGCACCGCGACATCGCCGTCGTACCTGATCTTCGGCTTACCCTCACCGTCCTTTTCAGTCCAACTGGACTTGTACGGGAACTTGCCGAGGTTCAACAGTTCAGCGGTGTACAGCGGGACGGTGTCGGAGTAGCAGAGCTGGTAGTACGCCCGCTGGTTGTCCCAGTTGGCGACGCGTTGGTCAGGCGGGCCGGTGCCGGTGGTCTGCAGGCACGCCGCCTTGGTCGAGTACCCGAGCGCGAGCAACACCAGCGCGATGAGCAGCATGGCGCGCAACGGGGTGAAGAACCGTTGGCGGCCGATGAGTGCGTGCCTGCCGACCGGGCCGCCGATCATTCCGGACAGGGCGGCGCCCAGGGTGTCCGTGCGGCTGGGCATGTCCCGGTTGTCGAGGCTCCGCCGGTCTTCTGCCGGCCGAGCCGACGACGCCATCGGTGGCTCGCCGTCGTCGCGGTCTGGCACGTCGGTCACGGAGGCGGAGGCGGTGCACCCGGCACGCCGGGGGGCGGCGGTGGCGCACCAGGCGCGACCGGCGCACCGGGCGCGACGGGCACAGGCTGAGGCGCGCCGGGTGCGACGGGCGCAGGCGGGCCGACGGGCACAGTCGTGGGTGGGCCCCACGGGATCGTGACCCCGGGCGCCAGCTCGATCGTCGGCTGAATCACGGTGGTCTGCGGCACGGGCGGGACGTCCGGCGGCGGGCTCGACGGCGGCGGCGCCGGGGCTTGCGGCACACCGGCGTAGCCGCCGATCTCCTCGGGCTTCGGGAACGTCTCGTTGTCGGTTCCGTCCAGCGCGCCGTCCATCGTCGCTTTCCAGATGTCCGACGGCAGACCCGAACCGTAGACCGGCGAGCCGTAACTGTTCTCCAGTGGTTTGGTGCCTTCGGTGGTGCCGACCCAGACCGCCGTCGACAACGACGGTGTGAAGCCGACCATCCACGCGTCACGGTTGGCGCCGGTGTCCCCCAGCTGGTTCGTACCCGTCTTCGCGGCCGACGGACGTCCGCCGGCCAGCGCGTGGCCGTTGGAGTACGCGGCGATCGGCTGCATGGCCGAGATGACGTTTTCGGCGACCTTCTTGTCGATGCGCTGCTCGCCCTCGTTGTCCTGCTGCGACGCATCGAACAACACCTCGCCCGCGGCGTTGACGACCTTCTGCACGAAGTGCGGTTTGTGGTACACGCCGGACGCCGCGATGGTCGCGTACGCCGACGCCATATCGATGACCCGGCTCTGGTACTGGCCCAACACGATGCCGTTGTTGGGCGGTCCGCCCTGGCCGTCCTCGGACAGCGTGTGGTCGACGCCGGGGAAGCTCTCGGCGATGCCCGCCTCGTGAGCGGCCTTCGCGACGTCGGCGGGCCCGTTCTCCAACTTGAGCATCAGCCGGTAGTAGCTGGTGTTCAGTGAGCGCTTCAGAGCTTCGGCGATGTTGCAGGTGCCGCAGCCGCCGCCTTCGACGTTGTTGATCGTGATGCCGTTCATCGACACCGGGGAACTGTCGACCTGCGTGCCCAGGCCCATTCCCTGCTGCAGTGCGGCGATCAACGCGAACACCTTGAACGACGAGCCCGTCGGCAGACCGGCCTGGGCGAAGTCGAATCCGTTGGCGTCGGTTCCGCCGTAGTAGGCCTCGACCCCGCCCGTCTTCGGATTGATCGACACGATCGCGGTGCGCATGTCGGGGTCCTGCCCCTCGAGGTACTCGGCCGCGGCCTCCTCGGCGGCCCGCTGCGCCTGCGGGTTGATCGTGGTGGTGATCTGCAGACCCTCGGTGTTCAGGGTCTGTTCGTCGATGTCGAACAGCTCGAGCAGTTCGCGCTGCACCTGCCGTTCGATGAGTCCGTTGGGGCCCGTCGTCTGGTTCTGCGACCGCGCCTGCTCAGGGGGCACGGTCACCGGAAAGACCTGCTCCGCACGCTCTTGCGGTGAGAGCGCACCGATGGTCACCATGCCGTCGAGCACCCAGTTCCAGCGCTCCACCGCACCCTCGGGGTTGACGGCCGGATCCAGGCCGGACGGCTGCTGGATGAGCGCGGCCAACAGCGCGCCCTCGGCGACCGAGAGCTGTTCGACGGGTTTGTCGAAGTACGCCCTCGACGCCGCAGCGATGCCGTATGAGCCGCGGCCGAAATAGATGATGTTCAGATATGACTGCAGCACTTGGTCTTTGGACCACTCGCCGGCCATCTTCGTCGAGATGACCACCTCTTTTGCTTTGCGGATCAGGCCGCCGACACCCGAGCGCTCGTCACCGACCAACGCGTTCTTCACGTACTGCTGCGTGATGGTCGAACCACCCTGCAGGTCGCCACCGAACAGGTTGTTCTTCATGGCCCTGATGAAGCCGGTGAACGAGAAACCCGGGTTGGAGTAGAAGTCGCGGTCCTCGGCGGCCATCACCGCGTTGCGCACCTGCACGGGTATCTGGTCGATGTTGACGTCGACGCGGTTGCCTTCCGGCGGAACGATTTTCGCGAGCTCGCTGCCGTCACTGGCCAGGATCGTCGACACCTGATTGGTGCGGATGTCGCCCGGCTTGGGCACCTCCACGATCATGTACGCCATCGCGAAGGTGATGATCGGCAGCACGATCATCGCGACCACCGCGACGAGGGCTCCGCGCCGGACCCACTTCCAGTTGATCTGGGGACGCTGACGCGGCGGCCCACCCCCCGGACCCTCCGGCGGCCCCCCACCGCCAGGTGGGCGGCGCGGCGGTAGCGGCGGCGGCTGCTTGGGCGCCGGTGTGCCGTCGAGCGCGGCCTTCACCACGTCGATGGGGTCGCGCCACTGCGGCGGCGGTGCTTCACGCACCGGCGGCAGGATGGCGGTTCTCCTGTCGTCGGGCGGAAGGCTGCGCGTCCGCGGCGGCGGCGGTCCCTCGGCCTGCGGTCGATGGCGTCCAGCGTCGTCGGAGTGACGTGCCACGCCCTCGGAATGCTTCGGCCCCGGGTCGCTCACGCCGTCAGCCATCCGCCCGGCACGGGCGTCGTTGGCTGACCGGTCGTGGCGCCCTTCGCTATTCACTGGCCGTGCGCGCACGACTGCGCGCCGTCTGGGTCCGCCTCGGTGTGCGCGACCCCTTCGGTGGCGGGATGGCGCCGAGTACGTACGACTTGACCAAGTGATTCCAGCTGCAGGTGCGGCATACCTCCACCACGTGTACGGAGAACTCGTCGTAACGGGTCGCCAACAGAACCAGCTCCTCGGCCGTACGCGCCGAACCGGACACAGCGCCAAGATGGTCGCCGAACACCCAGGACACCAGGGTGAGCTGCTCCTTGCGGCAGATCGGGCACGTCACCGAACTGGGCTTCCCGTGGAACTTCGCGGCTCGCAGCAGATAGGGATTGGCGTCGCAGACCTCGGAGACGCCGGTGCGTCCCGAATAGACCTCCGCCAGCAGGGACCGTCGCCGAAGGGCGTAGTCCACCACCTGTCGCTGCAATCGCACGGAGACCAGAGTACGTCGACCGCGCGGCGACGGAGGCGCGACGGCGCCGGGGACCTGATCTCAAGGGTGGTTGATCTGGACATTCGATTCTCAAGAAAAGGTCAATGCTGGACGGCGCGACTTTGCACTCGAGCGTGAGTCCGCGTTGAGATCGCCTGGGCTTATCCACTGACCTCGACGGGATCGAACTTTACGATCTACAGACGTGGCGAGGCGGCAGAGACCGGGAATGCGGGCGAAGGACAGCGACCGCAGTCATACCTGCCAGATTCTCGACACCGCACTGGCCGAAGGCCAACTCTCCATGGAAGAGCATCGGCAACGGATCGCCACCGCAACCAAGGCCGCGACGCTCGGGGAGCTGCAGGGCTTGCTGACGGATCTTCAACTGCAGAACGCTCCGGTGAAACCTCCGCAGCGGTCGCGCACACCCCGCTGGGTGATCCAGGCTGGGGTCGCCGCCGTTGTCCTGTTGGTGCTGGGCGTCGTCATCAGCTGGGGGTTGTTCGACAACGACCCACCGGACCGGGGCGAGGCACCGGCCGCGGTGACCGACAGCCGGGGTGGTGACCCCGACGCCGTGACCACCGCGACGCCCAGTGGACCTCGATTGCTTCACTCAGTCGGCGGGATCAACGGCCTGTTCGAGCAGATGCGCGGGAAGTTCGGCGACACCACGGGCTACGAACTGTCGGTGTACACCGACTACGCGGAACTGATCCGCCTGGATCCCGACGACGAACGCTTCGAGGCGCGGTACCGGTACGAAGCCGGAACGTGGAAGGGTCCATACACGAACCCCAGTTCCGGCGCCGACACCGTCGACTTGAGCGCGTTCGACGCGGCAGCGGTCCTCGGGGTCATCCGTGGCATTCCTCAGACGTTTGACCTCAAGCCGATGAACATCATCAGAACCTGGTTCACCGTCGAGCCCGCCGACGACCCGTCCGCACCCGAGGCGGTGACGGTGCGCATCAACGTCTCCACGAGCTTCGGCACCGGATTCATCGACCTCGACGGGGCCGGAAACGTCAAAAAGATCGACCAACCTCTCTGAAGGTTTGCCCCTACGATCATCGACGTGGCTGCGCGGCATACACCACGGATGCGGGCGAGGGACACCGACCGTAACGACACCTGCCAGATCCTCGACAGCGCACTCGCCGAGGGGCAACTCTCCATGGAAGAGCATCGCCATCGGGTCGCCCTCGCGACCAAGGCCGGCACACTCGGCGAACTCCAGGACCTGATCACCGACCTGCAGCCGACGAGCGCGCCCGTGACGCCGCGCCCGCGTCGAACGTTCGGGATGAGTGGCAAGGGCCAACTGCTGGTCGCGGCCGCCGTGAGCGGGGTACTGGCGATAGTCATCGTGGTCGGCGTGGTCATCGCCAATAGTTCAGACCCGGATCCCGGGAAGCCGAGCGTCGCAGCGCCCCCAGCGCCCGCAGGTCCGGCCGCGCCGAAGAAGCCCGCGGACCCCGGAGCCGCACCCGACGGCGTGGAGCCGACGGTGCTGAGCCTGCCGAAACAGTTGCACACATTGGGTGGCATGACGGGCCTACTCGACCAGATGCGCGCGCGGTTCGGCGACACCACGGGCATCGAGCTCGCGATTTTTCCCGACCGCGCCATGCTTTTCCGCCCGGACCCCAACGACGATCAGTCAAAACTGCTGTACACGTTCGACAACGGCTGGGGGGATCCCACCAGCAGACCGAGGGACGACGAAGACAACCCCACCGACCTCGGCGCCTTCGATGTGGAGGCGGTGGTGGAGGCTCTACGCGCCGCGCCGGAGATGGTCGGTGTCCAGCCCTCCGATGTCTCAGAGATCGTCGTGGACATCGATGAGGTGCCGGGTCCCGATGGCGCCCCCGCGCTGGAATTGCTGGTGCAGGTGTCCAGCAAGTCCGGCGCGGACGGATACATCTATCTCGACAGCGCGGGCAACACCAAGCGCGTCGAGTACCCCGGCTGACATTTACGATCGTCGTCGTGGCGAACCGGCAAACAGCAGGAACGCGGGCCAAAGACAGCGACCGCAACGACACCTGCCAGATTCTCGACAGCGCGCTCGCCGACGGGCAGCTGTCGATGGAAGAGCACCGCACCCGTGTCGCCCTGGCGACGCAGTCGGAGACGCTCGGCGACCTGCAGTCGCTGATCTCCGACCTGCAGACCGGCAATGCACCCGTTCAGTTACCCGACCTCAAGCGGCAGTCCAAGATGCCGTCGGGCGGCGGAGGGTGGGGAATCCGCCTGGCCGTGGCCGGCGTGCTGGTCGCGCTCGGCATCGGCATCGGCTGGGGCCTCTACGGCAACACCACCTCGCCGCTGAGCTTCACCTCCGATCCGGGTGCCAAGTCCGACGGCATCCCGGGGAAGGTTTTGACGCCGCCCAAGCAGCTCCAGTCGCTCGGTGGTCTCAACGGGCTGCTCGAGCAGATGCGCCAGCAGTTCGGCGACACCATGGGATACGACATGGTGATCTATCCGGAGTACGCGGTGCTGTACCGGCCCGACCCCAGCGATGAGCGCCGCAAGCTGAGCTACACCTATCGCGGCGGGTTCGACGATCCGACCACCTCGGCCAAGAGCGAAGATGACGTCCTGGTGGACCTGGGTGCGTTCGACGTCGAAACAGCGGTCGGCATCCTGCGCGGCGCCGCCGAGACCGTCGGCCTGAACCCCGCCGACGTGAAGAAGGACAGCACCTACCTGACCATCGACCCGGCGAAAGATCCGACGGCCCCCGGCGAACTGACGCTGCGCGCAAACGTGTCGAGTGACTTCGGCAGCGGTTCGGTCACCTTCGCGGGCGACGGCACGGTCAAACGCATCGACGACGTCACCTGACCGCCGGGTTCACGAGGCACCGCGGCGTAACCCTGCGTTGGCGCTGAATATATCGGCGCGATACTATTGGCGGAGGTGTTGGACCGCCGTAACGGAAAGCAAAGGGGGCGATCTGATGTTGGAGCTCGCCATCCTGGGCCTTCTGCTCGAATCCCCCATGCACGGCTACGAGCTGCGTAAACGTCTGACCGGTCTGCTCGGCGCGTTCCGGGCGTTTTCCTACGGCTCGCTGTACCCCGCGCTGCGGCGCATGCAGGCCGACGGACTGATCGTGGAGGACGCCGCCCCGGAAGGCATCCCCAAGATGCGCCGCGCGCGACGCGTCTACCGGCTCAGCGAAGCAGGCATCCAACGATTCACCGAACTGGTTGCCGACACCGGCCCCCAGAACTTCTCCGACGACGGATTCGGCGTTCACCTCGCCTTCTTCAACCGCACACCCGCCGAAGCGCGGATGCGGATTCTGGAGGGCCGCCGTCGTCAAGTGGAGGAGCGCCGCGAGGGCCTGCGCGAAGCAGTGGCGCGGGCCAGCAGCTCGATCGACCGCTACACCCGGCAGCTTCACCAGCTCGGGTTGGAGTCCAGCGAGCGCGAAGTGAAATGGCTCAACGAACTGATTGCGGCGGAACGGACCGCGCAGCAACGGGCTGAACAGCCGTAATTACGACCGGGTTGTAGGACAGGGACAGAAGGGAAGAAGCCGTCATGACTTCTAAATCAGACGTGCGCGTCGCGATCGTCGGCGTGGGAAACTGCGCGTCGTCGCTGGTACAGGGCGTGCAGTACTACAAGGACGCCGACGAGAACGCCACGGTTCCCGGCCTGATGCATGTGCGGCTCGGCCCGTACCACGTGCGCGACGTGAAGTTCGTCGCCGCGTTCGACGTCGACGCCAAGAAGGTCGGCTTCGACCTTTCCGAAGCCATCTTCGCGTCGGAGAACAACACCATCAAGATCGCCGACGTGCCGCCCACCAATGTGGTCGTGCAGCGCGGCCCGACGCTCGACGGCATCGGTAAGTACTACGCCGACACCATCGAGGTGTCTGACACCGAGCCGGCCGACGTCGTCAAGATCCTCAAGGACAACGCCGTCGATGTGCTGGTGTCCTACCTGCCCGTCGGCTCGGAAGAGGCCGACAAGTTCTACGCGCAGTGCTGCATCGACGCCGGGGTGGCGTTCGTCAACGCGCTGCCCGTCTTCATCGCCTCCGACCCGGTGTGGGCCAAGAAGTTCGAGGACGCGGGCGTGCCGATCGTCGGCGACGACATCAAGAGCCAGGTCGGCGCGACGATCACCCACCGCGTGATGGCCAAGCTGTTCGAGGACCGCGGCGTGCAGCTGGACCGCACGATGCAGCTCAACGTCGGCGGCAACATGGACTTCCTCAACATGCTCGAGCGCGAGCGCCTCGAGTCGAAGAAGATCTCGAAGACCCAGGCGGTCACCTCGAACCTGCAGCGCGAGTTCAAGACCAAGGACGTCCACATCGGCCCGTCCGATCACGTCGGCTGGCTCGACGACCGCAAGTGGGCGTACGTGCGGCTGGAGGGTCGCGCGTTCGGTGATGTGCCGCTGAACCTGGAGTACAAGCTCGAGGTGTGGGACTCGCCGAACTCGGCGGGCGTCATCATCGACGCGGTGCGTGCCGCCAAGATCGCCAAGGACCGCGGCATCGGCGGACCCGTCGTCGCCGCGTCGGCGTACCTGATGAAGAGCCCGCCGAAGCAGCTGCCCGACGACATTGCTCGCGCCCAGCTCGAAGATTTCATCGAGGGCTGATTCTTCCCGGCGATTTGTGTGCGTTTTGGAGCGGTGAGCGCTCCTGAACGTGCACAAATCGCCGTCAGTTAGGGTCAGCTAATGACCGACATCAGCGCTGATGACGAGCTCGCCTCCCTCTCGGAGTTCACCTTCCTCAAGGAGAACGCCAAGCAGGCCGGTGTGACAGGCTCGCTGCCGTCCGTCGAGCGCATCGACACCGCCGCAATCAGCGCGCTGAAGTTCGGCGATGCCGCGCCACGGGTCGTGTTCCTGCATGGCGGCGGACAGAACGCGCACACCTGGGACACCGTGATCATCGGCCTCGGCGAGCCGGCCCTGTCGATCGATCTGCCGGGGCACGGGCGCTCGGCATGGCGCGAGGACGGCGACTACGGGCCCAAGCTGAATGCCACCGCCATAGAACCCGTCGTGCGTGCGTTCGCGTCGGACGCCGACCTGGTCGTCGGAATGTCGCTGGGTGGGCTCACGGCACTGCGACTGGCGGTCACCGCACCCGAACTCGTGCGCAAGCTGGTCCTCGTCGACGTGACGCCGTCGGCGCCCGAGCGGCACACCGAGATGACCGACGAGCAGAAGGGCACCGTCGCGCTGGTTCAGGGCGAGAAGTCGTTCCCGAGCTTCGACGCGATGCTCGAGGTCACCGTTGCGGCCGCACCGCATCGGGACCGGGAGTCGTTGCGGCGCGGTGTTTTCCACAACGCCAGACGGCTCGATGACGGCACCTGGACATGGCGCTACGACTCGATCCGGGGCGATAAGGGCTACTCAGGTTTTCAGGGGTTGTGGGACGACGTCCCCAAACTCACCACGCCGACGACGTTGGTGCGGGGCGCGAACTCGTTCTTCGTCAACGATGACGATGCCGCCGAATTCGCCCGCATCGCACCGGGATTCCAGAACGTGCACATCGTCGAGGACTCCGGACACTCGGTGCAGAGCGATCAGCCGGTGCGCCTCGTCGAGATCTTGCGCGGGTTGCTCGACTAGGCGCGTCGCCGAATGTAACGGGGTGGCGGGAATTCGCGCGATTCCTCGCCGTGCCGTTACAACCGCCGCGCTCGATCGTTTGATTTCCGTTCATCTGTTGCTTGCCGACTGCTACACCTGTTGTCGTAGGTTTTCGCGCGTCTGGCCGCAGCCCTGGCCGGGCAGCCCAACAGAAGGAACCGCAGCCATGGCGCTCGTGCCTCTCAATCTGCTCGTCACCCACAACGGCAAGTCCAAGCGTCAGCACATCACCTGCGTCTACAAATGCGGCGACGCATGCTCCAAGCCGGTCCCCAACACCAGCGACAACGAGTACTTCGGCGACATCGTCAAAGCCTTGTCGCGCCGCTCGATGCTGCGGGCCGGCGGCATCGCGGTGCTGGCCGTGGGTGCCGGTTCGGCATTGGCCGCCTGTGGAAGCGACGAACAGCCAGCCGCCACACCGACCTCGTCGTCCACGGCCCCCGCCGAGCCGCCCCCGGGCATGAGGTTCACCTCGGTTGCGCCCAACAGCGAGGACGCCGTCGTCATCGCCGACGGCTACCAGCAGGCGGTCGTCATCAGCTGGGGCGACCCCGTGCTGCCCGGTGCGCCCAAGTTCGACGTGGCAGGGCAGACCGGTGCCGCCCAGCGGGCACAATTCGGCTTCAACAACGACTTCGCCGGTCTGCTGCCGATCCCGGGTCAGCAGAACCGCTTCCTGCTGGTGACCAACTTCGAGTACGTCGACCCCGTCTTCATGTTCCCCGGCTACGACAAGGACAAGCCGACTCGTGAACAGTTCGACGTCGAAATCGCCGCCGTCGGCATGGGTGTCGTCGAGGTCGAGCGCACGCCACAGGGCCTCAAGCCCGTGATGGGCCGCTACAACCGGCGGATCACCGCCGACACCCCGATGACGCTCACCGGTCCCGCCGCGGGCACCGACTTCGTCAAGACCGCCGCCGACCCGGCCGGGCGCACCGTCGCAGGCACCTTTGCCAACTGTGCGGGCGGCGTAACCCCCTGGGGCACAGTGCTTTCCGGTGAGGAGAACTTCCAGGACTATTTCGGCGCCGCCGAGGGATCGCCCGCCCCTGCCCCGGTGGACGCCGACCGCCTCGACCGCTACGGCATCTCCGCCGAACCGTCGACACTGCTCTGGGAGACGTTTGACCAACGCTTCGACCTGGTGGCCACGCCCAACGAGCCCAACCGTTTCGGCTACATCGTCGAGCTCAACCCGTGGGATCCGGCCTCGGCGCCGGTGAAGCACTCGGCGATGGGCCGGCTCAAGCACGAGGGCGCCAACATCTACGTCACCGGCGACGGCACCGTGGTCGCGTACACCGGCGACGACGAACGCTTCGACTACATGTACAAATTCGTCTCGAGCAAGAAGATGCGCCCCGGTACCGATCCGGCCGCCATCGCCTACAACATGACGCTGCTCGGTGAGGGCACGCTCTACGTCGCGAAGCTCTCCAGTGACATCCCGGCCAACGAGATCGACGGCTCGGGCAAGCTGCCGTCGAAGGGGTCGTTCAGCGGCGCGGGCACCTGGCTGCCGCTGGTGCGCTCCGGCCCCGACGGGCAGGCCGAGTCGCTGGTCGACGGCTTCTCGCCGCAGGAGGTCGCGGTCTTCACCCGGATGGCCGCCGACAAAGCGGGCGCCACCAAGATGGACCGGCCCGAGGACTTCGAGGCCAACCCGAAGACCGGCAAGGTCTACGTCGCGCTGACCAACAACAACGAGCGCGGCGCCCCCGGGGAGGCCCCACCCGATGCGGCCAACCCGCGCAACGACAACAAGAGCGGCCAGGTCCTCGAGATCACCGACAACCACGCGGGCACCGACTTCACCTGGGATCTGCTGCTGGTGTGCGGCGACCCCGCCGCGGCGGACACCTACTTCGGCGGGTTCGACAAGACGAAGGTCAGCCCCATCTCCTGCCCGGACAACCTGGCGTTCGACAGCCACGGCAACCTGTGGATATCGACCGACGGCAACGCGCTCGACTCCAACGACGGGCTGTTCGCAGTCGCGCTCGAAGGTCCTGGCCGCGGTGAGACCAAGCAGTTCCTCACCGTGCCACTCGGCGCGGAGGCGTGCGGCCCGGTCGTCACCGACGATCTGGTGACGGTGTGTGTGCAGCATCCCGGCGAGTACGACGACAACAGCATCGACGACCCCGTGTCACGCTGGCCCGAAGGCGGCAACGGGACGGCACGGCCGTCGGTGGTCGCGGTATGGCGGACCGACGGGAACATCGGCGTCTAGGCGAACGTACGGTTGGAGATGTGAGCTTCCCTTCCCAGAGACAAGTCCGTGTCGGCGTTCAACTGCAACCCCAACATGCACCGCAGTACAGCCACCTCCGCGATGCGGTGCGCCGCTGTGAAGACATCGGTGTCGACGTCGCGTTCAACTGGGATCACTTCTTCCCGCTGTACGGCGACCCCGATGGTGCGCACTACGAATGCTGGACGATGCTCGGCGCATGGGCCGAGCAGACGACCCGGCTGGAAATCGGTGCGCTGGTTACCTGCAACTCGTACCGCAATCCCGAGTTGCTCGCCGATATGGCGCGCACCGTCGACAACATCAGCGACGGCCGGCTGATTCTGGGTATCGGTTCCGGCTGGAAGCAGAAGGACTACGACGAATACGGCTATGAATTCGGTACCGCGGGCAGCCGCCTCGACGACCTCGCGGGCGCGCTGCCGCGGATCACATCCCGGCTTGCCAAACTCAATCCGGCACCGACGCGCGACATTCCGATCCTCATCGGTGGCGGTGGTGAAAAGAAGACATTGCGCCTGGTCGCCCAGTACGGCGACATCTGGCACAGCTTCGCCGACAGCGCCGAGTACCCACGCAAGGCCGAGGTGCTCGACGGCCATTGCGCCGAGGTCGGGCGCGATCCCGCTGAAATCGAGAGGTCAGCGGGTGTCACGGGCGACGACGAGGACGCGCTGCTCAAGGAGGCCGACGCATTGGCGGGGCTCGGAGTGACCCTGCTGACCGTCGGCGTCAACGGCCCCGACTACGATCTGACGCGGGCGGAGGCTTTGTGTCGCTGGCGCGCGAGTCGCACCGGCTAATTACTGAAGCTGCGTAACTGCTCCGGGTCGGGTATATGCCGTGAGAGGCTTGTACCGCCATGCCCAAGAAGTATGGATTCAAAGAGAAGGACCTCGTGGTGGCGCACGTGGTCAACCTGATTCTGACCGGCAAACTCCGGTCCGGAGATCGAGTGGACCGCAACGAGATTGCGCACGAACTCGGTGTTTCACGGGTGCCCATTCAGGAAGCCGTCGTACAACTCGAGCACGACGGCATCCTATCGACGCAATATCACCGCGGCGCTTACGTGGAGACGTTCGACGAATCCGTCGTCCGCGAGCACCACGAAATCTATGGGATGCTCAGCGGTGTCGCGTCGGCACGCGCCGCCGAAGCCCGCAACCCGGCGCACCTCCACCAGCTCAGTACCTTGCTGGACACGATGCGCGCCAACATCGACTCGCGCGCCTTCCAGGACGCGGCGTTTCAATTCCGCGTCCTGATCAACGAGGAGTACTCGGGCCCACGGCTACTTGCCGTCATCCGGGGGTCGCAGTCGTTCCTGCCGCGGGCATTCTGGCCGGCTTACCAAGACAATCACCGGGATCTGCTGCGGTTTCTGGAGGCGGACTACGACGCCATACGCGCCGGCGACGGCCCGGCCGCGCGTGCCGCCAACAACGGGCGAGCCGCGCTCATGGCGCAGATCATGCTCACCGAACTGGTGCGCCGCGGTGTGCTGCCGCCCCAGGGCGTGGCGCACGTTGAGTTCTGATCGAGCTGAAGGCGGTGCGTCCGGGCCGGAGGTCGATACCTTGCAGGGATGAGCTTCTGTAGGACACTCGCCGTGGCGCTCATCGCACTGCTGGTCGGCAGCATCGGGATGGCCGCCCCCGCGGCGGCCCAGGTCGACCAGTGCGCGCCGCCCGGCATCACCAGCGCCAGCGCGCTACCGACCAACCTCGCGGCCGCCGCCACCGGACCCGACGAGGACCGGTACACCACCGCGACAGTGCAGCCGCTGGACTCCATCGACGTCACATCGCTCGGACTGAGCGTGCCGGGCACGCTCACCGTCGGCACATTGTCGGACGCACCGCCGAGCATCTGCATCGACTCAGCGGGTCAGTTCACTGGCTTCGACAACGAGCTACTGCGGGCCATCGCCGAAAAGCTTGGTCTGAGAATCAATTTCGTCGGCACCGAGTTCTCCGGCCTGCTGGCACAGGTGGCGTCGCGACGCTTCGACGTCGGGTCGTCGTCCATCACCACCACCGACGCGCGCCGCCGCACAGTCGGTTTCACCAACGGCTACGACTTCGGCTACTTCTCGCTCGTCGTGCCGACCGGATCGCCGATCACCGGATTCGACAAGCTCGCCGCCGGGCAGCGCATCGGCGTCGTGCAAGGCACCGTCCAGGAGGCGTACGTCATCGACACGCTCGGCCTGGATCCCGTCAAATTCCCGGACTACAACACCGTCTACGCCAGCCTGAAGACCCGGCAGATCGACGCCTGGGTGGCGCCGTCACAGCAAGCGTCGGGCACGGTGCAACCGGGCGATCCCGCCGAGATCATCGAAAACACCTTCAGCTTGGACAATTTCGTCGCGTGGGCGGTCGCGAACGACAACCCGCCGCTCATCAACGCGCTGAATTCCGGGCTCGACGCGATCATCGCCGACGGCACCTGGTCGCGGCTCTACACCGATTGGGTGCCGCGCGCGCTGCCGCCCGGATGGAAACCGGGCTCCAAGGCTGCGCCCGCACCGCAGCTGCCCGACTTCACCGCGATCGCCGCCGAGAACCAGGAGGCGCCTACGGCTGCGTCCGAGCCCAAGTCGACCCTGTCCCAACTGGCTGCGGCGTTCGGCAACTGGGAGTTGTACAAACAGGCCATTCCCGATCTGTTCAAGACCGGCCTGCCCAACACCCTGATTCTGACGGTCAGCGCGGCCGTGATCGGTTTGACGCTCGGCATGGCACTGGCGGTGGCGGGCATCTCCCGGCATCGCTGGCTCCGTTGGCCGGCGCGGGTGTACACCGACATCTTCCGCGGACTGCCCGAAGTGGTGATCATCCTGCTGATCGGACTCGGGCTCGGCCCGGTGGTCGGCGGGCTCACCGGAAACAACCCGTATCCGCTGGGCATCGCCGCCCTTGGGCTGATGGCCGCCGCGTACGTCGGGGAGATCTTCCGGTCAGGCATCCAGAGCGTCGAGTCCGGGCAGATGGAAGCATCACGCGCGCTGGGCTTCTCGTATCCGTCGTCGATGCGGCTGGTGGTGATCCCGCAGGGCATCCGCAGGGTGCTGCCCGCCTTGATGAACCAGTTCATCTCGCTGCTGAAGGCGTCGTCGCTGGTGTACTTCCTCGGGCTGATCGCCACCCAGCGCGAGCTGTTCCAGGTCGGCCGAGACCTCAACGCGCAGACCGGCAACCTGTCGCCACTGGTCGCCGCCGGAATCTTCTACCTGCTGCTCACGGTCCCGCTGACACATTTGGTCAACTACATCGACGGCCGATTGCGGCGCGGCAACAAACCCACCGCGGAAGATGACCCGCTGGAGCTGTCGCGAAGTCAGGAGATGATCTGATGAGCCCCGCTGAGCCGGTTTCGTTGAGCGCCAACGATATTCATCTGTCTTTCGGTCCCAACGCGGTGCTGCGCGGTGTGGACATCGACGTCCCCGCGGGCACCACCACGGCGGTCATCGGGCCATCGGGGTCGGGCAAGTCGACATTGTTGCGGACGCTGAACCGGTTGTACGAGCCCGATCGCGGCGACATCCTGCTCGACGGCCGGTCGGTACTGGCCGACAATCCGGACCAGTTGCGGCAGCGCATCGGAATGGTCTTCCAGCAGTTCAACCTCTTTCCGCACCGCAGCGTGCTGGACAACGTGACGCTGGCGCCGCGCAAGCTCAAGCGGCTCGACGCCGAGCAGGCGCGCGAACTCGGGTTGGCCCAACTGGACCGCGTCGGACTGAGGCACAAGGCCGGGGTGCGCCCGTCGACCCTGTCCGGCGGGCAGCAACAGCGGGTGGCGATCGCGCGGGCGCTGGCGATGGCGCCGCAGGTGATGTTCTTCGACGAAGCCACCTCCGCGCTGGACCCCGAGTTGGTGAAGGGCGTCCTGGCGCTCATCGCCGAGCTCGGCGCCGATGGCATGACGATGATCGTCGTCACCCACGAGATGGGGTTCGCCCAATCGGCGTCGGACTCCGTGGTGTTCATGGACCACGGGAAGGTCGTCGAGTCCGGCTCACCCGACCAAGTGTTCGGGGCCGCCGAGACGGACCGGCTCCAACGCTTCCTTTCGCAAGTTCTCTGAGCTTTTACGTGCTCGTCACACAACTTGGCAGCCTCAGACAGGTTAGACTGCCGAAATTATGGTGGAGACCGAACCGCAGGTCGCTGAGCTGGCCGGAGAGCTGCAGCGCGTCCTCTCCCGCGTGTTCTCCGTGCTCCGCCGGAGCGATCCCAGTCGGGATGCCGCCACCGGCGATCTGACTCTTGCCCAGTTGTCGATTCTGCTGACCCTGCTGGAGCAGGGACCGATCAGGATGACCGAGCTCGCCGCGCACGAACGGGTGCGCACACCCACGACGACGGTCGCGATCCGCCGGCTGGAGAAACTCGGGCTGGTGAAGCGCTCCCGCGACCCCTCCGACCTACGGGCGGTCCTGGTCGACATCACCCCCGAGGGCCTGGCCCAGCATCAGGAAGCGCTGGCCAATCGGCGGGCCTTCCTGGCCAAGCTGCTCGAAAAGCTCGGACCCGAAGACCTCGAGACGCTGACCAAGGCGCTGGTCCCGCTCGAGCGCATCGCCGAATAACCCCTCAGCCCAACCAGTCCAGCACCGCCGCGGCGGTCCATGACTGCTGCATGCTGCCCAACGGTTCTCCGGTGAACGGTTCGTAGTACTCGGCGAAGGTGCCGTCGCTGACCTGCCGCAGCCCTTCGCGCCGAAGGATCAGCGACCGTTCGGCCCAGCCGCGACGCGCGAAGCACCACGAGAACAGCCACGTCGTCACCGGCCAGACCGGCCCACGCCAGTACTCGCGGGGGCGGAAGTCGCGCGACACCGGCGACGTCGTCGGAATCAGCGCGAACTTCAGGTCCGGATGCCCGCAGAAGCGCGGCCCTTCCAACAGCCGCAGCAAGGCACGCTCCTTGTCGTGCGGCAGCCCGCCACACAGCAGCGGCGCGAACTGCGCGACCGTCTCGGTGGCTATCCACTTCTCGGCCCGCACGTCGTAATCCCTTGCCGCGCCGTTACGTTCGTCGGCGGTTTCGACGACGCCCCTGCGGAACCGTTCGGCCCAGGCGTACAGGTCCCGCACGTCGGAGCGTGGCCGCTTGTAGTCCTCGCCGATCTCGGCCAGCACATCGCACGCCACGGCGAGGATCGCCGATACGAACACGTCCTCGACGGCGAAGCTCATCACCTTGGGTAGCAGCTCGTCGTCGTAACGAGCCGACTTCATCTCCTCGAGCAGCCAGAGATAGCGGTCGTACTCGATGTCCGACGGCCGTTGGCTGGCGTCGGTGACGATCGCGTTGTCCGCACGCTGGTATTCAGGCAGCCGGCCGGGGACGACATTGGCGTAGGCGCTGTCCCACCGCGGCGAGTTGTCCATGCCGGACTCCCAGCCGTGGTACATCGTGACCCGGCCGCGCGATCTGGGGTCGCGGGCCTCAGCGAGCCAGCGGTGCCACCGGACCAGGTCGTCCCACCGGCGGTCGAGAAACGCCTCGGCGACGGCGCGGGTCGACCGGCCACGACTGCGGGCGTGATCGAGGATGCGCTGCACCGCGATCGCGTGCACCGGCGGCTGCATGATGCCCGATGTGTGGCGGTTGCGTGGGGCGTTGGCGGCAAGCGCTGACGTGGCCCACCGCGCCGGTCCTGGGAAGTACCCGTCCACGCCGTTGGCGAAGACGATGTGCGGGATCATGCCGTTGGCCCACTGCGCCGACAGCAGGGTGTCGAGCTCGACGACGGCGCGTTCGACACTCAGCGGAGCCAGCCCGATCGCCACGAAAGCGGCGTCCCAGCTCCACATATGCGGATACAGCAGCGGCGCCGCCGTGGTCATGGTGCCCAGGTCGTTGCCACGCAAAAGATACGCGGCGCGGGCCGCCAGTTGCGTCGGCGCGAAGCCGGAATCGTGGGCCATCGTGTCAATGATGCGACGGCCGGGCACGAGTTGCAGGTCGGTAGGGTGACTTCGTGTCGAATGTCGCCGCCGACGCGGCCCGGATGCCGACGGCGATGATCACCGGGGCCTCGCGCGGGCTCGGTGCGGCCATCGCCCGCGCACTCGCACCTACCCACACGTTGTTCCTCGCGGGGCGGCCGTCGGCGGAACTCGACGCGGTCGCCGCCGAGTACGGGGCCACCACCTGGCCGGTCGATTTCGGTGACCTCGACGCCATCGAGGTCGCCGTCGAACCGATCGTCGAGCTGGACGTCCTGATCCACAATGCGGGCGTCGCGTACCCGGCCACCGTTCCGGATTCGACAGTCGACGAGTGGCGCTCCACCATGATCGTGAATGTCGTTGGCCCGGTGGCACTTACGCTGCCGCTGCTGCCTGCACTGCGCGCAGCCAGAGGCCACGTCGTCTTCGTGAACTCCGGGGCGGGCATCAACGCGTCTCCCGGCCTGGCGTCCTACACCGCGAGCAAATTCGCACTACGCGGGTTCGCGGACTCCCTGCGCAACGACGAGCCGTCGCTGCGGGTGACCTCGGTGCACCCGGGCCGGATCGCGACCGAGATGCAGGAAGGTCTGGTCGCCTACGAGGGCGGTGAGTACGACCCCTCGAAGTACCTGAGCCCCGAAACTGTCGCGAAAGTCATAGCCGACGCGGTCAACGCGCCGCCCGACGCGCACATCCACGAGGTGATCGTCCGGCCCCGATAGCGATTTCGGTGTCGACAGTCGCGGTGAGCGCGACCGGCTACACCGAAATCGCGTTTCGGATGATGGCGGTCACACGATCGGGATATTCAGTTAGGTCCAGCCAGGTGAAGCGCAGCACCTGCCACCCCATCAGCATGATGTTGTTCTGACGCAATCGGTCCGCGTGGAAGTCTTCGGTAGCGCTGTGGAACGCAAGCCCGTCAACTTCTATCGCCACCTTCTGTCTAGGGAACCCGATGTCAACCTTGTAGCCACCGAGGGGGTAATTCGTCCGCCAACCGGTGATGCCCGCTTCGCGCAGGCATCTGACGAGAAGGCGTTCGGCGACAGACCGTGCGCCATCAGAAGCCGCCTGCAGGCGTATTCGCGCTGCCGGCGCCCCGTAACGACCCTTGTTCCGCAAGTGCGCGTCCCACAGCTCGCGCAGCTGGACATCCTGTTGAAGGGCCTTGTCCATGATCTTCACCCCACCGCGCTGCCTGACTGCTGCCTCGATGACCGTCAACGGCAGTGCGGTTACACGCAGGCCACGCCGCTCGACAATGTCGGCGAGGGACAAGTCGCGCCTGCGCATGACCGAACCTGGCTTCGATCGCCCACTTCCGTTCCGTGGCAATGTCACTTCGACGCGATCCGGCGCGAACTTGGTAAGACCGTGCCACCATGCGGCCGCCAGGCCGCTCGCTACTGCAAGGTCGCCGTAGGCCCATACCGTGGCGCGGACTCGCGCAGCGTCGGTGAAGGGCCGGTCGTCGGAGAAGTAGACGCCAGGCGCGCATCTCCGAAACTGACCGGACTGCACTCGCCGATTGACGGCGTGCTTGCTCAGTCCCACATCGCGAGCTTGTCGCAGTGTCAACACACCGTCGTGTCGACGCAGATACTCGTTGAGCACTTAGACAAGGACGCAGCGATGGTCCGCCGGGTTCCCTAGCCAGCGATCACGGTGTCAACAGTCGCGGTGAGCGCGACCGACCACACCGAAATCGCAATCAGGCGACGATGTTGACCAGCCGACCCGCCACCACGATCACCTTTTTCGGCGTCTTGCCGTCGAGGAACTCCTGCACCTTCGCGTCGGCGAGCGCCGCGGCCTCCAACGCGTCCGCGTCGGCGTCGGCGGGCACGGTGATGCGTCCGCGGACCTTGCCGTTGACCTGTACCGGCAGTTCGACGGTGTCCTCGACGAGGTACTGCGGGTCGGCCACCGGGAACGGCCCGTGCGCCAGCGAGGTGTCGTGGCCCAGCCGCCGCCACAGCTCTTCGGCGAGATGCGGCGCCAACGGCGCGACCATCAGCACCAACGGCTCCAATGCCGCCCGCGCCGTCACCCCCTGCTTGGTCAAGTGGTTGGTGTACTCGATCAGTTTGGCCGCGGCGGTGTTGTTGCGCAGGTTTGTGTAGTCGTCGGATACTCCGGCGATCGTGCGGTGCAACACCCGCAGGGTGTCGTCGTCCAACGCCTCGTGGGCAGCCGACCGCTCGGCGCCGGTCTGCTCGTCGACCACCAACCGCCACACCCGTTGCAGGAAGCGGTAGGCGCCGACGACATCCTTTGTCGCCCATGGCCGCGACGCCTCCAACGGGCCCATCGACATCTCGTAGACCCGCAGCGTGTCCGCGCCGTAGTCGTCGCAGATCTCGTCGGGCGACACCGAGTTCTTCAGGCTCTTCCCGATCTTGCCGAACTCCTGGAAGACCTCGATCTCACCGTCGGGTGCGCGCCAGTAGAACTTTCCGTCGCGTTCGACGACCTCGGCGGCAGGCACGTACGAACCGCGCGCGTCCGTGTAGGCGAACGCCTGGATGTAGCCCTGGTTGACCAGCCGGCGGTAGGGCTCGCGCGACGACACATGGCCGAGGTCGTAGAGCACCTTGTGCCAGAAGCGGCAGTACAGCAGATGCAGCACCGCGTGCTCGACGCCACCCACGTACAGGTCGACGCCCCCGGGATCGTCCGGCCCGTGCTCGGCCGGGCGCGGTCCCATCCAGTACGCCTCGTTCTCCTTGGCGCACAACTCTTCCTTGTTGAGCGGGTCGGTGTAGCGCAACTCGTACCAGGAGCTCGCCGCCCACTGCGGCATGACGTTGGTGTCGCGGGTGTAGGGCTGCAGGCCGTCGCCGAGATCCATCTCGACGTGCACCCATTCGGTCGCCTTGCCCAGCGGCGGCGACGGCTCGCTGTCGGCATCGTCGGGATCGAACTGCACCGGGGCGTAATCCGGAATGTCGGGCAGCTCTACGGGCAGCGCGGATTCGGGCAACGGATGTGCCCGGCCGTCGGCGTCGTAGACGATCGGGAACGGCTCGCCCCAATACCGTTGCCGCGCGAACAACCAGTCGCGCAGCTTGTACTCGACGCGGGCCTGCCCGCGCCCGTCGGCGACCAGCCGATTGGTGATGGCCTCCTTCGCCGATGCGACGGACAGCCCGTTCAGATAGTCCGAGTTGACCAGCTCGCCGTCGCCGGAGTAGGCCTGCAGCGAAATGTCGCCGCCGGCAATCACTTCGGTGATCGGCAGGCCGAACGTCGTGGCGAATTCCCAGTCGCGCTGATCGTGACCGGGCACCGCCATGATGGCCCCGGTGCCGTATCCCAGCAGCACGTAGTCGGCGATGAACACCGGAACCTGTTGGCCGTTGGCCGGATTCGTCGCATACGCGCCGAGGAACACGCCGGTCTTGGTCTTGTTCTCCTGACGCTCCAGATCCGACTTGGCTCCGACGGTCGCGCGGTAGGCCGCGACCGCCTCGGCGGGGGTCGCCGCATCGAACGTCCAGCGTGGGTCGGCGTCGGCCGGCCACTGGCCGGCCACAAGCCTGTCGACCAACTCGTGTTCAGGCGCCAGCACCAGGTACGTCGCGCCGAACAACGTGTCGGGCCTGGTGGTGAACACCTCGATGTCGCCGGCGTCGGTCGCGAACTGGACCGCCGCACCGGTGGACCGGCCGATCCAGTTGCGCTGCATGGTCTTGACCTTGTCCGGCCAGTCCAGCAGGTCGAGATCGTCAAGCAGCCGGTCAGAGTAAGCGGTGATGCGCATCATCCACTGCCGCAGGCGTTTCCGGAACACCGGGAAGTTGCCGCGGTCACTTCGCCCGTCGGAGGTGACCTCCTCGTTGGCCAGCACCGTGCCCAGACCCGGGCACCAGTTGACCAGCGAGTCCGCCCGGTACACCAGTCGGTACGAGTCGACGACATCGGCGCGCTCACCGGCGCTCAACTCCGACCAAACCCGGCCATCATCCAACGTCCGGCTACCCGAATCGAATTCGGCGATCAGCTCGGCGATCGGCCGCGCTTTGTCCACCGACGGGTCGAACCAGGCGTTGTAGATCTGCAGGAAGATCCACTGCGTCCACTTGTAGAAGTCGACGTCGGTGGTCGAGAAGCTTCGCCGTGCATCGTGCCCCAGCCCCAGCCTGCCCAGCTGGCGGCGGAAGTTGACGATGTTGGCCTCGGTCCTGGTGCGCGGATGCGTCCCGGTCTGAATCGCGTACTGCTCGGCGGGTAGACCGAAGGCATCGAAACCCAACGCGTGCAACACATTACGCCCGGTCATCCGGTAGTAGCGGGCATAGACGTCGGTGGCGATGTAGCCGAGCGGATGTCCGACGTGCAGGCCCTCCCCCGACGGGTACGGAAACATGTCCTGCACGAACATCTTGTCGGCGGGGACAGGGCCGCGATCAGGCTCGGCCAGCGAGCCCACCGGGTTGGGCACATTGAACGTCCCGGAGTCCGCCCAGCGCTGCTGCCAGGCACGCTCGATCTGCCCGGCCAGCTCCGCGGTATAGCGGTGCTGCGGGGCATCAGTGCCGGCGTCGGGCGATTCAGTCACGTGAACAGGGTATAAGCCCGCCGATCGTGCTCTCGCCGGCCACAGGTTGGTCTCGGTTACGTCACCGGTCGGTCAGAGCTTGATCCCAGGTCGGTTCCGGCCCTGGTGACCGTCGCTTCGCCGTGGATACAGTCGGCGCCTGACCACATGGCTGACGAGCCCGACAGTGAAAGGACCGACGGCGATGAACGACAACGCCCGACGCTGGAGGACTCCGGCTACCGGTGTGGCTGCGGCCACCGTCGGCGTCCTCTTCTTCGCCGGCGTCCCCGCCGCGGCCCAGCCACTGCAGCCGGTCGCGCCGCAGCCCGGTCCCGCCGTGGTGTCGCAGACCGCGGCGACACCCAACGCCGCCCTCACCCCCGCCGTTCCCAACACGGCGTTGACCGTCCCCGCCGCACCCAACGCCGCGCTGGCGGTCCCGTCGACACCGAATCCCGCGGTCGCACCGGCGATGGCCAACCCCGCCCTGACCCCGGCGACGCCGGTCGCCGCCGCAGCCGCGCCCGGCGGCGTCACGGCCCCGCAGGTCGCCGCCCCGGCGGCGGTACCGATCACCCCCGCCAACGCGGGCACGCTGTCGGACTTCTTCCAGTCCAAGGGCGTGGCGATGGAACCTCAGGTCAGCCAGAACTTCAAGGCCCTCAACATCGTGCTGCCGATGCCGAGGGGCTGGGCACACGTGCCGGATCCGAATGTGCCCGACGCGTTCGCCGTGATCGCCGACCGCGTGGGCGGCAATGGCCTGTACTCCTCGAACGCCCAGGTCGTGGTGTACAAGCTGGTCGGCGACTTCGACCCGCGCGAGGCGATCAGCCACGGGTTCGTCGACAGCCAGCAGCTTCCCGCCTGGCGGTCCACCAACGGGTCGATCGCCGAGGTCGCCGGGCTGCCGACGTCGACCATCGAAGGCACCTACCGCGACAACTCCATGACGCTGGACACGTCGCGCCGACACATCATCGCCACCGCGGGTCCGGACAAGTACCTGGTGTCGCTGGCGGTGACCACCAGCGTGGACCAGGTCGTCGCGGCGGCCGACGCCACCGACGCGATCGTGCGGGGCTTCAAGGTCGGCGTCCCCGGCGCAACCCCGCCCCCGGGAGCCCCGCCCCCGGGCGCACCCGCTCCCGCACCGCAGGGTCAGCCGGCTGCGCCCGCCCCCGCGGCTCCGGCCATTGGACTAACTGGATAACAGGGCTTGTTCCCCCGGGCGAAGCCTGGCGCCCGGGGGGACGCCCTGAACCCAAGAACCGCCGCCTCGTATTCTGTGGCGCATGTTCATCGTCGCGGTGTTGTGCCTGTGCGCCGCAGTCGCGATCGCAGGTCTCGGTGTTTGGCTGCTGACTCGGCCACGGACGGCGGATCCGATCCAATCTGTGCTCCGCGGGGTGGCCCCGACCCAGCTCGCCGCCGCGGCGATGCTGGCCTCCGCAGGCACCGTGGCGCTCTCAAGCCACCCCGACACCGCGCTCGTCGTGGTCGTCGTCTGCGTAATCGGTGCCGTGAGCACGGTCGCGGCCGGCTGCTGGCAGGCGGCCAAGGTCATCGCGAGCCGAGAGGCGGCCGCTGCGGGCGGTGCGGACGGTTGTGGTGGTGCCTGCGCGACATGCACGCTGTCATGCGGCTGAACGGTTGGCGCGCAGCGCTTTTCAGTTGCGGCTGATATCGATTGGGTGCGTCGCGAGTAGCGACAGCGGCAGCGGCTGACGGCGCAGGACCCGAGCCCACAAGTCCATCCGGGGCTCGGCGAGTACGTCGGTTGGCAACGCGGACAGCACAATCCAGTCGTCGCGCTCGATCTCACCCTCCAGCTGACCGATGGTCCACCCCGAGTAACCGGCGAAAATCCGCACCCCTTCGACCACCGGTGCGATCGAATCGGGTTCGGCGTCGAGATCCACCATCACCATGCGGCCCTGCACGTGACGCAACCCGGGCAGGCCGGCCGGGTCCATACCGACCCGCAGGGTCGCCAGGCACAGTGCGGCGTCGCGCTTGACGGGGCCCCCGATGAACATCGTCTTCGGTTTGGTGGCCAGCTTCGCCCATTGCGGCAGCACGTTGTAGACCGCGGTCTCGCTGGGCCGGTTCAGCACCACACCCAGCGTGCCGCCGTCGTTGTGCTCGACGATGTAGATGACACTGCGCCGGAACGTCGGCTCGAGCAGGTCGGTGTTGGCGAGCAGGAGTGTGCCCGCGCGGACCCGGTGTTTCGCAGGCGCTATGAAGTCCTCCGGGTCCTCTGAGTGCGCCATCACACCATCATCGCATCAGCAACCAGCGAACGTGGCGAACAAAGCCGGTCCGGCGGGATATTTGTACTGTGGGTCGGGGGGCCGCCGAACATCGATCGCCGCAAGCCGCCCCGGCGATGCAGCAGGGACGGGATTGTCGTGGTCGAGGCACGTTCGCCGCTCGCCCTGTGGCAATCGGTACGCGCCCTTCCCGAGTTTCGACGCCTGCTCGAGCTTCGGCTCGTCAGTCAGTTCGGTGACGGGCTGTTCGCCGCCGGCCTGGCGGGCGGGCTGCTGTTCAGCACTGAACGGGCCGCGACGCCGTGGGCCATCGCCGGTTCATTCGCGGTGCTCTATCTGCCGTACTCGCTGCTCGGCCCGTTCGCGGGCGCGCTGCTGGACCGCTGGGACCGGCGCCTGGTGCTCATCGGCGCCAACATCGGACGCCTGCTCATGGTCTTGGTCGTCGCATCGCTGCTCGCGGCCAGCGCTCACGATCTGGCGATTCTGGTGGCCGCGCTGATCGTCAACGGCTTCACCCGATTCGTCTCCTCGGGTCTGTCGGCGGCACTGCCGCACGTGGTGCCGCGAGAGCAGGTGGTGTCGATGAACTCGGTCGCCACCGCGGCCGGCGGGGCCGCCGCCTTCCTCGGCGCCATCTTCATGCTCCTGCCGCGCTGGCTCTTCGGGGCAAACGACGTCGGCGCCTCGACGATCATCTTCATCGTCGCGGTGCCGGTGGCGTTTGCGCTGTGGCTGTCGTGGCGCTTCCCCCCGCATCTGCTCGGTCCCGACGACAGCAAACGCGCGGTCCACGGATCGATCGTGTACGCGGTGGCCACCGGTTGGGGACACGGCGCCCGCACCGTCGCGGCGGTGCCGTCGGTGGCCGCGACGCTCGCGGGGCTGGCCGCGCACCGCATGGTGCTCGGCATCAACAGCCTGCTGGTGCTTGTGCTCGTCCGGCACGCCGACGTCGATGTGCCGGACGTCGCGGGTCTGGGGACGACGGCATTGTTCTTCGCGGCCGTCGGCATCGGACAGTTCCTGGCAGCCGCGGTCATGCCGGTCGCCGTCGCACGGTGGGGCCGGTACGCGACAGCCAACGGGGCCTTGGCGATCGCCGCGGTGATTCAGATACTGGGCTCCGGCCTGCAGCTGGCGGTGATGATGGTGTGCGGCTTCTTCATCGGACTGGCCGGCCAGGTGGTCAAGCTCTGCGCGGACAGCGCGATGCAGCTGGACGTCGACGACGCGCTACGCGGCCACGTGTTCACCGTCCAGGACGCGCTGTTCTGGATCGCATTCATCCTCGCCGTGACGGCGTGCGCCGCGGTGATTCCTCCCGGCGGCCACCAACCGGCGCTCGTCCTCGCAGGTGCCGGCATCTACCTGCTCGGATTGGCCGCGCACGCCACGCTCGGGCGGAGCCGACGCCAAGGCTAAGGTGACGGCATGGCTGGTGCCGAGCCGATGGTCGCTGACCTGCGCGCCGAGAGCGACGAACTCGACGCGCTGGTGGCCGACCTTCCCGCCGCACGTTGGAGTGAGTCCACACCGTCGCCCGGATGGACCATCGCCCACCAGATCGCGCACCTGTTGTGGACCGATCGCGTCGCACTCACCGCCGTCACGGACGAAGCCGGATTCGCCGCCGTGTTGGAGGAGGCGTCGAAGGATCCATCGGGATTCGTCGATGCGGGCGCCGAAGAGCTGGCGTTGACGCCGCCGGACGAACTGCTGGCCGATTGGCGCCGCACCCGCAGCCGTCTGCACGACGAGCTGTTGACAGTGGCTGACGGACGCAAGCTGCCGTGGTTCGGTCCGCCGATGAGCGCCCCGTCGATGGCGACCGCACGGCTGATGGAGACGTGGGCGCACGGTCTCGACGTCGCCGACGCACTCGGTGTCGACCGGCCCGCCACCGCGCGCCTGAAGTCGATCGCCCACATCGGCGTGCGGACCCGCGATTTCGCCTTCGCCGTCAACGGCCTTGCGCCACCGGCAGATCCGTTCCTCGTCCAGCTGTCCGCTCCGGACGGGTCGACGTGGTCGTGGGGGCCGGACGACGCGGCGCAACGAGTCACCGGCTCGGCGCAGGACTTCTGCATGCTGGTCACGCAGCGCCGGCCACGGTCGCAGCTCGATGTGACGGCCACCGGTGCGGACGCCGAGCGGTGGCTCGGCGTCGCGCAGGCGTTCGCCGGGCCACCCGGACCGGGGCGGGCCTGATCAGAGCTCGTCAGCCCCATCGGCCTTGCCGTCGGCATCACCGTCGCTCAACTTGATATCCCACCGCCCGTCGCCGTCGGTGTCGACGAAGGCGTGCTCGGCGCTCACCGCGCGGTCGGCCAGCCCGTCGCCGTTGACGTCGAGCAGCCGGTCGTCGACCTGGCCGTCCGCATCGACGTCGACCACCGCACCCCCCGAGTGCTCCACGCCGTCGAGCCCGAACCACCTCAACGACCCGCCCCGGTCCAGGCTCACCACCCACGTGCCGGTGCCGTCGTCGGTGAAGTAGGCCGCGTCGGACAGGTGATCGCGCACCAGGTGATCGGCCACACCGTCGGCATCCAGATCCGCCATCGCATCGTCGAGCAGACCGTCCCCGTCGAAGTCCAGACCGACGGCGTCGAGCGCACCATCACTGTTCAGGTCGATATCCGGGGCAGCGCTCCAGATGGTGGCCGACCCGTCACCGTCGCCGAGGCAGTACTCCATACCGATCAGACGGTGTGGTCGCCTCGCGCGTTCCACCATGTGGTCAATTCCTCGACGGCTTCGTCATGCGACAGCGGGCCACGGTCGAGTCGCAGCTCCTTGAGATACCGCCACGCCTCGCCGACCTGTGGTCCGGCCGGGATGTCGAGCAGCCGCATGATCTCGTTGCCGTCCAGATCGGGCCGGACGCGAGCCAGATCCTCCTTCTCGGCCAGCTCGGCGATGCGCGCCTCGAGATCGTCATAGGCCGCCTGCAGTCGCGCCGCCCGCCGCTTGTTGCGCGTCGTGCAGTCGGCACGAACCAGCTTGTGCAGTCTGGGCAGCAGTGGGCCGGCGTCGGTGACGTACCGGCGCACCGCCGAATCGCTCCACCGCCCAGTTCCGCTGCCGTCGGCGTAACCGTGGAACCGCAGATGCAGGTACACCAGCTGGGAGACGTCCTCGATCATCTGCTTCGAATACTTCAGGGCCCGCATCCGCTTGCGCGCCATCTTCGCGCCCACGACCTCGTGATGGTGGAAGCTCACCCCGCCGTCGGGTTCGTGCCTGCGGGTGGACGGCTTGCCGATGTCGTGCAGCAGCGCCGCCCAGCGCAGCACCAGATCTGGGTCGTCCGATTCCAGGTCGATTGCCTGCCGCAGCACCGTCAACGAATGCCAGTAGACGTCCTTGTGCTGATGGTGTTCGTCGATCGCCATCCGCATGCCACCGACCTCCGGCAGCACGATGTCCCCGAGCCCGGTCTGCACCATCAGGTCGATACCGGCGACCGGGTCCGCACCCAGCAGCAGCTTGTCCAGTTCGGCGGCCACGCGCTCGGCGGAGATGCGCTGCAACTGAGGAGCCATCTCGATGAGCGCCTCCACCACCCTCGGCGCAACGGTGAAACCCAGCTGTGAGACGAACCGGGCGGCGCGCAGCATCCGCAGCGGGTCATCACCGAACGAGATCTCCGGCGCCGCCGGGGTATCCAGGACCTTGGCCTGCACCGCCGCCAAGCCGCCGAGGGGATCGTGAAACTCGCCGGGCCCGTCGGCGGTGATGCGCACGGCCATCGCGTTCGACGTGAAATCGCGACGCACCAGATCGTCCTCGAGGCGGTCGCCGAACCGCACCTCAGGATTGCGTGACACCTGGTCGTAGGTGTCGGCACGGAACGTGGTGATCTCCAGGCGGTCGTCGCCCTTGCCGACCCCGACCGTTCCGAACTCGATGCCGGTGTCCCACATCGCGTCGGCCCACCCGCGCAGCATCGCCTGCAGCTGCTCCGGCCGCGCATCGGTGGTGAAGTCGAGGTCGTTGCCCAGACGGCCCAGCAAGGCATCGCGCACACTGCCACCGACGAGGAAGAGTTCGTGCCCCGCGTCAGCGAACACCCGGCCCAGCTCGCGCAGGACGTCGCCATGCCGGTTCAGCGCAACTTGCGCCGCGGCAAGCAGTTCAGCATCAGCACCCGATCCGGCCACGTTCGGACACCCTAATAGCAACGGGTCCATCACGACCGGTGAGTGTGGCGGGAGCGATACTTCGTGGCAGCTACTATCGCTTGGGTGTCGGACGGCGAACATGCAAGACCACGACGGCGCCGCGGGCGACGTCGCGGCCGCCGCGCGGCAGGTCCTCCCGAGGCCGGTCCCCAGCCAGCCGACCACCACAACAACTCGTCCGTCAACGGCTCAAAAGACCAGGTAAACGCCCAGCCCAAGCCGCAGAAGTCACGTCCGCGCCGACCACCGGACCGGCTGCGCACAGTCCACGAGACCTCAGCGGGCGGGCTCGTCATCGACGGCATCGACGGTCCCAAAGACGGCCAGGTAGCCGCCCTCATCGGGCGCACCGACCGGCGCGGCCGGATGCTCTGGTCGCTGCCGAAAGGCCATATCGAACGCGGTGAGACCGCCGAGCAGACTGCCATTCGCGAGGTCGCCGAAGAGACCGGAATCCAGGGCAGCGTGCTGGCCGCGCTGGGCAGCATCGACTACTGGTTTGTCACCGAGGGGCGCCGAGTGCACAAAACCGTGCACCATTACCTGATGCGATTCCTTGAAGGAGAGCTGTCCGACGAGGACGTCGAGGTCAGCGAGGTGGCCTGGGTGCCGCTGAAGGAGCTGCCGTCGCGGCTGGCCTACGCCGACGAACGTCGGCTCGCCGAGGTCGCCGGTGAGCTCATCGACCGATTGCACGCGGACGGGCCCGCCGCGTTGCCGCCGCTGCCACGGACCTCGCCGCGGCGACGGGCCCAGACGCACTCGCACACCCGCAACCGTCGTCCCGACGATAAGACAACTCGGCGGACGAACGGCTGCGGCCAAGGGCCGTGAGCGCCCCGCGCAGGACCCTCGCCGGGCCCACGCCTGGCGGGCTGGGCCCACACCCGAAGGGTCGGGGAGTGACGCGCCTGCTCGTCGCGATCGGGCTGGTGGCACTGTTCGTCGTACCGTTCGCACTCCCCCGCGCCGCCGCCGGTGAACCCGGTTCGACGCCGTTCCTGACGGTACGCATCGACCGCGTCACCCCCGAGGTCGTCACCACGACCAGCGAACCCGTCGTGACTGTCGCCGGCACCGTGGAGAACGTCGGCGACCGTCCCGTGCGTGACGTGATGGTGCGCCTCGAGGACGCCGCGGCCGTCACGTCGTCAGCGGGGCTGCGCACCAACCTCGCAGGCAACGTCGATCAGTTCGAACCCGTGGCCCAATTCGTCACTCTTGCACCAGAACTGGCGCGCGGGCGCGCTGTCCCGTTCACTCTGTCCTACCCGCTGCGGTCCGCGGAGCAACCGTCGCTCGGCATCGAGCGGCCCGGTGTCTACCCAGTGATGGTCAACGTCAACGGGACGCCCGACTACGGGTCGCCCGCACGCCTCGACGACGCCCGGTTCCTGCTGCCGGTACTCGGCGTCCCGCCCGATCCTGCCTCCGACACCGACGACGCGCTGACGGCGGTGGTCCCGCCGGACACCTCCAAACCGGTCGGCCTGACCCTGTTGTGGCCCATCGCCGACCGGCCGCGGCTGGCTGCGGGCGCACCCGGTGGCACCACACCGATCCGATTCATCGACGACGACCTCGCGACGTCCCTGGCACCCGGCGGACGGCTCGATACCCTGCTTTCGGCCATCGAATTCGCCACCGGCCCGCAGGTGGATCCCGACGGGAACGTCCGCCTCGCAACGTGTCTGGCCGTCGACCCCGACTTGCTCGTCACCGTCAACGCCATGACGGGCGGCTACGTCGTCAACGATGGTCCCGACGCCGGGCCGGGCACCCCGACGCACCCCGGCGCCGGCCAGGACGCCGCCGTGGCCTGGCTCAACCGGCTCCGCGGCATCGCACAGCGCATGTGCGTCGTATCGACCACCTACGCGCAGGCCGACCTCGACGCGCTGCACCGGGTCGGTGATTCCGGGCTGTCCACCATCGCCGTGAAATCCGCGGGCGACATCGTCGACCAAATCCTCGGGATCGCGTCGGTCCGAGGCGCCAGCCTCATCGGCGACGGACCCCTCACCGGGCCGGCGGTGCAACTGCTGTCCGCACTGGGCCCACGCCCGCAGGGCAGCGGCGAGCAGACCGTCGCGATCGGCGCCGCCGAGGTCGCGGCATCGGATGCCGACAGCGCAAACGGCACCGCGCCAGAACCCGCCGATACGCGGCCGGTGCGATACGCGCCGAACGTCGTCGCGGCGCCGTTCGACCCCGCGGTGGGAGCCGCGCTGGCCGGGGCGGGCGCCGAACCGGTCACACCGTCATACGTCGACCCTTCGCTGGACGTTCCCCTGCACCACGGTTCGGACGTGGCGCGCAGACAAGACGCCGTCGGCGCGATGATGTGGCGGGCACTGCAGCCCGACATCGAGCCCCGCACCGAGATCCTGATGCCGCCGATGGCGTGGAGCCCCCAGCCGGCGGACGCACAGGCGATCCTCACCGCGGCGGCCACCATGATCAACGCCGGGATGGCGCGGCCGCGCCCGCTTACCCAGGTGATCACCGACGGCAATGCCGTACCGCCGCAGCGCATCGCGCCGCTGCCCGACGCCAACCTCGGAGATTCGCGCGGGCGGTTCGACGACGCCGTGGTGTCGGGCATCGCGGCGGTAACGGCCCGGCTGTGGGGTCTGACGACCGCATTGACCACCGACGAACGCACGGGCCTCACCGGCTACGGCTACACGGCGCCGCTGCGCGAGGACTCGCTGCGCGCGCTGAGCCAGTCGGTGCGACCGGATGCGCGCAACGGCCTTGCGCAGCAACGGCTTACGACAGTGAGCCGCACGGTCGAAGACCTTTTCAACGCGGTAACCATCGTCAACCCCGGCGGCTCCTACACGCTGGCGACCGAACGCAGCCCCCTCCCACTCGCCGTCCGCAACAACCTGCCCGTGCCGATCCGGGTGCGGTTGGACGTTGACGCGCCGCCGGGCATGACCGTGACCGACATCGGCGAGATCGTGGCGCCGCCCGGTTTCCTGCCGCTCAAGGTTCCGATCGAGGTGCACTTCACCCAGCGCGTCGCCGTCGACGTGGCACTGCGCACCGCCGACGGTCTGCCGCTCGGCGAACCCGTGCGGCTTTCAGTGCACTCCAACGCGTACGGCAAGGTGCTCTTCTTCATCACGCTGACCGGCGGGGCGATCCTCGCGCTGCTCGTCGGCAGACGGCTCTGGCACCGATTCCGCGGCCAGCCCGACCGCGCCGACCTCGACAGACCCGATCCCCTCGAGGTCGCGATGCGCTTCGACGAGGACACGGTTGCTCAGACCGGGGAGAAATGAGTACCGTCCCGGGCTCTCCGAGCGTGGGCCCAGGCCCGCGCGGCCGCCCCGGGCCGCCCCCTCCCCGCGTTGACCTCAGTGGCCCCCCGCCGCCACGATCCCGCACCGGGCCGCCGCGGCCGTTCGGTGCCCGCAACCCGGTGCCCGGTCCCCCACCGCCGCCGCCCCGCAGGCGTTCGGCCCCACCGCCACGGCTGCCCCGCAGCCCCGCACCCAGGCGCCGCGCCGGACGCCCCGAATTGTCCGACGCCGCGGTCGTTTCGCGCTCGTGGGGCATGGCATTCGCGACCCTGATCAGTCGCCTCACCGGGTTCGCCCGCATCGTGCTGATCGCCACCATCCTCGGTGCCGCGCTGTCCAGTGCGTTCTCGGTGGCCTATCAACTTCCGAACCTCATCGCCGCGCTGGTGCTGGAGGCGACGTTCACCGCGATCTTCGTGCCCGTGCTCGCCCGCGCCGAACGCGACGACCCCGACGGCGGGACGGCGTTCGTGCGCCGGCTGGTCACCCTGGCGACCACGCTGCTGCTGCTCACCACCGCGCTGGCCATCGTGTCGGCGCCGCTGCTGGTCGAGCTGATGCTCGGCGCCGACCCTCTGGTGAACCGCGACCTCACCAAGGCGTTCGCATATCTGCTGCTGCCGCAGGTGCTGTTCTACGGGCTTTCTTCGGTGTTCATGGCGATCCTCAACACCCGCAACGTGTTCGGGCCGCCCGCGTGGGCTCCGGTGTGCAACAACGTCGTCGCGATCGCCACGCTTGGCCTCTATCTCGTTGTGCCCGGCGAGCTTTCGGTGGATCCGGTCCAGATGGGCAACGCGAAGCTGCTTGTCCTTGGCATCGGCATGACGCTGGGGACGGTGACTCAGGTGGTGGTGCTGCTCGTCGCTTTGCGGCGCGAGCGGGTCAGCCTGCGTCCGTTGTGGGGCATCGATGCCCGGTTGAAGCAGTTCGGTGCGATGGCGTCGGCGATGGTGCTCTACGTCCTGATCAGTCAGATCGGCCTGATCGTCGGCAACCGAATCGCCAGTGGCGCTGCGGCTTCCGGCCCGGCGATCTACAACTACACCTGGCTCGTCCTGATGCTGCCGTTCGGCATGATCGGGGTGACGGTGTTGACGGTGGTGATGCCGCGGCTGAGCCGCAACGCCGCGGCGAACGACAATCCGGCGGTGCTGGCCGACCTGTCGTTGGCCACCCGGCTGACGATGGTGACGCTCATCCCGATCGTGGCGATGATGACCGTCGGCGGTCCGGCCATCGGCAGCGCGCTGTTCGCCTACGGGAACTTCGGCGACGTCGACGCCGGCTACCTCGGCATGGCGATCTCGCTGTCCGCGTTCACGTTGATCCCATATGCCCTGGTGTTGCTTCAGCTTCGGGTGTTCTACGCCCGGGAGCAGCCGTGGACGCCGATCGCACTGATCGTCGTGATCACCGTCGTCAAGATCGCGGCGTCGGTGGCCGCGCCGCACCTCACCGACGATCCTGATCTGGTCGCCGGCTATCTCGGCCTGGCCAACGGGCTGGGGTTCCTCGCCGGCGCGACAGTCGGCTTCTTCCTGCTGCGCGCGAACCTCAACCCACCCGGCGGACGACTCATCGGCCTGCAGGTGGTCCGCACCATCCTCGTCACGATCTGCGCGTCGCTGATCGCCGGTCTGATCGCCCACGTCGTCGACCAACTGTTAGGCCTCGAGTCGCTGACCACCAACTGGGGTGGCGCGGGGTCGTTGCTGCGGCTGCTGGTGCTCGGCCTGATCATGGCGCCGACGATCGCCGGTGTGCTTCTCGCCGCCAAGGTGCCCGAAGCAGAGGCCGCCCTCGGTGCGGTGCGTCGTCGCCTGGGCCGCACCCGACCCGCGCCAGCGACACCGGCGAGGGTGGCCTCACCACCGAGAATGCTGCCCGACCAGCCTCCGCCGGGCACTCCCCTCACGTACGCTCGTCAAAGGAATTCGTCCGCGTCAATACGACGCCCGGCCCCGCCGGTCGTAGGGCGCGAACCCTCGGGGGAGGTTGTCAGGCATGAAATGGGGAAAGGACCAGCGGTGAGCAACGAACCCGCAGGCGGCTCCGCGCCCGACAACACCGCCACGGCGAAGATCCCGGTACCGCCGCCCCCGAGCGACCACGAATCACCGGTGGCCGCCGACGACTTCCAGCCCGACGTGCCGACTCCCGATATCCCCAGCGCCCCGTCGCCCGCCGATTTCAAGGCGACCGTGCAGGAGCCCGTCGACTTCGGCGCAACGGCCCGCCTGTCGACGGCGGAGCCCAACGGCACCGCGCCGATCCCGGCATCCGGGCGGCCGCCGTCGGACTACGGCGGCGACCCGACCCGCGAATCGCTGCCCTTCGACGTGCCTCGCGAGCCGCCGATCGAGGCGGCGACGTCCGATGAGGATGTCCATCTGATCCCCGGCGCGGTCATCGGCGGCGGCCGATACCGGCTGCTCGTCTTCCACGGCGGGCCCCCGACGCTGCAGTTCTGGCAGGCACTGGACACCGCGCTCGATCGCCAGGTGGCGCTGACGTTCGTCGACCCGGACGCGACGCTGCCCGACGAGCAGCTGCAGAAGATCCTGGCCGCCACACTCAAGCTGAGCCGCTTGGACATGCCCGGTGTCGCCCGGGTGCTCGACGTGGCGAACACCGGTTCCGGTGGTCTGGTGGTTTCGGAGTGGATCCGGGGCGGGTCCCTGGCCGAGGTGGCCGAGACGTCGCCCTCCCCGATTGGTGGCGCGCGGGCGATTCAATCCCTGGCGGCTGCCGCTGAGGCCGCGCATCGCGCGGGTGTGGCGATGTCGATCGATCACCCCAGCCGCATACGGGTGAGCATCGAGGGCGACGTCGCGCTGGCGTTCCCGGCGACGCTGCCCGATGCCACCCCGGAAGATGACATCCGCGGTATCGGCGCGGCGCTGTACGCGCTGCTGGTCAACAAGTGGCCGTTGCGCGAGGAAGGCGTGCGCAGCGGATTGGAATCCGCCGAACTCGATCCCGCGGGACAGCCCGTCGAACCGCGCTCCGTCGACCGTCAGATTCCGTTCCAGATCTCGGCGGCGGCAGCCCGCGCGGTGCAGGAGGGCGGCGGGATTCGTAGTGCGCCGACGCTGCTGAACCTGCTGCAGCAGGCCACCGCGGTCGCCGATCGCACCGAGCTCATCGAGCCGGTCGACGAGCCGGTCGCTGCGCCGGCGCCGCAACGGTTCCGCGGGCGAGACCCCGAGGATCCCGACGCGCAAGCCCGCCGCCGCAAGGCTCTGCTGATCGGGCTCAGCGTCGGCGGCGCGATCATCATCGTCGCGCTGGTGGTGCTCGGCACCGTGCTGACCCGGATCTTCGGCGACGTCGGCGATGGACTCGGCGGTGACGAACTGGGGCTCAATGCACCGGGTACGTCGGAGGCCGGCGAGGTTGGCGCCGGGGAAGACGTGAAACCCGTTTCGGCAACGGTCTTTTCGCCCGAGGGCGAGGCGGACGCGCCCGCCGAGGCCCGCCTCGCAATCGACGGCAACCCGACCACCGTGTGGCCGATCGACACGTACACCGACCCGGTGCCGTTCCCGAACTTCAAGAACGGTGTCGGTCTGATTCTTCAGCTGCCCGAGCCCACCAAGATCGGCGAGGTCGACATCGATCTCAACAGCACGGGCACGGCCGTGGAGATCCGGTCGGCGCAGTCGCAGACGCCGGCCTCGCTGGCCGACACGACCGTGCTCAAGTCGGCCACCAGCCTGCAGCCCGGGCAGAACACCATCAAGCTCGACAACGCCGAGCCGACGTCCTACCTGCTGGTCTGGGTGTCGACCCTGGGCACCGTCGATGGCGAGAACCGTTCGGACATCGCGGAGATCACTCTCAAGGCGGCGGGCTAACCGAACTATCCCCAGCCCGGCAAAGATGTGTCGGAGGGGCCCGTGCGCGCCGTTTAGTGTTCGGCTGTGGGGACATTCGGCGAACAGGAACGCACCGATGGAGAGTTGCTCGCCGCGCACGTCGCGGGTGAGCAATACGCGTTCGAGGAGCTGTTCCGCCGCCATCACCGCCAGCTGTATCGGCTCGCCCAGCTGACCAGTCGCAACCCGGAGGACGCCGCCGACGCGCTGCAGGACGCGATGCTGTCTGCGCACCGCACCGCTCCGGCCTTCCGCTACGACGCCGCCGTCAGCAGTTGGCTGTATCGCATCGTGGTCAACGCCTGCTTGGATCGGTTGCGCCGCAACAAGACCCGCCCGACCACCACACTGCTCGACGACACCTGCCACGCCGGCGATCCCATGCCGCACGTGGACACCGCAATCGTGGTCGAGCGCGCCCTGATGCGGCTGCCCGTCGAACAACGGGCGGCCGTGGTCGCGGTCGACATGCAGGGCTACTCCGTGGTCGAGACGGCGCGGATGCTCGGTGTCGCCGAGGGGACTGTGAAGAGCCGCTGTTCGCGCGCCCGGCGCAAGCTCGCCGAGACGCTGGACTATTTCGCGCTCGATGGAACCGCGGCGGCCTCGTCGTCGTCTAATCCCCCGGTGATGGAGACTGGCTGACGTCAGGGCAACCGGCGGGAGCACGCGATGGACAACGGCACCGAGGACGACCTCGATCCTGCGGTGGTCGAGCGTGTCCGTCGCGATCTCGCCCAGCTGGGGTCGGACGAGGCTTCGGCGCCCGACGTGCCGCCGGAGGTGACGCAGCGCGTCCTCACCGCCCTGCGCGCCGAACCCGCCCACACGGTCGCGCGGGCGCCGCTGCGGCGGCTGCAGGTCATCGGGCTCGTCGTCGGCCTCGGCGCCGCGGTGGCCGCCGTCATCGTCGGGGCCGTGATGGTGAACCGCCCCGAGCCACCCACGTTTCCCGCGGGCCCGACCGCCAACATGATCACCGTCGACCGGGCCGCCGCGATTCCGCTGCCGCATTCGCAGATCATCGAGCTGCTCTCACGGACCCCGGACTTCGGGCCGCTGACAGACCCCCGGCGCCGCGGTTCCTGCCTCGGCGGACTGGGCTATTCCCCGGGAACGACGGTGCTGGGTGCCCGGCCACTGGACATGCGGGGACAGCCCGGGGTGTTGCTGCTGCTTCCCAGCGATTCACCCGACGATGTCGCGGCCGTCGTCGTCGAGCCGGGTTGCAGCGGAGCTCACACCGGCCTGTTGGCGAAGTCCTTGGTCAGTCGGACGTAATCTGTCCACCAGACCGGGCGGGAACACCCACGCCTAGGCTGGTGTTACACCCGTGCCGGTTGCGAATCGGCAGAAAGGTCGAAAGGCGCCCATGACCTCCAATCCCACGGTTCATGACCTGATCGTCATCGGATCCGGGCCCGCGGGCTACACCGCAGCCATTTACGCGGCGCGCGCCCAGCTGGCCCCGCTGGTATTCGAAGGCATCCAGTTCGGCGGCGCGCTGATGACCACCACCGAGGTGGAGAACTACCCCGGCTTCCGCGACGGCATCACCGGGCCGGAATTGATGGACCAGATGCGCGAACAGGCGCTGCGCTTCGGCGCCGATCTGCGGATGGAGGACGTCGACTCCGTTTCGCTGGAGGGCCCCATCAAGACCGTCACCGTCGGTGACGAGACCTATCAGGCGCGCGCGGTCATTCTCGCGATGGGCGCACAAGCCCGTCACCTGGGAGTACCCGGTGAGGAAGCCCTGATCGGCATGGGCGTCAGCACCTGCGCCACGTGCGACGGCTTCTTCTTCCGCGACGAGGACATCGTCGTGGTCGGCGGCGGCGACTCCGCAATGGAGGAGGCGACGTTCCTCACCCGCTTCGCCCGCAGCGTGACGATCGTGCACCGCCGCGAGGAGTTCCGCGCATCGCGCATCATGCTGGAGCGCGCTCGCGCCAACGAGAAGATCACCTTCCTGACCAACACCCAGGTGATCTCGATCGAGGGCGATCCCAAGGTCAGCGGTGTGCGGCTGCGCAACACCGTCACCGGCGAGGAATCCAAGCTCGACGTGACCGGCGTGTTCGTCGCCGTCGGCCACGATCCGCGCTCGGAGTTGGTGCGCGGACAGGTCGACCTCGACGACGACGGCTACGTGCAGGTCAAGCAGCACAGCACCGCAACCTCTGTGGAAGGCGTTTTCGCCGCGGGCGACCTCGTCGATCACATCTACCGACAGGCCATCACCGCAGCGGGCACGGGCTGTTCGGCGTCCATCGACGCAGAGCGTTGGCTCGCCGAAATCGGCTCTGCCCCAAGCGATGAAGCAACCGCCACCCCCGTACGTTAGGAGTTGTACCCATGACTGAGACCTCGGCCGGAAAGGCCACCGTAACCGTCACCGACGATTCGTTCTCCAGCGATGTGCTGTCGAGCAGTACCCCTGTCCTGGTGGACTTCTGGGCCACCTGGTGCGGTCCGTGCAAGATGATCGCCCCCGTTCTCGAGGAGATCGCCGGCGAGAAGGCCGGTCAGTTGACCGTCGCCAAGCTCGACGTCGACGCGAATCCCGCGACCGCCCGCGATTTTCAGGTGGTTTCGATTCCGACGTTGATCCTGTTCAAGGACGGTGCGCCGGTGAAGCGCATCGTCGGCGCAAAAGGCAAGGCAGCCTTGTTGCGCGAACTCGCTGACGTGGTGTAGCGCTCCCCTAGCATCGTCCCCTAGCTTCGCTGTGGGCCCTGTGGGCCCAATTTCGGGCCCGGCGGATACCCGCCTGGCGTTTTCTCGATTCCCAGAACCGTCTGAGACAATGCTGTCTAGCTTTATTACGTCGTGTCGGCGTTGTGCGGTCGCCGGCATCCGTGACCGAAAGGCCGCCTATGTCGAGTCTGCGTCGCGGTGACCGCGGAAGTGCGGTCACCGAGATCCGGGCTGCTTTGACGTCCTTGGGCATGGTCGAAAATCCCGACGACGACATCACCACCGGCCGGCACGTCGCGCTCGACGTGTTCGACGACGAACTCGACCATGCGGTGCGCGCCTTCCAACAGCACCGCGGCCTGTTGGTCGACGGCATTGTCGGCGAAGCGACTTACCGCGCGTTGAAAGAGGCTTCCTACCGCCTGGGCGCACGCACGCTCAACCATCAGTTCGGTGCTCCGATGTTCGGCGACGACGTTGCGACACTTCAGGCGCGGTTGCAGGATCTCGGCTTTTACACCGACATGGTCGACGGACATTTCGGGCTGCACACGCACAACGCGCTGATGTCGTACCAACGCGAGTACGGGCTGTATCCGGACGGCATCTGTGGCCCAGAAACGTTGCGCTCCTTGTACTTTCTGGGTTCACGTGTCACCGGCGGCTCTCCGCACGCGATCCGCGAAGAGGAGCTCGTCCGTAGCTCCGGTCCGCGGCTGTCAGGTAAGCGGATCATCATCGATCCGGGCCGCGGGGGCGACGATCACGGGCTGATCATGCAGAGCCCCGACGGTCCGATCAGCGAGGCCGACATCCTGTGGGATCTGGCGAGCCGGCTCGAGGGCCGCATGACCGCGATCGGTATGGAGACGTTCCTGTCTCGTCCCGTCAACCGTTCGCCGTTCGACGCCGCGCGGGCCATGACCGCCAACACGGTGGGCGCCGACCTCATGATCAGCCTGCGCTGCGCCACCCAGCCGAGCCCTGCGGCCAACGGTGTCGCATCGTTCCACTTCGGCAACTCACACGGTTCGGTGTCCACCATCGGACGCAACCTCGCCGACTTCATTCAGCGAGAAGTTGTGGCGCGCACCGGATTACGTGACTGCCGCACCCATGGGCGAACGTGGGATCTGCTGCGGCTGACCCGCATGCCCACGGTGCAGGTCGACGTCGGCTACGTGACCAATCCGCGCGACCGCGGACTGCTGGTCTCGAGCCATACCCGGGACTCGATCGCCGAAGGCATCCTCGCCGCGGTCAAGCGCCTGTACTTGCTCGGCAAGAACGATCGCCCTACTGGCACATTCACTTTCGCCGAACTGCTGGCGCACGAACTCTCCGTCGACCAGGCCGGCCGCGTCAGCCCGAGCTAGCTTTCGCGCGCCCCCTAGCAGGCGCTGGCGCCCGCTCCCACCGGCTGTTGCAGCTGGGCGCTTTCCAGCAGGCGCTCCAGAGCCGCCTCGACATCGGCCTTCCAGCCCAATCCCTGTTCCAACTCCAGCCGTAGCCGCGGAAAGTACGGATGCGGCGAGACAACCACGAAGCCGGCGTCCTGCAGCACGTCGACATCGAGCACACACTGGTCGACCGAACAGTCGCCCAGCACCTCGATGATCGGCCGCAGGACGGGCGACACCGCCTGCGGGTCGGTCAGATCGGACGCATCGGCGGTATGACCGAACGCTTCGAGCGCGCGCACGCCACGACGTACGAGATCACCAACCACCGCAGCGATCAGAGTGCGCGGTAGGGCATCCGCGCCATCACCGGGCTCCACCCCCAGGGTCGTGAGCAGAACGGCGTCGGCACTGACCGGACCGGACGGGAAATAGCGGGCCCGCGGAACCGCGCGCGGCGGCGCATAGAACGCGTAGCCCAGGCAGGCCTCGTCGCCGGTCGGCACGGCGTCGTCCCCCATCGAATCGGGACACTGCACCGCTATCTGCCCGCACGCGCCCCATTCGAGCATGACCATCGACAGCCACGCTTCCTTCTCGAACTCGGGGTCCCACAGCTGGTTTCCACCCGCTTGCGAACCCTGCAGGGTCGACGGATCGACCTCCCAGAACACGCAACGACGCGCGTGCTTGGGCAGCTGCTCGAACGCTTCGAGCCGCATGGGCGTGATACGTGGCGGCACTAGCCTCTCCGGGTTTTGCACGGTGTCGATGTGCACGGATGCCACTCCAGGATAGAAGGGCGCGGCGCAGATGACGCCAAATCTGCGCGGAGAACCTCGGGCGGCCGCGGCGTTGTCCAAAGCTGTTGATACACAGTCATTTCCACTCAGGGCCGACGGGCACGGATACTCTCCCCAGGGTACGTGTCACAGTGACGTAACTGCCGCGGGTTAGGGGTCAGCGGTTGGACGCGCTCATTAGTTCAACTATGCGTTGTAGGTCCTCGACCGACCCGAACTCCACCACGATCTTGCCTTTGCGTTTGCCGAGAGCGACCGTGACGCGGGTATCGAAGGCCGTCGACAGCCGCTCAGCAACATCCTGCAGCCCCGGCATGTGGATCGGCTTGCGCCGGGGCGCCGCGGGCGTCGCCGGGCCGGCACTGTTGGCCAGCGTGACGGCCTCCTCCGTCGCGCGCACCGAAAGCCCCTCGGCGACGATGCGTGCGGCGAGCTCCTCCTGCTGCTCTGCCCCGCCCTCGAGCGAGAGCAGAGCGCGGGCGTGCCCGGCCGACAGCACGCCGGCCGCCACCCGACGCTGCACCGCGATCGGCAGCCGCAACAGCCGGATCATGTTGGTGATGAGCGGACGCGAACGGCCGATGCGCGCGGCAAGTTCATCGTGGGTGACGCCGAACTCGTCGAGCAGCTGCTGATACGCGGCCGCCTCTTCCAACGGGTTCAGTTGGACGCGATGGATGTTCTCCAGCAAGGCGTCGCGGAGCATGTTGTCGTCGCCGGTCTCCCGGACGATCGCCGGGATGGTCGCCAGCCCCGCCTCCTGCGCGGCCCGCCACCGCCGCTCCCCCATCACGAGCTGATACTTCGGCGTGGCCTCGCCGGGCAGCGCGCGCACGACGATGGGCTGCATGAGGCCGAACTCGCGTATCGAATGCACCAGTTCGGCGAGGGCTTCCTCATCGAAGACCTGGCGGGGTTGCTTCGGATTGGGCTCGATCGCCGACGGATCGATCTCGCGGTAGACCGCCCCCGACACGTTGACCGGTCCACCGATCACCACATCGGCAGCGGCGTCCCCCATCCGGCCGAGCGACGATTCCCCATCGGACGGACCGGTCGGAATGAGCGACGCCAGCCCGCGGCCCAGACCGCTGCGCTTGCCTTTGGGTTGAGTCATCCAGATCTCCTCATCGGTCGCTGATCCTCTTCGCGCAAGCGCTCATCGGTGGCTAATCCTCTTCGCGCAAGCGCTCATCGGTGGCTAATCCTCTTCGCGCAAGCGCTCATCGGCGTTCCGCGATCTCACGGCTGGCATCCAAATAACTCATCGCACCTCGTGAGCCGGGGTCGTAGTCGAGGATCGTCATGCCGTACCCGGGCGCTTCCGACACCTTGACGCTGCGTGGGATCACGGTCCGCAGCACCTTGTCGCCGAAGTGGGCGCGCACGTCGTCGGCTACCTGATCCGCCAGCCGCGTGCGCCCGTCGTACATCGTCAGGATCACGGTGGTGACGTTGAGCTCCGGATTGAGGTGGGCCTTGACCATCTCGATGTTGCGCAACAGCTGACCCACACCCTCTAGCGCGTAGTACTCGCACTGGATAGGGATCAGCACCTCCGGCGCCGCCACGAGAGCGTTGATGGTGAGCAACCCCAACGACGGCGGGCAGTCAATGAAGACGTAGTCGAAGTTGTGGTTCTTGAGACTGGCGAGTGCACCACGCAGCCGCCCTTCGCGCGCCACCATGCTTACCAACTCGATCTCGGCGCCGGCCAGATCGATGGTGGCCGGCAGGCAGTACAGCCGCTCGCTGTGCGGGCTGCGTTGCAGGGCGGCCTCCAGCGGGATCTCCCCGATCAGTACTTCGTACGACGACGGTGTGCCCTCGCGGTGCTCCACGCCGAGCGCGGTGCTGGCATTGCCCTGAGGGTCGAGATCGATCACCAGAACTTGCAGCCCTTGCAGCGCGAGTGCGGCGGCGATGTTGACGGCCGTGGTCGTCTTTCCGACACCGCCCTTCTGGTTCGCGATGGTGAAGACGCGTTGCCGTTGCGGACGCGGAAGCCCGCCCTTGGCGGCGGCGTGCAGCAGACGCACGGCGCGTTCGGCTTCAGCCCCGATCGGCGTATCCACCGCGGGCGGATCCGGCCACGGCTCGGCCTGCGCGGGCGTCCCTTCCCATGTTTCACGTGAAACATCGGGTGCGTTTGTTTCACGTGAAACATCGCGATTCGGCAGCGGCCCGGCATCCGGCCGCGGCGACGCCGGAACGGAACTCATGCTCGGCTCCCGTCCTCCGGCGTGTGGTCGGCCGGGTTCCGCCGGCGCGCCACCACGACGGTCGCGGGAGGATCCAAGACGTCCGCGCAGCATTTCATCACCCTCACATCGATGGCTCCCAGAGACGCCAGCACACGCCGGTGTTCCCGGGCCTCTTCTTCGGCACGCTCTCCTTTGATGGCCAACATCTCGCCACCCGGACGCAGCAGAGGCATGCTCCACTTCGCGACCTTGTCCAGTGACGCCACCGCCCTGGAGGCCACCGCGTCCACTTCCCCCACTTCTTCTCGCACAGCCCGCTCCTCTGCCCTGCCGCGCACCACCGTCACGTCGATCTCGAGTTCGTCGATGACCTCGCGAAGGAAATCGCTGCGGCGCAGCAGGGGTTCGATCAGCGTCACCCGAAGATCGGGGCGAGCCAACGCCAACGGTATCCCGGGCAGGCCCGCGCCACTACCGATGTCGGCAACCCGGGCGTTCTGAGGCAGCAACTCGGCGATCGCGGCGCTGTTTAGGAGGTGGCGGTCCCACAGTCGGTCGACCTCGCGGGGCCCGATCAATCCGCGTTCGACACCGGCGCCGGCCAGGATCGCGGCGTACCGCCGTGCGCCGTCCAGACCGGGGCCGAACAAGGCGTCGGCGGCTTGTGGCGCTGCCGACGCCTCGTCATGTTTCACGTGAAACATCCTCCGGATCATCGCGGGGCCGACTGTCCCGTCGGGACGAACTACACGGATGTAACTCTTGGTCAGTCGGCCAGAATGACGACGCGGCGCGACGGCTCAACGCCCTCGCTCTCGCTGTGCACACCGTCGACCGCGGCGACCGCGTCGTGCACGATCTTGCGCTCGAACGGCGTCATCGGCGACAGTTCCTCGCGCTCACCCGACTCCAGCACCCGCCGCGCGACCTTGTCGCCCAGTGCCGCCAACTCGTCGCGACGGCGCCGGCGCCAGCGCGCGATGTCGAGCATCAGTCGGCTCCGTTCGCCGGTTTTCTGATGCACCGCCAACCGCGTCAACTCCTGCAGCGCGTCTAGCGCCTCGCCCTTGCGGCCGACGAGCTTGTTGAGATCGCTGCCGCCGTCGATGCTCACGATGGCGCGGTCACCCTCGACGTCCAGATCGATGTCGCCGTCGAAGTCCAGCAGATCCAACAACTCCTCGAGGTAGTCGCCGGCGATCTCGCCTTCGGCGACCAACCGCTCCTCGAGGTCCTCCGAACCTGTGCGGTCTTCGGCGACTTCGTCGCCGGCCAACTCCTCGCTGCGCTCGGTCGTGTCAGCGTCGGTCATGTTTGTGTCTCTCCCTCATCTACGGTCTGCACCGGTCGTCTTCGGGTTGGCCCGCAGCCACGCGGCCGCGGGTACCCCAGCGCTTCTCACCGTGGGCCGGTCAGCGCTTACGTTTCTTGGGCCGTGCTCCTGGCCGCGGGGTCGCGCCCGGCCGCGGCGTTCGGCTGCCGGTGCCCGACGCGGTCTTGCCCGGACTCGTCCCGGTCGCCTTGGCGTCGGACGATCCGTTCTCCGCAGCCTTGCCGTCCATCTCCATGCCGTCGCTCGTGGTGATCTCGGTCGGTTCGGCGGCGACCTTGGACTGCTTCTTAGGCTTGGCGCCGGGCGGCGGTGCGTTCTGTGCGCGCCGTTCCTTGGCTGCGAGCTTCTTCGCCTCTTCTTCTTTCTCGATCATTCCGAACACGTAGTGCTGCTGTCCGAACGTCCAGATGTTGTTGGCGAGCCAGTACATGATGATCGCCAGCGGCAGGAACGGGCCGCCGGCGACCACGCCGAGCGGGAAGACGTAGAGCGCCAGCTTGTTCATCATCGCCGTCTGTGGATTGGCCGCCGCCTCGGGACTCTGGCGGGCCACCGATGCGCGGCTGTTGAAGTACGTGGCGATGCCGGCCAGGATCATCATCGGCACGCCGACTCCGATGACCGCGACACGGTTGAATTCGGTGAACGCCTCCAGGCCGTGCTGCTGGATCATCGTGGCACCCAGCGGCGCACCCAACAGGTTCGCATCCAGGAAGTGCCGGACGTCCTCAGCGCTGAACACGTAGTTGCCGAGTTGAGCGTTCTCCTCCACCGACAGCCCAAGCCGGCCGATGCCCGTCTGAGTCCGGTTGAAGGACATCAGCACGTGGTACAGACCGAGGAACACCGGCAGCTGGGCGAGCATCGGCAGACAGCCGAGAATCGGATTGAAGCCGTGCTCGCGCTGGAGCTTCTGCATCTCCAACGCCATCCGCTGGCGATCCTTGCCGTACTTCTTCTGCAGCGCCTTGATTTGCGGCTGCAGTTCCTGCATCTGTCGCGTGGTGCGGATCTGCTTGACGAACGGCTTGTACAGAATCGCGCGCAGAGTGAAGACCAGGAACATCACCGACAGTCCCCAGGCGAAGAAGTTCGTCGGCCCGAGAATGAAGGCGAACGCCTTGTACCAGACCCACATGATCGCCGACACCGGGTAGTAGATGATGTCGAGGCTGAACCAGTTAAACACGCGTCTCGCTCTCTGCTCGCGATGTGTGGGTACCCCGCACATCGTCGGCTGCATCCGGACCTATCCGGTGGCCGCCTGTGCCGGCGCACGAGTCATGCGCGTCGCCGCCACGTTCCGGTATCGGGTCCCATCCTCCCTTATGCCACGGCCCGCATTTCAGCAACCGCACCACCGCCAGCCATCCACCCTTGACGGCGCCGTACTCCGTGAGCGCGTCGACCGCGTACTGACTGCACGTGGGCATGAAGCGACAGGATGCCGGTCGCAGCGGAGACACCATGTGCCGGTACAGCTGGATCACGTAGATCAGCGCCCGCGCAATCGATCGCGTCATCGCGGCGCCCTGCTCTTGGAGAGCGCACGACCCAACGCCGTCCGCAACTCTTGTTCGAGTCGCGCCGAGACTGCGGACCGGCTGCCCGGTAAAGCCCGGATCACCACACGGTCGGTCGGCTGAAGATCCTCGATCACGGTGCGCGCAACGTGACGTAGCCGTCGGGCCACTCGGTGCCGTTCCACGGCGTTGCCCACGGACTTGGAGACGACGAGTCCGATGCGGGGTCCGTCATCATCGATGTCATGGCGCATCGTGTGCACGACAAGGTCGGGTTGCACCGCCCGCACGCCTTGACTGACCGTGGCACCGAACTCGGACGACCGCGTCATCCGGTACCGCGCCGGAAGCACTGCTGGATCCCGAGTCGGGTTACGCAGTCAGCTTGCGGCGACCCTTGGAACGCCGGCCCGACACGATGGCCCGGCCTGCCCGGGTACGCATCCGCAGGCGGAATCCGTGCACGCGTGCGCGGCGCCGGTTGTTCGGCTGAAAAGTCCGCTTGCCCTTGGCCACGGCTGTCTCTCCTCGTTTCCGTCGGCATCAACGCCCGCACCGGTACTCACGTCATGCCGGTGGACCGCGGTTGCCCGTTGGTAAGCTCGTCCGTCTCGCTTAGCCGGCGCGGTCCCCACAACATCTGGGTCGCAGCCGTGCCGCCACGTGCGGGCGACTGTTCGAGGGTACTGACGAGATTTCCCTAGGTCAAACCACCCTATCCCCCGCCATGACCGGACTGAAAATCTTTACAAACGCCTCAACCGTCACGGCGCTCCAGCGCCGCGAAAGTAACCCAAACGCAATGTTGCAGAACGGTTGGCACCCGCGAAGAAAACTGTTAGCTTCTGCCAGTGTCGTTTCGATAACGAAACGACGACAGACAACGAAGCGGGGATGCCCACCAAGTCGCGAGCCCACAGATTGCACCACTGCTGTGACGAGCCCCGGCCAGCGGCGTTCCAGCCCGTAGACAACCGAACGAAGACGACTGTCCTGTTTCCACAACCTGTGGATAACCATGTGGACAGTTCGTCATCGTTCCTTTGGCCTTCCCTGAAACGGCCGCGAGGGGGTACGCGTCATTGACTGCTGACCCCGATCCACCATTCGTGGCCGTATGGAACACGGTCGTTGCCGAGCTCAACGGCGACATCGAAGCGGTCGGAGTGGCGAACGGTGATGCGGGCCCGGTGCTCACGCCTCAGCAAAGGGCGTGGCTGAAGCTGGTCAAGCCGCTGGTCATCACCGAGGGATTTGCCCTCCTGTCGGTTCCGACGCCCTTCGTGCAGAACGAGATCGAACGTCATCTCCGCGAGCCGATCATCAGTGCCCTGAGCCGACAGCTTGGTCAACGAGTGGAACTCGGCGTTCGCATCGCCGCTCCGGAAAACGACGAACCAGACGAGTCCCACAACGGGTTGGCCGCCGCGGTCGCCGACCTCGACGACGACATCGACGAAGACCAGGCGGCACTGGCAAGCGCCGAGGAAAGCTGGCCCAGCTATTTCTCCAACCGGGTCCAGAATTCCACGGACGAGGATGCCACCGCCGTCAACCTGAACCGCCGCTATACCTTCGACACCTTCGTCATCGGTGCGTCCAACAGGTTTGCTCACGCCGCGTCGCTTGCCATCGCCGAGGCACCGGCCCGCGCCTACAACCCACTCTTCATCTGGGGCGAATCCGGCCTCGGCAAAACTCATCTTCTACACGCCGCAGGAAACTACGCCCAGCGTCTCTTCCCCGGGATGCGCGTCAAGTACGTCTCGACCGAGGAATTCACCAACGACTTCATCAACTCGTTGCGCGACGATCGCAAGGCCTCGTTCAAACGCAGTTACCGCGATATCGACGTGCTGCTGGTGGATGACATCCAGTTCATTGAGGGCAAGGAAGGTATCCAGGAGGAGTTCTTCCACACCTTCAACACCCTGCACAACGCGAACAAGCAGATCGTCATCTCATCGGACCGGCCGCCCAAACAGCTGGCGACCCTCGAAGATCGCCTGCGAACCCGGTTCGAGTGGGGGCTGATCACCGACGTTCAGCCTCCTGAACTGGAGACCCGCATCGCGATTCTGCGCAAGAAGGCGCAGATGGACCGCCTCGACGTGCCCGGTGATGTCCTCGAGCTGATCGCCAGCAGCATCGAGCGCAATATCCGCGAACTCGAGGGTGCGCTCATTCGTGTCACCGCGTTCGCGTCGCTGAACAAGACGACGATCGACAAGTCACTGGCCGAGATCGTGTTGCGCGATCTGATTTCCGACGCGAGCACGATGCAGATCAGCACCGCCGCGATCATGGCCGCGACCGCCGAGTACTTCGAAACCACCGTCGAGGAACTGCGTGGTCCCGGTAAGACGCGCGCGCTCGCGCAGTCCCGACAGATCGCGATGTATTTGTGCCGCGAGCTCACCGACCTGTCGCTGCCGAAGATCGGCCAGGCGTTCGGACGTGACCACACGACCGTGATGTACGCCGAGAAGAAAATCCGCGGCGAGATGGCGGAACGTCGCGAGGTCTTCGATCACGTCAAGGAACTGACGACCCGCATCCGTCAACGCTCCAAGCGCTGAACCCTCTTCGGCCCCCCCTTCACGCGCGACCAACCCGGTTGGTCTTTCGCCGAATCACGCCTGGGCGCCCAAAACTTTTCAAAAAACTTCCGCACCGTCGGTATCACTTGTCACAGGCCGGCACTGTGCACACCGATGTGGACAACTTGGGATCAACCTTCGAATGACCGGGCACTTGCTTCACAGGCGCGGTCGTTTCCACAGCCGTCGAACATTCACCTCACAACGATCCACAGGAACCCCACACCGGTGCACCGGCGGCACGCAGCACCGACACCCGTTCATCCCCAGCGTCCACAGGCCCTAATACTGTTGCTTGTATATCTACCTAGAAAGTTCTTAGAAGAAGCCTGCTGGGGAACACTTGGAATCCGGCTCTGCGAGCCGGTTCACCGAACCCGATGTCGGCGCGATCGATTAGCTTTCAAGTTGGGGCCGAAAGCTCTACGGTGGTTCAGCGACAGCCGTTACGGTCGTCCCTACGTCTCGTTTCGCGGCGTGTTGAGACACCAGGAAATCGCTGCTTAGCGCTTGTTGTGTTTTTGATCGAAGGGACTGTATGGACGTGGCGACAACAACCGTTGGTGTCACCGATTTGAAGTTCCGTCTGGTGCGTGAAGACTTCGCCGACGCCGTGGCTTGGGTAGCTCGTAATCTGCCGAACCGGCCGACGGTCCCGGTTCTGGCGGGTGTGTTGCTCACCGGTTCTGAAGACGGTTTGACGATCTCGGGATTCGACTACGAGGTATCGGCGGAAGTGCAGGTGGCGGCTGAAATCGCTTCGCCTGGAAGCGTTTTGGTGTCCGGGCGGCTGTTGTCCGACATCACCCGCGCGTTGCCGGCCAAGCCGGTGGATGTCAGCGTCGAGGGCACTCGGGTGTCACTGACCTGCGGAAGCGCACGGTTCTCGCTGCCGACCATGGCGGTCGAGGATTACCCGACGCTGCCGACCCTTCCCGACGAGACCGGTGTCGTCTCGGCCGACCTGTTCGCCGAGGCGATCGGTCAGGTGGCTGTGGCCGCAGGGCGTGACGACACGTTGCCGATGCTCACCGGCATTCGCGTTGAGATTTCAGGCGAGAACGTCATTTTGGCGGCGACCGACCGCTTCCGGCTCGCGGTTCGCGAGCTGACGTGGTCGACGGCATCGGCCGACATGGAGGCCGCGGTGTTGGTTCCGGCCAAGACGTTGGCCGAGGCGGCGAAGGCCGGTGCCGACGGTTCGGATGTGCACCTGGCGTTGGGTGCGGGTGCCGAAGTCGGCAAGGAAGGCTTGTTGGGTATCCGCAGCAACGGCAAGCGCAGCACCACGCGCCTGCTCGACGCGGAGTTCCCCAAGTTCCGTCAATTGCTCCCGACCGAGCACACCGCGATCGCAACGATCGGCGTCGCCGAGCTCACCGAAGCCATCAAACGTGTGGCGCTGGTCGCCGATCGCGGCGCGCAGGTGCGGATGGAGTTCGCCGACGACGTGCTGCGGTTGTCCGCCGGCGCGGACGACGTCGGACGCGCGGAAGAGGATCTGCCTGTCACCTTCGCGGGTGAGCCGTTGACCATCGCGTTCAACCCGACGTATCTCACCGACGGGTTGAGTTCGTTGCATTCCGAACGCGTGACATTTGGTTTCACGACACCCAGCCGCCCCGCAGTGTTGCGGCCGGCGGGTGAAGATGACGGCAGCGTCGGCGACACGGGGCCGTTCCCCGCGGCGCAAACCGATTATGTCTACCTTCTGATGCCGGTTCGGCTTCCTGGCTGACCGGCCCGACGCCACGACGGGGGCGCACATGCAATTGGGTCTGGTCGGCCTGGGCAAGATGGGCTTCAACATGCGCGAACGCCTGCGCGAGGGCGGGCACGAGGTCATCGGCTTCGATCCGCGCCCGGAGGTCACCGACGTGCCGACGTTGGCGGCGCTCGCGGAAGCCCTCGACGCGCCGCGCATCGTCTGGGTGATGGTGCCGTCCGGGCCCATCACCGACGAGACCATCGTGTCGCTCGCCGACGTGTTGAGCCCCGGTGATCTGGTGATCGACGGCGGCAACTCCCGCTACACCGAGGACGGACCTCACGCGAAGCTGTTGGACGACAAGGGAATCGCGTTCATCGACGCCGGTGTGTCCGGGGGCGTCTGGGGTTTGACCGAGGGCTACGGCCTCATGGTGGGCGGCAGCAAGGAAGACGTCGCGCGGGCCATGCCGATCTTCGAAACCCTGCGTCCGCCCGGCGAACAGGCGGACGGATTCGTCCACGCCGGACCCGTCGGTGCAGGCCACTACGCCAAGATGGTGCACAACGGCATCGAATACGGGCTGATGATGGCCTACGCCGAAGGCTACGAACTGTTGGCCGCCGAAGAGCTGATCGAAGACACCCAGGCGGTCATTCAGGCCTGGACCAACGGCACGGTGGTGCGGTCGTGGCTGCAACAGCTGCTGGCCAAGGCGCTGAAGGAAGATCCGAAATTCACGGACATCACCGGTTACACCGAGGACTCCGGTGAGGGTCGCTGGACGGTGGAGGAGGCCATCAGCCACCGAGTGCCGATGCCGGTGATCGCGGCGTCGCTGTTCGCCCGGTTCGCTTCGCGCCAAGAGGACTCCCCCACCATGAAGGCAGTGTCGGCGCTGCGCAACCAGTTCGGCGGCCATGCCGTGCAGAGGATCAGCGAGTCTGGATAGTTGTACGTCAGAAACCTTGCGCTTACCGATTTCCGGTCCTGGGCACGGATCGAGATCGACCTCGATCCCGGCCGAACCGTATTCGTGGGGTCCAATGGTTTCGGAAAAACGAATCTGATTGAGGCGCTGTGGTATTCGTCGACCTTGGGGTCACATCGGGTCGGCACTGACGCGCCGCTGATCCGGGCCGGCGCCCAACGCGCAGTGATCTCGACGATCGTGGTGAACGACGGGCGCGAACTCGCGGTCGACCTGGAGATCAACCCGGGCCGTGCCAACAAGGCACGGCTGAACCGCTCCCCCGTCCGTAGCGCCCGCGAAATTCTCGGCGCCCTGCGGGCGGTGTTGTTCGCCCCCGAGGATCTGGCGTTGGTGCGCGGCGATCCGGGAGAACGACGGAGATACCTCGACGAGCTGGCCACCACCCGGCGTCCGCGAGTGGCCGGTATCCGCGCCGATTACGACAAAGTGCTCAAACAACGGACGGCGCTGTTGAAGTCGGCGGCCGGCGCGAGGTACCGGGGCGATCGCGGCGTGCTCGACACCCTGGACGTGTGGGACGGACACCTCGCCGCCCACGGTGCACAACTCATCGCCGCGCGGGTCGATCTGGTGAACCATCTGGCCCCCGAGGTGGAGAAGTCCTATCAACTGTTGGCGCCCGCATCACGGCCGGCGGCCATCCGGTACCGCAGCGGCGTGGAGGTGATCGAAAGCGAGGCCCACGCCGGAACCGGAAGCGCTGAATTGTTCGAGGCTGCCCTGCTTGACGAGCTGGCGCGTCGCCGCGACGCCGAACTGGAACGTGGCGTTTGTCTGGTGGGTCCGCACCGCGACGATCTGGAGTTGCGACTCGGCGACCAATTGGCGAAAGGCTTTGCGAGCCATGGTGAATCGTGGTCGATGGCGTTGGCGCTGCGGCTCGCGGCGTACGAACTGTTACGCGCGGAAGGCAGCGACCCGGTACTGCTCCTCGACGACGTCTTCGCCGAACTCGACACCGCGCGCAGGCAGGCGCTCGCCAACGTCGCAGCGTCCGCCGAACAGGTGTTGGTCACCGCTGCCGTCCACGAGGACATCCCGCAGGACTGGGATGCGACCAGGATCGAAATCGTCATGACCGACGACGACAGCGGCCGGATTTCGGAAGTACGAGACAGAACTGGTGGGGGCGGGAGTGACCGGAATGAGTGACGACGTGGAACCGCCGGCGCACCTGGCGCATCTAAAGGGTATGGATCTGGTCAGGCGGACCCTCGAGGAAGCCCGGGGCGCCGCCCGCAGTCAAGGAAAGGATGTCGGCCGCGGCCGGAGCACGCAGCCGCGTAAAAAGGTCGCGGGCACCAGTCGGCGACGGTGGTCGGGTCCGGGCCCGGATTCGCGCGACCCGCAGCTGCTCGGATCCCTCACCCGTGACCTCGCCCGCAACCGCGGCTGGTCGGATCGGGTGGCCGAGGGTTCGGTGTTCGGTCGGTGGTCGGTGGTCGTCGGTGAGCAGATCGCGGCCCACGCGACGCCGACGTCGCTACAGGACGGTGTGCTCACGGTTTCGGCGGAGTCGACGGCCTGGGCCACCCAGCTGAGGATGGTGCAGGCGCAACTTCTCGCGAAGATCGCGGCGGCGGTCGGCGACGGCGTGGTGAATTCGATGAAAATCGTCGGTCCGGTCGGTCCCTCCTGGCGCAAGGGGCGATATCACATCGCCGGGCGAGGACCTCGCGACACGTACGGATAAGAGCGATCTTTCTGTTGCCTGAGAGCCGCCAGAACACAGAAAGCAGCGTTCTCAAGCGTCATGACGCACCTCGGAGCGAGAAATTCAGCAGACGGCGCAAATAGGTATGTGAAAACGCCGCCTCAGAATCGGTCCAGACGGTAGTTGACGGTAGACTGATCGAGGATCCGCGAGAGTCGTCATCTCTCGCTTGAAAACCCCAAGGAGACGCGTCCAACGTGGCTGCCCAGAAGAAGAGTGCACCGAAAGAATACGGTGCCGATTCGATCAAGGTTCTCGAAGGCTTGGAGGCGGTCCGCAAACGCCCCGGCATGTACATCGGTTCCACGGGTGAGCGCGGTCTGCACCACCTGGTCTGGGAGGTGGTGGACAACGCCGTCGACGAGGCGATGGCCGGCTTCGCGACCAAGGTCGACGTGCGACTGCTCGAGAACGGCGGCGTCCAGGTCACCGACGACGGCCGCGGCATCCCCGTCGCCATGCACTCGACGGGCATCCCCACCGTCGACGTCGTCATGACCGTCCTGCACGCGGGCGGAAAGTTCGAAGAGGGCGCCTACCAGGTGTCCGGTGGTCTGCACGGCGTGGGTGTCTCCGTGGTGAACGCGCTGTCGACCCGCCTCGAGGCCGACATCTTGAAGGACGGCTACGAGTGGTTCCAGACCTATGACCGCTCGGTTCCGGGCAGTCTCAAGCAGGGTGAGAAGACGAAGAAAACCGGCACGACGATCCGGTTCTGGGCCGACCCCGACATCTTCGAGACCACCAGCTATGACTTCGAGACGATCGCGCGGCGGCTGCAGGAAATGGCTTTCCTGAACAAGGGACTGACCATCGAGTTGACCGATGAGCGGGTCACGGCCGAGGAGGTCGTCGACGAGGTCGTCAGCGACCAGGCCGAAGCGCCGAAGTCGGCGGAGGAAAAGGCCGCCGAGGCCGCCGCTCCCCACAAGGTCAAGCACCGCACCTTCCACTACCCCGGCGGTCTGGTCGATTTCGTCAAGCACATCAACCGGACGAAGTCCCCGATCCAGCAGAGCGTGATCGACTTCGAGGGCAAGGGTGAAGGCCACGAGGTCGAGATCGCGATGCAGTGGAACGCCGGCTACTCCGAGTCGGTGCACACGTTCGCCAACACCATCAACACCCACGAGGGTGGCACCCACGAAGAGGGCTTCCGCGCGGCGTTGACCTCCGTGGTGAACAAGTACGCCAAGGACAAGAAGCTCCTCAAGGACAAAGATCCCAACCTGACCGGTGACGACATCCGCGAAGGTCTGGCGGCCGTGATCTCGGTGAAGGTGGGCCAACCGCAGTTCGAGGGTCAGACGAAGACCAAGCTCGGGAACACCGAGGTGAAGTCGTTCGTGCAGAAGATCTGTAACGAGGAACTGCAACACTGGTTCGACGCCAACCCGGCCGAAGCGAAAATCGTTGTGAACAAAGCGGTGTCGTCGGCCCAGGCGCGGATGGCCGCACGCAAGGCACGCGAGTTGGTGCGCCGCAAGAGCGCCACCGACATCGGCGGACTGCCGGGCAAGCTCGCGGACTGCCGGTCCACAGATCCGAAGAAGTCGGAACTGTATGTGGTGGAGGGTGATTCCGCGGGTGGCTCGGCCAAGAGCGGCCGCGACTCGATGTTCCAGGCGATCCTTCCGCTGCGCGGCAAGATCATCAACGTCGAGAAGGCGCGCATCGACCGCGTGCTGAAGAACACCGAAGTCCAAGCCATCATCACCGCGTTGGGCACCGGCATCCACGACGAGTTCGACATCGCCAAGCTGCGCTATCACAAGATCGTGCTGATGGCCGACGCCGACGTCGACGGCCAGCACATCTCGACGCTGCTGCTGACGCTGCTGTTCCGGTTCATGAAGCCGCTGGTCGAAAACGGCCACATCTTCCTGGCGCAGCCCCCGTTGTACAAGCTGAAGTGGCAACGCAGCGAGCCGGAATTCGCCTACTCCGACCGTGAGCGCGACGGATTGCTCGAAGCCGGCAAGAAGGCGGGCAAGAAGATCAACGTCGACGACGGCATCCAGCGCTACAAGGGTCTGGGCGAGATGGATGCCAAGGAGTTGTGGGAGACCACCATGGATCCGTCGGTGCGGGTGCTGCGCCAGGTGACCCTGGACGACGCGGCCGCCGCCGACGAACTGTTCTCGATCCTGATGGGCGAAGACGTCGAAGCGCGCCGCAGCTTTATCACACGTAACGCCAAAGACGTTCGCTTCCTGGATGTTTAGCGAAGTTATCACCACGGTTTAGGGCTGAAATACATGACTGATACCACCTTGCCACCAGGCGGCGAAGCGGGCGACCGCATCGAGCCGGTCGACATCCAGCACGAGATGCAGCGCAGCTACATCGACTACGCCATGAGCGTCATCGTCGGGCGTGCGCTGCCAGAGGTGCGCGACGGCCTCAAGCCGGTGCACCGCCGCGTGCTGTACGCGATGTTCGACTCCGGCTTCCGCCCGGATCGCGGCCACGCGAAATCCGCACGCTCCGTTGCCGAGACGATGGGCAACTACCATCCGCACGGCGACTCGTCGATCTACGACACGTTGGTCCGGATGGCCCAGCCGTGGTCGCTGCGCTACCCGTTGGTCGACGGGCAGGGCAACTTCGGCTCGCCCGGCAACGATCCCCCGGCCGCCATGCGCTACACAGAGGCGCGGCTCACGCCGCTGGCGATGGAGATGTTGCGTGAAATCGACGAGGAGACAGTCGATTTCGTCCCGAACTACGACGGCCGCGTACAGGAGCCGACGGTTCTGCCCAGCCGGTTCCCCAACCTGCTGGCCAACGGCTCGGGCGGCATCGCGGTCGGCATGGCCACCAACATGCCGCCGCACAACCTGCGCGAGCTGGGCGACGCCGTGTTCTGGTGCCTGGAGAACTTCGAAGCCGACGAAGAAGCGACCCTCGAGGCGGTCTGCGAACGCGTCAAGGGTCCCGACTTCCCCACCTACGGCCTGATCGTCGGATCGCAGGGCATCTCCGACACGTACCGGACCGGCCGGGGGTCGGTTCGCATGCGCGGAGTCTGCGAGATCGAAGAGGACAGCCGGGGACGCACCGGGATCGTCATCACCGAGCTGCCGTATCAGGTCAACCACGACAACTTCATCACCTCGATCGCCGAACAGGTGCGCGACGGCAAGCTCGCCGGCATCTCAAACATCGAGGATCAGTCCAGCGACCGCGTCGGACTGCGAATTGTGGTGGAGCTCAAGCGAGATGCTGTCGCGAAGGTGGTGCTGAACAACCTCTACAAGCACACCCAGCTGCAGACCAGCTTCGGCGCCAACATGCTGTCCATCGTCGACGGCGTGCCGCGCACGCTGCGGCTCGACCAGTTGATCCGGCATTACGTCAATCATCAACTCGACGTCATCGTGCGGCGCACCACCTACCGGCTACGCAAAGCCAACGAGCGGGCGCACATTCTGCGCGGCCTGGTCAAGGCGCTCGATGCGCTGGACGAGGTCATTGCGCTGATCCGGGCGTCGGAGACCGTCGAGGTCGCCCGCCAGGGCCTGATCGAGTTGCTCGACATCGACGAGATCCAGGCTCAGGCCATCCTCGACATGCAGCTGCGCCGGCTCGCCGCCCTGGAGCGCCAGCGCATCGTCGACGATCTGGCGAAGATCGAGGCCGAGATCGCCGACCTCGAGGACATCCTGGCCAAGCCGGAGCGTCAGCGCGCCATCGTCCGCGACGAGCTCAAGGAGCTCGTCGAGAAGTACGGCGACGACCGCCGGACGCGCATCATCGCCGCGGACGGCGACGTCGCCGACGAGGACCTGATCGCGCGCGAAGAGGTCGTCGTCACCATCACCGAAACCGGCTACGCCAAGCGGACGAAGTCCGACCTCTACCGCAGCCAGAAGCGCGGCGGCAAGGGTGTGCAGGGCGCGGGGCTGAAGCAGGACGACATCGTCAACCACTTCTTCGTATGCTCCACGCACGACTGGATCCTGTTCTTCACCACTCAGGGCCGGGTCTATCGCGCGAAGGCGTACGACCTGCCCGAGGCGTCGCGTACGGCGCGCGGCCAGCACGTCGCCAACCTGCTGGCATTCCAGCCGGAGGAGCGCATCGCGCAGGTCATTCAGATCAAGACGTACGAGGATGCGCCGTATCTGGTGCTGGCCACGCGCAACGGTCTGGTGAAGAAGTCCAAGCTCACCGACTTCGACTCCAACCGCACCGGCGGCATCGTCGCGGTCAACCTGCGTGACGGTGACGAATTGGTCGGCGCGGTGCTGTGCTCGGCGGAAGCCGACCTGCTGCTGGTCTCCGCCAAGGGGCAGTCGATCCGCTTCTCAGCAACCGATGAGGCACTGCGTCCGATGGGCCGCGCCACCTCCGGTGTGCAGGGCATGCGGTTCAACACCGACGACGAGCTGCTGTCGCTGAACGTCGTGCGCGACGACACGTATCTGCTGGTCGCGACCGCGGGCGGATATGCCAAGCGCACCGCCATCGAGGAGTATCCGGTCCAGGGCCGCGGTGGCAAAGGGGTGTTGACGATCCAGTTCGACAAGCGACGTGGCAGTCTGGTCGGAGCGTTGATCGTCGATGACGACACAGAGTTGTACGCCATCACCTCGGGCGGGGGTGTCATCCGGACGGCGGCTCGCCAGGTGCGCAAGGCCGGGCGGCAGACCAAGGGCGTTCGGTTGATGAACCTGGGTGAGGGCACGACACTGATAGCCATCGCGCGCAACGCGGAGGAAGGCGACAGCACCGACGAGGTCAACACCGACGTCGGCGAGTAGCTCAGCAGGCGTGACCTGTAGTGGCCAGTTAGGAGCCGTAGGTGACTTCACCGAACGAGCCCGGGTATCCCCGCGCGACTGATGGGGGTGGCAACGGCTCCGGCACGGGTCCCGACGGCGGCTCGGTGAGCGGACCGACGCCACGGGGCCCGGTGACCAGTGGATCCGGGCCGGAACGTGTCGCCGACGCGACCGAGGTCCCGCCCTGGCAGCGGGGCCGGCCGGCCGGGCCGACGAACCGGGCGTCCGATGCCCCTGGACGGCCGGATTCGCCCGCCCGTCCCGATGTACCGCGGCATGGCAATGGCGGCGCGACGGGCCAGACCTCCGGAATCGATGCGCGACTGAACCGTTTCTTGGCCGGCGGCTCGTCGGCAGGGCCCGAGGAGGCCGACGCGTCGGGCTGGGCAGACCCACCCGAGCCGGCGCCGCGACCCGAGCCGACCTCGCGACCCGAGCCGGCGCCGCGACCCGAGCCCCGTCCGGAGCCGACGTCACGGCCCGAGCCCCGTCCGGAACCTCCTCGGACCGAGCAGCCCCGGACCGAGCAGCAGCCGCGTCCCGAGCAGTACGCCAGTGAGATTCCCGATCTGTCGGGCGCAGCGCCTAGGTCGGGACCGCGCAAGCCGGGCGGTCCGGAACGTCCTGAGCGTCCGGGGCAGGAGCCGGCGGGGCGTCCCGCTCGCCCAGGCGGGCGGCTTCAGGCGGCGGCCAGCCGCCACCAGGGTCCGGTGCGCGCGAGCATGCAGATCCGCCGGGTGGACCCGTGGAGTGTGCTGAAGGTCTCCGCGGTGTTGTCGGTTGCGCTGTTCTTCGTGTGGATGATCGCGGTCGCGTTCTTGTACCTGGTACTCGGCGGTATGGGTGTGTGGAGCAAGCTGAACAGCAACGTCGGCGACCTGCTGACCAGTGCGAGCGGTAGCTCCGGCGGCGAGCTCGTCTCCAGCGGAACGATATTCGGCGGCGCGGCACTGATCGGGTTGGTCAACATCGTGCTGCTGACGGCGATGGCGACCATCGGTGCCTTCATCTACAACCTGACCACCGACATCGTCGGCGGTGTGGAAGTCACCCTCGCCGACAGGGACTGAGCGTTCGCGGTTTGGGCGGGAGCTTACGATTGCGGTAGTCTCGTCGCTCGGCCGTACCGGCACAAACGGGGCTATAGCTCAGGCGGTTAGAGCGCTTCGCTGATAACGAAGAGGTCGGAGGTTCGAGTCCTCCTAGCCCCACGGAAAGGTTCACACCATGAGGGTTGTGGTGATGCTCGCCACGGCGGTCGCCGCGGTTGCCGCCGTCGCGATCTGGCGGTCACGGCACGGCGTGGAGGTGTGGCACGCAGCGGCCGACGTGCCGGCCTGAAGTTTCCCCGAGGGGCCTTAGCTCAGTTGGTAGAGCGCTGCCTTTGCAAGGCAGATGTCAGGAGTTCGAATCTCCTAGGCTCCACTTCGTTTGACGCACGTCAACGCGCTAGATGGCTTTGTGTCTGGTGGTCGAGACAAACGTGGCGCCCACAGTTTTGATGTCAGCGGGTCGTTGATCGCGACTCCGACGGCCACCAAGTGTGATGCGTATAAAGATGTATGTATCCGTCCAACGTCAGACTGCGGACTAACGCCCCAAGCAGTAGCAGTGCCATGAAGTTCCGCAGCGTGATTGCACAACCTGTGCCAATCTTCTGGAATGCCGCTTCGTCTACTGGAGACTATCGCCGTTAACTACTCCATCCGAGACATCGAATTGGGTCGCGGCGGCACTGTGCTCTACGCGCCAACATGGGAAAATCGACGGGTCGGTTGTGTCGATGTCGGCGGCGGTTTCACCGGAAGCTTTGATCTGCCCGGCCGCCCCACAGCCATCGCCGTCAGTCCCGACGAACGCACGGCCATGGTCCCGGCTACCCAGCGCGAACCGGAGGGCGAACGCGGAAAGGTCTACGTCGTCGACCTCACCACCCATCGGGTGACCGCCACACTGCCCGTAGGTAACGCACCCGGGTCCGCCGCATTCAGCCCGGACGGCAGTAGAGGGTACGTCAGCACCTACGACACGGAGGAACACGGCGGCGACAATGTCTACGTCTTCCGGACGGAGGACTGGTTATTACTCGCGACGATAGCCGTCGGCGAGTACGCGCACTCGGTTGCGCTCAGCCCGGACGGCCGCCGCGTGTTCACGTCCTGCAACTTCGCGCGTGGCAGCCTCGCCATCATCGATGCGGACACGAACCAGCTCTCCGGATACGTCACGGGTATGGGAGGCGATCCGACTGGGGTAGCGGTGAATCCGAACGGCATACTGGTGTACGTCGCATCGCTGGCGGACAAGCATGTAAACATCGTCGACACGAGCACGGGAACATCCACCGAGTGGATCGATGTCGGGTTCGACCCGCACAGTCTGGTCATCAACGAGTGGCGCGCTGAGATGTACGTCGCTCACAACCGACACCTTCCGAGCGCGAGCGGTCTCGTGATCGTCATCGACCTCCATACCCACCAAGTTGTTCAACGCGTCGATGTCGACGGCCACGCGGGGGGCATGGCCGTCAGCTCCGACGGCCGACGGCTGTATTGCGCAACTACGCCAACCGAGGTTAGAGATCGAATCTGTGTCTTCGCTATCGACTAGCGATCGCAGGTCCAAACCAGTGCGCTCCGCCTCTTGAGCTGGCGCATTTTCCTCGAAGATGGGCAGATGGTCGCGTGCGAGTTCCGGTCGACGAAGAGGCCTTCGGGACTGGCAGAAACCCCGGCGGTTACGTAAGGAGTTCGAACCTCGTAGGCTCCACTCAGACACTCGATACCCCACGCGCGCAAGCAATTAAGGCCTCGGCGTGACTGGCACACTCGGCTGCAGCGTCGGCGGCTCCTCCGTTGGTGGACGCCGCAGGATCGAGAACGCCACCGCTCCCCCGGCCAGCACCCCGACTCCGAGGACGGCGAGCAGCAGCGGGCGCCTACGGCGACGGCCGCGCGCCTTTTGCAGCGCCTCCGGCAGGTTGGCCACCACCTCCTGGGCGGCGGCGAGTTCGGACGCGATGGTGTCTTGCGCGGCCGCCAGCTCTTGGCGGAGCTGATCCTTGAGCCGGCTGCGGCGATAGACATCGCCGATCCACGCGGCGGATGACTGTGCTCCGTCTACGCCGAGGCCCAACGCTCCCCTGGTGACGTCGACCGGACCCACTGCCGAATATTTGAGGCCGCGGGACAACCGCTGCCCGGGGGTCAGGCGGATCTCGGTCTTCGCGCGCATAGTGCACCTCTCTGGCGGCCAACGGGAGTCGATACCAGACTGCCACGCAGCGCTAGCCAGCGGTGCCCGTTGAGCGTTCATGGCGGCGTGGCACACTGGCATCCCGTGACGAGCCCCATACAGACAGCGACCGCGACGCTGCACACCAATCGTGGTGACATCAAAATCGCGCTGTTCGGAAATCACGCACCCAAGACCGTCGCCAACTTCGTGGGACTGGCGCAGGGCACGAAGGACTACAGCACCGGTAACGCCTCAGGCGGATCGTCGGGCCCGTTCTACGACGGCATGGTCTTCCACCGGGTCATCGACGGGTTCATGATCCAAGGCGGCGATCCGGAGGGCAGCGGCCGCGGCGGCCCGGGCTACGAGTTCGCCGATGAGTTTCACCCCGAGTTGCAGTTCGACAAGCCGTACCTGCTCGCCATGGCGAACCGGGGTCCGGGGACCAACGGCTCGCAGTTTTTCATCACGGTCGGCAAGACGCCGCACCTGAATCGCAAGCACACCATCTTCGGTGAGGTCGTGGACCCGGAGTCGCAGAAGGTGGTCGACGCGATCGCGACGACAGCTACCGATCAGCGCGACCGGCCGACCGATCCAGTGGTCGTGGAGTCCATCACCATCGCCTGAGTTTCAGGAGCCGGCGAAGCCGGCCGCGGTCAGCGCGTCCAGCACGTGCAGTGGGTCTGTGCCCAGATCCCATCGGGTGAACACAAGTAGCCGGTCATCGACGGTGTCGATCTCCAGCAGCCGCGTCTTTCGCCCGATGCGGCGGAACTCGGTGATCCGGATGAGCTTGATATCGGCGTGCCGCAGCTCGGTTTCTCCCATCAGACCGCGGCTGACGAGGACGTCATTCTTGATTGCCAGCTTGGGTCGCGCACGCCACGACAAGCTTGCAAACACAATTAACCCGACCGCGGCAATGCCAACTAGGACACGTCCCGGCGGGTCTGTGATCAGCGTCACAGCGCCCACAGCCAAGATAAGGCCGCCTACGCCGAGGGCCGCGATGCCGAGCGTGGGTGGACTCCACTCAGTTTGCTGCACGGCTCGCTAACACCCTTTTACCGTTGCTAATGACGTTATCCACAAGTGCTATCCCCAATGGGGATGAATAACAACGGTGTGATCTGGTGACCGGGAGGTTGCTAAACGGGTAACGCGCGGAAGCGTGGATGAATTCATACCGCTCGTTGTATTACTCAGCGCCAGCGCATGGTGAGCAAGAGCCCACTGATCATGAAGGCAAACGCGATCGCGTAGTTCCACGGGCCGAGATCCGCGAGGAAGGGGATCGCGGAGGACGCCAGCTGGAACACCAGCAGCCAGATCAGACCGATGAGCATCAGGCCGACGAAGAACACCACGAACCAGGTGCTGGACGGTCCGGCCTTCACCTTGACCGGGGTCCGGCTCACCGGGCTGATCGTGAAGTCGTTCTTCTTGCGAACCTTGGACTTGGGCATGCGTACCTTCGGGACAGACGGCGTCACACGGTGCGACGATGTACCTAGCCTATCGCAGGCACCACCTCCAGGAGACACGCCAATGGCGCCCAGGTCGAAGTCCGTGTGGCGGTTCGGCGTGCCCGTGGTCTGCCTCCTGGCCGGGCTTCTGCTGGCTGCGACCCACAATGTGTCCGACGGTGGCGAGATCAGACGCAGCGATGCGCCCCGGTTGGTCGACCTCGTGCGCGAAGCACAACAGTCGGTGGATCGACTGACCGCAGAACGTGACTCGCTGGCGAGCACCCTGGACACCCATCACGGCGGCTCGCCAGGGGCAGACGCGGCATTGGCCGCGATCACCAAGCGGTCGGCCCAACTGGCCGTCGAGGCCGGCCTGGAACCGATGCGCGGGCCCGGCCTGGTGGTGACGCTGAACGACGCGCAGCGCGACGCTGAGGGCCGCTTCCCCCGCGACGCAACCCCGGACGACCTCGTCGTGCACCAGCAGGACATCGACGCCGTGCTCAACGCGCTGTGGAGTGCGGGCGCCGAAGGCATCCAGATGCAGGACCAGCGGATCATCGGCACCTCGGCGCCGCGTTGTGTGGGCAACACGCTGCTCCTCAACGGACGGACCTACAGCCCGCCGTACGTCATCACCGCGATCGGCGACGCGGAAGTCATGCAGGACGCCCTGGCCGCCGCGCCGTTGGTCACGCTGTACCGCCAGTACGTGGTCCGGTTCGGGCTCGGCTACACCGAGGAGCCACGGACGCAGGTCGACCTGGTGGGCTACCGCGAGCCGGTGCGGATGAAGTTCGCCAAGCCCGCGGGACCCGTCGGCTACTGACCCGGCGAAAGACCGGTAACCTGGCCTTATGCGTGTCCTCGTCGTCGACAACTACGACAGCTTCGTGTTCAACCTCGTCCAGTACCTGGGCCAGCTCGGGGTGGACGCCGAAGTCTGGCGCAACGACGACGACCGGCTGGGCACCGAGGACGACATCGCCCAGGTGGCGGCGACGTACGACGGGGTGCTCCTCTCCCCCGGCCCCGGTACCCCCGAACGTGCGGGCGCGTCGATCCCCCTCGTGAAGGCCTGCGCGGCGGCCGCGACGCCGCTGCTCGGCGTGTGCCTGGGCCACCAAGCGATCGGCGTGGCGTTCGGTGGCACCGTCGACCGTGCGCCCGAACTGCTGCATGGCAAGACCAGCACGGTGCACCACTCCAATAGCGGTGTGCTGCAAGGTCTTCCGGATCCTTTCACCGCCACGCGCTATCACTCGCTGACCATTCTCCCCGAGACGATGCCGGCCGAACTCGAAGTGATCGCCCGCACCGAGGGTGGCGTGGTCATGGGCGTGCGGCACGTCGAATTGCCCATTCACGGTGTGCAATTCCACCCCGAGTCGATCCTGACCGAGGGCGGGCACCGCATGCTGGCCAACTGGTTGGGCTACTGCGGCGCCGCGCCGTCCGAGACCCTCGTCCGTCGGCTGGAGGACGAAGTTGCGACCGCCGTCGCCGCCGCTACGACGCGAAGCTCAGCGTGATCCGGCTGTCGTAGTTCACAGCGGTCCCCGCGGACGGGCTCTGGGTCACCACGGCGTTGGTGCGCTGACCGCTGTTCTGCACGTCGCCGCCGCGGTCCAGCACGCCCGTCCAGCCGAGGGCACGCATTCGCGGCTCGGCGTCGGTCCAGAACTGGCCGCGTAGGTCCGGCATGATGAACTGGTTGCCGCGCGAGACCTGCAGCTGGATCACCGTATCGACCGGAACGGTTTGTCCCGCAGGCGGATTGGTGCCGATCAATTGACCGGCCGGAAGGGTGCTGTCCACCTGAACCGGGACGGTAGTGGTGAAGCCCGACGCGGTGAGGATCTGTACCGCGCTGTCCTGCGATTGGTCTTTCACGTCAGGGACGGGACGCGTCTCGGGGCCCGCGCCCAGCACGATCGTGATCTCGTTGGTGATCGCCGACGTCTGGTTGACCGGCGGATTGGTGCCGAGCACCTTGTCCTTCATCTCCGGTGTCGACGGCGACGACGACGGCCTGAAGTTCTCGAAGCCCGCGTCGGCGAGCTTCTCGACGGCGTCGTCGTAGCTGAGGTTCCTGACGTCGGGGATCTCACGCTGCTCGGGGCCGGTGGACACATTGATGGTGATCTCGTCGCCGGCGTCGACCGACGCGTTGGCGGCTGGGTCGGTGCCGATGACATGGTCGGGAGGCACGTTGGAGTCGGGCTTCTGCAGCGTGCGGGTTCTGAACCCGCGGTTCTGCAACTCGGCGATCGCGTCGGCGGACACCTTGCCGCTGACGTCGGGCACCTGGACGGCGCGGGTGCTGCCGCCGAAGGTGTTGATCGCCAGCGTCACCAGTACGGTTAGCACGGCGAGCACTGCCACCGCGATCAGCCAGCGGCCGACCGAGCCGCGCCGCTCCCGCTCGATGTACCGGGGCTGCGCTCGCCCGACGGGGTCGATCGGCTCGGTCTGGTGGTCGCCCGGCGCGGCTGACATCAACGAGCTGCGCTCGGCGTCGGTGAACACCTTGGGTGCGTCGGGCTGCTCGCCGCTGTGCACCTTCACCAGATCGGTGCGCATCTCCGCCGCCGTCTGGTACCGGTTGTCAGGGTTCTTTGCGAGGGCCTTGAGGACGACGGCGTCCAACTCGGGGGAGATGCCTTCGTGGCGCTGTGACGGGGGTATCGGGTCCTCGCGGACGTGTTGATAGGCCACGGCGACCGGTGAATCACCGACGAAAGGTGGTTCGCCGGTGAGGATTTCGTACAGGACGCAGCCCAGCGAATACACGTCCGAGCGGGCGTCGACCTTCTCGCCGCGTGCCTGCTCGGGGGACAGGTACTGCGCGGTGCCGATCACGGCGGCGGTCTGGGTGACATTGTTGGCGTCGGCCAGCGCGCGTGCGATGCCGAAGTCCATCACCTTCACCGCGCCGGTGTTGCTGATCATGATGTTTGCGGGCTTGACGTCGCGGTGGATGATCCCGTGCTGGTGGCTGAAGTTCAGCGCCTGGCACGCATCGGCGATCACCTCGATGGCCCGACGCGGCTCCATCGGCCCCTCGGTGTGCACGATGTCGCGCAACGTGACGCCCTCGACATACTCCATCACGATGTAGGGCAGCGGGCCGTTGGGCGTCTCCGCCTCACCGGTGTCGTAGACCGCGACGATGGCGGGGTGGTTCAGCGCGGCGGCGTTCTGCGCCTCCCGTCGGAACCGGAGATAGAAGCTCGGATCGCGGGCGAGATCTGCGCGCAGCACCTTGACGGCGACGTCGCGGTGCAACCGCTGATCGCGCGCCAAATGGACTTCGGACATGCCGCCGAAGCCCAGGATGTCGCCGAGTTCGTACCGGTCGGACAGGTGTTGCGGGGTTGTCATTGCAATGTCTGTTCTGGCGTTGATGAGGACCGTGTGCCCTGCGGCTCGGTGAGCGGAGGCATCACCTGCACCGTTGCCGGGGACGCGATCGCATTGAGTCGGGTTACCCCGAATTCTGCCCCACCATCGCCGACACCTGCCTGCCCGGGCCGTTCCGGCATCGCTGTCGGCGAGAAGGGCGTGGTCTCGGTGATCGTGTCGGTGATCGTCGGCTGCGGCGTCTGCTCCTGGTCCTTGCGGTCCTGAGCGTTGAGCACGATCAGAATCGCGATGACGATGGCCAGCGCACCGAGCACGCCGGCCGCCCACAGCAGCGCCCGCTGGCCCGAGGAGAACGTGCCGCGAGACGGCGCCGGGGGAGGGCGATGGCTTCCGGTGGCCGGACGGGGCCGGGCGGCGGTGACGGGGGAACGCGTGCTCAGATCCGCGGCGGCGCGAGCCTGGGCGGCCGAGGGCACCGCCGCGGGGGTGGCCCGCCCGAGTGTCGGCGCCTGGTTCGGCCGCGGGGGACGCCGGCCCGAGCGGACGGCGGCGACCGCGTCGGCGAACAGCCCGCCGGAGCGATACCGCATACCCGGATTCTTGACCAGAGTGATCTCGATCAGCTCGCGCACGTTGGGCGGCAGATCGGCGGGCAGCGGCGGAGGCGTCTCCTTGATGTGCTTCATCGCGACGGTCAGCGCACCGTCTCCGGTGAAGGGACGCTTGCCCGAAACAGACTCGTAGCCAACGACTCCCAGTGAGTACACGTCGCTGGCCGCGGTGGCGTCATGGCCGAGCGCCTGCTCGGGGGCGATGTACTGAGCGGTGCCCATCACCATGCCGGTCTGGGTGACCGGGGCGGCGTCGACGGCCTTCGCGATGCCGAAGTCGGTGAGTTTCACCTGACCGGTCGGCGTGATCAGAATGTTGCCCGGCTTGACGTCACGATGTACCAGCCCCGCGGTGTGGGCGACCTGCAGCGCCCGGCCGGTCTGCTCGAGCATGTCCAGCGCATGGCGCAGCGAAAGCCGGCCGGTGCGCTTGAGCACCGAGTTCAGTGGCTCGCCGTTGACGAGTTCCATCACCAGGTAGGCGGTGCGGCCCTCACCGTCCATGTCGGTTTCGCCGTAGTCGTACACGCTGGCGATACCGGGGTGGTTGAGCATCGCCACGGTGCGCGCCTCGGCGCGGAACCGTTCGACGAACTCCGCGTCCTCGGAGTACTCGGCCTTGAGGACCTTGACCGCGACGCGGCGGCCCAGCCGGGAGTCGATACCTTCCCAGACCTGGCCCATGCCGCCGGTGGCGATGAGCCGCTGCAGCCGGTAACGGCCGGACAGCGTCACTCCAACGCGCGGGCTCATGTTCCCTCCCGCAGAGCTGCGGCGATCGTGGCCCGCCCGATCGGCGCGGCCAGCGCCCCTCCGGTGGCGGACAAGCGGTCGCCCCCGTCCTCGACCAGCACGGCGACGGCGACCTTGGGTGCCTGCGCCGGGGCGAATGCGATGTACCAGGCATGCGGTGGGGTGTTGCGCGGATCGGTACCGTGCTCCGCCGTGCCGGTCTTCGAAGCGATCTGCACGCCGGCGATGGCTCCCTTCTGCTGCGTGACCTGCTCAGCGGCGACCATCAGATCCGTCAGTGTATCGGCGACCTCCTGCGACACCGCCCGCCGCTCTTCCTGCGGCGCCGCTGAACCGATATTGGCAAGGTCGGGTCCCTTAAGGCTATCGACCAGGTACGGACGCATCGTCACCCCGTCGTTCGCGATGGTCGCGGCCACCAATGCGTTCTGCAACGGCGTCACCGCGACGTCCTTCTGCCCGATGCTCGACATGCCCAGCGCGGCGTCGTCGGGAATCGGTCCCACGGTCGACTCGGCGACCTGCAGCGGAATCATCGGGGGCGGGGTGTCCATCCCGAAGGACTGCGCCGCGGATCGCACGGCATCCGTTCCCGCGTCCAAGCCGAGCTCGACGAATGCCGTGTTGCACGACTTTGCGAAGGCCTGACGCAGCGTGGTCGTCGGGCCGGGACCACACGTGGAGCCGTCGAAGTTCTCCAGGGTCGCGGTGCTGTCCGGCAACGGGATTCGCGCCGCGGTCGTCACCTGGGTGTTCTCGTTCGCGCCGGTTTCGAGTGCCGCCGCGGTGGTGATGACCTTGAATGTCGATCCGGGCGGATAGGTTTCGGAGATCGCACGGTTCAGCAGCGGTGCTTCGGGATCGTCGCGCAGCCGTTGCCAGGCGGCCGACTGTTCCTCCAGGTTATGGGTGGCCAGCAGATTGGGATCGTAGGACGGCGACGACACCATTGCGAGGATCTTGCCGGTGGACGGCTCGAGTGCTACCACCGAGCCCTTGCACGGGCCGTCGCAGCCGTCCTTCATCGCGTCCCAGGCCGCTTGTTGCACTTGGGGTTTGATGGTGGTGTCGACGTTCCCGCCGCGCGGGTCACGGCCGGTGAAGAAGTCGGCGAGCCGCCGCCCGAACAGGCGTTGATCCGACCCGTTGAGCACGGTGTCCTCGGCGCGCTCGAGTCCGGTGCTCGAGTACTGCAGTGAGTAGAACCCGGTGACGGGCGCGTAGGCGTACGGATTGGGATACACGCGAAGGAAGCGGAACCGGCCGTTGGTCGACACCGAATACGCCAGCAGCTGGCCGCCCGCCGAGATCTGGCCGCGCTGACGCGAGTACTCGTCGAGCAGCACCCGCTGGTTGCGCGGATCCGACCGCAGGCCGTCCGCGGTGAATACCTGGGTGAGCGTGGCGTTGGCCAGCAGCAGCACGACGAGGACCATGACCGAGACGGCGATGCGGCGCAGTGAGGTGTTCATACCTTCTCGATCACCTCGGTGCTCACCGCCGCGATCGGGGTCGCGGACTGCGGGCTGGTGACGATGGGGCGCCGTGCGGAATGGGATATCCGGACCAGGATCGCCAGCAGCAGATAGTTGGCCAGCAGTGACGACCCGCCGTAGGACAACCACGGTGTGGTGAGACCGGTCAACGGGATCAGCTTCGTCACGCCGCCCACGACGATGAACAGCTGGATCGCCAGCGTGGATGCCAACCCGGCGGCCAGCAGCTTGCCAAAGCTGTCGCGCACCGCGATCGCCGTGCGAAGGCCGCGGATGATCAGGATGGTGTAGAGCATCAGGACGGCTGCCAGGCCCACCAGACCGAGTTCCTCACCGATGGCTGCGATGATGAAATCGGTCGACGCGGCCGGCACCGTGCCAGGCTGCCCGTTGCCCAGACCGGTACCGAAGATCCCGCCCGTGGCGAAGCTGAACATCGCCTGCACCATCTGGTAGCCGGCGCCCTCGGGGTCGGCGAACGGGTCCAGCCAGTTTTGTACGCGAACCTGGACGTGACCGAAAAGGTGATATGCCGCAACGCTTCCCGCGGCGAACAGTGCCAGGCCGATGACCACCCAGCTCAGCCGGTCGGTTGCGATGTAAACCATCACCAGGAAGGACGCGAACAGCAGGAGCGAGGTGCCCAGGTCCTTCTCGAAGATCATCACGCCGATCGACGCGATCCATGCCGCCAGCAGTGGCGCGAGGTCGCGGGGCCGGGGCAGGTCCATGCCGAGGAAGTGCTTGCCCGCGCTGGTGAACACGCTGCGCTTGGACACGAGGACCGAGGCGAAGAAGACGAGCAGCAGGATCTTCGAGAACTCGGCCGGCTGAATGGAGAAGCCCGGCAACCGAATCCAGATCTTCGCGCCATTCTGCTCGGACATCGAGCTGGGCAGGACCGCCGGGATGATCAGCAGGACCAGACCGGTGAGCCCACACACGTAGCCGTAGCGCGCGAGCATGCGATGGTCCCGCAGAAAGATCACGATGAGCGAGAAGCCGACGACGCCCAGGAGGGTCCACAGCATTTGCTGGTCGGCGGTACCGCCGAGGCCGCGCTGGATCTGCACGCCTTCGGCGAGGTCCAGACGGTGAATCATCACCAGCCCCAACCCATTCAGCAGCGCGACGACGGGGAGGAGCAGTGGGTCGGCGTACGGCGCGAACCGTCGCACCGCGAGATGCGCACCGGCGAACAGCGCCAGATACGCGACGGCGTACTGCGCCAGATCCCAACGCAGGCCCTGTTCCTGATTGGCCTCGACGAGCAGCAGCGCGACCGTGGTGATGACCGCGGCGAAGCCGAGCAGGAACAACTCGGCGTTGCGCCTGTTCGGAAGCGGGGGAGTGACGGCCACCGGTGACTGCGGCTGGGTGGTCATGACAATTCCCGGCAGTCCGTCCCGGGTACCTGCGGTGGCGGGGGGAGCGCGGTGACGGTCGGAGACGGTGGGGGTGGAGGGGTGGGAGGTGGGGCAGGGGACGACGTTTCGGGCGACTGGGGAGTGTCCGATCCGGGAGCGGTAGGCGGCTTCGAGACCGTCCGCGGGGTTTCCGGCGCCGGTGTCGAGCTGCGTTCGCTCGGCTGGCCTGCGGTCGTGCTAGTTGGTGGATTGTTAGGCAGCCCAGGAGAATTCGACGGATCCGGCGAATGCGGGACAGCCGTGGTGCGCGGTGACGGCGACGGAGTGGTGGGCGGCGGCGGGCAGACCGGCAACACCGAACCCTGGGCGAGCTTGTTGATCTGGCCGATGGCGTCGTCTTCGGAACCGGTGGGCAGACCCGCTTCCACCTGAGCCCGGTCGGCCTGCTTCAGGTCTGTGACGCGAAAAAGCTGGCAGCCTGACGGCGATTGGCCCGGTGCGATGAGGTTGAGATCGTTGCGGGCGGTCAGGCAACCGTGCCGGTAGGTCTCCTGCATCGCGACGCCGAGGATCGACCCGGGTATGCCGCGCATGATCGACACGGTGCCGTCGTGCGCGGCGACGTAATAGTTGCTGCGCACGACCTCGCGGCCGATGACCAGACCGGCTACGACCACCAAAATCAAAAGCGCGGCGGCGATGAACATTCGCCGCCGCGATCTCGGTGCACGAACCGGCTCCTCTGGAGGGGGTTCCACCCGCTTGGCCACATTGCGGCGCGGGTTGAATGCCGACGCGCGGCCCGCTGCCGTGTTGGGCGGCGCGGTCTGATCGTCATCACCGGAGACCGCGCCGGCGAGAATCGGCTGGGTCTGGCCGTAGTCGTAGTCGACGACGTCGGCCACCACGACCGTCACGTTGTCGGGTCCGCCGCCCCGCAGGGCCAATTCGATTAGGCGGTCCGCACTTTCGGCCGTGTCGGGGATCTGCAGCGCTTCGAGGATGGTGTCGTGGCTGACCGGATCGGACAGCCCGTCGGAGCACAGCAGGTAACGGTCCCCGGCCCTGGCCTCGCGCATGATCAGGGTGGGCTCGACCTCGTGACCGGTGAGCGCCCGCATGATCAGCGACCGCTGCGGATGGCTGTGCGCCTCCTCGAGGGTGATGCGGCCCTCGTCGACCAGTGTCTGGACGAAAGTGTCGTCCTTGGTGATCTGGGTCAGTTCACCGTCGCGCAGCAGATAGCCGCGGGAGTCGCCGATGTGGACAAGGCCAAGACGATTGCCCGCGAACAGGATCGCGGTCAACGTGGTGCCCATGCCTTCGAGCTCGGGGTCCGCCTCGACCTGCGCGGCGATGGCGGAGTTCCCCTCCCGGACCGCGGTGTCGAGCTTGCTCAGCAGGTCGCCGCCGGGCTCGTCGTCGTCGAGATGGGCCAGCGCCGCGATCACCAGCTGCGAGGCGACCTCGCCGGCCGCGTGACCACCCATGCCGTCGGCCAGCGCGAGCAGCCGCGCACCCGCGTAAACGGAGTCCTCGTTGTTAGCGCGGACCAGGCCGCGGTCGCTGCGCGCGGCGTATCGAAGCACCAGTGTCACGGGCGCAGCTCAATTACCGTCTTGCCGATTCGAACCGGCGTCCCCATCGAAACGCGTACCGCAGTCGTCACCTTGGCCCTGTCGAGGTATGTGCCGTTGGTCGATCCTAGGTCTTCTACGTACCATTCCGAACCTCGACGGGACAGCCTTGCGTGCCGTGTCGAGGCGTAATCGTCGGTGAGAACCAGAGTTGAGTCGTCGGCGCGGCCGATCAGCACCGGCTGGGTGCCCAAGGTGATGCGCGTTCCCGCGAGCGCTCCCTCGGTGACCACCAGCTGCCGTGCCACGTTCCGGCGGCCGCGGTTGGGCAGCAGCGAGCCCCGCAACGGCAGTCCCCGTCGCACCATGACTGCTCCGGTCGGTGCATAGATGTCGGTCCTCAGGATCCGCAGCACCGACCAGATGAACAACCACAGAAGCAACAGGAAGCCGACGCGTGTCAGTTGCAGTACCAACCCCTGCATCTGACGTCCTCTCCGTCCCCATTCGTTTCCGTCGCATCGACAACCAAATCGAAGTCGCCACCTTCGGCAACGTCACGATACTTGGACGGCCAGCTGCATGGGGAGAAGCCGACAGCTTCTCCCGGTTGAGGGCCGGCCGCATCGGCCGAGCCTCAGTGCACGCGAACGACGATCTCCGAATGGCCCAGCCGGATGACATCGCCGTCGGCGAGCTGCCACTCCTGGACCGGTGCGTTGTTGACCGTCGTGCCGTTGGTCGAGTTGAGGTCGGCGAGCAGGGCGACCTGGCCGTCCCAGCGGATCTCCAGGTGCCGGCGGGAGACGCCGGTGTCGGGCAGGCGGAACTGAGCGTCCTGTCCGCGACCGATCACGTTCGCGCCTTCACGCAGCTGATAGGTCCGGCCGCTGCCGTCGTCGAGCTGCAGCGTGACGGTGGCGCCGGCAGCGGGGTAGTCACTCTGCCCGTAGCCGTAGCCGCCGCCCGCGGGCTGGCCGTAGTCGTATCCGCCCTGGGCTTCGCCGTAGCCGGGCTCGGCGTAGCCGGCACCGCCCTGGTCGTAGCGCCCGTAGTCGGGCTGGCCTCCGTAGCCCTGGTCCTGACGGCCGTAGGCCTGCCCGCCGTAGCCGCCCTGATCGGGATAGCCGCCTTGGTCGGGGTAACCGCCCTGATCGGGATAGGACGGGCGGCCGTAGCCACCGTCGTCGGGCCGCGATGGCGCAGGCGGACGGCCGTAGTCGTAATCACTCGCGGGCGGCTGGTAGCCCTGCTGCTGGCCACCTGGGGGCGGGCCGTAGCCGCCGGGTGCGGGTGCTTGACGGTAGCCCTGATCCGGGTAGCCGCCGCCGCCCTGGGGTGGGCCGTAGCCGGCAGGCGGCCGCTGCTCGTATGACGGCGGTGGGTAGCCCCCCTGGTCCGGGTAGCCGCCCTGGTCGGGGTAGCCGCCCTGGTCGGGATATCCACCTTGGTCGGGATAGCCGCCCTGGCGCGGTGGGTAGCCCGCGTCGCGCTGGGGCGGGTAGCCGCCCTGCTCCTGCGGCGGGTAGGGGCCGCGGGGATCCTGTCCGCGGTCGTCTGGCCGGCCGTATCGGTCGTCGTAGTACTCGTCGCCGGGCCGCCCCTGAGCCTGGCCGCCATATTGCGTCGGGTTGTCGCTCATCGGTACTCCTGATTCTGCGTTGGACGAAAGGTCTCGGGGTGGTGAGGCGGGATCGCCACTGGTGGAGTCGGGATTGACCGCCCCCCGCGCGCGAAATTGTCCGGTGTGCAGGCTGGATGATTGTTCGAACCTGACGACCACATCACCATACGTTTGCCATCCCTGCTCATGGATGTATCCCTCCAAGTGCTTGGCAAAAGTCGTTGGTGTGAGGTCCGGGTCGGCACTCACCTTCTGATAGTCAGGCACACTGAGGGTAATGACGTAGTCGTTTGGCGCCAAAACTCGCCCGGCGGCCAATTCACGCGCACCGGTCTCTGCCTCGCGCCGAAGCATCGCCTCGACCTCTTGCGGAACGATCGATCCGCCGAATACCCGGGCGAATGCGTCGCCAACGGTCGACTCGAGCTTTCGCTCAAAACGGTCGACCAGACCCATATCACCGCCTACCTCATTTGTTGTCGGTCGCCTTGCCGGTGACCGGGGTGCGCACCCTGCTGTTCACACGCGTGTCGCCTGGCCACCACCCTTGTCTGCATGGTATCGGCCCGGCACGTCGGCGCGTGACCAATGGAATTCTGAGAATTGAAACCCAGCAGGTCAGCGGCGTTTGTCCGGAAGACGTCCCGGCCCCCAGCACCGCATCGGCACGGTTGGGGAGCACGGTGTTGTGCGTGATAGTCTTCCCCGGTTGTTGGGGCGAGTGGCGGAATGGCAGACGCGCTGGCTTCAGGTGCCAGTGTCCTTCGGGACGTGGGGGTTCAAGTCCCCCTTCGCCCACAATTCTTGAACCGACTCAGACGAGCACTCCGCGCAGGACCAGCTCGCTGAGCGCTGCCGCTGCGGCATCGATGTCGTTGACGTGACGCACGCAGACGGCGTACCAGGCACCGCCGGCGATGACGTCCATGACGGTGTCGGCGTCGATCCCGGGGCGGGCCGTTCCCTCGGCGACCGCGGCGTCGATCCGGCCGGCCAGCTGGTTGCGGGCCGCGGCCTCCAGGCGGTCGCTGATGACGCGGCGCATCCTGCGGTCGGACCGTAAGTCGTTGAGCAGACCGGGAAGTGCCTCACGTACGGCCGGATCCTCGTACATGGCCAGGGCCCCGCGGCACAGCCGGGTGATCTCGGTGACGAAGTCGTCCGCGGGAGGTTCGGGCCCGAGGTCGGGAAACAGCGCTTCGTGCACGAGCTGCGCCTTGGAACTCCACCGCCGGTACACGGCCGGACGGCTCACCTGCGCCGTGGAGGCGATCAGGTCGATGGTCGTCGCCGTATAGCCGCGGTCGACGAGCAGGCGCCGGGTCGCGGCGAGCACCGCCGCGTCGATCGACGGGTCGCGGCGTGAACCTTGACGCCGGTGGCGGCGTTCGACGGTCTCCATGAATCGCGCCCTGCCTTCACCCGTTTGTCGTTACAGTGTGTCACAACAAGACCGTGGCGAACGTGGGTTACCCGCACGCATTCCAGCCCTTAGGTGTGCGGGTAACCCACGTTCGGCGGAAGCATCGGAGGGCGAATGTGACCACCGGACAAAAGAACCTGCTGGCGGGTACCGGCGAGGACGGCCGACATCTGTACACCTGCCCGCTGTGTGAAGCCATGTGCGGCTTGGAGATTCAGGTTGAAAACGGGCAGGTCGCCGGCATCCGCGGCAACCGCGACGACGTCTGGAGCCGCGGCCACATCTGCCCCAAGGGCGCCAGCCTGGGCGTGGTCCACCACGACCCCGACCGGATCCGCCGGCCGATGATCAAAGTCGACGGCCAGTGGCAGGAGGTCAGCTGGGACGCCGCCTTCCGCCGCTGCACCGAGCTGCTCGCACCGGTGATCGAGAAGCACGGCATCGGCGCGGTGACCTGCTACACCGGAAACCCGCTCGCGCACTCGTTCTCCCTCGGCCGCTACACCGGCGTGCTGCTCGGCATGTCGGGCATTCCGCTGTCCTACTCGCCCGGAACCGTCGACCAGTGGCCGAAGAACCTCTCGTCGCACCTGATGTACGGGGGATGGTGGACGTTCCCGGTGCCCGACATCGAGCGCACCGATCTGCTGGTGGTGATGGGCGCCAACCCGGCCGCCTCCCAGGGCTCGCTGCTGGCCGCACCCGACGTCATGGGCATCATCGACGGAATTCGCAAGCGCGGCAAGGTGATTGTGATCGACCCCGTCCGCACCCAGACCGCTGCGCGGGCCAGCGAGTGGCTGCCGATCACACCTGGTACCGACGCCGCGTTGCTGATGGGTGTCACCCACACGCTGTTCGACGAAGACCTGGTCGCCCTCGGAGACCTCGCGCCTCACATCGACGGACTCGACCAGTTGCGGGAGGTTGCCGCGGACTGGTCCCCGGAGCGGGTCGCCGGTGTCACAGGCATCGAGGCGCAGCGCATCAGGGAGCTCGCGCGCGAGCTCGTCAGCACCGAACGAGCCGTCGTGTACGGCCGAATCGGGACGTGCAACCAGGAATTCGGCAGCCTGGCCAGCTGGCTCGTCGACGTCGTCAACATCCTCACCGGACACTTCGACAAGCCGGGCGGCTCGATGTTCCCGCGCGCCACCGCGTGGTCGGTGACCGTGCAGCCGATCCCCGGCCTCGAAGACGGCGCCGCCGAATTCGGCCGCTTTCGCACCCGCGTGCGCGGCGCCAAAGAGGTATTGGGACAGGTACCGGTGTCGTGCCTGGCCGAGGAGATCGCGACGCCGGGGGAGGGGCAGATCAAGGCCCTCATCACGGTCGCAGGCAATCCGGTGCTGTCCACTCCGGCCGGCCACAAACTCGATGAGGTGTTGCCGCAACTGGACGCGATGATCTCCGTCGACCTGTGGCTGAACGAAACGACACGGCACGCCGACGTCATCCTGCCCGGCCTGTCGCCGCTGGAGCAGCCCCACCACGACGACCTGATCCTCAACTTCGCGGTCAACAGCATCGCCAACTACTCGGCGCCGGTCTTCGAGCCCGACCAACCGGACCGCCCCCACGAGTGGGAAATCCTGGTCAGGCTCACCGGGCTGTGCACCGGCGTGCCCGCCGAGGACGTCGACGTCGCCGCGATCGACGACGGCTTCTTCGACTACATGGCGTTCACCCAGGGCCTTGACGGCGCGGAGATCCGCAAGCACTACAAACACGGCGGCCCCGAACGCATCCTGGACCTCACCCTGCGCACCGGCCCGTTCGGTGACAGGTACGGCGAAAACCCAGACGGCCTGACGCTGGAAAGGTTGAAAGCCGAACCCAACGGCATCAACTTCGGCCCGATGGTGCCGCAGGTCCCCGACATCCTGGGGACCGCCGACAAGAAGATCCGGCTGGCGCCGCAGTATCTGCTCGACGACCTGCCCCGTCTGGCCCGGCGTCTCGACCGCGCGCCCGACGAGCTGGTGCTCGTGAGCCGACGTCATCTGCGATCCAACAACTCCTGGCTGCACAACGTCGGTCCGCTGATGAAGGGCAAAGACCGGTGCACGCTGCTGATGCACACCGATGACGCTGTAAAGCACGGTGTCGTGACCGGCGACGTGGTCACGGTGACGTCGGAGGGAGGCAGCATCGAGGTGCCCATCGAGGTGACCGCCGCGATCATGCCGGGCGTGGTCTCGATGCCGCATGGCTGGGGCCACGGCAAATCGGGCACCCGGATGTCGATCGCCAACGATTCCCCAGGCGTGAACACCAATGTCCTGTCCCCACCGAACTTCGTCGATGAGCCGTCGGGCAACGGGGCGCTGAACGGCATCCCGGTGAAGGTGACCGCAGCGGCGACCTGAAAGTATCGACGCGTGGGCAAGAACGAACGTTCAAAAATCGTCATGAGCGACGAGGAGATCGCCGAGTTCATCGAGCGCAGCCGCACCGCGACGATGGCGACCGTGCTCCCCAACGGACGGCCGCATCTGGTGGCGATGTGGTACGCCGTGCTCGACGGAGAGATCTGGTTCGAGACGAAGGCCAAGTCGCAGAAGGCGGTCAACCTGCGACGCGACCCGACGATCACCGTCATGATCGAGGACGGGCAGAGTTACACCACGCTCCGCGGGGTGTCGATCGACGGCACCGCGGAAATCATCGATGATCCGGAAACCAATCTGCGCGTTGGCATCAGCGTGTGGGAGCGCTATACCGGTCCGTACACCGACGAGATGCGTCCGTTCGTCGATCAGATGATGAACAACCGGATCTGCGTGCGAGTGGTACCCGGCCGGATGCGCAGTTGGGATCACCGCAAGCTCGGCATGGGCGACATGCCCGTCGGCGGCAGCACCGCCCAGTATCTTTAGGGGAGAGATGGACCCGAACAAGAAACCGGCACAACTGAATTCGCCGCTCGTCACGAAGGTGATGAAGTATGCCGGCAAGGCGCATGTGTGGGTGTACCGGAAGTCTGGCGGGAAGATCGGCGCCAACTGGCGCATCGGTGCGGGGCTGAAGAAACCGGTGCCCACGTTGCTGCTCGAGCACACCGGCCGCAAATCCGGCAAGACGTTCGTCTCGCCGCTGGTGTTCATCGAGGACGGTCAGGACGTGATCGTGGTGGCGTCGAAGGGTGGTAGCGACACCCACCCGCAGTGGTACCACAATCTGGTGGCGATCCCGGACGCCTATATCGAGATCGGCACCGATCGCCGCGCCGTGCGCGCCGAGACCGCGTCGCCGGAAGAAAAGGCGAGGCTCTGGCCGAAGCTGGTCGATGCCTACGCCGACTTCGACACGTACCAGAGCTGGGCCGACCGCGATATCCCCGTGATCGTGCTCAAGCCCCGCTGAGCCTGATGCGATCTATCTCACAGTCCTGAATGTTGGCTAGCCCGGAGTGTCGGGTAGCCAACCGGCAGGTGCACCCCAGCGCCGACCAAAACCGTCAACGCTTAAGGGGCGATTACTGATGGCTAATGCCACTGAAACGACATTGATCAACCAACTACGAACCGTTCTCGACCTCACTCATACCGAAATTCAGGTCGCCGAGACCCGAATTGCGCAGGCACGAACCGACGCTGTCCGTGATGAGTTGACCAAGAACGCCAACAACGGCCGTATCCGCGCGGAGGCCATCGAGAAGGCCATTCGTGACCTCGGCGGATTTCCCGACACCATCGGCCCGTTCCTCGGTCGCGCCGCCGCCGCCGTGAAGGCGCTCACCGAGCAGGCCCAGCCGTTCGACGAGGCGTTGCTCGGCGATCTCGCGTTGGAGGATCAGCTGCTGGACCGTTCGCGCTACATCAAGGCGCTCGCGGTCTCGGCCAAGAACACCGACGTCCAGGCCCTTGCCGATCGCTTGATCACTGCGCACTCGGCGACGGTCAACTGGCTCACCACGGTGCTGGCCGAGGACGCCCTCGGCGGGCCGGCGGCCCTGCGTCGGACGCCGCTGCAAGCGGCTGCGGGCACCGCGGTGAAGATCGTGAATCTCCCCGGTCAGTGGTCGGCACAATCCGCCGAGCGCGTCGCCGAGCTGGTGCGTTCCACCGGCCCGGCCGTCGACGACCTGGTCCGTCGCGCGCAGCGCGCCGGTGAGGTCGCGCTCAAGGCGATCGGTGCCTCGCGTGACGCGGCGCTGCAGAGCGCCGAGGCCGTGGTCCGTGACGAAGGCGCAGAGAAGACCGCCGACGCGCTGCACAACGCGCGCGCCGCGGGCGGCATTCTCGATGCCGAGGAGCTGCCGATCGCCGATTACGACGAGCTGAACCTCAACGAGGCCGTCGCCGCTGTGAAGGACCTCGAGGCACCGTCTGACATCCGGACGATCATCGCCTACGAGGAAATGAACAAGAACCGTCAGAAGCTGGTGTCGGCAGCGCAGACGCGCGTTGCCGAGATCGCGCAGGAGGTTGTCGGCCTCAGCTAGCCGACGATCCATCGCTCAACCGGACACCCCGCGACTGAGAAGTCGCGGGGTGTTCGCGCTGCCCAGCACGGCATGCTAGGACAGACGAGGTCGAGATGAGGGGGCAGTGTGGCGTTGAGTCCGGGCATGACGGTGGCCGGCTACACCATCGAGGCGGTACTGGGTGCGGGCGGAATGGGCACGGTCTACAAGGCCCGAAACCCCGCCCTGCCCCGCAGCGACGCGCTGAAGGTGCTCTCCGAGGGCTTGTCGCGAGACGACCATTTCCGCGCCCGGTTCCTCCGCGAGGCCGATCTGGCGGCGACGCTCGATCACCCCAACATCGTCACCGTCTACACCCGGGGTGAGACCGAGGACGGCCAGCTCTGGATCGCGATGCAGTACGTCGACGGCAGCGACGCGGAGAAGGAAACCCGCGCACGCCGGATGACGCCGCCGCGCGCCGTCCACATCGTGGGCGAGGTCGCCAAAGCACTCGATTATGCGCACCGTCGTCAGCTGCTGCACCGGGACGTCAAGCCGGCCAACTTTCTGCTCTCCTCCGACGACGAGCGAGTCTTCTTGGCGGACTTCGGAATCGCCCGCGCACTCGACGACGCGACGAACCTGACCGCCACGGGCATGGTCGTGGCCACCATTGCCTACGCCGCGCCGGAAAGTCTCTCGGGCTACACGGTCGACGGCCGCGCCGACATCTATTCACTCGGCTGCTCGTTGTTCGACCTTCTCACCCAGCGCTCGCCGTTCGGCAATTCCGGAGGCATGGCGGCGACGATGGCCGCGCACTTGAACGACCCGCCCCCGCGCGCCACCGATCTGGTGCCTGCGCTGCCTGCGGCCATCGACCACGTGATCGCCAGGGCTATGGCCAAGAACCCCGATGACCGCTATCAGTCGGCGCGTGACTTCGCCGCCGCCGCCGAACGAGCGATCGACGAGCAGACGGTCGCGCTGCGTCCGGCCCCGACGAGGCAGGCGCCTCGGCCGTGGCCGGACCCGCCGCGGGCGGCGCCGCCGACGGGACCACCGCCCTACGCCCGTCCCGCCGTACGGCCCAATGCTCAGCTCACCGGGCCGAGTTTCCCCGGGGGCCAGCAGGCCTACCGGCCCCAACCACAGCCAAGCGCCCCTCCGTCAGTCGTGCCGCAGGGGCGCCCCGACAGGTTCGGGGGTAGGGGACGCATATTGGGCATTGGCGCGGCGGCCGCGGCAGCCATCGCGGTGATCGTGGTGCTCGTCGTGGCCCTCTCCGGCGGCGACGATTCCGGGTCGACGGCAGCCTCTACGGAGACAACGGCGGCGCGCACCACCACTTCACGTGCTCCGGCGACGTCGGAACCCGCCCCGGCTCCCCCCGCACAGGCCAACATCCCCGACGACGCGCTGCCCGGACTTCTTTTATCGGCCAACGACGTCAGCGGGCGGATGAACAAGCCCGGAATGACCGCGATGCCAACGGAATACGCACCGCTCGCCGGCTCGGTCACACCACCCAACTGCACCGGGGCGTGGGGCCCCGCCTATCAAGCCACCTACGACGGATCCGGCTTCACGTCCATGGTGATCCAGGGCGTGTTCTCAGATCCGACGCACAAGCTGGTGCAGGCGGTCACGGCCTTCCCAGATGCCAACGCCGCCAAGATGTTCTACGACCGGCAGGCCGCCGACTGGAACGCCTGCAAGGACAGTCACATCAGGTTCGAGTACCAGGGCGCGTCGACGGAGGCCGATCTCGGCGCGCCGTCGACCACCGCGGGCGTCATGACGATGAAGCTCACTCCGACTACATCGGCGACGGCGGGGCAGCAGTGCGAACGCAATATGGCGTTGCGCGCCAATGTCATTGTCGACGTGCGCGCTTGCTCACCAACGGTCGGAAGCTCAGGGTTGTCGATTGCCAGCGCCATCGCCGACAAGATCAAGTAGGCGGCTACGGATGCGGCGGATTGAAGCCGGGGTTCGAGAGCGCCGTCGCCGTGGCGCTGCCGATCGGACCGGATTCGTCGACGAGGGTGGCGACGCCGGTCGCGACGCCGGCATGGCTGTAGTGGGTCAGCGCAGCCAGCCCGAGGTAGGGACCTTCGGGTAACCGACTCAGCGTCAACGTGTAGTCGGCGTTGATGAACTGCAAACCTTGTGCGCCGTAATGGGTTAGCGAGCTCGCCATGTCGCCGGCCATCGCGGCGCGGGTGAACGCGGTGAGCGGTTCGCCTGCGACGAGTGGGCGGATGTCGCGTACCCAGATGTACTTCGGGCCGGCGTGTTCCCACGCGGACAGACCGAAGCCGGGCCCGGGCGTGTGGTCTTCCTTGCCGTAGGTCCACACCAGCGTGGTCAGCCCGCGCGGAATCGGGTCGGGTGTCGGCGGGATCGGCGGCATGTTCACCGGCGAGCTCCAGATTTCGTCCGCCGGTTGTTCGCCACGGCGCAGGAACAATCCGGTGGCGCGGGCGACAACGGTCTCGCCCTGGGTGACGACGGCGTCGACCAACTTCAGGCGCCGTCCCTGCCGCGCCACGCTGGTTTCAACGCGCACGGGTGCGAGCGCCGCGGGACGGAACAGGTCGACGGTCAGGCGTGCCGGCTGGAGATCCGGTTCGCCCGCATCGCGTTCGAGAACGTGGCCGAGCAGCCCGCCGAGGTAGTTGCCGCTGATCGTCTGACCCCACGGTCCGCGTGCGATCGACGCCGGGACGAACCGGTCACCGTCGAGGGTGAAGAACGCCGTCGGGGTGCCGCCGCGCTGCGCTGTGTCGGCAGCACTGTCCTGAGTCGTCATCGGATCTGACGATATCGGCCCTGGTTGGCTAGGCGTCGACCACGTCGTCGAACTCGGGGTGCTTCTCGACGTACGACCGAACCATTGAGCACACCGGCACGATCCGCAGGCCTTCATCCTTGGTCTGCTGCAGCGCCTCGCCGATCAGGATGGACGCCAGGCCGCGGCCTTGGAATGCGTCGTCCACCTCGGTATGCGGGAACGTGCGCTGGCCGTCGCTGTCGGAGATCTCGGTGAAACCGGCCACGGTGCCGTCCACCGAAATGGTGAAGCGGTCGGCCTCCTTGTTGACGGTGGTCGTCGCGCCGGTCTTGTCGGTTGCCATGCCTCCTCTATACCCGGAGGGCGCAAGATGGAGTCATGTGTGATGAAGGCGGCACCGCCGCAGAGGCGTTGGCGTCCACACCGCGGCAGGCGGAGGGCACGGCGGTTGATCCGATCACGCTCGAACCGGTCGACGAGATCACCATCACCACGCTGGTGGACAACAGCTACGACGCGCTGATGGGCGACGTCGGGCCGGCCCGTCGCAGGGGGATGGGGACCGTGCCCCCGGTCGAGGCGCCGCAGTTCGAGGGCGGCAAGGCCTCGCCGAGACTGATCGCCGAGCACGGCTTCTCCGCGCTGGTGACGACGCGCCGCGGGAACCGAACACACACAGTGCTTTTCGACACCGGTATCTCGCCGGATGGTATGGCGACCAACTTCGAACGCATGGGTCTGGATGCGTCGGCCATCGAGGTCGTTGTGCTCAGTCACGGCCATCCCGATCACGACGGAGGATTTCCCGGGTTGGTCCGGCTGCGTGGTCGAAGCGGGTTGCCGCTGGCCGTGCATCCCCTGGTGTTCAGCAGGCGCCGGTTCGCGCTGCCGAACGCAACGCCGATGGAGCTGCCGACGCTGAGCCGCGCGGCGATCGAGGCCGAGGGTTTCGAGGTGATCGAGCGGCGGCAGCCGTCGCTGCTGTTGGACGGCTCGGTGCTGATCACCGGCGAGGTCGACCGCACGACGGAGTTCGAGCGCGGACTGCCCAACCACGAGGCGTGGCGCGACGGCCGCTGGGAGCCCGACCCGCTGCTACTGGACGAGCAGGCGCTGGTGGTGAACGTCCGTGGCAAGGGGCTGGTCGTTCTCACCGGCTGCGGGCATGCGGGCGCGGTGAACATCGCGCGGCACGCCCTTCGGCTGACGGGGGTAGACCGTCTGCATGCGCTGCTCGGCGGGTTCCACCTCACGGGCAAGGTCTTCGAGCCGATCATCGGACCGACCGTCGATGCGTTTGTGGAGTTGAGCCCCGACACCCTGGTGCCCGCGCACTGCACGGGATGGAAGGCCCAGCACCGGCTGGCGGCGGCGCTGCCCGACGCGTTCGTGCCCAACGCGGTGGGCACCGCATTCACGTTTGCCGCGGCTTAGAGCGCCTGGTTCGGCCGCGGCCGCAGCGTCGCGTGCGGTAAGGGAGGAGCCGGCAGCCGGGTGGTCGCGCCGGTGTAGCCCGCGACGGAACCGAACCGGCTGTCGTGGTCCTGCCACTGCCGGCGGTAGGTCGCGATGTCGTCGTGGCTCCGGCCGACGAAGTTCCACCACATGACCAGCTGCTCGGGAAACGGTGTGCCGCCGAGCAATAGGACGCGGGCAGGCCCGCCGCCACGGTTGACGATGCTCAGCTGGTCGCAGCCGACAGCCTGGAACGCGAGGTCTGCGACGTCCAGTGTGGTCCCGGCGACGTCGACGCTGCCCTGGTCGAGCAGCACGCCGTGTTCAAAGGTGCGGTCGACGTCCAGCGTGAGCTCGGCGCCGGGGTCGAGGTCGAGTTGCGCGCCGAGCAGCGGCGTGAAGGTGTTCACGGGTGAGCGCGCCTCGGCGAGCTCGCCGAGGAAGACCCGTATGGTGCTGTCGCCGAGGGACTGCGGCGGCGGGGCGTAGTGCGCGAAGTCGCGGTCGGTGTCGCGATCCGCATCAGGCAGCGCGACCCACAGTTGTACCCCGTGCAGGACGGTGGACGCCGGCCCCGAGATCACCGAGATCTCGGAGTGGCAGATGCCTGCGCCCGCGGTCATCAGGTTCAGCTCACCGGGCCGCACGATCGCGTGCACGCCTGCGCTATCCCGGTGCTCGATCTCGCCGGTGAACAGCCAGCTGACGGTCTGCAGCCCGGTGTGCGGATGCGGAGGAACGTCCATGCCGCCGGGATTCCCGCGGAGGTCGTGCGGACCGTAATGGTCGGCGAAGCACCACGCACCGATGAGCGAGCGTTCGCGCTGCGGGAGGGTGCGCCGGACCCGGATCGCGCGCGGTCCACCGAGCGAAACCTCGCGCGAATGGAGTACTCCGGTGAATGGCGATGGCGCACAGGCGACTTCGGCGGGGGCCGGGTCGGTGTTGCTCACCAGACCAGAGTAGGCCGCACCTCAACCGTTGCCCAGTTAGGCAGCTGGATTGGCTTGCGTCACAACAGGAACAGTGCGGTGCAGACCGATCTGGATGGCCGAACCTATCTGGCTGCAGGGGGCGCACAGGCCGGCGCTCGGGTATCCGCATGCCGGACAAATGGTGAAACGTCCACTACTTATGTCGGCGCTGGTGCCCATATCGTCCTTCTCCCGGTCCGGGACCCCCGTCGCGCGCACGACCAGCGAAGCAGTCGTCCGAACAGCGTCCCCCAATTGCTACCTGTATGTACCCGGCAGCGACGTCATCAAACCGAGATTTTTGTCGAGGGCGTCAGCCGAGGCCATTCGGGCTGGTCATCGCCGATCGGAGCACCGCGAAGTCGTGATCGTCGATGGTGAACACCCCTGCTCGGAACTTGTAGCCCCACCGCGAGGTGTCCTCGATGAAGTTGAGCTTTTCGAGCAGGGGCCGGATGGGGATCTCGGTGCATTCGAGGAAGTCGACGTTGCGGCGCCACGGCTGGAGGTCCGGCGTCACTTCGGTTTGATACGGCTCGTCGTCGACGACTTGCCCGATCGCGGTGAAGGCCTGCAGTGGATCGCCCTCCGGATAGTCCGTCTTCGGCGAGTAGAAGATGATCCAGTCGCCGCGTGCCATCTTGCGCAACATGTGCGGTCTGCCGTGATTGGCCTGCGTGAAGCGCCCGCGCACCCCGCGCTCGACGTGGCCACGGCTGACCGTGTTTATCCAGTTCGTCATGACTTGCACGCTAAGTGCGGGTGCTGACAGATCCGGTACTGGTTTGCGCTGCCTGTGGATAACTGCGGTGACACACTGTGCCGGTGACCACGACCAACGACATCTACGAGCGCCTCGGCGTACTCGAGCAGCTTGTCAAGCACCTCTACGAGCAGACGGGCGTGCCGATGCCCAACCCTGCGGCGATCGCCCGTAACGAAGCGCCGCCTCGTGTCCGCGAACTGGTCGCGGCCGGGAACAAGATCGGCGCCATCAAGGCCTACCGGGAAGAGATGAACGTCGATCTGGCCACCGCTACCCGCGCTGTCGAGGCGCTGTACGCCTAGAACGGGCTGCTGTTGGACTGCCAGCGTGCCTCTTCCGGGCGCGGCCCGTACTTGCGGGCGTAGGCCTCGTGCATGGCGGCGTCCCTCTTGCGCTTGATCTGGTCGACGAGGTTGGGGTCCAGATTGTGCTGCGCGAGCCGGTGTCTGCGCCACACCTTGTTCAGCGCCAGCGACATCAGGATCGCCCAGATGTAGATCGGCGCCGTCATCTCCATATGCACATACAGCGACGCGGGCAGCAGCCAGAACGGACCGAGCACCAGCAGCGGCGGGATCGCCATGCGGATCATGTGTCGGCGGACTGCGCCGTGGTCGGCGAGATCGTGAGCCACCCACTCGCGCATGGAGTCCGGCAGCCGCTTCCCGTAGCAGTACGCGATGTACTGCAGAGGCCCAGGCTTCTTCATCGGGGTCATCGGGATTCCTTCCCTTCGTCGAGCGCGCCCGCCGCCAGCGCCGCGGCGTTGACCCGGGTCAGTACGTTGTGCAGCCGCTCGAGCTCGTCGAGCCCGACCCCGAGCCGCTCCACGACCGCCGGCGGAATCTTCAGGGCTCGCCGGCGCAGCTGAATCCCCGCTTTTGTCAGGCCGACGTCGGTCGCGCGTTCATCGGCCGCGCTGCGCGTGCGGGTGATCAACCCCAGCGCTTCCAGCCGCTTCAGCATCGGTGAGAGGGTCGCCGAATCCAGTTGTAGCGCAGTGGCAATCGCCTTGACCGACATCGGCCGATCGACATCGGACTTGTGGTTGTCCCACAGCGCGAGCATCACGAGGTACTGGGGATGGGTGAGGCCCAGCGGTTCGAGCAGCGGGCGGTACACGGCCAGCACCGCGCGGTTGGTCACCGCCAGCGCGAAGCACACCTGCCGTTCGAGGGCCAGGGGATCGAGGTCCGCGTCGACGACCGTCATGCCCCCACCATACGCCTATAGATAGGGCACTAACTAATAGGGTGCGACATATCACAGCTTGTTAGCATCACCACGCCATGTCTGACGAGCCGATCCGCGCCGACCATGCGGAGTTGTTGCAGCGCCGTGCCCTGACCGAGGACGCTGCACGCCCGGACGCCGTCGAGCGCAGGCGCGCCCGCAACGGCCGCACCGCCAGGGAAAACATCGCCGACCTCGTCGACGCGGACTCGTTCGTCGAATACGGCCGCTTCGCGATCGCCGCCCAGCGCCACCGTCGCGACCTCGCCGACCTGATCGCCCGCACCCCCGGCGACGGACTCGTGGCGGGTACGGCCCGCGTCAACGGCGACCTCTTCGGCGCCGAGCACGCCGCCTGCGCCGTGCTGTCGTATGACTACACGGTTCTCGCGGGTACCCAGGGCGCGCTGGGCCACCGCAAGAAGGACCGCCTCTTCGAACTCATCGCGCGCATGCGACTACCGACCGTCTTCTTCGCCGAGGGCGGCGGTGGGCGCCCCGGCGACACCGACTACCCCACCGTCTCCGCGCTCGACGCCCGCGCATTCAAGCTGTGGGCGGCGCTGTCGGGTCTGGTGCCGCGCATCGCGGTCGTCAAGGGCCGCTGCTTCGCGGGCAACGCTGTCATCGCCGGCAGCTCGGACCTGATCGTCGCCACCGAGGACACCTCGCTGGGAATGGGCGGGCCGGCGATGATCGCGGGCGGCGGACTCGGCGACGTCCACCCCGACGAGGTCGGCCCGATCAGCATGCAGGAGCCCAACGGCGTGGTCGACGTCGTCGTCGCCGACGAGGCCGAAGCCGTGGCCGTGACCAAACGCCTGCTCTCCTACTTCCAGGGCCCGACGGCGCCGGGCGCCGCGGCCGACCAAATAGCGCTGCGCACAATGGTTCCCGAGCGGGCCCGTCGCGCGTTTCCAGTGGCGCCGGTCATCGAGACGCTGGCCGACGAAGGGTCGGTGACGTTCCTTCGGCCACGCTTCGCCGCCGAGATGGTCACGGCGTTGGCACGCATCAACGGTCGCGCGGTGGGTGTCCTGGCGAACAACAGCATGGTGATGGCCGGCGCCATCACGGCAGCCGCATCGGACAAGGCAGCGCGCTTCCTGCAACTGTGCGATGCGTTCGGACTGCCCGTCGTCTCGTTGATCGACTGCCCGGGCTACATGGTGGGCCCGGCGGCCGAGGCCGAAGCGCTGGTGCGCCGTGCGTCGCGCATGCTGGTCGCCGGGGCCGCGCTGAGCGTGCCCCTCGTGGCCGTCGTGCTGCGCCGCGGCTATGGCCTCGGCGCTCAGGCGATGCTGGGCGGCAGCCTGCACGAACCGGTGCTCACAATGGCTTGGGCGGGAGCACATCTCGGGCCGATGGGCCTCGAAGGTGCGGTCCGGTTGGGGCTCCGCAAGGAACTCGAGGCGATCGCCGACGAAGAGGAACGAGAAGCACGGGTGCGCCAGGCCACCGCGGCGGCCCAGGAGAATGCCAAGGCGCTCAACGCCGCTCAGCTCTTCGAGATCGACGACGTCATCGACCCGGCTGACACTCGCAGGCTCATCATCGACACGCTGAACGCCGCCACCATGCATGAACCGCGCCGGACGGATCGACGTTTCGTCGACACCTGGTGATCGCCCCCTGCCGACCCCACGAACGCGGCAGCGGGAGATCAGCGGTCAGGCGATCTCCGCGTAGTAATAGCGGCGGGGCCGCACCACTTCTCCGTTGCGCTCGGCGAGTGACTTCAGCTGGCGCAGGGCAAACGTCCGGCCGCGCCCGCTCTCGGGAATGACGATGCCCGCCCACAGACCTTCTGCCCGCGGCAGCTCGCACGCTTCACGGGCGCAGAGCCAGCGTCTGGGGCATACCCTGCAGATCGCCTTCGCCTCTTCGTCGGCTGACGTCGTCCACCGCTCGGGGTCCCGCGTGCAGGCGCCGACGGGTGTCTCGTCCCAGTGTGTTGAGTTCATCCGAACCCCTCCTTGTCCGCTCTGCGGCTGCTGCACCGCGATGTCGCCAAGCTAGCGTAGAAACCGTAGCGATGCAACAGTTAGCGCTACGACTAGGTTGTTGGCGCTCTGTTTGGCGCCCGCGGAGCGATGCGCGCCTGCCTTGCAGAACACGATCTGATCAGCGTAGAAACACGTTACGATCGCTGGACCGGACCGTCGCAAAACCGTAGCGGCAGGGCGGTGCGGGTGGTCTTGAAGACATAGCTTTGCCACAGATCCACGCGCACCACGCGGCCCCAAGTCGTAGCGGTGCGTCCGGCGGCCGATAGGATTGCGTCGCCGCTCCGCCCCGTGAGTTCTCGAGGAATGCCCGTTGATGACCGACCCGGAGTCGATCGAGGTGCTCGACGAGGGGATGCGGCGTGCCGGTGCGGCCGCGGCGGCCCGTCGTCGCGAACTCGACATCAGCCAGCGCAGCCTGGCGACCGACGGGATCATCAACGCCGGCGCGCTCATCGCGTTCGAGAAGGGCCGCAGCTGGCCGCGCGAACGCACTCGAGCAAAGCTCGAAGAGGTGCTGCAGTGGCCGCCGGGGACCATCGCGCGGCTGCGGCGGGGCGAGCCTGCCGCGGCCGAGCCGCGCGTCGAGACGCGCGCCGACACCGGCGACGACGTTCCCTTGATTGCACAGGCTCTCGTCACTGCGGTCAACACCTTCGCCACCGCGGTTGAGGCCCTGCCACCCGTCGACGATCCGGAGTTCACGCCCCGCGCGACGAAGATACTCGCGGACTTGCGTCAGCTCGAGGCCGTCGCCGCTCGGGCGGCCCGCATCAGCAAGGTGTCACCGGCATTGATCAAGGCGTTGAGCGCGGTGCGCACCCGCTACGACGAACTCATGCTCCGGGCCGCCCGCGCGCCGCAAGCCACCGTCGGCCAGCGGCTGTACGCCGCGCGGCGCGGCGCGAACCTGACCATCTTCGAAACTGCCCAAGCGGCAGGGGTTTCCGAAGAGGACGTGATAGCCGCGGAGGCGGAAGAGCCCGTGTCAGCGGCGGCCGTCCAGGAAATCGAATCGTTGATCGAACAGCTGTGAGGCAGCGTCAGTAGCGTTCGCGGTTTCGGTCGTCGTGGGTGGGGTAGAAGTCGGCCAGTGCCGCGGCGATCTCGATGAAGCGCCGCCTCGTCGCCGGTGACATCTCGCCCGTGCGGTCGATCACGCCGCCCGGCCGCAGATGCCCGTCGAAGGGCACCTCGACAACCCGCTGTCCCTGACTCGAGAACTGTTGCGCCAGAATCGAACGCGTCCGCTTGTCGGCGTGCCCGTCGGAGTCGTTGAGAACGATCACCGTGCGCTGCAGCAGACTGTTGAGCCCGCGGGCCGCCAGCCAGTCCAGTGTCTGGCCGGCCGCCGCCGCACCGTCGACCCACGGCGATGAGACCACGACCAACGCGTCGAGGTCCCGCAGCACCTCCTGGGTGACCGGGGTGTCCATGGTGGAGCTGCAATCGACGATCGAGATGGTGAAGTACCGGTCGAGCCGCGAGGTCGCCTCTCGGTAGATTGCCGGATCCAGGACCCGTCGACGCGCGGGCGTTCCCTCGCCGGCGAGGACGAACAGCCCCGCTGCGTTGTTGCCGATGCGGCTGCGGACGTCGGCGAAGGTCTCCAGGTGTTGGTCGGCCGCCAGCTCCCAATAGGAGCCCTGCGCCCGGGGGTCGACGCGGCTGCCGAGCTTGCCGAACGCGGTGTCGGCGTCGATGGCCACCACGCGGTCGTCTTGGCGCAGTTCGGCGAAGACCGATCCGATGCTGGCCGACACCGTCGTCTTCCCGACGCCGCCCTTGCCCATCACGCCGACCTTGAAGTGGCCGCGCAGTCCCGACCTGACCTTGGCCTCGAGTTGGGCTTGGCGGATCTCATCGGGGCTCTGGCCGAGGTTCACCAGACCGAATGTGGCCTTGTACAGCGCCAGACGCCACCCGCCGCCCGGCGGGGTGCGCCGCTGCGGCACGAGCTCGTCGGCGCGGATCCGGTCCGCGTATGAACCGCTCGGCGCCTGCGCTCCTGGCGTTGCGTGGCCGTAGCCGGGAGTCCACTGCGGCCCGGGCGGACCGCCAGGGGCCGGCGGCCGTGGGCCGTGCGGCGGCTGACGATCCGGCTGCGGGGGCTGCGTGTTCCACGGCGCGGTGTCGCCGCGGGTGGGCGGCAGAGGCCCCGTCTCGCGTGGCGTTCCCGGCGGCGGGCCGTACCGGGGATCGGGTTGACGGAAATTGCCGCCTGGCCGCTCGGGCTCTCTGAAATGTGGGGGTGCGCTCGCCTCTGCCGTCGGCGCGAGCGGTGCCCGGCTGACTTCCGTCGTCTTCCAGAGGCTCTCCTCCTCGGTGTTCCTGGTGTCGGACGGTGACGATGGAGGGATGTAGTCGACGGGAGGGCGCGGCGCCGCCGCCCCCCACGCGGGTGGGGCGGCCGGCCGTGACGGTGGTGTCGGTTCCGGGTCGGCTGACGGTTCGAAATCGGTGTCTTCGGGACCGGTCCATCCGAGCTTTCTCCGCAATTCGTCATCGCGGTCGGTCACTGAGTGTCTCCTCGGAATGTCGTGTCATGCGTGTGGCGGCCCCTTCCAAGTATCAACCAATCCGCGATTTGCAGCGAAGACGCGTCGACGGCCGGATTTATTGACGCGGCTAGCAAATCCGCCTATCCGCTCAGCGATCCCCATGCGGCGGTGTCCGGAGGCGCCGTCGGGTACGCATCGGGCCGGCGTCGACGAGTCGTGTCCGGCCCCGTACACCGGCAGAGTTCGGACTCCGTTCCAAGCGGGTTGCCGGTTCGCCATGACGCGTCAGAACTGTCTGGAGATGCTGCTATCCACTGTGCAACCATTGCTGAACGGGTCTGAGAGGGCCCCCGTGCAAGCCGTCGCCGAGCCAGAAACTGGTGACATCGGCGCCCCCGGACCGCTGGTACGCTTCACCCAGCGCAGGGGATTAGCAGAAGGGGTCGAATGGCATGCGTGTGGTTCGTGGCAAATGGTCGGTGGTTGGTGGCCAGTGACCCCCGGCAAGCAGGCGTCCGCTGACACGCCCGACACATCGCTGCGCCATGCGGTCGGCTCGGACCTCCTGGATTTCGGCCAGGTGATCATCGCGGGCATGAGGTCGACGACCGGCGAGGGTGAGCCCGACGACGGCGCGCAGTTCGACAAGGGACGCAAAAAATTCAGCATGGCCGGCCAGACGCTAGGGTCGGCGGCCGCCGACGATCGGTGGGACAGCGCCGCAGCGCGCGCCTACGCCGACCAGAACACCCGGCAACAAGTGCGAACCGAAACGATGGCCGATGCCGATCAGGCCGTCTTCTCCGTTCTGGTCCGCGAAGCCGTTCAAATCAAGCTGCGTCGGGACACTCTTGACGACCAGTCGGACATTCTCGCCAAGACGAGCCACGCTTCCCTCCCCCTGCAGTTCATCCCGCGCTACGGCGAGGCCGCCAGGCTGGCCCTCGAGTCCACTGCACTCTCGGGCGCGCTTCTCACCAGCGCTCAGGCGCTGCAGGACTTGCACTCCGACGTGTCGGCCAACGCCGCAGAGCTTTCCCAGGCGGTCGGCCGATACGCCGGAGTCGCCGACGATGCCGGGCCGGCGCCGACTGGGCTCGCGGCTCCGATGCTCGATAGCGTGCATCCGCAAGAAACCGAGTTCGGAGAAGGGGTCCATGTCGGGGGATGACGTGCGCGTGACAACGGCGCACCTTGACGAACTCGCCGGCCGACAGGTGCGGGCCGCCGCAGAAACCAGATCCGCGGCCATTCTCGTCGACGGCGTGGACGCCGCGGTGCGATCCACCCACGGCGTCATCGCGTCGGCGACCGCGGGCGCCGTCAGCGACATCGTCGCGGCGCGTCGCGCCGCGGGCATGAAGATCGCCGCGATCTCCGACGACCTCGGGCACAAATTGCACGAAGCCGCTCGGCGCTACGACCACGCCGACGACGCGATGGGCCGCGTGCTGGATGGGCAGGTGGAGCCACGATGAGCAGCAACGCGCAGGCGGTGCATCCCGATGCCACGCACATCGACGACGTGGTCGGCGTCGAGGTCACGATCGACGGGATGCTCGTCATCGCCGATCGCCTTGGGCACTCGGAGTTTCCGACGGCGCTGGGCATCCGGCTCAACATCCCTCAGCCCGAACTGCGCGAAATCGTCTGGGAGCAGGTCGCGCGTGACCTGACTGCCCAGGGTGTGCTGGACGTGTTCGGCCGGCCCCACCCCGAGGTGGCGGCCATGGTCGACACGCTCAGTCGGTCCGATCGGACCCTGGAGGGACGCTGGTGGCGTCGCGACGTCGGCGGCAAGATGATCCGTTTCGTGGTGTGCCGCAAGGGAGATCGACATGTCATCGCGGCGCGCGACGGCGACATGATCGTCTTGCAGCGCGTCGCCCCTCAGGTCGGCCTGGCGGGCATGGTGACCACGGTCCTCGGGGCAGCGAACCCCGCCGATGTCGAACCGTTGACCGGTGTCGCGAGTCAGCTGGGCGAATGCCGTGACGCGAACCAGTTGCTGAAGTACGGCATCGCACCCACGTCGGCGCGTGCCTACGCCGACATCATCGCGAACCCGGAGAGCTGGGTCGAGATCACCGCGGTCGAACGCCACCCCGGTGGCACGTTCACACAGGCCGATGTCGCGGCCGGGGTGCTCGATTCCCGGCAGGGCCGAATCGTGTCGATACCGCGTCGCGTGAACGGCGAGCTGTACGGCAGCTTTCTGCCGGGCACGACGGAGAACCTTGCGCGCGCGCTCGACGGTTTGATCGGATTCCTGCCCTCCGGTAAGTGGTTCGACCAGACCTCGACCGACCAAGCCGGTGGAGCCGAAGCGCAGTGAGGAAAGCACCACATGGCGGCTGAGCATCAGCCATACGATCCCGACGAGCGCGACGACCTGGACGCGCTCGATTTCTCCCGTCCTGACCACGGCGAGGACGACGCCGTACCGGTGCCGATCTTCACCGTGACCAATCCACCGGGCTCCGTGACCGTCACGACGTACATGGATGGCCGCGTCAAGCAGATCGAATTGTCTTCGAGGACCACCGATATGACCGAACCCGAGCTCGCCGACGAAATCGTCGTCATCGCGGGCCTTGCCACGCAGGAAGCGAAGTCGGCCCAGTACTCGTTGATGCTCGAGGGCATGCGCGGGCAGGGCAACGACGATGCGGCGACCCGCGACTTCCTCACCCGCGACCTGGGCCTGCCGTCGCCCGAGGAAGCAAGAGCGGCACGGGCGCAGATCTTCGCGACCCGGTACGGGGGCGACGATGACTGAACACCTAACCAACCTCTTCAGCAGCGCGGTCGGGATGCTGCCCAGCTCACCCGCGCGATCGTTCGAGATCTTCTCCGAGATCACCGCGATGGACGAAACCGCTTGCGACGCATGGGTGGGACGGATCCGCTGCGGTGACGCCGACCGCGTGACGCTGTTCCGCGCCTGGTACTCACGCGCGAACTTCGGGCAGTTGGCCGGATCCGCCGAGATCTCGATGAACAGCATCAACGCCCGCGTGCCGATCGGCGGCCAGTTCGGCGACATCACCTACCCGGTCAACTCGCCATTGGCCATCACGATGGGCTTCGCCGTCCACGAGGCTGCGGTCGGCAACTTCGCCGACGCCATAGAGGCGCTGGAAGACGTTCCGTCAAACGGTGCGGAGCATTTGGTGTCCTGGGTGAAGGCGGTGATCTACGGCGCCGCCGGACGCTGGACCGACGTCATCGACGAGGTCAAGGGTGCCGGTGCCTGGCCGGACAAATTCCTCGCGGCCGCCGCCGGTGTCGCCCACGGCGTGGCCGCGGCGAACTTGGGTCTGTTCACCGAGGCCGAACGACGACTGACCGAGTCGAATTCGTCTCCTGCCGGTGAGGCATGTGCGCCCGCCATTGCGTGGTACCTGGCGATGACGCGACGCGGACAGGGCAACGAAGAGTCGGCAATAGGACTGCTCGAGTGGCTGCAGGCAACCCACCCCGAGCCGAAAGTCGCCGCGGCGCTCAAGGATCCGAACTTCCGGCTGGAGACCACCACCGCCGAGAAGATCGCTGCGCGCAAGGATCCGTGGGACGCGTCCAGCGTCGAGGCGGACAATTCGGGCCGCGAGAAGCTGCTCGCCGACGCAGAAGCCGAGTTGGACCGGCAGATCGGGCTCACCCGCGTCAAGGAACAGATCGAGGCGTATCGCGCGGCAACGCAAATGGCCAGGATCCGGGCGGCCCGCGGCATGAAGGTCGCGCAGGCTTCCAAGCACATGATCTTCGCGGGCCCGCCCGGTACCGGTAAGACGACCATCGCCCGGGTGGTGGCCAACATCCTGGCGGGGCTCGGCGTCATCGGCGAACCGAAGCTGGTCGAGTCCTCACGCAAGGATTTCGTCGCCGAGTACGAGGGTCAGTCCGCGGTGAAGACCAGCCGCACCATCGACCGCGCCATCGGCGGCGTGCTGTTCATCGACGAGGCGTACACGCTCGTGCAAGAGCGCGACGGCCGGGCGGACCCGTTCGGCACCGAAGCGCTGGACACGCTGCTTGCCCGCATGGAGAACGACCGAGACCGGCTGGTCGTGATCATCGCCGGATACAGCAACGACATCGACCGGCTGCTCGAATCCAACGACGGCTTACGTTCACGCTTCGCGACACGAATCGAGTTCGACTCCTATCTGCCGAGTGAGATCGTGGAAATCGCGAAAGTGATTGCCCAGAACAATGATTCGAGCCTCGACGACGAGGCCGCCAAGCGGGTGCTCGAAGCCGCGACGCTACTGAGTCAGCGGGCGCTCAACGGGAAGCCGGCGCTGGACATCGCGGGCAACGGTCGTTACGCCCGCCAGCTGGTCGAGGCCGGTGAGCAGAGCCGCGACATGCGCCTGGCCCGGTCGTTGGACTTCGAGAGCCTCGGGGTCGACGAGCTGAGCCAGATCAGCGGCGATGACATGGCGGCCGCCATCGCCGCTGTGCACGCCCGATTGAGCATCGGCGAGTAAGCATGGCGAGTTTCCGGCTCACCACCAAGGTGCAGGTCAGCGGCTGGCGCTTCCTGCTGCGCAGGGTGGAGCACGCGATCGTGCGACGGGACACCCGCATGTTCGACGACCCGCTGCAGTTCTACAGCCGCGCGGTCTCGGCAGGCATCGTGATCGCCGTCCTGATCTGCCTGGGGGCGGCGCTGCTGGCCTACTTCAAGCCGCTTGGAAAGCGGGGCGCTGACACACTTCTCGTCGACCGCACCACCAACCAGCTCTACGTCGTCATCCCAGGCTCCGACCAGTTGCGGCCCGTCTACAACCTGACATCGGCGCGACTGGTGCTCGGCAACGCAGGCACCCCGGTCGCGGTGAAGTCAGACGAGTTGGACCGGATGCACAAGGGGCAGCCGATCGGCATTCCGGGTGCGCCCTATGCCACGCCGGTCGGCGGCGCCAGCTCGACCTGGACCTTGTGCGACACCGTGGCCAAGCCCGAGAGCGTGGCACCGGAGATGGAGACATCGGTTGTCGTGCAACCCCTTTACCTCGACTCCTCGGTCGGCCCGATGCGCCCCGACGAGGGCCTGTTGGTGTCCTACGAGAACGATAACTGGCTGGTGACCGAGACCGGGCGGCACGCCATCGATCTGTCTGACCGCGCGGTGACGTCGGCGGTGGGCGTCCCCGTCACCTCCAAGGCGACGCCGATCTCGGAGGGTGTCTTCAACGCGCTGCCCAACGCCGGGCCGTTGCGGCTGCCTGCGATCGCGCGCTTCGGCGAGCCCAATACCGTTGGCCTGCCACCGAATCTGGTGATCGGTTCGGTGTTCATGGCGCTGACCGAAGACGGAGAACAGCATTTCGTGGTATTGCCCGACGGCGTGGCGCGGATCAACGGCACCACCGCGGCGGCACTGCGCGCCACCAACTCGTTCGGCCTGGTGACACCACCGTCCGTCGAGGCCAGCACGGTCGCCAAGATCGCCGAGCAGGTCTACGGCTCACCGCTACCGGACGAGCCGCTGGAGATCCTGCTGCGCGAGGATGCGCCGACGCTGTGCTGGTCATGGCAGCGCGAGCCGGGCGACCAGGCGCCCAAGACCACCGTCATCGCGGGGCGTCACCTGCCGATCGCACCGTCGGCCATGAACACCGGCATCGACCAGATCGGTGGCGATGCAAAGGTTTACATCGACGGCGGTAAGTATATTCGGCTGCAATCGCCGGACCCACGCTACGGCGAGAGCCTCTACTACATCGACCCGCAGGGTGTGCGTTACGGGCTGCCCGACGAGGAGACGGGAAGCACCATCGGCCTCAGTGCGCCGGTGACCGCGCCGTGGCAGGTGGTCAGCCTGTTGGTCGACGGTCCTGTGCTGTCCAAGCAGGCGGCGCTGATCGAACACGACACCCTGCCGCCAAACCCCAACCCGCGCAAGGTCCCCGACGGCACCAACGCCGGCGCGCAACCCGTCACCGCGAACACCGGAGGCGGCCGGTGACCACCAAGAAGTTCACGCCGATCATCAAACGCGGGCCACGGCTTACACCCGGTGAGATCAACGTGACCCCGCCCGACGACCTCGGCGTCGAGATCCCGCCGTCGGGCATTCAGAAGGCGCTGCCTTGGGTCATGGGCGGCGGCATGCTCGGCATGATCGCGATCATGATCTTCACCGGCATCCGGCAGCTCTCGCCGTACATGCTGATGATGCCGCTGATGATGGTGATGGCCACCGTCGGCTTCATGGCGGGCGGCGGTCCGGGCGGCAAGAAGGTGCCCGAGATTAACGCCGACCGCAAGGAATACCTGCGGTACCTCGCGGGTCTCCGGACCCGCGTGACGTCGTCGGCGACCGCTCAGGTGACGTTCTTCAACTATCACGCACCGCATCCCGACGATCTGCTGTCGATCATCGGGACCAACCGGCAATGGTCACGTCCGACCAATGCCGACTTCTTCTCGGCGGTGCGCATCGGCCTCGGTACCGAGCCTGCGGTGGACCGGCTGCTCAAGCCCGCCGTCGGCGGCGAGCTGGCCGGACCGCAGGGCGCCCCGGCACCGCATCTGGAACCAGTCAGCCACATGTGGGTCACCAAGTTCCTGCGCACCCACGGTTTGATCCACGATTGCCCGAAACTGGTGCAGCTGCGCACCTTTCCGACCATCGCGGTCGGCGGCGACCCGGACGCAGCCGCCGGTCTGCTCACGGCGATGATCTGCCATCTCGCGGTGTTTCATCCGCCGGACCTGTTGCAGATCCGGGTGCTCACCGACAACCCGGAGGATCCGAATTGGGCCTGGCTCAAATGGCTTCCGCATGTACAGCACCAGACGGACACCGACGCCGCCGGTCCGACGAGGCTGGTGTTCACGCGACCGGACGGGTTGAGCGACCTGACCGCTCGCGGCCCGCACACGCCCGACGCCACCCCGAGCGGACCGTACGTCGTCGTCGTCGACCTCTCGGGCGGCAGGGCCGGCTTCCCGATTGACGGCCGGGCCGGCGTCACCGTCCTCACGCTCGGCAACCATCGCGGCTCGGCCTACCGAATTCGCGTCGACGCCGACGGCACCGCCGATGACCGGTTGCCCAACCAGACGTTCCGGTTGGTGACCTCGGCGACCGACAAGATGACTCCGGAGCAGGCGAACCGCATCGCGCGCAAGCTCGCCGGATGGTCCATCACGGGAACCATCATCGACAAGAGTGTGCGTGTACAGAAGAAGGTTGCCACCGAATGGCACCAGCTCGTCGGCGCGCACACGATCGAAGACGTGACGCCCAGCAGGTGGCGGATGTTCGCCGACGCGGACCGGGACCGGCTGCGTATCCCGTTCGGTCACGAACTGAAGACGGGCGACATCATGTATCTCGACATCAAGGAGGGCGCGGAGTTCGGTGCCGGCCCGCACGGGATGCTGATCGGTACAACGGGTTCCGGCAAGTCAGAGTTCCTGCGCACACTGATCCTGTCGCTGGCGGCCACCCACCATCCGGATCAGGTCAACCTGCTGCTCACCGACTTCAAGGGTGGCTCGACGTTCCTGGGCATGGAGCGGTTGCCGCATACCGCCGCGGTCGTCACCAACATGGAGGAAGAAGCCGAGCTCGTCAGCCGCATGGGTGAGGTGCTCACCGGTGAGCTGGACCGCAGGCAGTCGATCCTGCGGCAGGCCGGCATCCAGGTTGGCGCCGCGGGTGCGCTGTCAGGCGTCGCCGAGTATGAGAAGCACCGGGAGCGCGGCGCCGACTTGCCGCCGTTGCCAACCCTTTTCGTGGTCGTCGACGAGTTCGCCGAGCTACTGCAGAACCACCCGGACTTCATCGGGCTGTTCGACCGGATCTGCCGCGTTGGCCGGTCGCTGCGGGTGCACCTGTTGCTCGCCACGCAGTCGCTGAACACCGGAGGCGTGCGTATCGACAAGCTCGAACCCAACCTCACGTACCGTATCGCGCTGCGCACCACGAGTTCGGCCGAATCCAAGGCAGTGATCGGAACGCCTGAGGCGCAATACATCACGAACAAGGAGAGCGGCGTCGGGTTCCTGCGGGTCGGCATGGAAGACCCCGTCAAATTCCACAGCGTGTACACCGGCGTCAACTATGTGCCGACCACGTCGGTACAGGACAACGGTGAAGTCACGCCGCGTGTTCAGACTGCGGACCGGATACGCATCCGCCAGTTCACCGCCGCGCCGATCTTCGATACGGCGGTGACATCATGACAACGACACCGGAACAGCGGGTACTGCGCGAGGTCATCATCGACCAGCTCGACATCGGCGAGACCCGTGCCTACCGGATGTGGTTGCCGCCGTTGTCGGATCCGACCCCGGTGAACGAGCTCATCGAACGCGATCATCAGTGGCAGCCGCTGCGATTCGGCTTGGGAATCATGGACGAACCGCGTCGGCACCGCCAGGAGGTCTGGGGCGTCGACGTCTCGGCGGCCGGCGGCAACATCGCCGTGGGTGGCGCGCCTCAGACGGGCAAGTCCACGTTCCTGCAGACTCTCGTGCTCTCCGCGGCGGCCACGCATACTCCGCGCCAGGTGCAGTTCTATTGCATCGACCTCGGCGGCGGCGGCCTGATGTACCTGGAGGACCTGCCGCACGTCGGCGGTGTGGCGACGCGAGCGGAACCAGACAAGGTGAACCGGGTCGTCGCCGAGATGAAAGCCGTTCTGCGCCAACGAGAAGCGCTGTTCAAGCAGCTGCGGGTGGGGTCCATGGCGGCGTATCGGCAGATGCGTGCAGATCCGAACCACCCCGCCGCCGCCGACCCATTCGGTGACGTGTTCATGGTCATCGACGGCTGGCCAGCATTCGTCGCGGAGTTCCCCGACCTCGAGCCCACGGTGCAGGACATCGCCGGGCAGGGTCTCCAGTTCGGTGTGCACACGGTGATCTCGACCCCGCGCTGGACCGAGCTGAAATCACGCATCCGCGACTACCTCGGCACCAAGATCGAATTCCGGCTCGGCGACGTTAACGAGACTCAGATCGACCGCATCACCCGCGAGATCCCGCAAAATCGGCCAGGTCGCGCTGTGTCTATGGAGAAGCACCACCTGATGATGGGCGTCCCCCGGCTCGACGGCGTGCACAGCGACCACGAACTCGTCACGGCGATGTCCAACGCGGTGGAGGCCATCAGCGAGCAGAACACCGAACAGGCACCCAAGGTGCGGGTGCTGCCCGAGCGCATCTACCTGCACGAGCTGGATCCGAACCCCCCCGGCCCCGACAGCGACTACCGCACGCGGTGGACGGTGCCGCTCGGCGTGCGCGAGGCGGACCTGTCGGTGGCGTATAACCACATGCACCTGACGCCGCACCTGCTGATCTTCGGCGCTCCGAAGTCGGGCAAGACCCAGATCGCGCACGCGGTGGCCCAGGCCATCTGCAGGCGCAACGACCCATCCCAGGTGCGGTTCATGCTGGCCGACTATCGCTCGGGGCTGCTCGATGCAGTACCGCAAAGCCACCTGCTGGATGCGGGGGCGGTGAACCGCAACCAGTCAGCGCTGGAAGTGTCGATCCAGGCACTCGCCGGCAACCTGCAGAAGCGGATGCCTCCGCCGGACCTGACCACCTCGCAGCTGCGGTCGCGGTCATGGTGGAAGGGCCCGGACGTGGTGCTGCTGGTTGACGACTGGCACATGATCGTCGCGGCCAGCGGGATGGTCCCGCCGATGGCACCATTGTTTCCGTTGCTGCCCGCGGCGGCGGACATCGGCCTGCACATCATCGTGACCTGCCAGATGAGCCAGGCGCATCGGGCCACGATGGACAAGTTCGTGGGTGCCGCCTACGGCGCCGGTACCCCCACGCTGTTCCTGTCTGGGGAGAAGGTGGACTTCCCCTCACGCGAGATCAAGGTGCAGCGGCGGCCTCCTGGCCAGGCCTTTCTGGTCTCACCGGATGCCAAAGAGGTCATCCAGGCGGCCTATGTGGATCCACCCGAAGAAGAAGTGTTCTGAGCACCCCTCAGACGTGGTTAGTATTAATCGGAGACGTCCTAGCAAACATAGATTTCAGTGCGAGCGACGGGGTCGGGGGAAGATTCCAGACGCACCGGCTATGCAGCTAGGCCCTTTCATAAATGAATATTCAGGCAATTCATCGATATGTAGGGAGATAGCGCAATGCAACCCTTGGAGCACAACCCGGGAGCTGTCGGCATCGGCACACAGGTAGTCGCAAACGGTGTTCGCGGTCTGGCCGCTGGCACCGTCGCCGCCGCTGCGGTTTCCGCACTGGTGCCCGCCGGTGCCGACGAGGTCTCCGCCCAGGCGGCCGCGGTCTTCGCCAAGGAGGGTGTCGAGGCCCTGGCGTTGAATACGTTTGCTCAGGAAGAGCTATCCCGCGCAGGGGCGGCCTACGTAGAGATCGCGGGAGTTTACGAAGCGGTCGACAGCGCCAACGCCGCCACCTTCTGACATCTCGCTGACCGACTTCGTAGGCGAGGAATCAATATCTGATGGAGTGGCATGGAATGCCGCCGGAGGTGAACACTGCGCGGCTGATGCTGGGTGCCGGGCCGGCACCCATGCTCCAGGCTGCCGCGGGGTGGGAAGCCCTGGCGATATCCCTCGAGACTCAGGCCGATGAACTGGCCGCGAGTCTGGCTGCCCTGACATCGGTATGGAGTGGTTCAGCCAGTGAGCGGGCCGTCTCCTCGACCATGCCGATGGTCACCTGGCTGAGGACGGTGTCCGCGCAGGCGATGAAGCGGGCGATGCAGGCCATCGCGCAGGCCAACGCCTACACCACCGCGATGGCGACCACGCCTCCGCTGGCGGAGATCGAGCAGAACCACATCACCCACGCGGTGCTCGAGGCCACCAACTTCTTCTGGGTCAACACCATCCCGATCGCATTGAACGAGATCGATTACTTCGTGCGGATGTGGAATCAGGCCGCCGGGGCGATGGACGTCTACCAGGCCGAAACCCTGCTGAACCTGATGTTCGAGCTGATCGCGCCGCCGAAGCCGGTCGTGATGCCCGGCGTCGGCGAGAGCGGGGCGGCCGCGGCGCTGGCATCGGCGGCGGCCATGGCGCCCGCGGCCGCGATTCGCAACGCCGCGATCGCGCAGGTCAGCGCGCAGGGCAAGGCCGAGTCGGTCGCCCTTATCGCCGGCCAGGCCGCCGGACAGGCCAGCATGGCCGAGCAGCGCGCGCAAGGCTCCGTTCAGCGCGCGGACAACGAGGTTCAGCAGACCGGCCAACAGAGCCAACTACCGCAGCAGGGCATGCAGATGGGCATGCAGATGGCGTCGCAAATCGGATCGGCTGTCGGTCAGATTCCGCAGCAGGCCAGCCAGATGATCATGCAGCCGATGCAGCAGCTGACGCAGCCACTGCAGCAGGTGTCATCGCTGTTCAGCAGCCTGGGCGGCGCTGACAAGGCCCAAATTGGCCTGATCGGTGCCAGTCCGCTGTCCAATCATCCATTGGCCGGCGGCTCGGGTGCGGGCTCGGGTGCCGGGCTGGTCCGTGCGGCGTCGCTGCCCGGCGCGGGTGGCACAGCGCCACGAACCCCGTTGTTGGCCAACCTGATCGGCGAGAGCAAGCCCTTGGTGTCGACCGGTGCCGCCGCGGGTGCGGGCGGTATGGGTCTGGCGCCCGTCGGAGCAGGCGGGGGGATGGGCCCGATGGGAGCGATGGGCCAACGTGGGAAGAGCGGCGGGTCCAAGCAGGGGTTGACGGCGCCGTCCGTGCTGCCCCAAGACCTCAGCGAAGACGAAGAAGACGACTGGTAACCACAGACTTCCCGGTCCCGTGACCGGAAAGACTCGCCATCGCGTGGTGAGGACACAGGAAAGAGAAAAGGAAGCACACAATGCCAGCAGGAATGGAAACCGATGCTGCTGTCCTCGCCAAAGAGGCCGGCAACTTCGAACGAATCTCGGGTGAGCTCCAGGCCATCATGAGTCAGGTCGACGCCACCGCGAATGGCCTTCGGCCGGCGTGGCAGGGCGATTCAGGTACTGCCGCCCAGGCGGCGCTGGTCCGCTACCAGGAGGCGGCCCAGACCCAGCGCACGTTGTTGGACGAAATCAGCATGAATATCCACAGTTCGGGCACGGACTACACGGCCACTGACACCGATCAAGCTTCGGTGGTGCAGACCGCAATGACCAATATGGGCATCTGACCCAGATCAATCGCAGAGGAAGGACAGAGGATGAGCTCTACTGGACAGCAGGTATGGAATTTCGGCGCGATTGAGGGCGGGGCCGGCGAGGTCGGAGGCGCCGCCGCGCGAGTGCACGGGCTACTCGATGAGGGTAAGGCGTCGCTGGCGGCGCTCCAGTCGGTCTGGGGCGGCAGCGGTTCCGAGGCTTACCTAGCCGTGCAGACGCGCTGGGACAACACGTCTCTTGAGTTGAACACAGCGCTCCAACAACTGGGCCATGCCATCAGTGAGGCTGGCATGACCATGGCCCAAACAGAAGCGGCCGTTACCGCAAAGTTCGTCTAGCACGACGGCGCACGCAGGTGGGCGAGGGTGCCGCCCAAAGGGGCCCGTCAACCCCGCCCACCGCGTGCGCCGTGACTTCTAGCAATGAGAGGTACTCATGTCGGCAGATTATGACCGGCTTTTCCACGCTTCAGGGTCCTCGGTGGACGCTATGCCGACAGCCGACGACGCGGATCGCGATGTCGCCGTCACCGGCCCTGGCCGTAGCGAAGTGACACCGCCCGCGATGCCCGTCGATCCGAACAAGACTCAGGCCGCCGCCGCGCCGGCACCGCGCCAGACTGAGGTCACGACGCAGATGCCGGCCGCACGCCCGGCCGCGCCGCAGCGCCCGCAGCCCAACGGGATGATGCGGACACCGAAGGCGACCGGACCGGCAGGTGCCCGCTTCGAACAACAGCGGCCGGCGCCGATACCCGCCCCACGGCCGGCACCTGCACCCGCGCCGTCGCAGCACTTCGCCGAAAGCCCTTCCGACATGGATTTGGTGCGTCGCGTGGGCCAGCCCGCGCAGACGTCGGCGGCGACGATCGGCAACCATCGCGCCATCGATGCGCTGTCGCACGTCGGCGTGAAGTCCGCGGTGAAGATGCCTTCGCAGCGCGGCTGGCGGCACCTGCTGTACCTGCTGACGCGTATCAATCTCGGGTTGTCACCCGACGAGCTCTACGAGATGGATCTGCACACCCGGATCCGCCGAAATGCGCGCGACTCGTATCAGATTGGCGTCTTCGGGTTGAAGGGCGGTGTCGGCAAGACCGCCATCACCGTCTCGCTGGGTTCTGCGCTGAGCAAGGTGCGCGGCGACCGGATCTTGGCCATCGACGCGGACCCGGACGGCGGCAACCTCGCCGATCGCGCGGGACGGCAGTCGGCGGCGACGATCGCAGATCTGCTGTCGGACAAGGAACTTGCGCGGTACAACGACATTCGCGCGTATACGAGCATGAACGGCTCGAACCTCGAGGTCCTGTCGTCCGACGATTACAGCGCCGCGCGCCGAGAGTTCAACGACGAGGACTGGAAAGAAGCGACGAGCATCGTCTCGCGTTACTACAACCTGGTGTTGGCCGACTGCGGCGCCGGGCTGTTCCAGCCCGCTGCTCGCGGCGTGCTTTCGACGGTTTCCGGTCTGGTGATCGTGGCGAGCGCCTCGATCGACGGTGCACGTCAGGCCGCGATCACCATGGACTGGTTGCGGCAGAACGGATATCAGGATCTGCTGGGCCGCTCGTGCGTGGTGATCAACCACGTGGTGCCGGGCAAGCCAAACATCGATATCGAGGATCTGGTGCAGCAGTTCGAGCGCCATGTCCCGCCGGGGCGAGTCATAGTGTTGCCGTACGACAAGCACATCGCGGCAGGCACCGAGATCCAACTCGACCTGCTCGGTAAGGACTTCCGGCGCCGGGTCATCGAGTTGGCCGCGGCCTTGTCCGACGACTTCGACAGGCTCGAACGGCGTTGACCTCCACCGCCGCCGCAGCACCGGCGTCGGGTGTGACGCCTGGCCGCCCGTCGACCACACGCGTGACGATCCTGACCGGTCGGCGGATGACCGACCTGGTGCTGCCGGCGTCGGCACCGATCGAAACGTACATCGATGAGACGGTTTCGGTGCTGGCCGAGCTACTCGAGGACACGCCGAAGGATGTCCTCGCCGGGTTCGACTTCTCGGTGCAGGGGGTGTGGGCGTTCGCGCGCCCGGGCGCACCGCCGCTGAGATTCAACGAGTCGTTGGATGACGCGGGTGTGGTCGACGGGTCGCTGCTGACGCTGGTTTCCGTCAGCCGGACCGAACGTTATCGGCCCCTGGTCGAGGACGTGATAGACGCTATCGCGGTACTTGACGAGTCGCCCGAGTTCGATCGCACCGCATTGAATCGGTTTGTCGGCCTGGCGATTCCATTCACCGCGCTGGCGGTGTCGGTGATGTCGTTGGTGGCATGGGCGCGCAGCGGTCACGCGTGGTGGTGGGCGGTGGCGCTGGCCGTCCTCGGGCTGGGACTGTTGGGCGGCAGCATGCTGGCGACCAACCGGTACCAGAACATCAACATGTCGGAGAGTCTGCTGGTCGCGTCGATACCCACACTGGCGGCAGCGGCGGCGCTCGCCGTCCCGCTGCCGATCGGCTACGGCGGGCTCGGCGCGCCGCAAGCCGCGGGTGCGGCCGCGGTGGTGTTGTTGTTGACGCTGGCGACCCGAGGCGGACCGCGCAAAAGGGCCGAGCTGGCTTCGTTCTTGGCGGTCGCGTCCATCGCGGGGTCCGCGGCGGCTGTCGCGTTCGGTTATGGATGGCAATACTGGGTGCCCGCCGGCGCAATTGCATTCGGCCTGATCGTCGTGACCAACGCGGCCAAGCTGACCGTTGCGGTGGCTCGGATCGCGCTGCCGCCGATTCCCGCACCCGGCGAAACCGTCGGCAGCGAGGAACTTCTCGACCCCGTCGCCGCTCCCATGGGCGACGAGTCACCGACGTGGCAGGCGATAATCGAGTCTGTGCCGGACTCCGCTGCGCGGCTGCACGAGCGCAGCCAGTTGGCGACGCGGTTGCTTATCGGGTTCGTCACCGCGGGTGCGCTGGTCTTGGCGATCGGCGCGATCACCGTTGTGGTGCAGGGACACTTCTTCGTCCACAGCATGATCGTCGCGGGCCTCGTCACGTCGATCTGCGGCTTCAGGTCTCGGCTCTACGCCGAACGCTGGTGTGCGTGGGCGTTGTTGGCGGCGGTTGTCGTGATTCCGACGGGCTTGATGGTGAAGCTGTCGTTGTGGGATCCCGACCGCGCGTGGCTGGTGCTCGCCCTGTATGTGGCGTTGGGAATCGTCACGCTGATCGTCATCGGAGCGGCCAGCAGCGTGCAGCGGGTGTCGCCGGTGACCAAGCGAATCCTCGAATTGGTCGACGGTGCCGCGATTGCGGCGATCATCCCGTTGCTGTTGTGGATCGCCAGCGTGTACGACCTCCTGCGAAATTTGAGGTTCTGATTGCGAGGGGAGCGAGCGATGAGCGGTAACCTACCCGGGTTCGATCCCGAGGTGCTGCGCACTGCGACAGTGGCTTTCGGTGATGCAGCCGACGGTCTGAGCCGCATTCGGGCCGACGAGGTCGTCGGTGATGCCGCCCCGTCGCTGGGTCAGTTGCTCACCGCCGAGTCATGCCGCAGGGCGCAGGAGGGCATCACCGCGGCGCTTACCGAGGCGATCGAGAGTGTGCGGGAGTACAGCGAAAGGCTGGATGACGCTGTGCGTGCCTATTCTCGTCAGGATCAACAGGTCGCCGACGACATCGGCAACGTCGACATCCCGAGCTGACATCATCACAGAGGCACCCCGGCACTGTCCTTGAATGCTGCGAAGAACGCGTTGTTCCCGTCTTCGAATCCCTTTGTGCCGATGTAATTCTGCAAATCAAGGTAGTACGTGCGCATGGCGTTGATGGAGAACGTGTTCTCGACCGCAGCGGGTGACATCAGGCGGCCGTCCTGGACGTACTTGCTGACGATCGCGGGGTTGGGATCTGCCGGCACCAGGATGGTCGCGACCCGCACCGCCATTTCGCTGGTTGCCGGGCCGCTGGATGGTGTCGGGATGTCGCTGTCCGCCAGTTCGATCGCGCCATACGCGGCGCCGAGCAGTGAACCCGCTGCCTTGAGGGCGGCAACAGACTCGTCGCTGTCCGGTGGGGCCGCAGCCGCGGCCTCCTCGTACTGCTCGGCGGCGGCCTGTGAGGCCTCAACGGCTGTGCGTCCGGCCTCGGGGTCGGCGACGAAGACCGACAGCAGGTTTCGTAATGCCAACGGGTCGTCCGCCATCTGGGCGCGGAGGGAGTCGAACGCGCTCTGGCGACCGCCGACAAGTTGGCCGAGGTGGGGCGCCAGCGCGGTGGCGTAGTCGCGGACCAGCTGTGGATTCATTTGTGCTGCCGAAACTTTCGTGAGACCGAGGAACCCGGAGTCCAGCGCCATCAAGTTGCCATGGTTGGTGATGAGGTACCCGGCCAACGGTGCGGCACCTTGGTTCGCAGCGCCGTCGTCCTCGCCGATCCAGGTGAAGCGCGCCCCGGCAGCCGCGCCGTCGTCATCCCATTCGTGCGTCGTCACGGCGTTGAGGACGTCGTCGCCCCGGTCGCTGGTGAGCATGCTGAGCATTTCCGACGGAGAATCTGGTGGCAGCTCCGGAGTGGAAGTGCCGCAGGCAGACACGGCGACGAGAGCTGCTGCGAGGACGCCGAGAGGCCTGATCATCCGCCTGGCTCGAATATGGGGAAACCATCGGCGGTCTCGTCGTCGATGACAGCGTATGTCTCGAGCAGTCGCTGGATCATCAGCGTGTATGCCTGCGGGACACTGCGGAAAGCTTCCGACAGATTGGGCGGGGGCGTCGTCACCCCGTCGTCGGAGATCTCCCAACCTTGGCCCCGCAATTCGCCGACCATGTCCAGCAGCGCCGTACGCGCCGAGTTGAGCTGCCCTCCGCCGGAGGCCAGAACGCCTTGCAGGGTGTGCAGTCTGTCGCGCAGCGCTTCCTGAACGGTGAGGTTCTGTTCACCGCGGGCGATCGCCGCGTCGGCCGCTCCCCCTGTCCAACCGTCACGCAGTTCGGCGAGCGATTCGCGCTGCATCGTGATCAGGTTGTCGAGCTGTGAGGCCATGGCGCCCACGTCGGCGGCAGCCGATACCAGACGCTCCGGCTGTGACGCCTCGACGGCTGAGATGGAAGTGGCCACGAACTGATTATCGCGGGTAAGTAGATGCACTATTTGCAGTTCTTGGAATGCGGCGGCAAACGGTGCGAGAAGGGCTCGCAGATCTACGTACAGTGAGCGAGTGTTGCTGCTGATTCTCCAGGTGGCGCTGCTGGTGTTCATCGCGTCCGGCGTGCTCGCGATCGCGATTGTGTACGTCGTTCGCAGGCGCAAGGTGAGTTATCGGCACAAGATCGATCCAACGCTGGGCACGCTGGGGGAGATGGGCATGGTGCCGCCGACGCCGCTACCGGAGTGGGCGCTCTGGGACGAATCGCAACAGGACGGTCCCGACGATAGGTCCGCGTCGCGCTAGACGGTCGCTTCGGTCGCGATGGCGTCGGACATCAGCACGCTCAGGTGTTGCCAGTAGATCCAGTCGGCAATTGCGGCGCGCTGGTCAGCCGGGTCGACGGTGGTGTGGGCGCGGTACAGGGCTAGTTCCTGCGCATGCTCGGCATAGGTGACGAACGCCTCGATTTGCACGACAGCGCGCTCGGGCGCATTGCTCAGGAGCGGACGGAACACCTCGAACCACAATTGCGCTCGTTTGTCCTCGGGCGCATTGGCATCGGCCTGAGCCGGCGGCAGGAGATCGGGTAGTCCGGTGCTGCTGACCGCGGCGAGCTTGACCGCGGCGTCGGGGGCAATCACCTGGAGGCGGTGCCGACCTTCCATGGTTCCGCTCTCGGGGATGTCGTCGGGGCGCAGAACGATCTTGGGCGCTCCAGGGTCGAACCCCTTGAACTGGTCCTCGGTGGCGATGACGGCGCGAAGGTCGGTGTTGTGGTGTTGAGCCCAACCATGAAGGGCGAGAATTGGATACGTCGTCCAGGTGCCGCGGACCGTCGCGGGGATGCTCTCGTCGGCGGTGGCCATGGTGACTTGTTCGGGCAGGTTCACACCGTCGGGGATGTAGCCGAGCCCGTAGTTGTTGGCGACGACGATGGAGCCGTCCTTCGCAAGGCCGGTGAGCCAGACGAAGCCGACGTCGGTGATGCCGACGTTGAGGGCGGCGGCGATACGTTGGGCGAGCACGGCGGGATCGTTGCCGGGCGAACGACGGCGCAGGGCCCCGGCGGTGGCTGCTGCGGCGGCGGCCTCGCGGTGGGCGCGGGCGGCCGAAACCGGCACGGGCGCAGGGGCTCCCACAGTGCTGGCACCGGCGGCCGCGGTGGGGGGCGGGACGGCTGGCGCGACGGGGCCAGCGGGTGCGACGGGTGCGGCGGGCGGTGGTGTGGCCGGCTGGCCGAGTGGTACGGGCGGTGCGGCTGGAGCACCGGGACTCGGCGCGGGCGCGATGGGCGCTGAAGTCCCGCCGGTCGGACCCGAGGCGGCTGGAGGAGGCGGCGCGGCGGACGCAGGTGCGTCGGGAAGGGCCGGGGAAGCGAGAGGCTGCGGTGTAGGCGCCGAGCCCATCGGTACGGACGGTTGTGTCGGTTGGATGGGTGGCATTTGTGCCGCGGCGCGGGCCGCCGATTCGGCCATGGCGCGGTTGAATTCGGTCAGCTGCTGTGCAGGAGTGGTAGGTGCGGCGCTGGCGGCCGGCGCGCTGGGTGTGGGTGTCGCGGACGGCACCGAAGGACTCGAGGGGCTCGACACCGGGCTGGATGGCGACCCGATACTGGGCGCCGACGGCGCACTGGGAGCGCTTGGCGCGCCTGGTATTCCGGGAAGGCCAGGTATGCCGGGAGCTGGTGCTGGAGGTGCTTCGATGGGAGGCGCTTCGGCGGGCGGAAGCGGTGGTGGGCTCGCCGGCTTGTCCTCTCCCCCAGAGCTTGCGACCTGTGGCAGATCTTCTGCCGTGGAGGGTATCTCCGCGGGTTCCGCGGGCAGATCGGCGGGTGCGTCCTCGCCCACCGCTTGCGGAACATTTTCAGCAGGTGGCGGTCCAGCTGGCGCCGCCGGCGCCTCAGGTGCGGGAGCGAGACTTGGTTCCCCGCCCTTTAGATTTCTGACTAGAAGAACGCGATTGTCCGGGTTCTCCTTGCCCGCGACTGACTCGGTGGGAGCGACTCCGAGATTTTGGTTGCCCGGCGGTGGCCTCCCCGACACCTGCGATCCGGCCAACGCGACGACGTCGGCGTTCTCTCCGCGGGTCGCGTCCACAATGGCCTGAACCGCCGATTCCTTCTCGGAAGCTGACCCTCCCGCACCGTTTATCAAATCGATGAGATCGTTGGCCTTATCGACGTTCTCGATGATCGCGTTCTTGGCATTGACGATCGCGGTCACGCTGTCACGGAAGAGCTTTGCCGAGGCGTCGAGTCGGGCCTTGACCCCTTCAAGATCTGTGATCCGTCTGTCGAGGGCGCCGCTGGCCGCCGTTGCGCCACCACCCGACCAGATTCCAACGCCACCGAACATTTGGAGGCGTTGCTCTTTTGCGGCGTCGAGTTGCGAGCCAACCGTGGTCGAAGTCGTTTCGAAGGCTTCTGCGCAAGAGCGGAGTGTGTCCTCATCGACTTCAGGCCACGCCGGAGGTGCAGTCATCCCATGTGGATCCCGTGGCCTGCCGATGCCCATGGGCTAACTTCCCGAAGCTCTGCACGCATCAGCGACAGCGGAGGTGATGCCGGCGGATGCTGCGCCGAAGTACGAGTCAGCGGTCGAGTATGAGGGCAGTGCACTCGCGTAGGCTCGTCGATACTGGGCAGCAGCTACTGCGAAATCCTGCAGCGTTGGATTGCTGCTCTGTAAACCGAGATTCTCTATGTCGTCCGCTAGTGAATTCATCAGCGGAATGACGTCGTCTACCACCTTGCGCTGCTCAGGGTTCCACTTGCTCGCCGGGATAGCTGGGTCCAGAGACTGCCATGCTGTTGTATTGGCGTCGAACTGTTCAAGCACGCGGATGAATTCGGCGCATGTGTCATCGGAATCGGCCAAGAACATTTGGGGATGGTTTGGATCGGTAAGCGGCGCCAGCACAGTCGGGCTCGGTGCGCTGCCCACAAGAGGAGCACGCGCAGGAGCAGCCTCATAGGTAATGGTGGCGCAGATACGGGTGACAGCATTAGACGTACCGCCGGCAACACCAACCAATAGATTGTCCGGCTTGGTGTAGTTGGGAATTGCATCTGCATATGCGCGCGCGTACGAGATGAACTGCTCGTAGAGCTCTCGCATGACTCTGTGCGGAGTAACCCTTGCTATCTGGGCGGTCTGGTCGGCTGCGCGACGCATGGCATCGGCGACCTCTTCGTATTGTCTCCGTTGCTCTGGTGTCCATTGCGTCGCTGGTACTGACCGGTCTCGATCGCCCCAGCCATTCCGCTGCTTCTCTCCCAGGGTCTTGATGATCGGAGTCCAAGCAGCGCAACTCGGATCTTCGGTGATGATGTTCGCGGGGCCCTTGTCGTCGGCGCTCGCCAATCCGAAGGTCTCGCCTGTGGGTGACGGACCGTCGTCTGCATCATCCTTCGTGACCGAAATCGTCACTGCTGCAGTCACTCCGATGACAACAAGCAACGCAACCGCGCCGAGCCCCCACTTCCAACTATTGCCGCGCTTCTTCGGCGCCGGCCCGACGCCCCACGGCTGCTGCGGGCCCGGATAGCCTTGTGGCGGATAGGGATTCCCAGGCGGCGGTGGACCGCCAGGCGGAGGCGGGGGTGGCGGCCCGCCAGGCGGCGGGAAACTCACAGCGCGATCTCCGGGCTGGACTCAGCAGGACGTGTGGGCGCAGGCTTCGACGCAGCCGGTGCCGGCGGTGTGGGCTCTTGCGCACCTACGTCCGGCACCCGCTCACCACCCGAACTCGAAGCCCCGGGTGCCGCTTCGGATCGCGGCTCCGTCTTCTCCTCGTCGGGCCGCTCCTCGCGCGCCTCTTCCGGCATCAGCGTCTCGTCCTCGGCAACCTTCTCGTCACCCCCGCCGGACTGCGCCATCTGAGCCGCCTGTTGCACAGCGGTCTGAACGCCCTGCATCATCGCCTGTGGGATCGCGGCGGCCATGCCCGCCAACTGCATCGGAATCTGCGCGGCCTGCTGAGCCAGCTGCATCGGCATCTGCATCAGCTGGCCCATCTGATCGGACTGTCCCGCGCCCGCTGCCGGGACGCCCGCCGCGCCCGAACCAACCCATCCCGCCGCACCTCCGCCCACTGTTTGGCCGCCCCCGCCAGCACCATCCACGTCCTCGAGGATCCCCAACTGCTTGAGGATCTCCTCGGCGATCCGTCGATCGGCGGCGTCATAGCTATCCGCGGCCTCCATGACGTTCCGGGCAAAGCGGGCCAGTTCGTCTTTGGCGATCGGCATCTGAGCCAGCACCGGATCGACCACCTCGGACACCCGGCCCGCGATCGCCGTCGACAGGGCATCTGCTCCAGAAGGGCTGAACGAGGCGGGCGGTTCCGGGAGCAATCCCGCGATGGTCTCCAACTTGCCGCCGGACTGACGGACCAGCGCGGTATCGACCCGCAAATCCTCAGTCACGCTTACTCCCCATGGCAATCGGCTTCGCGCTGAGTGCCTGGCAAGCCCCCTGCGCCATCACGACGAAAATGCTACCGGAACTGCAATATCGCCACGTGCACCAATTCCGCCGACCCGACCTCGACGAATGGGCGTAGCGGCATCGCCATCTACGAGGATGTCGCCCGCAGAAAGAGCTTCCGCCGGCTTCGCAAAGGAAAATGACTGTGACTGCCCAAACAACCACCCCTATATCGCCGAGCAAATGTGCGGCCGCCGACGAGTGTGGAGTTTCCTCACGCGAACGGCACCCACAGCGTGCGGGTAACCCACGTTCGGCGGAGGTAGCCGATAAAGAGGCGCTAGCTAGCCGCCGAGTGCGGCGATCAGATCCTTGATCCGCGAGGTCTCTTCCTCGGTCGCGGGCTCCTCCACCTCGACGGCCTCGATCAGGTCCTTGCGCAGACCCACACCGTTCGCCGCCTCCTTGGTGGACAGCTTCGCCCGCCCGCGCGCCACATACAGCCGCTGACCCAGCGTCGCGCTGGGCCCATTGGCCGCCGCTTCCATCAGATCGTCGTAGCGCCTGCGCACAGCGCTCAGCGCGACGACCACCGACGGCGTCGCGCGACTACGCCCGGCCGCGTCGGTCAGCGAGCCGATGAGCTTGCGCAGCCCCACCAGAATCACCCCGGCGCGATCTGCGAACTCCGGATCTTGAGCGTCCGGCAGGGCGTCGATTGCCACGTCGTACATGTGCATCGCCGCGTCGGACATGCCGACAATTACTGGAGCTTCGCCGTCATTGGGTGCTGAATCAGCCACAGCCACTCGCTTCTTCCACGGATCGAGACGGACGAAACCGTAGCCCGTCGGGACCGTCTGTACAACCGCTAGGAAACCAGCAAACAGCGGGCCGACGGACGTCGATTCCGGGCGGTTCAATTCCGTCGGACATGGGTAGGTTTGAACCTTGTATGGACTTGAGCAACCACGACCCAGCCGAAGGTAGCCACGTCGAGAACGGCGTGGTGGAACATCCGACCGCAGAAGACTTCGAACACGCCCGCGCGCTGCCTGAGGACCGCACCTGGTTCAAGCACGCGGTCTTCTACGAAGTCCTCGTGCGCGCCTTCCACGACTCCAACGCCGACGGCAGCGGTGACCTACGCGGTCTGACCGAGCGGCTGGACTACCTGAAATGGCTTGGCGTCGACTGCCTTTGGCTGCCGCCCTTCTACGACTCCCCGTTGCGTGACGGCGGCTACGACATCCGCGACTTCTACAAGGTGTTGCCCGAGTTCGGCACAGTCGATGACTTCGTCGAGCTGCTCGACGCGGCACACCGCCGCGGCATTCGTGTCATCACCGACCTGGTCATGAACCACACATCCGATTCACACGAGTGGTTTCAGGAGTCCCGACGCAACCCCGACGGCCCTTACGGCGACTACTACGTCTGGAGCGACACCAGCGAGAAGTACCAGGACGCCCGCATCATCTTCGTCGACACCGAGGAGTCCAACTGGACTTACGACCCGGTGCGACGCCAGTTCTACTGGCACCGCTTCTTCTCACACCAGCCCGACCTGAACTACGACAACCCTGCCGTGCAGGAAGCCATGATCGACGTCCTGCGCTTCTGGCTGGATCTCGGCATCGACGGCTTCCGCCTGGACGCCGTGCCCTACCTCTTCGAGCGAGAGGGCACCAACTGCGAGAACCTGCCTGAGACGCACGGCTTCCTGCGCCACTGCCGCAAGGTCATCGACGACGAGTTCCCCGGCCGCGTCCTGCTCGCCGAGGCCAACCAATGGCCGGCCGACGTGGTCGAGTACTTCGGCGATCCGAAAACCGGCGGCGACGAATGCCACATGGCGTTCCACTTCCCGCTGATGCCAAGGATTTTCATGGCGGTGCGGCGTGAGTCGCGCTTCCCGATCTCCGAGATCATGGCCCAGACGCCCGATATTCCGGAGATGGCGCAGTGGGGCATCTTCCTGCGTAACCACGACGAGCTGACACTCGAGATGGTCACCGACGAAGAACGTGACTACATGTACTCCGAGTACGCGAAGGATCCTCGGATGAAGGCCAACGTCGGCATCCGGCGAAGGCTCGCGCCGCTACTCGAGAACGACCGCAACCAGATGCAGTTGTTCACCGCGCTGTTGCTGTCACTGCCCGGTTCGCCGGTGCTGTACTACGGCGACGAGATCGGGATGGGCGACATCATCTGGCTCGGCGACCGCGACGGCGTCCGCACGCCGATGCAGTGGACACCCGACCGCAATGCGGGGTTTTCCACCGCCAATCCGGGCCGGCTCTATCTGCCGCCCAACCAGGACCCGATCTACGGTTACCAGTCGGTGAATGTCGAAGCGCAGCGAGACAGTTCGACGTCGCTGCTCAACTGGACCCGCACCATGCTGGCCGTGCGGCGACGCCACGACGCATTCGCGATCGGCGCATTCCGCGAGCTTGGCGGCTCGAATCCGTCGGTGCTGACGTACGTTCGGGAGATGGAAGACGAGGAACAGGGTGGCACCGTGTTGTGTGTCAACAACCTGTCGCGCTTCCCGCAGCCCATCGAGCTGAATCTTCAGCACTGGAACGGGTACACCCCCATTGAAATGACTGGGCACGTCGAGTTCCCACGCATCGGACAGCTGCCGTACCTACTCACACTGCCCGGCCATGGGTTCTACTGGTTCGCACTGCGCGAACCCGAACCGGAACCTGGAGCTGCGCCGTGAACCTGCCCTTCGCCGAATGGCTGCCGCATCAGCGCTGGTACGCCGGCCGCAGCCGCGAACTCGCGTCCGCCGAGCCCGCTGTCCGCGTCCCGTTGCGCGACGACATGGAACTCGTCCTGCTCGACGTGTCGTACACCGACGGCGGCTCGGAGCGTTATCAGGTCATCGTTCAGTGGAACCACGAGCCCATCGAGGAGTTCGCGGATGCGGCCACCATCGGGACAGACGGCGACCGCACCGCGTATGACGCTCTCTACGACCCGGAGGCCGGACAGTACCTGCTGTCGCTGATCGACGCGTCCGCGACCGTCGGGGAGGCGGACGCGGCGGTGCGCTTCCAGAAGGAGCCCGACGCCACGCTGCCGCTCGACATCGCGCCGAGACTGATGGGTGCCGAGCAGAGCAACACCAGCGTGGTGTTCGAGCAGGAAGCCGTCCTGAAGATCTTCCGTCGCATCACACCCGGCACCAACCCGGACATCGAACTCAACCGGGTCCTGGCGCGAGCGGGCAATCACCATGTGGCACAGCTGCTGGGCTCCTTCGAGACGACGTGCGACGGCGAGCCCTGCGCGCTGGGGATGGTCACCGCGTTCGCGGCCAACTCCGCCGAGGGTTGGGACATGGCGCTGGCGAGCACCCGCGATCTGTTCGCCGAGGGCGATCTTTACGCCGACGAGGTCGGCGGCGACTTCGCCGGTGAGTCCTTCCGTCTCGGTGAAGCTGTCGCCTCGGTGCACGCGACGCTCGCCGAGAAGCTCGACACCGAATCGACTCTCTTTCCGGCCGACACCATGCTGGAGCGTCTAGCGGCGGTGGCCAACGCGGTGCCCGAACTCCGGGAATACGTGGAACTGATCGAGGAGCGCTACCGCAAGCTCGCCGAGGAGTCGATCGTCGTGCAACGCATCCACGGCGACCTCCACCTTGGCCAGGTGCTGCGGACTCCGGAGAGCTGGTTGGTGATCGATTTCGAAGGCGAGCCGGGACAACCGCTGGACGAGCGCCGGCGGCCCGATTCGCCGTTGCGCGACGTGGCCGGAATGCTGCGGTCGTACGAGTACGCCGCGTACCAGCGGCTGATGGACCATTCCAGCGACTCCCGGGACGACGACCTGGATCGACAGCTGGCCGCGCGGGCCCGCGAGTGGGTGGACCGCAACGCCGGCTCGTTCTGCGAGGGTTACGCCGAGGTATCAGGCGCGGATCCCCGCGAGGCCGGACCGTTGCTGCTGGCCTACGAACTCGATAAGGCGGTGTACGAGGCGGGCTACGAAGCGCGGCACCGGCCGAGCTGGCTGCCGATCCCACTGAAGTCGATCGCCCGGCTCGTCGGATGACGAAAGATATTGCGCTGCTGCCTGATATCTGACTATCGAGGGGAGTGCCACCATGGCGAAGTACTCACTCAACGACGACGCGGTGGCCAAGGCGCGGGACCTGATCGACGCGCGCCAGTACGTGCTCGACAGCGACTGGGGAGACGTGCAACCCCGCGCCGACGACCAGAACTCCTACCTCGAGTCGCACTCCTGGGAGGACTACGCCCGGTGGCATCTCGGGCTCACCGAGGGCGCAACCGACGGCACCAAGGCGCGGTACGCGTTCGTCTATGGTGACCTGCGGAGACTGCACCGCACGGGCCTGATCGCCTGCGTCTACCGGGCGTCCGAATGGCGACACAAGGACATCGAGATCGCCGCGCACCAGCTATTGCAATATCTGGACGCCAAGACCGGGCTGAAGCCCACCCGACCTATTGACGGAGCATGAGACTCACAGGAGGTGAGTCGGCAACCGCGGCCGCCGCTAGGTGCCGCCGACCCCCGGCCCTAACTCCGGCCCCCCCGGCCAGCGGCGGAAGAGAAATCTCTCCGCCAATGCGGCGACCACGGTTGCTATAGTTCGCGACCGTACCATACGAATTAGTACGATTCGGGCTATTACGCCGCAAGATTGCTGGCGCACAACACTTCTGCGAGTTGGCGGATTTGCCGCTCAGGCGAACACAACGTCCGAAGGGCCCGCGGCTGACGCCCTGAGCAATCTACTGACCCGGTAGTCAGCGGCTGCCGCGAGCCGTAGCATCCGAGTTTGTCACTGCGGCTGACACATCACGGCGACCGCCGACCGTGGGGTCCTGACTATCCGAGGAGACGAAAATAGTGCGGTCTATCCACGCCGGCATGGCGATGTGCGCGGTCGTGATTTTGGCCGGGTGCGGAGCGGCCGTCGAGAAGAGCACAAGCCCGACCTCCTCCCCCGGAACGGCGACATCATCCGCCCCGTCTTCACCCACCACAAACACCACGCCACCCCCTCCGACGTTGGTCCCCGCGGCGGCCGGTCCCGACCTACTGCTCAAACGCAGCGAACTCAGCGAGATCATCAGTGCCACCGACCTTGCCGAAACCGAGGCCTACACCGGGCCGCAGAAGTCCAACGTGAAGATCGAGCCGTGGCCGTGCCGATCCCGGGCACTCGTCGGAGAGACCGGGGTGTTGGTCAACAAGCCGACCCTGGTGGGCAATGCCAACCGCGGCGCGAACGGCCAAGCCGTGACGCAGATGGTCGCCATCTTCGAGAAGCCTGGCGACATCACCAATCAGGGTGGTGCGATGTGGCTGATCGAGGACGAATGGCGCGACTGCCCCGACGGCGACATCTTCTTCATCGAACTCGACCCGGCCAACAACCAACGTTGGGTGCCCTATCCGATCACCACCGGCCCTGATCGCATCGGCACGACCTTCAAGCGCGACGGGTTGCCCCGCAACTGTCACCACGTCGTCGCACACCGGGGCAACGTGATGGCCGAAGTCCTCGTCTGCGGCGACGGGGACAACACAGCGCCGGCCAACACCGTCGCCGACCGAATTCTGGCCAAGGTGCCGACATAGCTGTTCAGTGAACTGATCGAGCGCGTCGGCGCTTCCGCGAGCCGCTAAGGTACCCCCATATGGGGTTCTACCCGCAGGGAACGCCGGTCGGCGCACTCCGCACTCGCCGCACAGGGGCATCAGCGCGTCGGGTCTCCGGTGCAGTTGCGCTGGCAGCGGCCGTGATCGCCACGGCGTGCACCACGGTCATCGATGGAGCGGCGCACCGGTCGGCGGGCGGGCCGCCGCCTGGAGCCGTGGACGTCAGCCTGCTCGACACCGGTAACTACCCCACGCGGTCCGCCCCTCCCCTCGGAGCTGCCGGCACCCCGGAAAGGGGCGGGCTGGTCGAAGGCGCGCGAATGGCCGAGCACGTCGTCGGGCCGTGGGACGTCGATATGGCACTCACAAAATCGGCGAGGCCGACCACCGTGTTGCACAATCCCGCAGCGCTTCAGCAGCTCTTGACCGAGGACATCGCCTTTGCGGCGGGCAAACACAACTATGTCACGGGGTTCTCCTCGGCCCGACGTACGGAGCCCGATCGCTTCAGCCTGGTCAACGCGGTGCTGCGCTTCGCCGATCCCCCATCAGCGGCGGCCGCGGCCACCGAATTCGCTGACCTGACTTTGCAGCCCGGCATCAACGACAACTTGCCCCAGGCGCAGCCGGTGACCATCCCCAATCATCCCGGCACCCGCGCCTCCATCTACGAGACCACCCCGCCCGGTTCGACCACCCCGAACATTAATGTCGACGCCTACACCGCCCACGGCCCCTTTGTACTGATCCAGTCCGCCAGCACCCCTGACGGGGTCGGTCCCGCCGCCGATATGGTCGCAAAGACACTGGATCAGCAGATCCCGGCCATCGACACATTCGCGCCCACCCCGGTATCGGAGCTTGGCGGCCTCGCCGTCGACGACGGCGGGCTATTGGCGCGTACCATCCCATTCATCGGCGATGCGATCCCCGTCGGTGCGAACCTGGTGTACGGGCCGCATGCCGCTCTGCATTTCCAGACCTCCCCGCTGACATCAGCGCAGCTGTTCACTGACACGGGCATGGACCCGTGGGCCAGGGGTAAAGCCACTGTGTATCAGGTTCGCGACGGTGAGGCAGCGGCAAAGATGTTCGAGCAGTTCACGTCCGAACCGCAGGCCTCCGGAGACAAACCGGCGGCGGCTGTGCCGAATATGCCGGACTCGCGCTGCTTCCAGCATGAGGAGCCACTAAGCAAATACGTAGTGTGCTTCGCCGCCGTTGACCGGTATGTCATCGAAGCCGGGTCGGCCCAGATCGCCGATGCACACCAGTTGAGCGCCGCGCAGTACACCATGCTGGTGGCCTCATGAACCCGGCCGTGCACGCCTCCTCCACACCCACTGCGCGACAGCCGTTCTACCCGTTCACAGACACGCTCTACGGACCGTAACGAGGGAACAATCAGATGGCACTGGACGTGGGATCGGTGGTGGCCGGTTACCGCATTGAAGCCGTTCTCGGCAGGGGGGGCATGGGGACGGTCTTCCGCGCGGCCCATCCCACCCTGCCACGCTCCGACGCCCTCAAGGTCTTGTCGTCGGACCTGACAGCCGACAGTCACTTTCGCGAGCGATTCCTCCGTGAGGCCGATCTGGCTGCGACTCTTGATCATCCGCACATCGTGTCGGTCTACAACCGGGGCGAAACCGAGGACGGACATCTTTGGATCGCGATGCAATACGTTGCAGGCAGCGACGCCTACCACGAACTGAAAGCGGGCCGCATGACCCCGGCGCGCGCGCTGCGCATCACCGCCGCGGTCGCCGATGCTCTGGACTACGCGCATCAGCACGGCCTGCTGCACCGCGATGTGAAACCCGCGAACTTCCTGCTCGCCGCCAACGATCAGCGAATCTTCCTGGCCGACTTCGGAATCGCCAAGAGAAACGACGACGCCGCCGGCCTGACGCAAACCGGAATGGTACTGGCCTCGATCGCCTACGCCGCGCCGGAAACACTGATCGGCGAAGCCGCTGATCACCGGGCCGACATCTACGCCCTGGGCTGCAGTCTGTACACAATGCTCACCGGTCAAACACCGTTCGCGCGCCCCGGCGCCGAGGTGGGGGCCACCATCACCGGCCATTTGACCGCGCCGCCACCCAGGGTCACCGAACGGATACCCGAACTGCCGCCTGCCATCGATGCGGTCATCGCCAAGGCAATGGCCAAGGACCCCGCACAGCGCTACCAAACCGGCAGGGAGCTCGCTCAGGCCGCCGCCGCCGCACTCGACGACAGCACGGTGCAACTGAGGGCCACGCCGCCGCCCGCCCCCACCGAGTGGGCTCCGCCACCACCGACGGGTGCGCAGCCACCCGGCCCGCCGGCATACTTCGACCCCGCCCGACCGCCCGACGCCGCCATCACTTACCCGAGTGGGTGGCAGATGGCCGAGAACCACGCTGGACAGGCCGGCGGGCCCAAACGCCGACGCACCCGCACTCTCATCGCTGCCGGTCTGGCTGCCGTTGTCCTCGTCGCGGCTGTGATCGGCGTGGTGCTGTGGAATCAAGGGCCCGACGAACCCGCCTACCAGGCCCAGACTTTCACTCATCAACACGGCGTCACCGAGCTCTCCTATCGGCCGCAAAAGGTAGCGGCAATCGGACCCGGCGACGGCGACGCCGTGCTGTCGCTGGGAGTCCAACCTGTCGTGATCGGCTCATCTACCAATGCGCTGCCCAGCTGGGAACAGTCCGCGGTCACCGGCACGCCGACCGTGCTGACGGGCTTCACCAACACCGCCGCGGTCGCCGACGCCCGTCCCGACGTCATCATTGCGACCGGAACGCTCGACGACGCCACGTACAACAAACTCGCCGCCATCGCGCCGACGCTGACCAGACCCGCGGATCAAACCGCCGAGTCATGGACGTGGCAGAGCCAGCTGAATTGGATCGGCGACATTCTCGGCTATGAGGACAAAGCCAAGGAACTCATCGGTGACATCCGTTCCCAACAGGATGACTTGAAGAACCAGAATCCTTCGTGGAACGGAAAATCTGTTGTAGCTCTTGTCAATTCAGACACGTCCGTCTTGGAGGTGCTCACGCCCTCCACCGCTGCCGACTATCTCGAGGCGCTCGGGCTGCGCTACAGCCAAGACTTCACCCATAGGGCCACCGATACCGGCGACACCCGGCCCATGCCCGACCCTGCCGGCGTCTACAACATCGAAACAGACGTCCTGGTGGTCATCCGCACCGACGGCAAGGCTGGCGGAGGCGGATTCGACGGTCTGCCAGGGCCCTTCGCCGGATATCAGGGAACGATGGTCGTCGTGGACGATCCGAACACCATCGCTGCGCTGACCGGGCCCGGGGGTTATCTCGCAAGCCAGTATCTCGATGCGAATTTTGCGCCGGCACTGGCCCGCGAATTGAGATAGTCGCTCTACGCCGCGGGTGCGATCTTCTCGGCGATTTCGTTCGCGATCGAAAATCCCGCGCTACCGACCGTCGGCGAGCAGGCCCGCACATCAACGATCACGTTGGAGCGCAGGGCCATATTGCGTTCACACTGCTGACCTTCAGTCCGCGCCGTGGTCGGAACCAGCAACAGGGTCATGATGCCCGCAGCCACCGACGGCATACCAAGATCAGCTTCGGTAACCCCGCCGCCCTCGTACCTGATATGGGTGGATTTGCAGGCGTTCCAGTCGGCGACCTGCCGGTCGTAAAACGCCTTCGCGGCGCCCGCGTCGGGAAACGAGACGACAGCCTGCACCATCTGAATCGGGGGCTGGAAAAAGCCCTGGATGGCAAGGCCGGTGTAACGAGACCCTTGGTATGTCGCCTCGTACGCCGGGCCCCACGCACCGGTGCAATGCGGCGGAGTGACCGAACCGGGCAACAGTTTGGCGAGCGGGGGATCGGCAGTCATGCCGGTGGTGTTCATGCGCTGATTGATCAGGTCAGCGGGAAGCAGTAGTCCAGGCAGCGCGGCAGCATCGACCACGGGAGGAGGTGGTGGGGGAGCGGGCGCCGGCGTGAAGCGGGGCGTGGCGGCTGCGGTCGTGCTGGGACCGGCGGGCATCGGCGTCGAGGTCGTCGCGGTGGCATCAGTCGACGAGCTGTCCTCGCCGCCGGTGAACACCACCAGGGCCACGATCACGGCGCCGACCACGGCGGCCGCACCGCCGATGACCCACCACCGCCGGCGACCGAGAAATCCAGTGCTGCCCGATGGGGGTTGCTGTCGGTAACCGATAGCGGGTGGCGGTTGTTGCGGGTAAAGGAACCGCCCGGCGTCCAGCGTGTCTTCCTCGTGGATACTGCGCGGAGCAATTGGGGTGGTCTCACCAACGTCGCGCGGCAGATCGTCGTTGCTCACCGTCTATCCCTTTCGTTCATCTGACCAGGGTGTTTCACGCGCCAGCCGCGAACGGCCTCGCGTCAGTCGAGGCCTGCCGCTGATGCTAAGGCATCTCCGATACACCTCTGTGCGCCAAAAGGACGCCCGATTGCTCGGGCCCGCCACGCTTCTGCCAGTAAGCGGGTTCGCTGTTTGACCGGGTGCCGCGTCGGGCAACATGGCAGTCATGGCACGCGACGTATCCGACGAAAATCCCCTGACGCCCGAAGAGCAGCTCGACTCCGACGAGGTGCGAAACGACGACGGCGACGAGGTCGTTGACCCGCCGGAGAAGTGGATCGAGGCCAAAGAGGACGAAACGCTCGACGAGCGTCTGGCCGACGAGGTGCCCGATGTCGGGCCCGATGATGTCGATCCACGCGACGCCGATGACACCGAGCAGGAAACCGTCTCGATGTCCGACGACGAACTCGACCGGATCGACCCCGAAGAGCACGGCATCGACCGCGGTCAGATCGACGGCACTCCCGAAGACGGTGACTCGTTCTTCAACGTCGAGCGGTGACTACGTCTCGCTGACCGTCGCCGACCTCAGCACCAGCACCGACCTGGCGTCGACGGTGACTTTCGCTCCTGCATCGTGGGTCTTCGGTTCCTCGCCATTGGTGGCCGCGGTGTCGATCACCGGCTCCCACGAGGTGCCGAACCGTTCCTCAGGCAGGACGAACTCGAGCGCCTCGTAGTGGGCATTGAAGAACATCACGAACGAGTCATCCGTCACCCGCTGACCCCTCGGATCGAGGTCGGGGATGCCCTGCCCATTGAGGTACACCGCAATCGATTTGGCGAACCCGGAATCCCAGTCCTCGTCGCTCATCTCCGATCCGTCCGGTGCGAACCACGCGATGTCGGGTAGTCCGTCGCCGCCGCGCTGGCGCACGGGGCGGCCGGAGAAGAACCGTCGGCGCCGGAACACGGGGTGCGCGGCGCGTATCGCTGAAACGCTGCGGGTGAACTCGATCAGTTCGGTATCGGCGTTCTCCCAGTCGATCCAGGACAATTCGTTGTCCTGGCAGTAGACGTTGTTGTTGCCCTGCTGCGTGCGGCCGAGCTCGTCGCCATGCGCGATCATCGGAACGCCCTGCGAGAGCAGCAGCGTGGTCAGGAAGTTGCGCTGCTGCCGCGACCGGAGCGCGTTGATCTCGGGATCATCGGTCGGTCCCTCGACACCGCAGTTCCACGACCTGTTGTGACTCTCGCCGTCGTTGTTGTCCTCACCGTTGGCGTCGTTGTGTTTCTCGTTGTAGGACACCAGGTCCCGCAGCGTGAACCCGTCGTGGGCAATGACGAAGTTGATCGATGCCACCGGTCGACGAGCGGTGTCCTCGTACAGATCGGCCGATCCGGTCAACCGGGAGGCGAATTCGTCGAGGGTGGCCGGCTCTCCGCGCCAGTAGTCGCGCACGGTGTCACGGTATTTGCCGTTCCACTCTGTCCACTGCGGCGGGAAATTACCGACCTGGTATCCGCCGGGTCCGACGTCCCACGGCTCGGCGATCAGCTTGACCTGGCTGACGATCGGATCCTGTTGTACGAGTTCGAAGAACGTCGACAGTCGGTCCACGTCGTAGAACTCGCGGGCCAGTGTCGACGCCAGGTCGAAGCGGAACCCGTCGACGTGCATCTCGGTCACCCAGTACCGCAGCGAGTCCATGATCAGCTGCAGCGAGTGCGGATGGCCGACGTTGAGGCTGTTGCCCGTACCGGTGTAGTCCATGTAGTAGCGCTTGTCGTCGTCGACGAGGCGGTAGTACGCGGCGTTGTCGATGCCCCGCATGGACAGCGTCGGCCCCATGTGATTGCCCTCGGCGGTGTGGTTGTAGACGACGTCGAGGATCACCTCGATGCCCTCCTCGTGCAGGGCACGCACCATCGCCTTGAACTCCTGCACCTGCCCACCGGGGTTCGGGCTCGAGCTGTATTTCGGGTCGGGCGCCAGGAACCCGATGGTGTTGTAGCCCCAGTAGTTGGACAGACCCTTGTCGATCAACGTGGAATCGTTTGCGAAGTGATGCACGGGCATCAGCTCGATCGCGTTGACGCCCAATGCTTTCAGGTGATCGATGATCACCGGGTGCGCCACCGCGGCGTACGTACCGCGAAGCTGTTCCGGGATGTCCGGATGGGTCTGCGTGAGTCCCTTGACGTGCGCCTCGTAGATGACGGTGTCGGCGTATTCGTGGCTGGGCGGGCGGTCTACGCCCCAGTCGAAGTATGGGTTGATGACGACGCATTTGGGCATGCTGGCCGCCGAATCGTCGTCGTTGCGGCTGTCAGGGTCGCCGAAGTTGTAGCTGAACAACGACTGATTCCAGTCGAACGCACCCTGGATGGCCTTGGCGTAGGGATCCAGCAACAGCTTGTTGGGGTTACAGCGGTGGCCGGCGGCGGGGTCGTAGGGCCCGTGTACGCGGTAGCCGTAGCGCTGCCCGGGTTCGATGGTCGGGACGAAACCGTGCCAGACGAAGCCGTCCACCTCGGGCAGCGTGATGCAGGCCGTCTGTTCGCCGTCAGCGTCGAACAGGCACAGTTCGACGCGCTCGGCGGCCTCGCTGAACAGCGCAAAGTTCGTGCCCGTGCCGTCGTAGGTCGCCCCGAGTGGATAGGCCTTGCCTGGCCAGATCTCCAGAGGGGTGTTGACCTGCGGATTGGCGGGTTGACTCAAGTTGCAGCTCCAAAATCAGTACGGATACGAACGAAGGCGACGTTAGGGGATGCCCAATGCGAAAGCATTGCAACCAATGACTCCGTCACACGAATACCGCACATTGCTGCTGGCCGTTGACAGTGGTGTGGCAACTATCACGCTCAACCGCCCCGAGCGGCGCAATGCCGTCGGTGACGGAATGCGGGAGGAGCTCGCCGACGCCTACCGGACCTGCGACCGCGACGACGGAGTCCGCGCCGTCGTGCTGACGGGCGCACCCCCGGCGTTCTGCGCGGGTGCCGATTTGGCTGCGGGTGAGGACACCTTCGCCAGCCCGGGGTCGGGGTTCAGCGCGGCCGGTATCGACGTGCCCGCCTTCACGCTGTCCAAGCCGGTGATCGCGGCGGTGAACGGCCACGCGATCGGATTGGGTCTGACGTTGGCGTTGCAGTGCGACCTGCGGTTCTTCGCCGCCGATGCGCGGTACGGCATCGTGCAGGTGCGGCGCGGGGTCGTCGGCGACGCCTACTCACACTGGGTTCTGCCGCGGCTCGTCGGGATCGCCAACGCCGCCGAAATCCTTTTGACCGGTGCGACATTCGACGGTCACCGCGCTGTCGAACTGGGGCTGGGCAGCCGGGTGCTCGATGCAGATGACGTGCTCCCTGCCGCCCTGGAGGTGGCGCATGACATCGCGACGAATACCGCACCGATGTCGGTGGCAGCCAGTAAGCGTCTGCTGTGGGATTCCTTCGACCTCGACCGTGCCGCCGTCGGTCGCCGCGAAACCGAGATCCACCTCGCGGTGATGGGCCACGACGACGCCAGGGAAGGTGTGCGAGCCCACCTGGAAAACCGGGCGCCCGAATGGACAGGACGCCCGGTCGATCCGTCTAGCTGATCTCGACCCCGGCGGCGCGCATGTCCTCGATCGCCTTGGCTGTCGACTCGGGCGCGACGCCGGCCGTCAGGTCCAGCAGCACTCGGGTGGCGAAGCCCGCCTCCACGGCATCCGCGGCAGTCGCTCGCACGCAGTAATCCGTCGCGATACCGACGATGTCGACCTCCTCGACACCGCGCTGCCGTAGCCAGTCGGCCAGCAGGGTGCCGTCGTCGTCGGCGCCCTCGAAGCCGCTGTAGGCGGCGGCGAACTGACCCTTGCGGAACACGGCCTCGACCTCGCCGGTCTCCAGGTGGGGATGGAAGTCCGCGCCAGAGGTCGACACCACGCAGTGCCGCGGCCACGAGTGCGCGTAGTCCGGATTGTCGGAGAAGTGTTCACCGGGATCGATGTGAAAGTCCTTGGTCGCCACCACATGTGCGTAGCCGTGATCACCGGCGAGCAGCTCGCTGATGCCGCTGGCGACTTCGGCGCCGCGCGTCACCTCCAGCGAACCGCCTTCGCAGAAGTCGTTCTGAACGTCGGTGATGATCAGCGCCCGCATAGCCAGAACTTACCCGCCGAACAACAGGTACAGCCCGGTGAAGGTGTAGCCCACCATCACCAGCATCATCGCGAGCTGTCCGGTCAACTGGTGCGTCTTGGGCAGCAGGTGCAGCGCCCGGTCATGGGCGGCGATGACACCTGCCACGTGGCCGACGACGACGAAGCCGACCTTCAACGTCGCCAGCAGCGAAGGATGAAGCGACAGAATGTAATTCACGTCGGCGTCCACTCCCAGCAGCAGGTAGACGGTCTGCTGCCCCCGCTCGACGAGATAGGTCAGGTAGTGCGCGAACACGTACCCGACGACTATCGGGATGAGCGAATGCGCCATCTGCCCCGGTAGCAGCCGGCGCTGCTCGCGATCGACCCCACCTGTCGCCCTGGCCGCCAGCCAGAACGTCGCCGCGACCACGCCGGCGAAGACGAACAGGGCCGCGGTGTTGATCAGCGTGGCGGCCGTCACGGAACCCGCCGTCTGGTCGATGAACGTGCGCCACTGGGGCCGTGCGGAGAAGCTGTCGAATGCCGTCGAGCCCAGCAGCACCGACAGCACCGCGACAATGCCCGGCCGTATCGGCAGCGACGGCAAATGATCGAAAGGGTTGCCGATCGCGATGCGGCCGTTGCGGTTGCGCCACAACGCGGACAACCGCGACACCACGATGCCGTACACCTCGAACGGGTCTGCGCGTGCGCACCACCGCGCGCCACATACGAAGGCCCCGGCGAGCGTGACGATGAGATAGATCAGCAACCAAATACGGATCGCTGCAAGCGATCCCGGATCTGGGCTGGCCAGTTCGAGCCAGACGAACGCGAAGAGGCCGAATGCGGCGGGCCAGTAGCCCAGCGCCGCCGGATAGTCACGCAGCGACTTTCCGCCGAGCAACCGATGCACCGTGCGTACCGGCGACAGCGCCCGCCACACCGGGCCGAACAGCACCGACAGCGCCACCAGCCCGACCCACATCAACACGTAGAACACGCCGGGCAGCGGACTCTCGGCGTTCTGCGGACCGAAGAACGCGACGAGCCCCACCCACACCGCGAGGGCCAGGCCTGCGATGCCGACCACCCAACGGGTGGCCGGCGCGTCCACCGCCGCAGTCACCCACGGCGGCAGTTCGCGGCCGGGTTTCTCGGAACCGAATCGTGGCTTGCGCCATGCCAATGCGACGACGGCGAAGGTGAACGTCAGTGCCCACGCCGCGCCGATCAGCGCGTACGTGAAGGGGATCGGAAGGTCGGCCGACCCGCCCAGCCCATGGGCGACTACGGATACCGACCCGTCCGCGTTCACTGCACGGTGATGGTGGCGACGGTCTTCTTCAGCTCGTGCAGCTCGACGTCGACCTTTCCGGGTACGGCGACGGTGAACTGGAACGACTGACCGGGCTTGGCCTCGATCTTGTACGAGTGCTCGGGATTCGAGTGCACGTGCAGTTCATCGGCGGCGTCGCTGTCGACCCTGAAGACAATCGGTTCGTTGACCGAGGCCTCCAACTGGGCGTTCGTGGGGGTCACGTTGCCGCCCTGGATCTTGACGTCCACGACGAGGCGGTCGGGCGGCGCCTGTTGATCCTGCATGTCCGACGGGTTGACCGTCGAAGCCGACGCGGCAGCACCACTGTCGCTTGGACTTTCGCTGCCGCCGCAGCCGGCTACGAGGAGAGCGGCGGCCACCGCAAGAGTCGTCGCAAAACGCAGTTTCACGGTTTCCCTTCGATATTCGGTGAGCCCGCCCCCTCGTCACCCTTTCGCCGGTTACGCACTGCGATGTACACCACGACACCGGCGACCACGACGGCCGGTGCGAACGCGGGCACAGCCAGCCAGAACGAGTGATCAGCCAGGATCACGACATCGGGTTCGATGGTCATGCCTGCGCCGAGGGCTCCAGCTCCGCCTCGCTGCCCGAGGGTTCGTTGTTGTTGATCCGGCCCGCGCCCCAGGCGATACCCGCGATCATCGCCAGCGTGCAGAACAGCACCACTAAACAACCGACAAGCCAAAGGGATTGAGGGATGTCGGGGCTGCGCTCGCGCTGCAGGATGGTGATCTCGGCGACGATCGGGCGCTGGAATTGCGGGTCAGCAGGCACCTCTTCCGCCCCGATGCCGGGATCACCCGCGAGGTAGATAGGAACGGCCGCAAGTGTTCTGCCGTCGTGCACACGCAGCAGGGTCTTCCAGTCGCCCGACACCGGCATCGCCTCAGTAGAGACGTAGTGACCGGGACCGACCTTCTCGAGATGGTCGATGAACTGGCCGCGTTGGTTCTCCAGCCTGCCCTGCCAACCCAGGACCGACACCCAGTTCGGGTTGTCGCTGATCACGTTCGGCGGGTTGAACCGCACGTCAGCGGTCACGTGGCGCTGGCCGTTGACCGGTGGCGCCTCCGTGAGTGTCGCCGTGACGGTCGCCTCCGGCGGCACGTCATAACGCAAGCCGTTGGCCGCTGCCCCGCCGATGACGAGCACCGTCAAAGCGACGATCCCGACGCCGACGGCACGGCGTGGCAACCGCTGTCCGGTGAGCACCATGCCGAGCATGGCTCCGCACGCACCGGTCATGATGGCCACCGGTACTGCCATGGCGAGGCCCTCTGGCCAGATGCTGGTCGGCCATGGGTAGTCGTACACCGCATTGATCCACAGCGACTCCAGCCACAGGCCTATGGTGCCGATACCCAGGCCGCTCACCGCACCGAACAGGATCGGCCGCTTCATCAGCGGTGTCAGTGCGAGGATCTCGACCACCAGGGCGGGGCCGAGGTAGAGCGCGAACCAGTTGACCGGCGCGTCGAGCACGGGCGCAACGAGGAAGGCGACGATGCCGCGCAGCCCGATGGCGACCACGGCGGCGATGAGAGCCGCGCCGCGCCCCAGGAAGATCCTGGCGCCGACGAGTGCTAACCCGGCCGCGGCAGCAATGAGCATCGGCTGGAAGACCTGACGGAACTGCGGCACGCCGAAGTCGAACTCGATCTGATAGACCGACGCACCGACGAGCACACCGGCGAACGCCAGGTACTGCACGAACTTCAGCCCGATGCCGTCACGCGGCGCGTCGGCTCCGACCGAGCGCTTGCCCTCGGTCTCGAGATACGACGCCGCGATGGTCGAGAAGCCGGCGCCGCCGATCATCATCAGGTGGGTGGGACCCCACAGCGTGACGTCCTGGCCGAAAATCCGGTGCCACATGTCGTCCAGCGGGAATCCCAGCAATGCGTAGAACCCGCAACCCGCCATCACGATGCCGCCGACCGGGGCGTACCAATTGTCGGTGATGCGGACCGCTGCGGGGCCGGGGCGCTCCTCCGCGCCCCTGGGCAGCACCACCGCCGTGGCGCCGGCCACGAAAATGCCGAACAAACCGATCAGAATGAAGTAGTGCGCGGGGTTGGCCAACGCACCGTTGTCACGGCCGTTGCCGATGTGCAGGCTCACGTCCCAGATGAAGCCGAACAGTGCGCAGATGATCGACGAGATGAACAGCGCGATCGGCAGCGCCACCCAGGACGGACGCTTGAACCGTCGACCCGACCAGTCGGCCAGCGACGCCAACCACTCGATCTTGTGCTGACGGTGCATCCAGCCGATCCACACCAACACGGCGGCCACAACGGCACCGACCGCCGTCAGGATGATGATCTCGCTGATGGCGGCCCCGCCGCCCTCGGTGCCCTGAGCAAGAAACTGCGTTGTCATCCCACCCTCCGAGTGCCGATCCAAAACTTACCCGTCGGTAATGTTGCCAGAACCACCCGACCTGAAACCAGGGGTATCGGGTATTCGTTTGTCATGGCGAGAGGACCACCTTCACCATGCCGTCTTCCTTCTTCTGGAACGTCTCGTACGCGTCGGGCGCCGCCGACAGCGGCAGCCGGTGAGTGGCGAACTGCTCGACGCCCAGCGGGTCTTCATCTGTGAGCAGCGGCATGATGTCCGGGATCCACCTCTTGACGTTGGCCTGACCCATCCGCAGCCGAATCTGCTTGTCGAACAGCGTCATCAGGTTGATGGGGTCCGCCGCGCCCCCGTATACGCCGGACAGTGAGATCGTGCCGCCGCGCCGCACCAGATCGATCGCCATGTTGAACGCGGCGAGGCGGTCAACGCCGGCGTGCTTCATCACGGCGCGGCCGACCGGTGACGGCAGCAGGTTGCTGGCATTCTGCGCGACCGTCGCGACCGGCGAACCGTGCGCCTCCATGCCGACGGCGTCGATCACCGCGTCCGCCCCCCGGCCCGAGGTGTAGCTCTGCACCACCTCTTTGGCGTCGGCGCTGCGCAGGTCGACGACCTCGGAGCAGTACGGCCGGGCGCGGTCCAGCCGTTCGGTGACCAGATCGACACCGATCACGGTGGCGCTCTTGCGATATGACGCGATGCGGCAGGCCATCGATCCGATGGGCCCGAGTCCCAGCACCACGAGCGTGCCGCCATCGGGCACGTCTGCGTACTCGACGCCCTGCCACGCGGTGGGCAGCACGTCGGAGAGATAGACGTAGCGTTCGTCGGGCCCGTCGTCGGGCACTTTGATGTGGGTGTACTGCGCCTGCGGTACCCGCAGGTACTCGGCCTGGCCGCCGGCGACCTCGCCGTAGAGCTTCGAGAAGCCGAACAGCGCCGCGCCGGTGCCCTGGTCCCGGTTCTGCGTCGTCTCACACTGGCTCTGCAGACCGTGGTCACACATGAAGCAGCTGCCACAGCTGATGTTGAACGGAATCACGACGCGGTCGCCCACGCTGAGGGTGTCGACTTCGCGGCCCACCTCTTCGACCACACCCATCGCCTCGTGTCCAAGGATGTCGCCCGGGGTCATGAATGCACCGAGGACTTCGTAGAGGTGCAGATCGGATCCGCAGATGTTGGTGCTCGTCACGCGAATGATCGCGTCGTTGGGTTCCTTGATCGTCGGGTCGGGCACATTGTCGACGGACACCTTCCGTCGCCCCTGCCACGTCACTGCTCGCATCGCATCCTCCTGGAGTTTGATGGGCTACGTGTCAACTGCCCGATCGGGGACGGCCCAAACCTCTACCTACGCGGCGGACGCAGGACTTTCATCGCCAGACGCATGACCGGTGCCGGAATCTGATCCTTCGCTTCGAGTGCGGCGCTGGCCACCCGGGTCCGCACCGGTGTGCCTCGACCCAACACGCGGTTGAGCGGTCCGCCGGTGGGTTCGAGGTCGAAGTGCAGCGGGGGCTTGCCGTCAGCGGCGCCGAGCGCATTGGCGATGACGATGCGCTGAATCTCGCTGGTGCCTTCGAAGATGGTGTACAGCTTGGCATCCCGATACCACTTCTCGACGGGATGATCTTTGATGTAACCCCAGCCACCCATGGTCTGGATTGCGCGTTCGGTGGTCTTGACGGCCACCTCGCTGGCGGCGAGCTTCGCCATGGACCCCTCGCCGCGTTCGAACGGGACTCCGCTGCCGGCCATCCAGGAGGCCCGCCAGGTGAGCAGCCGAGCGGCGTCGATCGCGGTCGCGAGGTCGGCGAGCGGGAACGCGATGCCCTGGTGGTCGATGATCGGCGCCCCGAACGCCTCCCGGCGGTTGGCGTACTCGGTGGCGTATTCCATTGCTGCCCTGGCGATTCCGAGAGCCTGCGCGGCGACCATCGGCCGCGTCTGCTCGAACGTGCCGAGAGTGGCGGAGCCGGACTTCTTGCCGCCGGCCACGACTTCCCGGGCCTTGGCGAGCTTGTATTCGAGTTTGTCGGCTCCGCCGAGCAGGTTGGCGGCCGGGACGCGGACGTCGGTGAAATTGAGCTCGGCGGTGTGCGAGGCGCGGCACCCCAGCTTGTCGAGCTTGCGAACCATCTCCAGACCGGGCGTGCCGCCGGGCACGATGAACAACGCCTGCCCCTTGTGGCCGAGCTCTTGGTCGACGACGGCGTTGACGACGTGGACGTTGGCGATGCCGCCGTTGCCGATCCACATCTTGTGGCCGTTGATGATCCAGTCGGCGTTCGGTCCCGAACCGTCGCGGTGGGCCGTGGTGCGCAGGTTGCGGACGTCGCTGCCGCCTTCGGGTTCGGAGATCGCCAGCGCGGCGAGCTTCAGATCGCCGGGCGTTCCGAAGCATTCGGGCGCCCACTCCAACATTTGTTCCGGCGACGCCGCCTGGCCGATGGCCGATAGCGCGAGCGCGGGCATCACGACGGCCAGGCCGATCCCGGCGCAGCCCCAGAACAGCTCTTCCATGAACATCGGCAGGGAAAGCCCGGTGGGATCACCGATGAGATCCCGATAGAACAGCGGACTGTAGAAGCCGCGGGCCGCCGCCTCTTCCAGGACGGGCCACGGAAACTCCTGGCGCTGGTCGTACTCCGCTGCAACCGGGCGCACGACCTCTTCGGCAAATTCGTGGGTGCGGCGAGCGAGGTCGTGCTGCGCCGCGGTCGGGGTGAGGTCGAATGTCACAGGCCTTCGATTAGCCACCCGTAGCTCATTCGAAACACTTGTTCACTGAACAGGGACAAGCCCCCGGGATGTCCGGGGGGAGACATCGCGGGGGCTTGTCGGGGTGAGGGCCTAGATGCCGTCTACTTCACGTCGACGTAGACCGTCTTGCTGAGCAACTTGGTGCTCAGATCGTCACCGGGACCACTGTGGTCGGTGCGGCTGTACGTCTGCCCTGGCCGCACCGCGACAACGCTGGCTTGTTCGAGCGGCGCGTTACCGAGGCGGTTGACGACGACCTGGTAGCCCTGCGCCTCCAGCTTGCTGATGGTGTCCTGCGCGTTCCCGGGTCCCGTCGGCGCCGCCAGAGCCGGCGCGGCCAGTCCGAGAAATGCGGCAGTGAGTGCACTCGCAGCGACTGTGGCGAATCCAAACTTCTTCATCTTCCGAGCCCTCTTCCTTCTTGCTTTTCGTATTCCGAGCCGTGGCGAATGTCGCGGTTCGAGCTGCAGCTGATCTTGTAAACCTGGTGGTCAGGGATTTAATTCCGGTGGCAGCAATTGGTTGCCGAATGGCAGGAATTGCGCTGCAGAAACCGCGAGTTGCCCACGATCGCCGAGCGCGATTGGACCAACCGGTGCTGTGTCAGCACACTGGAAGCCGATGAAGCTCGCCGGTCTGCGGCTGCGCCAACGCGACGGGGTGACGTGCGGCCCGTCGGTCGCGGTGATGGCCGGTGCGCTGCTCGATCCCGCCCGTCATGCGGCGTTGGCCGAACCGGAATCCGGGGCCGCGCTGTTCGCGGCCGAGCAGCTTCGCGTGCACGCCGACGTGAATCGGATCTGGCCGCGACGGCTTGGCACGACGCCATGGGGAATGGCGCGCGCGCTCACAACCATGGGAGCTACGGCAGGGGTCTGTTACCGGTGGCGGTTGTTTCGGGGCCGTCGCGACAAGCTCGTGGATGTCCTGGCGGCGGCCGGCCGTGATCGGCCGGTGGCGATGCTCGTCGGACGCGGGATTCCGAGGCACTGGGTGCTGATCGTCGCGGTGGCCGGCGAGAGGCTGACTTGTTACGAACCGTCGTCTGGGGAGTTGCGCACGGTCGACGTCGTCGCGGTGCGGGAGTCGCGCCTGACGGGCCTGGGCTTCCCGCGTCCGTTCGCGTTCGTGCTACCGCGTTCGAACGTATGATCGAACGGTGGGCGAGCTCCAGTCGATCGGCTACAACGGGCAACCCGTGCAGCAGGCCTTCCGGCGGGTCGACCCGCCGGTGGCGGTGCTCGTCGATCTCGCCACGGTGTTCCCGCGCGAGCCGCATCGGACGGGCGGCTACAACCCGGCCGGATTGCAGATGCACTCGATCGTTGAGGGCAGGCTGTCGTGCTGGGCCATCTGCGAGCAGGGCTTCTGGTGGGGCCTGGTCACCTACGAGATCGCCTATGGCGCGCGCCGTAAGGCGGTGACACATTGGATCCCCGCCTGGACGCTGAAGCGCAAGGCGAACTAGCGACGGAGCCGACTTTCACGGCTGCCAGCTCTAGGGGCCCTCGTCCTCCTCGGGCAGCAGGTACTTCTCCGGGTGGTGGTAGTTGTTCACTCTGGCTTGACCGGTATCGAGGTGCGGCGGCGGAATCCATTGGGTGCGACCGTCTTTGCGCTTCCGCGTCACCCAGCCGCCTTTCTCGATGAGGCGATTGTCGGGCCCGCACGCCATCGTCATCTTGGTGATGTCGGTGCGTCCGTTCTCGGCTGCCCAACCTTCGACGTGGTGCGCCTGGCACCAGTAGCCCGGTGTGGTGCAGCCAGGCCGCGTGCAACCGCGATCGAGCGCGTGCAGCACGATCCGCTGGCCCGGTGAAGCAAAACGCTTGGTGTGTCCGAGGTACAACGGCTCACGGGTGTGCTTGTCGTAGATCACCAGATAGTGATGAGCGTGGCTGGCGAGCCGGATGACATCGCGCATCGGCATCATCGATCCGCCACCGGTGACACCCTGTCCCGCAGCGGATTCGAGATCTTGCAGCGTGGTGGAAACGATGATGCTCGTCGGCAAACCGTTGTGCTTGCCGAGCTCGCCGGATGCCAGAACCGCACGGCCCATCGCCTTCAACGCGTCGTGATTGCGTTGGGCTTGCGACCGCACATCGCCGTGAACCCGCTCCTCACGTGGTTCGCCGTCGACGCAAGGCTGTTCATCGTCCGCGTCGCACATGCCGGGCGCCGCCAGTTTGGCGAACACCGCATCGATGGTGGCCCGCGCCTCCGGATCGAGTGACCCGCTGATCTTGCTCATGCCGTCGATGTCCTGTTTGTGGATCGTGAAACCGCGTCGGCGGGCGCGCTCGGCTTCGTTGGGCGGGTCGCCGTCCTGATTCGCCAGGTGCGCCAGCCGATCGGCGGCCTGGCGAAACTCCGTCGGGCCGAGTCCGCCTGCGATACCGGCCAGATGGGACTCCACCTCGTCTCGCAGATCGGCCGGAACATAGGGGGGCAGCTTCTCGAAGAACTCTTTGACGATCTTGACGTGTTCGGGGCCGATGGCACCGCGCTGCTGGGCCATGGCGACATTGGGCAGCCTTGGCGGCAGCGGTTCTCCGGTCATGGCCTGCCGGGGTCCGAGCAGTTCGGCATTCCTGATCCGCCGTCGCGCCTCCTTCTCGGTGATACGCAACGCGGTGGCCAGTGCGCCGGTCCAGTTTTTGGCGCCGATGGCGGCCGGCTCGCACCGGCTGCGCAGCGCCTGTATCAGGCGATGCTCGACTGTCGGCTGACGACGCCGATCCACCTCGAGCTCGCCAAGCAGGTGGAGCAGCTCGGGCACGGTCAACGCGTCGAGCGACAACTCCGTCACCTCGTCGCGCGCCGCTCGAAGGCGCTCGACAGCGGCCTGCGCCGCGCCCACGGCCCTAGGCCGACATCCGAGTCATGAGGAGCCGGCCGCGCAGGCTCCGCTGCAGTGCGACCAACTTCTGGTCCAGTTTGTCGAGCCGCGCGAGTAAGGCCTGGCCGTCGGTCCGCGACAGCGTCTCCACGGGGAACACCCCGACCGCCTTGCATCCCGCTTCTATTGCATCGAGCGCTTCGATGAGCGCTTCTCTATCCGAACGCATGTTCGAATCATAGCGTCGGGTTCTGACACGTGACGAAAGTTGTCCTCAGGCGTTCAGGCCTCGTGTCCCGGCTCCAGATCACGCACATCGGCGAAGGTCACCAGCTGCTCGAACTCGTCGGGGGCATCGCCGGCGACCGGCTCGAGCAGATGCCCGACGTGATCGCCCAGAGCGTGACGTCCGAGCACCTCGCCCACGAACCAGCCCGCCGCGTCATCGAGGATCGGCAGGCCATGCGGACCCTCGTGCCACGATGTCCGCGCGAACTTGTCCGTGCGATCGCCGGTCTCACTGCCGAACAGCCGGGCCAATTCGCGATGTGTGCGCGGCAGAAGATGGACGGCCAGATGCGTCGCATCCTGCGCAACCCGGTACGTGTGGTTCTTGTCCGACAGTCCGACCAGAAAGCGCGGTGGCCCGATACTGACCTGGCTGGTGAATCCCACCAGACAGCCGGCTCGCTGGTCGCCCGCGCGGGTGGTGACCACGTACATCGGATAGTCGAGCTTTGAGACCAGCTTCTCGAAGGCTTCCATCGCTATCCCGTCGCTAGGCTTTTGCTATGGCTAGAACGTACGCAACCGCCGACGCCGTCGATCTGCCGCAGCTGCTCGATTTCGTCCGGCCACGACATCGCATGGTGCTCACCACATTTCGATCGGACGGATCGTTGCAGAGTTCGCCGGTGACCGGCGGCGTCGACGATCACGGTCGCATCGTCATCGCGACCTACCCGCAACGGGCCAAGTCGGCCAACCTGAAGCGCACCCCGAGGGCCAGCGTCACCGTGTTGTCCGACGAATTCAACGGCGCCTACGTGCAAGTCGACGGCGACGCCGAGGTCATCGAACTGCCCGATGCCGTCGAGCCGCTGGTCGACTACTTCCGCGCCGTCGCCGGAGAACATCCCGACTGGGATGAATACCGAAAGGCGATGGTCGACCAGGGCAAGTGCTTGATCCGCGTCACGCCAACGCGGTGGGGTCCGGTGGCGACCGGCGGCTTCCCGCCGGAGCAAGCGCAGTAGCACTCAGCCGTCGAGGTCGAGCACCAGCGAGCCGGCCGGGTCGGCGCGGAACTCTCCGGTGCCTGACGCCGACGAGAGCTCACCGGTGCCCAACACGGCGCGCAGGGCCGCCGTCGCGACACCGTCGGCGAACTCACCGTCGTGCAGGAGAACCAATCCGCCGCGCCGGCCGCCGATGGTTCCGGTGATGTGCTCGATTCCGACGTAGGTTGCAGACTTGTCCGGCGCGTAGGACATCAGCCATTTGGTGGTCGAGGTGCCGTCGATGTCCCCGGAGTAGCGCTTCTTGACCAACGCCTCGGTGAGCTTGGTCTCCTCGTCGCTGTCCTCGAACGGTTTCTCGTCCCAACCGGCGATCTCGAATTCCGCCTTGATTTGTGTGGTCATCGAGGGGGAATACCCTCCCAGATGGCTTGGGAATCGAAAGGCCGGAGAGCGCGCAGCGCGGCGTATGTGGTAGTCAGAGCAGTACGCACGCGTTGCGTCCGATAGCTAGTCAAACTATAGTCTGGACACATGTCCAGAGAGGTTCGGAGTATTTGAGTGACACGATTTGTCCTGCTCATCGGCCCTGGACGTGTCCGCCTCCGCGCATCGGCATGAGCTGAATATGCGCATCGCATTGCTTTCATACCGGAGCAAGACCCATTGCGGAGGGCAGGGGGTCTATGTCCGCCACCTGTCCCGCGGCCTCGTCGAGCTGGGTCATGACGTCGAGGTCTTCTCGGGTCAGCCCTACCCCGGTGGCCTCGATCCCCGGGTACGCCTGACCAAGGTGCCGAGCCTGGATCTCTACCGCGAGCCGGACCCGTTCCGCATTCCGTGGCCCAACGAGATCAAGACGAGCATCGATCTGCGCGAGCTGCTGACGACCTGGACTGCGGGTTTCCCCGAGCCCAAGACGTTCAGCCTGCGCGCCGCCCGAGCACTGGCCGAGCGGCTCGACGACTTCGACGTGGTCCACGACAATCAGTGCCTCGGCACCGGCCTGCTGAAGATCGCCGACCTCGGCATGCCGGTGGTCGCCACCGTGCACCACCCGATCACCCGCGACCGGGTGCTGGACGTGTCGGCGGCACCGTGGTGGCGCAAGCCTCTGGTGCGCCGCTGGTACGGCTTCGCCGAGATGCAGAAGGATGTTGCGAGGCGCATCCCCGAGCTGCTGACCGTCTCGTCGACGTCGGCCGCCGATATCGCCGAGGACTTCGGGGTGTCGCCGGATCAGCTGCATGTCGTACCGCTCGGCGTGGACACCGAACTGTTCAAGCCGTCCGAGCGGCGGGTGCGCAACCGCATCATCGCGATCGCCAGCGCCGACGTCCCGCTCAAGGGCGTCGCACACTTACTGAACGCCGTCGCGAGGCTGCGCGTGGAACGTGACCTCGAACTGCAGCTCGTCGCCAAGCTCGAGCCCAACGGACCGACTGAGAAGCTGATCGCCGAACTCGGCATCTCCGACATCGTGCACAGCTCTAGCGGGGTAACCGACATTGAGCTCGCCGACCTGCTGGCGTCCGCTGAAATCGCCTGCATCCCTTCGCTTTACGAGGGCTTCTCGCTACCGGCGGTGGAGGCGATGGCCAGCGGCACACCGATCGTCGCCAGCCGCGCGGGGGCGCTGCCCGAGGTCGTCGGCGCCGACGGTGATTGCGCCCGGTTGGTCACTCCGGCCGATGTCGACGAGTTGACCAGCGTGCTCGCCGAACTCCTCGACTCGCCGCTGGAACTGCGCCGCCTCGGGGCCAATGGCCGCCAGCGCGCGCTGGATGTCTTCAGTTGGGAATCCGTTGCCGCGCAGACGGTTGCGGTATACGAACAAGCACGTGAGCGAGTCGCCAAATGCTGACCGTGGACTACGACCGGCTCGGTGTCGGCGCGGGTACGAAGGTGATCGACGTCGGCTGCGGTGCCGGCAGGCACACCTTCGAGGCGTACCGCCGCGGCGCTGACGTCATCGGATTCGACCAGAGCGTCGAGGACCTCAACGACGTCGACGAGATTCTGCAGGCCATGAAGGACAAGGGTGAGGCCCCTGCTTCGGCCACCGCCCAGGCGGTCAAAGGTGATGCGCTCGATCTGCCTTATGCCGATGGAACTTTCGACTGTGTGATCGCCTCAGAGATCCTCGAGCATGTGCCCGAGGACGACCGGGCGATCTCGGAGCTGGTCCGCGTGCTCAAACCGGGTGGCTCGCTGGCGATCACGGTGCCGCGCTGGCTGCCTGAGAAGGTGTGCTGGATCCTGTCCGACGAGTATCACGCCAACGAGGGCGGGCACATCCGGATCTACAAGGCCGACGTGTTGCGCGACAAGGTGCTCGCCCATGGCCTGCGGCTCACCGGCACGCACCATGCGCATGCGCTGCACGCACCGTACTGGTGGCTGAAATGTGCTGTCGGAACCGAGAAGTCGGATCATCCCGCGGTGACCGCGTACCACAAGCTGCTGGTGTGGGACATGATGAGCCGGCCCTGGCTCACGCGCACCGCGGAATCGGTGCTCAACCCGCTGATCGGCAAGAGCGTCGCGATGTACTTCGAGAAGCCGGTGGTGTGACGTTGACTCGTGACATCCCTGGAGTGCCCGGCGTCCTGACGCCTGCGCAGTGCCGCCAAACCGCCCAGTCGATCGCAGACACCCAGGAGTCCTCGGGCGCGATTCCGTGGTTCGAGGGCGGCCACACCGACCCGTGGGATCACGTGGAAAACGCGATGGCACTGACGGCGGCCGGACTCCTGGAACCCGCGCGCGGCGCGTTCGAATGGTGCCGTAGGACGCAGCGTCCCGATGGCTCCTGGCCCATCCAATTCCGCAACGGCGTCGTCGAGGACTCCAACAGCGACAGCAATTTCTGTGCTTACATCGCGACCGGAGTGTGGCACCACGTGCTGATCACCGGCGATCGCCGATTCGCCGAGAAGATGTGGCCAGTGGTTGCCAAAGCTGTCGACTTCGTCCTCGACATGCAGCTCAGCGGTGGCGAAATCTCCTGGGCCAGAAGCCCGAACGGGCTAGAACCCGAAGCGCTGCTCACCGGATGCTCGAGTATCTATCACAGCCTCCGTTGCGCACTGGCGCTCGCGGACTACTTCAGGGACCCGCAGCCGGAGTGGGAGCTCGCGGTCGGTCGTCTCGGCCACGTGATCGCCGAGCATCCGGACGCCTTTGTGACCAAGGACCGCTGGTCGATGGAGTGGTACTACCCGGTGCTGGGTGGCGCCATGCGCGGTGCCGCCGCGCGGACACGCATAGACGAACGGTGGGACGACTTCGTGGTGGCCGGTCTCGGCATCCGCTGCGTCGACGACCGGCCGTGGGTCACCGGGGCCGAAACATGCGAGCTGGTAATGGCTTTGGACGCGATTGGCGATACGGCCCGCGCACACGAGCAATTCGCGGCGATGCACCACCTGCGCGAGGAGGACGGCTCCTACTGGACCGGCCTCGTCTACGCCGACGGGAAACGGTGGCCGGTGGAACGCACCACGTGGACCGGCGCGGCGATGATCCTCGCCGCCGACGCGCTGTCGTGCACGACACCGGCCAACGGCATCTTCCGCGGCGCGGATCTGCCGCGCGGCCTCGTGGGCGAGTACGACTGCGAGTGCGCGACCAGCGACCGCTAGCACGGGTAGTGCGAAGGGCTCAGCCGAGGACCGCGCGGCTGATCCAGTCCGCCAGCCGTTACAGGGCCTCGCCGGGCGCACCGGACACGCGCTCCAGCACCCGCATCGACCCGGTCGCCGAGACCTCGCGGAAATCGCCGGTGTCCAGCGCGCGGCGGTAGACGTGATACGGCGCCTGGCCGCCGTCGTCGGGGTTCGGGAACACGTCGTGAATGATCAGCGCGCCGCCGACGAGCACCCACCGCACCCAGCCGTCGAAGTCGCGCTGGGCGGCCTCCTCGGTGTGACCGCCGTCGATGAACAACAGCCGCAACGGGGTTCGCCATCCTCGGGCCACCGTCGTCGACCGGCCGACCATCGCGACGACATGATCGTCTACCCCCGCGGCGTCGAGCGTGTGACGCAGCGTCGGCAGCGTGTCGAACAATCCGGTGACAGGGTCGACCATCGACTCGTCGTGGTATTCCCAGCCCGGCTGGTGCTCTTCGGAACCATGGTGGTGGTCGATGGTGAAGACCACACCGCCGCTCTGCTGCGCCGCGGCACCGAGTAAAACCGTCGATCGACCGCAGTAGGTGCCGATCTCCACGCCGACACCGTCGCCCAGGTAGCGGACGGCGGTGTCGTACAGCGTGCGCCCCTCGTCGGCGGGCATGAAGCCGGTCACCTCGTCGGCGAGCGCGAACAGGCGGGCAGCGGCCTCGGGCAGGGCGGTGTCGCCGCCCGCGGGGAGCGCGTTATCAGCGCCCTCGGAGAGGGCAGTGTCTGTAGTGCTCATGGTGGCTAACCTACCGTTGCTGGTCATGGGTAGTTGTAGTAGCGTCCGGACATGTGTCCGACACGACCCTGGAGTCGACTCGGCGCCGTCTGACCGCCAAGCAGGCCGACACCGTCGATCGCCTGGGAAGAGCCGCGGTCGAGCTCCTCAACAGGGATGGTTTCACCGGCTTGACCGTGCGCCGCGTGGCTTCCGAGGCCGGGGTCGGGGCTGCCACCGCCTATACGTATTTCTCGTCCAAAGAGCACCTGGTCGCCGAGGTCTTCTGGCGCCGTCTCGCCGCCGCGCCGCTGGCGAGCCACGATACCGATGACCCGGCGACGCGGGTCACCGAGGTGCTCCGGCACATCGCCCTGCTGGTCGCCGACGAACCCGAATTCGCTTGTGCGGTAACCAATGCGCTGCTCGGCCGGGATCCCGACGTCGAGGTGCTGCGGCTGCGCATCGGGCGCGACATCCGTGACCGGCTGACCGCTGCGCTCGGACCCGCCGTCGATCCCGACGTCGTCGACTCGCTGGAAATGTTGTACTCCGGTGCGCTGGTGCGCGCCGGAATGGGTTACGCGTCCTACGCCGAGATCGCGCAGCGGTTGGAGAAGTCTGCGCGGCTGATGCTCGGCTAGTGAGGGCCGAGGATCGCCGTCGATGCGACGATCGCCGGCTCGACGATGCCCTGTATATCGTGGCCCGCCTCGACGAACAGGGCGGTCAGTTCGCGCAGACCACCGAGCACGATCAGCGCCAGCGGCCGGGAGATCGGTGCGATCTGCGCGCGATGGAATCCGGGACTGTCGCTGAGATCGACCAGCATGTCGGTGAGGTGTTCCATCGCAATGCGGTGCAGCGGCTGAGCCACCGCGCCCAGCGCGGGAAGCTCGCGGATCCAGGCAAGGGTGATCTCCGGCCGCGCCGCGATGTGCCCGACGTACGCGTCGACGGCCTGGCGGATCTGCTCCTGCCAGTCCGCCTCCGGGTCGACGGCGTTGCGAATGTTGGTGATCAGGGTCTCGTTGTTCCGGCGCAGCAGCTCGATCAGGCAGTCTTCCTTGCTGGCGAACTGCGCGTAGAAGGTGCGCTTCGAGGTGCGGGCGTGCCGGACGATGTCTGCGACGGTGGTGTCTCGGAAACCGCGCTCGACGATCGACGCCGCCATGCCGTCGAGTAAGCGGTCGCGAAACGGATCGGCCATCTCTTCGGATTGCGAATCACGCTGGCCGAGCGCTGTCGTCACGTCGCCTCCCTCCGGACTCTTGCACATTGCTGGTACTAACCGGTACCGTACTACACGAACCTGCGGTACACCGTAGTACCAGTCCGCCGCAGTTCCAGGACTCTAGCGTCCTGGCGAGATGGCTGGGAGTGCACCATGAGCAATGGCCCCACGCGCAATGGGACCGCGATCCTCGACAAGGCCGCCGCTGCGCCGCGCGCGGTCAAACTGCCACCCGGTTCACGGCTGCCGAAGCTGGTGCAGGGCATTGGCTACGCGATCAACCGGAATTGGACGTACAGGCAGATCGCCCGCCGCCACGGCGACGTGTTCAGAATGAACCTGCCGGTGTTCGGCCCGACGGTCATCGTGGCCAACCCGGAGTTGGCGAAGCAGTTGTTCATGGCCGGCACCGACGACGTCGGCAATGTCCAGCCCAACTTGTCGAGGGTGCTGGGCGACGGGTCGTTGTTCGCGCTCGACGGTGCCGACCATCGGCTCCGCCGCAAACTGCTCACCCCTCCGTTTCACGGCAAGAGCATCAAGAACTTCGAGAAGATCTTCGAAGAGGAGACCCTGCGCGAAACCGCCAACTGGCCAGAGGGCCAGGCGTTTCCGACGATGGAACCGATGCTCAGGATCACACTCGACTCGATCCTGCGCGCGGTGTTCGGCGCCGACGGTGAACAGCTCGCCGACCTCAAGCGCATCATTCCGCCGTGGGTCACCCTCGCGTCACGATTGGTCGTGCTGCCGACGCCGAACCGAACCTTCGGGCGGTTCAGCCCCTGGGGCAGGCTCGCCGAATACCGGCGCCAGTACGACCAGATCATCGACAAGCTGATCGACCGTGTCAGGGCCGACCCGAACTTCGGCAGCCGCGACGACGTGCTCGCACTTCTGTTGCGCAGCACCTACGAGGACGGCTCGGCGATGTCGCGCAGCGATATCGGTGACGAGCTGTTGACGCTGCTGGCCGCCGGGCACGAAACGACCGCCTCCACCCTTGGTTGGGCGTTCGAACGCATCAGCCGTCATCCCAAGGTGTTGTCACAGCTGGTCGCCGAGGCGGCCACCGACGACAACGAATACCGGCAGGCCACCATCCTGGAGGTACAGCGTGCCCGCACGGTCATCGACTTCGCAGGTCGGCACGTGTATGCGCCGACCTTCGAGCTCGGCGAGTGGGTGATCCCCAGCGGGTATTCGATCGTGGTCGCCCTGGCGCAGGTGCACGACCGCGCAGAGGATTTCGCGGAACCGGCGATGTTCGATCCGACGCGCTTCATCGGCACGCGGCCGACGTTTGCGTTCATGCCGTTCGGCGGCGGTACCCGCCGGTGCATCGGCGCCGCCTTCGCCAACGTCGAAATGGATGTGGTGTTGCGAACGGTATTGCGGCACTTCGAGATCGATACGACCTCGGCTCCGGATGAAAAGGCACACTCGCGCGGTGTTGCCTTCACCCCGAAAGACGGCGGGCGCATCATCGTGCACCGTCGCGAGACCCCGCTGGGCTAGGAGAGCAATGACGGATACAACCATGAGCGACACCAGCAATGTTGAAGCCACCGAGGCCCCGCCGGCCAAGATGCCACCGGCGGTGCGGCTGCCGAAGGTGGTGCAAGGGGTGCTGCTCGCCGGCTTTCGGCGCTACTTCCTGCGCACCACACTGCAGCGCCTTGGCCCCGTCTTCGCCATCAATGTCCCGTTCTTCGGCCGCAGCGTGGTGGTCTCCGATCCCGCGTTGGCCCGCCAGGTGTTCCTGGCGAGCGCCGACGACCTGATCAATGTGAAGCCGAACCTCAGCAGGATCTTCGGGCCCGGTTCGGTGTTCGCACTCGACAACAAAGAGCACCGGGCGCGTCGCAAGCTGCTGGCTCCGCCGTTCCACGGGCAGAGCATCAGGAACTACGAGAAGGTCATCGAAGAGGAGACCCTGCGCGAGACGTCGACCTGGCCCGAGGGGCGCGAGTTCGCGACGCTCGAGCCGATGAACAGGATCACGCTGAATGTCATCCTGCGCACCGTGTTCGGCGCCGACGGAGCCCAACTGGACTACTTGCGCGCAATAATCCCGCCGTGGGCCAAGCTGGCGTCGCGGATGGCCACGCTGCCCGAGCCTCCGTTCCGCACCGGGCGGTACAGTCCGTGGGGCCGGCTGACCCAGTTCCGCACGGACTTCGACCGCACGGTGTTCGCGCTGATCGAAAAGGCCGAGAACGATCCGCGATTGGAAGACCGCACCGACATCCTGGCGCTGCTCCTGCGCACCACGTACGAGGACGGCACCCCGATGTCGCACCAGGACATCTCGGACGAACTGCTGACCCTGCTGGGCGCCGGCCACGAGACGACCGCGTCGACCCTGGGCTGGGCGTTCGAGCGCTTGCGCCGTCACCCCGACGTGCTCGCCAAGCTGGTCGAGGAGAACGACGAGGGCGGCAACGAGTACCGCCAGGCCACAATCGTTGAGCTGCAACGGAACCGGACCGTCATCGACTTCTCCGGTCGCCACGTCGTGGCGCCGCACTTCGATCTCGGCGAATGGCGGGTTCCGCACGGCTACACGGTGATGGTCTCGATCGGCAACGTGCACGCCAACCCCGACGCCTTCCCGAACCCCGAGCGTTTCGACCCCAACCGATTCCTGGGCACTAGGACCCCGACGGCGTGGATACCGTTCGGCGGCGGCACCCGCCGCTGCATCGGGGCCGCGTTCGCCAACGTCGAAATGGACGTCGTGCTGCGAACCATTCTGCGGCACTTCGTCATTGAGACCGACGATGCCCCCGAGGAGAAGATCCACTTCCGCGGCATCGCGTTCACTCCGAAAGACGGTGGGCTCGTCACCGTGCACCGGCGCTGACGCGCGTGGGCTAGTTTCGTCCCATGAGTCTGGTCGAGATGATCAACGGCGGCATGGAAGCCACCATCCCCGCCGCGCACAAGCTGGGGATCAAGGCCGTCGAGGCGCGCCGCGGTTATGCCGCAGCCACCGTGCCATTGGCGGGCAACGGCAATCACTTCGGCGTCGTGTACGCCGGAGTCGAGTTCACCGTCGCCGAAATCCTCGGCGGTATCATCGCGATCGCGAGCTTCGATGCCGCCAAGTACTACCCGCTGGTGAAGAAACTCGACATCGAGTTCACCGCGGCGGCGCGCAGTGACCTACGCGCCGAAGCGAGCCTGGGCGAGGACGAATTACGTCGCGTCGAAGCCGAAGCCGCCGAAAATGGAAAGGCCGACTTCATGCTGGACGCGGTCGTCCGTGATGAAGCCGGCCAGACCGTGGCGCTCACCCGCGGGCTCTATCAACTGCGAGCCCACGGGAAGTAGGCCTAGACTCCCCTGGGCTACGCCCGTGGGCCCACCGCGCGTTTGGGCAGCTTCCAGCCGGCCCGCGGGAAGTGGCAGGTATAGCCGTTCGGGTAGCGCTCCAGGTAATCCTGGTGCTCCGGTTCGGCCTCCCAGAAGTCGCTTGCCGGAGTCACTTCCGTGACGACCTTGCCGGGCCAGAGGCCGGAGGCGTCGACGTCGGCGATGGTGTCCAGCGCGACGGCCTTCTGCTCATCGTCGAGGTAGAAGATCGCCGACCGGTAGCTCGTGCCGACGTCGTTGCCCTGACGGTTCTTCGTGGTCGGATCGTGGATCTGGAAGAAGAACTCGAGCAGCGCACGGTAGTCGGTCTGCGCCGGGTCGTAGACGATCTCGATGGCCTCGGCATGACCGGGGTGGTTGCGGTACGTCGCATTCGCGTTCTCGCCGCCGGTGTAGCCGACGCGGGTGTCGACGACACCGGGCTGCTTGCGGATCAGATCCTCCATACCCCAGAAGCAGCCGCCGGCCAGGATCGCCTTCTTGACACCGTCGGATGCGCGATTCGCCTCCGGCTTCTCGCTCGTCGTCACGCCTGTGCCTCCTTCTTCTCGAAGAGCCTCTTGTAGTCGCCATAACCCTCGGCGTCCAGATCGTTGAGGTGGATGAACCTCAGCGAAGCCGAGTTGATGCAGTAGCGCAACCCACCCTCGGATCGCGGGCCGTCGTTGAACACGTGCCCGAGATGGCTGTCGCCCTGTGCCGACCTGACCTCGGTGCGCTTCATGAACAGGGTGCGGTCAACTTTCTCGACCACGTTCGCGTCCTCGATCGGCCGGGTGAAGCTCGGCCAGCCGGTGCCACTCTCGAACTTGTCGACCGAGGCGAACAACGGCTCACCAGACACCACGTCCACGTAGATGCCGGGCTCGTGGTTGTCCCAGTACTCACCGGTGAACGGCCGCTCGGTGCCGTTCTCCTGGGTGACGTGATACTGCTCCGGCGACAACGCACTGACCGCGGCCGGATTCTTGTTGTATTGCACGCTCATGTAACGACTAACGACGCGGGTAACGGCGCTGTTCCGTGCGGAGATTACGGAAGTGTGATGCGAACCAGCCTGGCCCTTGCCGCCGTCGTCCTCTTGGTGTGGGTCGCGCCCGCGGCCTCCGCGGAGACGACGGTGCTGCCGGAACGGCAGGGACCCGCAGGCGTCGTCTTCGTCGACAATCCGACGATCGTGGACGCCCATCCGATACCCGCCGACTCGTTCAGCCGCGTTCGCGGCGATGACGCCGTCGCCGTGCACTTCACGACCGGAACACCAGAGTGCTACGGCGTCCATGCCACCGTCACCGAGACCGCCGAGACCGTCAGCGTCGAGTTGCTTTCCGGCACGCTGCCCGAGGCAGCCGGCCGTGCCTGCATCATGATCGCGGTATCCGGCACCGTCGAGGTGCCGCTGGCCGGCCCGCTCGGCGACCGGCAGGTTCTCAGCGTGGCCTGACTGCTCGACAAACCTCAGTAGAACGTGTTCTAGTTCTGGTGTGACTGGCAGCACTTTCAGCCGCGACGAGTTGGTCGCGGCGTTCGAGAAATTCGAAGCGACGGTCGATCGCGCGGCGCAGACCCGCGACTGGGATCCCTGGGTTGAGCAGTACACACCCGACGTCCTCTACGTCGAGCACGCGGCGGGAACCATGCGCGGCCGGGACGAGGTGCGCCCCTGGATCTGGCAGACGATGGAGAGCTTCCCCGGCAGCTACATGACGTCGTTCCCGGCGCTCTGGAAGGTGTTCGACGAGGCGACCGGCCGGGTCATCTGCGAGCTCGACAACCCGATGCGTGACCCCGGCGACGGCACGATCATCACGGCCACCAACATCTCGATCATCACGTACGCGGGCGACGGGCTGTGGCGCCGTCAGGAGGACATCTACAACCCGTTGCGGTTCGTGAGGGCCGCGGTGAAGTGGTGCCGTAAGGCGGAGGAACTGGGCACCCTGCCCGACGAAGCGGCCGAATGGATGAAGCAGTTCGGCGGGCAGCAGGGCGGACAGAAGTGACCGCACTGGTCATCGGCGCCAACGGCTATCTCGGCTCGCACGTCACCCGTCAGCTGGTCGACAAGGGCGAAGACGTGCGCGTGATGGTGCGCGACGGTGCCAACACGATCGGCATCGACGATCTCGACGTCACGCGGTTCGTCGGCGACATCTGGGACAACGAGACCCTGCGCGAAGCGATGGCCGGTGTCGACGACGTCTACTACGGCGTCGTCGACACCCGCGGCTGGCTGCGCGACCCCGCGCCGCTGTTCCACACCAACGTCGACGGCACCCGCAACGTGCTGGAGATCGCGAAAGATGCCGGGCTGCACCGGTTTGTCTTCACCAGCAGTTACGTCACCGTCGGACGTAAACGCGGTCGGGTCGCCACCGAGGACGACATGATCGTCGACAGGGGTGGAATGTCGCCGACCTCTCGGCTCCGAGGCCTGACACCGTACGTCCGCTCCCGGGTGCAGGCCGAGGAACTCGTGCTCCAGTACGCGCGCGAACACGATCTGCCCGCCGTCGCGATGTGTGTGTCGACGACGTACGGCGCCGGCGACTGGGGCATGACCCCGCACGGCCAGATCATCGCCGGTACCGCGTTCGGCAAGCTGCCGTTCGTGATGGACAAGATCGAGCTCGAGGCCGTCGGCATCGACGACGCGGCGCGGGCGCTCATCCTGGCCGCCGAAAAGGGCAGGAACGGTGAGCGCTATCTGATCTCGGAGAAGATGATCAGCAACGCCGAAGTGGTGCGCATCGCCGCCGAGGCCGCCGGGGTGCCCGCACCGACCAAGTCGATTCCGCTGCCGGTGTCGTACGCGATGGCCGTACTCGGCAGCGCGAAGGCCAAGCTGCGCGGCACCGACGAACAACTGTCGATGGGTTCGCTGCGTCTCATGCGTGCGGAGGCGCCGGTGGCGTGTGACAAAGCCAAGCGCGAATTGGGTTGGGAGCCGCGACCCGTCGAGGAGTCGATCAGGGAAGCGGCCCGTTTCTGGGTCGGGCTGCGCGAGGCCCGGCGCAAGGCCAAATCGCCGTCGGACGGCAGCACAGGCTAACGTGAAGGCCGCCCTTCAAGATCGACGGCGGTGTACATGGCAGGCGGTGCGGAAAATCCCCTGCGCGGCCGACATGACGAGTGCGAGGCGCTGGACCGTCTAGTCAAGGCTGCCGGCAGGGGCGAGAGCCAGGTCGTCGTGCTGCGAGGCGAGGCGGGCGTGGGCAAGACCGCACTGCTGGACTACGTCGCCGAGCGCGCCGCCGGGTTCCACGTCGCCCGCGCAGCCGGTGTCGAGGCCGAAGTCGAACTCGCCTTCGCGGGCCTGCACCAACTGTGCGCCCCGATGCTGGACCGTCTGGATGCCCTGCCCGCGCCGCAGCGCGACGCGCTTGCCACCGCGTTCGGCCAGAGTGCTGGACCGCCGCCGGACCGCTTCCTGGTCGGTCTCGCCACGCTGAGCCTGCTCGCCGAACTCACCGCGGACCGACCGCTGATCTGCATCGTCGACGACGCCCAATGGCTGGACCAGGTTTCGGCGCAGACGCTCGCGTTCGTCGCGCGCCGTCTGCTCGCCGAGCCCGTCGCCTTGGTGTTCGCGGTGCGCAACACCACCGTCGCCGACGAGTTGACCGGGCTGCCCGACATGGAGATCCACGGTCTGTCCGACGGCGACTCGCGCGCCCTGCTGGACACCGTGATTCGCGGCCGCCTCGACGATCGGGTGCGCGAACGGATCATCGCCGAGGCGCGCGGCAATCCGCTGGCGCTGCTGGAGCTGCCGCGCGATCCGGCCGCGGCCGAGGGTGGCTACGGACGTCCCGACGCGCGCGCCCCATCGAGCCATCTGGAGCAGAGCTTTGTGCGACGGGTCAAGTCGCTGCCCGCGCCGACGCAGAAGCTGTTGCTCGCCGCTGCGGCGGAACCCGTCGGCGACAAAGCCCTCCTGATACGAGCCGCGCGTCGGCTGGGAATCACCCCGGACGACGCCGCACACGCGGAGGCCGATGGACTGATCGAGATCGGCACCCGGGTGCGGTTCCGCCACCCGCTGATGCGCTCGGCCGCCTACCTCGCCGCCGACATCGACGATCGGCGACAGGCGCACCGCGCCCTCGCGGAAGAGACCGATCCGAACTCCGACCCCGACCGTCGCGCCTGGCACGGCGCCAACGCCGCGTTCGGCACCGACGACGGTGTGGCCGACGAACTCGAAAGGTCCGCCGACCGTGCCGCCGCCAGGGGCGGTGTCGCCGCCGCGGCGGCGTTCCTGGAACGGGCGACCGAGCTGACGTCGGACCCGGCACAACGAGGAGCCAGGGCGCTGGCCGCCGCCGAGGCCAAGTTCGCGGCCACGTCCTCCGAAGCGGCGTTCGGCCTGCTGGCGATCGCGGAGATGAGCCCCCTTGATGCGCTGCAGCGCGCGCGTGCTCAGCGACTGCGTGCGCGGATCGCCTTCGTGGAGAGTCGCGGCGGCGTGGACGGTGCCGCGCCGGTGGCCGACACCGCGCTCGGCTTGCTTGATGCCGCCCGGGGTCTGGAAGGGCTCGACGACGGGCTCGCGAGAGAGACCTATCTGGACGCCCTCGGCGCCGCGATGTACGCGGGCAGGTTGTGCCCGTACGGCGGGCCGATCGTCGTCGCCGAACCGGCCCGCCACGCACCTCGGGGACCGCAGCCGCCGCGCCCGCACGATCTGCTGCTGGACGGTTTGGCAATGCGGTTCACCGACGGCCACGCCGCGAGCCTGCCGACGTTGCGCACCGCCGTGACGAAGGTCCTCGAGGCAGCGCAGCACACCGACGACGATGTGATGCGATCGTTCTGGCAGGGCTTTCCCATCGCGCTCGAGTGCGCGGCGGGGGAATTGTGGGACGACGACATGTGGCACAACGTCGGCACCACCGCGGTTCGCCTGGCACGCGAATCGGGTGCGCTCGCGATGCTCCCGCTGGCGCTGGCGACACGGGCGGGCAGCCACGTGTTCGCGGGCGAGTTCGAGGCGGCCGCGGCGCTGATCGAGGAGGCCAATACGATCTCCGCCGCAACGGGATTGGCGCCGGTGCGGTACCACGCGATCTCGCTCACCGTCTGGCGCGGCGCGGAGACCGAGTCGTTGCGACTGCTCGAGGCCACCACGAAGCTCGCGGAGTCACGCGGCGAGGGCCGAGTCACGGGGCTGGTCGGATGCTTCACCGCGATCCTCAACAACGGGCTCGGCCGCTATCAAGAAGCGCTCACCGCGGCGAAGCAGGCGTGCGAGCACGAGGACCTGGGCCCGTACCGGATGGCGCTCGCCGAACTCATCGAGGCGGGTGTCCGGTGCGGCGACCGGGAAGCGGCCGCCCGCGGAGTCGCGCTGATGGAGACCCAGGCCGTCGCCGACACAGATTGGGCACTCGGCACATTGGCCCGCTGCCGGGCTCTCGTCGCCGACGACCAGACCGCTGAGATGCTCTACCGCGAGGCAATCGAACGGCTCGGTCGCACCCGGATGAAGGTCTATCTCGCTCGTTCGCATCTCGTGTTCGGGGAGTGGCTGCGCCGTATGAATCGGCGGGTCGACGCCCGCGAGCATCTGGGCACCGCGCACGACATGTTCGTCCGCATGGGGTCGGAGAGCTACGCCGAGCGGGCCCGCCGCGAGCTGCTCGTCACCGGCGAGAAGACCCAGAAGCGTGCGATCGGCACGGACGACGGGCTGACGGCGCAGGAGGGGCAGATCGCTCAGCTGGCCGGCGCCGGCCTGACCAATCAGGAGATCGGGGCGCAGCTGTTCATCAGCGCCCACACCGTCGAATGGCACCTGCGCAAGGTGTTCGCCAAGCTCGGTATCAAATCCCGTCGGCAGCTACGGGGGCGACCCGAGCTCACCTAGCCACACCATGCAATGACTACGGACTTTCAAGGGTCCCGTGGTCCAACTCGGTCGACAGACTGAGTTGGTGGAACTTGCGAATCAGAACGTCCTGGTCACAGGCGGCACGGCCGGGATCGGGTGGGAGGCCGCTCGCCTGATGGCGGCCGAGGGTGCCGAGGTCATCATCTCCGGACGCGACCTCGCCCGTGGTGCGGCGGCGGCGGCGCGGATCGGTGACAACGCGCGCTTCGTACCTGCCGACCTGTCCGACATCGATTCGGTGCACACACTCATCGATCAGGTGGGCCCCGTCGACATCGTCGTGAACAACGCCGCGAACTTCACCGGCGCCGCCACCGTCGACCAGGACCTCGCCGCGTTCGAATCGATTTTCGACACCAACGTTCGCGGTGCGTACTTCCTGATCGCAGGCCTGGTCCCGGCAATGCTCGAACGCGGCAGCGGCAGCATCGTCAACGTCACCTCCATGGTCGCGTCCAAAGGCGTTCCCGGGGCGTCCGCGTACAGCGCCTCCAAGGCGGCGCTCGAGTCGTTGACCCGCACCTGGGCCGCCGAGTTCGGCAAGCACGGGGTGCGCGTCAACAGTGTCGCGCCCGGGCCGACCCGCACCGAAGGGGTGGCCGCCGAATGGGGCGAGACCAACGAGGAACTCGGCCGGGTGCTCCCGTTGGGCCGTACTGCGCATGCCGCCGAAATCGCCGAGGCAGTGCTGTTTCTGGCCTCGCCGCGGGCCAGCTTCATCACCGGTTCGACGCTGCACGCCGACGGCGGCGGCGCGGCGGTTTGACCGCCCTGTCCGCGGAAGGAATGAGCATGTCGCACCAAAGCCTTAAAGACGCCGCAGTGACATTCTTGTCGTGCCGGGATCGCCTGTTCGGCATCGCGTTTCGGATCCTGAACGACAGCGCCGCAGCGGAAGACATCGTCCAGGACGCGTGGGTGCGGTGGCAGACCTGCGATCGCAGCGTCGTTCTCGACCCGCCGGCGTTCCTGGCCACCACCACGAAGCGGCTCTGCATCAACGCCGTGCAGTCGGCACGTGCGCGTCACGAAACCCACGCGGGCTCGTGGCTGCCCGATCCGGCGGATCCGCACGCGGACCCGCAGCGTCGTATCGAGCAGTGCGAGGCACTGGAACTCGCCGCGCTGACCCTGCTCGAACGGCTGTCGCCGCCCGAGCGCGCGGCCTACGTGCTGCGCGAGGCGTTCGACTATTCGTACGCCGAGATCGCCGGGATCGTAGAGGTGACGCAGGCGAACGCGCGCCAACTCGTCAGCCGTGCGCGCAAACGCCTTGTCGCAGAACGCCGTGAGGAGCCCACGGGTGCCGAGCGGAAGCGGATGGTGGTGGCGCTGACGGCGGCCGCGCAAACGGGTGACCTGGCGACACTGGAGACGGTGTTCACCGAGGACCTCGCGATGGCCGCCTAGGCGAGGTGGAACAACGCCATGGCGTTGGCGTCGAGGATGGCGTGCGCTTCGCCGGGATCGGCGACCTCCATCACGTACTCGACCGCGCGCACGAACGTATCACCGTCCTCGTACGGGAAATCGGTGCCCAGCATTATCCGGTCGGCACCGAAAGTGTCTATGGCACAACGCAATGCGGGTTCGTGGCAGTGGCTCACCGTGTCGAACCACAGCCGGTGTACCGCCTGGCTGGGTGGCTCCGGAGTGTCGGGCGCCTCCCACGCTAGGTGATCGTCGGCCCTGCGGGTGAGCATCGGCAGCGCGCCTCCCAGGTGTGAGCAGATGATCTTCACGCCGGGATACCGTTGCAGGTGGCCGGAAGTGATCAGCTGCAGCGCGGCGATGGTGTCCTCGAAGGGCGCGCCTGCCATCCACGTGATGTGGTGTTCGGTCACCAGCGGGGAGCAGGCGCCGTTGCCCGCCGGATGCAGGTACAGCACGGCACCGCGGGCATCGAGTTCGGCGAAAATCGGCTCGAAGTCCGGATCGGTGATCGCGCGGTCCAGCACGCTGGTGTTCATCGTGACGCCGACCATGCCCAATTCATCTGTGGCACGACCTATTTCGGCGATCGCGGCATCGACGTCCGGCATAGGTAAGGCTGCAAAGGCGCGGAAGCGGTCGGGATGTGCGGTGACGACTGCGGCGTACTCGTCGTTGACGTAGCGGGCCGCCGCGACGGCCCGCTCGGTGTCGAGGCCGTAGGGCAACTGCGGGGCGGCCGACAGCACCTGAACGTCGATCCCCGCGCGATCCATCAACCGCAGCCGCGCATCGAGCTCGGCGCCATCGCCTGCGCCGATACCTCGCTGGGTCGCGGTGTCGGTCTTACCGAGAGCGGCGACCCGGTCGAGATATTGGTCGGTCCAGTAGTGGGCGTGAACGTCGATCCGCATGTATGTCAACGTTATTCGTTGAACGCCACGCCGTACAGTGTTCAGCGGCTAGCGAGTTGGATTGCGCCGCGGTTAGCCTCGCAAGCGTGAGCGAGAAACTGCACGTCGACCTTTCCGGTGCACCGCAGACCATGCTGGCCACCCTGTATGCCAAAGCACTGGACGCCGACCTGGCCAAGCCGATACTCGGCGATCGGTTGGCCAAGGAGATCGTCGACCGCATCGACTACGACTGGTCGGAGACCTCGATCACGAAAGCCAATTCGCCGTCGGTGACCACCCGCAGTGCCCATTTCGACAATTGGGCCAGGCAATTTCTCGCGGTCCATTCCGACGCCACCGTCGTGCACCTGGGCTGCGGATTGGATGCGCGCGCGTTCCGGCTCGATTCAGGTCCCGGCGTCGAGTGGTACGACGTCGACTATCCCGAGGTCGCCGATCTGCGTCGTCAACTCTTCCCGCGCCGGGACAACTACCACGTCATCGCCGCCTCGGTGACCGACCCGACGTGGTTTTCCGAGGTGCGCTCGGACCGGCCGACACTGATGATCGCCGAGGGACTGACCATGTATCTCACCGAGTCCGACGGTGTCGCATTGTTGCGCCGCGTCGTCGACACCTTCCCCAACGGGGAGTTGCAGTTCGACGCGTTCAACCGGCTCGGCATCAAATCGCAGTGGATGAACGCGGTGGTCCGACGGTCCGGTTCGACGCTGTACTGGGGGATCAACCGGCCCGAGGACATCGTCGACGCGGTCCCCGGCGTGCGGTTACTGGCGTGGGAGTCACCGTTCGACTCCGCGTCGTTCCAGGACGTCGCGTGGCCGTACCTCGTGATGGCGCGTGTGATGTCGATGGTGCCGGCGCTGCGCTACATGGCGCAGTATCACCGCTACGCGTTCTGAGCTGCTCAGTACCCGTACATGTGGCGGCGCGTGTTGTGGCTGGTGCCCGGACCGGCAGCGGTCGGCGCCTTGACGGTCGGGGTGGCCACGATGCTCGGCTGCCAATTGTTGTGCACCGGTGCGGCGTCGGCGTTGGCCGCCGTTCCCAGCGCGAACGCGCCGATCAGTCCGGCGGGGACGACGATGTAGGTGGCGATGTAGCGCGTGAAGACGTGCATGTGGTTTCTCCCGATGTCCTTGACCTGTTGCGCATAACGATGCCTCGCACCGGTCCACGCGTCTGTCCGGTGATCGGACCGCCTACCGGATGAACCCGGTGTCCCCCGATCGGTGGAATCAGACCGACTTGAGTTCGGCGATGACCTCGCCATAGAGCCGGGCCTTGATCGCCCCGAATACCGCGCCGGCTTTCGGAGCGAGCTCCTCGGCCCGCGCGATCGCGACCTCGAGCACTTCGCCTTCACCCGCGGTAGCGGCGACGATGCCGGCCGACCGGGCGTCCTCCCCGCCATAGCGTCGCGCGGTCGTCATCGCCTCGTGAGCGGTCGCGACGGGTAGTCGCGAGCGGATCAGGGCGTTCATGCCGGGGGTGAACGGGATGCCGAGGTCGACCTCTGGAAGGCAGAAGAACCCCCGGTCGGCCCGCATGACGATGTGGTCGTGGGCCAGTGCGAGCATTGCGCCGCCGGCGAACGCGTGGCCCTGTACGGCGGCGACGATCGGCGCGGAAAAGGCCAGGACCCGGGCGAGCATCAGGTGAACGTCCACCAGGATCGTTTCGGAGGCGTCCGGGTTGGCCGCCATGAAATCCAGATCCAGCCCGTTGGAGTAGAACTTGCCGAGGCCGGTCGTCACGACGGCTTTGGCGCCCTCGGCGGCTTCGACCTCGTCGAGCGCTGTGTTGATCGCGGCGAGTCGATCGGGGTGAAAGCGGTTCTCGTCGTCGCCAAGCGTGAGCACGAAAACCGCACCGTTGCGGTCGAGGCCGGTCATCTGCCGATTACACCACTCGCGCTTGCTGTCAGAATCGGACGGTGGCCGACCCGACGCCTGGAAGGAATTAGACGATGCCTGCGCCGCAGTCCCCCCGCGATGAGCCGGGCCTGCCCATCGTGATCGTGCGGTTCGGCAGGGTGGACGAGGTGCTGCGCCCCGGTGAGGGCCCGGTGTTCATCGGCAGGGAGCTCCCCGCGCAGCTGCGCATCGACGACACGCGCATCTCCCGAACGCACGCGCGGATCGAGTCGACGGGCGCGCAGTGGGTGGTCGTCGACGAAGCCAGCACCAACGGCGTGTTCCTCAACGGCGAACGGGTCTCCGACGTGCCCGTGACGGACGGTATGACGCTGCACCTGGGTCACCCCGAGGGCATCGCGGTGCGGTTCTCGTTCATCGACCCCGACGCGGGCACGATGATGGCCACCGGCGTGATGCCGGCACGCACCACTGACGACACCGTCGCGCAGCCGGAGAAGGCCGCCGCCGGGTCCGCGGCCGAAGCGCAGGACGGCCCGGACATCGCCCGGGCCGGTGCGGCGGTGACCGCGCGCCGCGAAGAGCTCGGTTACTCGGCACGCCGCCTGAGCGACGAGAGCGGCGTCAGCGTGGGCGAGCTGGCGGATTTCGAACGCGGGCACACCTGGCCGCCCCAGGGCACCCGCGAGAAGATCGAACGGGCCCTGCGCTGGCCGTCGGGAACGATTCCCCTCGTGGCCCGCGGGGGCGAGATCCCCGACGACGACGACACCGGAACGCTGTCGGACTCCGTACAGCTGGAGGTGATGCTCGACTACGCCAAGATCGCCCTCGACGGGATGGCCGCGCGCATGGCGGCCCTGCCGCCGGTCGACGACCCGGAGTTCGGCGTCCAGGTCGCTGAGCTGCTCGCGCAGCTGCGCCGGCTGCACGCCACCACCACCAACGCCGCGCGCAGCGCGCCAGCGCTCGAGATCCTGCTGGCGCTGTCCGACGTGCGCCGCACCTACAGCGACCTGATGTGCCACGCCGCGACCGCCCCCGCCGCCACGCTGGGTCAGCGCCTGTACGCCGCGCGGCACCGAGCCCTGCTCAGCGTGGAGGAAACCGCAGCTGCCTGCGCCGTCGACGTCGATGCTGTGAACGCGGTCGAGGCAGAACGGGCGGTGTCGGCCGAGGTGTCCGCGGCGCTGGAAAGTGTCCTCGTCCGCATCACCAACCGCTGAGCGAACGGACCCAGATGCCACTTCGTCGCCACCGGGTGCGAAGACGCCATCCGCGGCCGTACGTGATACTGCTGAGCGTGAATGCGGCTGGGGGAATCCGTATAGATGAGCATCGAGGGGCCCGCCAGTGCTGACCAACGGCTCGATGGTGGGCGGTTACCGCATCGAACGGGAACTGGGCGCCGGCGGAATGGGCTCGGTCTACCTGGCCGCACATCCGACCTTGCCCCGGCGCGACGCGCTCAAGGTGTTGTCCCGAGAACTCTCGCGTGACCCCGACTTCCGGACGCGCTTCACGCGCGAAGCCGACGTGGCCGCATCCCTGGATCACCCGCAGATCGTGTCGGTGTACGACCGGGGCCAGACCGACGACGGACAGCTGTGGATCGCGATGCAGTTCGTCGACGGTACCGACGCCGACGCCGCACTGCGTGACGGCAAGATGACCCCGCCTCGTGCTGTGCACATCGTCTCCGAGGTCGCCAAGGCACTGGATTTCGCGCACAGCCGTAACGTCGTGCACCGCGATATCAAACCGGCCAACTTTCTGCTGTCGGGACCTGCCGACGCCAACGAGCGGGTGCTACTCGGCGATTTCGGCATCGCCCGCGCGCTGGACGACGTCGGGTTGACCGCCACCGGGTCGGTCATGGCCACCATCGCCTACGCCGCCCCAGAGGTGTTGTCGGGCATGCAGTTCGACGGCCGCGCTGACATCTACTCACTTGGCTGCACCCTGTATCGGCTGCTGACCGGCAAGACACCGTATTCGGGAGCCAATGGGCCGGCGGCCACGATGATGGCCCACTTGCAGCAACCGCCACCGCGGGTCACCGATGTGGTGCCGTCGCTGCCGCCGGCGCTCGACCAGGTGATCGCCGTCGCGATGGCCAAGGATCCGAGGCAGCGGTTCGGTTCGGCCAGTGCGTTGGCGGCCGCCGCCGGGGCGGCGCTGTATGACCCACGTGCACAACAGAACCCGACGTTGCTGGCGCCGGTATCTGGCGCGGAGGTCAGCTCGTACCCGCGCGCAGACTCCGGCACGCCCTGGATGCCCGGCGGACCGCCACCGGGTCAGTCGGGACCGGGCTTTGGGCCGTCCACTCCGGTGCCTGTCGCACCGCGGCGCCGTCGACGCGCGGTGGTCATCGGTGCGGCAGCTGCGGTAGCGATGTTGGTCGCCGCCACCGTGACGGTGGTGGCGTGGCCGTCCGACGAAGCGACGTCCACCAGCAACCCGCAGGCCGGATTGCCATCGGGGGATGTCCCGACCACCGTCGAAGGGCCGCCGGCCACCGACGTGCCCGTTTCGGGCCTACGCTCGATCTTGTTGACCGGCAATGAGATTCCAGGCAACACCGGCGAGACCGCGGTGGTCCTCGAATCAGACGGCACCGAACTCCTCAACGACTCGGCAACCATCGACAATCAGCAGTGCCTGGGTGCATGGGCGCCGGCACAACAGCCGGTCTACAGCCAGACGCGCATCGCCGGGGTCGCGGTGCAAACGCTACGTGCGCTGTACCGAAAGATCACCCAGGAAAGCGTCATCCAGGCGGTGGTGTCGTTCCCCGATCCGAGCGGCGCCGGCATCTCGCTGCAGTTGCAGCGGCAGGACTGGGAGGCCTGCGCGGGCAAGACGGTCACCATCACCCCGGCGGGCGAGCCGCCGCTGCAGTGGACGTTCGGGCAGCCCACGAACAACGCAGGCGCATTCGTGTTGGACGCCACCTCCAGTGCCGGCGACGCGGTCTGCCAACACGGCATATCGACCCGTGGCAACGTGCTGATCGACATCCGTCAATGCCGACCGCCGGGCACCGGCGATGTCGGGGCCTTGATCACCGCCACCGCCAACAAGGTGCCCCGGCAACAGTGACTACCGGAACCTATCGAAAACTGTTCTCAGCGAGGAGGTTTGCCGTCAATGGCGTCACGTAAAGTATCCGCGGTCATCGGAGCGATGCTTGTCACGGTTCTCATGGGCGCAGCGTGCTCACGCGGCGAGGCTCCCGTCGCCCAGGAGAGCACCACGGAGTCGACGCAGACGTCGGTTGCGGCCACCACCACGACCACGACCACCGCACCGTCCGACGACGACCAGGTGCGCGAGACGGTCATGGCCTTTCAGCAGGCGTACAACACGCAGAACTGGGACGCCTATCTTGAGCTGATGTGCCCGTCGTGGCGGGCCCAGTACACCGGCCCGGTCATGGACATGACGAAGAAAACCCGTATCGATCAAGGTTTGACGACCATGACCGTGAACAGCGTGCAGATCCTCGGGGACGAAGCGACGGCGAACGTCGATGCCCAGAACGAACTGCTGGGCCGCAAGACCCTCGACTTGAAGCTGGTCCGCGAGGACGGATGGCGCGTCTGCATGCCCAGCGGTGTGCGGTAGTGCGAATCGCGTTGGCGGCGTTGACGGTCGCGCTGCTGCTGGCCGCGTGTGCTAGCACCGTCGACGGCACCGCGGTGCAGTCGACGGCACCAACGGTCGATCCGTCGGCGCTCGACCCCGGCTCCTATCCGACTACACCGCGGCCGCCCCTGGGACAGGCTGGCACCGATGAGGCGGGACAGCTTGTTGAGGGCAGGCGGATGGCCGGCTTCGTGGTCGGGCCGTGGCAGGTCGACCCCGCGCTCACCCAGATCGGGGCGTCGCCGGCAAAGGTCCTGCAGCGCCGCAACGAAGTCGTGCAGGTGGTTTGGCCGGCGATGCTGGCCAGGTTCCCCTCGCTGCCGCTGGTCGCCGGCTTCGTCAGTGAACGGACGTCAGCCAACCCGGGCGACGCGACGCTGCTGCGCAATGCGGTTCTGCAGTATCCGTTTCCGGCGACCGCAACGGAGGCGGCCGAAGGGTTGGCCTCTGGGGCGTTGAACATCGTCGACGGTGGCGCCAGCGCGGCCATGACGGAACCGATCCGCCCGGTGCCGATTCCGGGTCACCCCGAGGCGACCGGCGCGCTGATGAAGCGTCTCGAGGGCACGGCCACCGTGGACGAGCTGACTGTCGTCAGTTCCCGTGGGCCGTACGTACTGATCCAGGTGGTCCAGTTCGCCACGCCGGAACGGGCCGCCGAACTGGCGGGCCGCGTCCTCGATCTGCAGGGCCCCCTGATCGACACATTCGTGCGCACCGAGCCGGCGCCGCTGGCGGCGCTGCCGCAGGACCCGACGGGTCTGCTGGCCCGCACCGTATCGATCAAGCCCGGGCAGGGTGACACGATGTCGGACGCCGACTATGACCCGGCAGGGGCAATACAGTTGGAGGACAACCCGATTGAGGCGGGCACGGCGATGCAGGACGCCGGGGTCGACACCGTGGCGATCAGCCAGACGACGGTATACCAGGCGCGCGACGCCGCCGCCTCGCAGCAGCTCGCGCAGGCACTGGGTGACGACGTCGTGGCGCGCCAGGCGGGCCAAGCCGCCGCCGAGGTGCCGGGCCTCGCGGGCAGCCGTTGTCTGCGCACGGAAGACGCGGAATCACTGATAGCGAGGCACTGGTGCGTGGGCACCAACGACCGGTACACGTTCAAAGCGGTTGCCCGCGACCTGAACAACGCCCATCAGCAGATCGCGGCCCAGTACCTGATGCTGGGCGGATAGCCAGCGCTCAGTTCGGGATCTTCTCCAAGATCCGGTTGGCGATCGTCACGTTCTGCTCGGCCAGGTTGCTGCCCATGATCTGCACATCGACCAGTACGTTGTTCTTCGCCGCGATGGCACGGGTGACGGCGACCGGCGAATTGTCGTTGACGTTGCGCAATGACGTGACGCCACCTCCGGCGTCGACCGGCTCGCCCAGCGTGAACGCCGCCTGCTGGCCCTGCACAATCATCTTCCACACGAACTGCTTGTTCGCGCAGCGGCGCCACTGCTCGACGTAGTTGGCCAGGGCGCGCTGCGCGGCCGCCGCGCTGTCGAAGGTGACCACCGACTCGCCGAGCATCAGCGATGGGGTCGGCGACTGGACTTGGCTGGCGCCGTGGAACTTCCGGTAGCCGGTGCCTTCGTAGGCGGGCGGCGCGCCGCCGCTGAAGGAGCTGGCGCAGTTCTCCGGCTCGTACACCTGCTGGCTGGGATCCGGTACCGCCACACCCGTGGAGTTCGGCCCCTCGATCAACTGCGGATTGTCCATGATGGTCTTGAGCTCCTCGAGGCTCGGCAGCAACTCCGGGAGCTTGGCGGCGGCGACGGGCGCCGGCGTCGGCGGTGGCGGCGGGGTGCTCGACGTCGACGTGGCCGACGCCTCGGCAGTGGACTCCTCGGTGGGGGCCGCTGACTCGCCGCCGCAGGCCGTCCCGATTGCGAGGACAGCTGCCGACGACAACGCGAGCGCGACTCGCGTCCGTCCGCGCACACTCCCCGAACTCGCCCACTGGTGCTGACGCATCAAGTCGCCCTTTCTGTTCCATGACCGGTCTTCCAGCATCGCATGGCGAAGGACGTGGTCCGGACACCAATTTCGCAGCCGCGACACAGAACCCCGCTGGCACGTCCTGCCAGAATCAAGAGGTGACCCAAACGATCAACGGCCGGATCTCCAATTGGTACCCGCAACTTCCGGCCGTGCGTGCCGCGCTGCCGGGCAATCGCGACGCCGATGTGTGCATCGTCGGTGCCGGCTACACCGGGCTGTGGACGGCGTACTACCTGAAGCGGGCCGATCCGTCGCTGCGCATCGTGGTGCTCGAGGCACGGTTCGCCGGGTTCGGCGCGTCGGGCCGCAACGGCGGTTGGCTGTCCGGCCTGGTGCCCGGTGACCGACACCGGATGGCGAAGCTCTACGGACGCGACCGTGTGCTGGCCTGGCAGCAGGCCCTCAACGAGTCGGTCGACGAAGTCATTGACGTGGCGTGCCGCGAGGGTATCGAAGCCGGCATCGTCAAGGGCGGAACGCTGCACGTCGCGCGCAACCGCGCGCAGGCGTCGAGGTTGGCGGCCGAAGTCTCCGAGGAACTCAGCTGGAAGGTCGACGGCATCACTGAGTTTACGAAAGATGAATCGGCACAACGTATTCAGATCGACGGGGTCGTGTCGGCCTACCACAACCCGCACTGCGCACGCGTCCAGCCGGCCCAGCTTGTGCGAGGGCTGGCCGACACCGTCGAGCGTCTTGGGGTCGATCTCTACGAGCGGTCGCCGGTCAACGAGCTGCGCGCGGGACGGGTGGGGACCGTGCTGGGCAAGGTGCGCGCACCCGTCGTGCTGCGCGCGACCGAAGGCTTCACAGCGTCGCTGCCGGGGCTGAAGCGGCGCTGGTTGCCGATGAACAGTTCGATGATCGCGACCGAGCCGCTCCCGCAGGATATTTGGGAGACCATCGGCTGGGAGGGCCGCGAGACGCTCGGCGACACCGCGCACGGCTTCTTCTACGCCCAGCGCACCGTGGACGACCGCATCGCCATCGGCGGCCGCAGCGTGCCGTATCGCTTCGGTTCGCGCACCGACATCGACGGTAGTGTCCCCGAGCGCACCATCGACTATCTCACCTCGGTACTGCATTCGGCGCTACCGCAGACCCGCGGTGTCCCCGTCGCACACGCCTGGTGCGGTGTGCTTGCCGTGCCGCGGGACTGGGAGGCCTCCGTGACGTTCGACAAGGCAACGGGATTGGGCGCGGCGGGGGGTTACGTCGGCCACGGCGTCACCGCCACCAACCTGGCCGGACGCACCCTGGCCGACCTGGTGCTCGGACGGCAGACGGCGCTCACCGACCTGCCGTGGGTCGGGCACCGATCGCGTGACTGGGAACCCGAGCCGTTGCGATGGCTGGGCGTGCGCGGCATGTACACGGCCTACAAGGCCGCCGACTGGCACGAGTCTCACGGGCGCAAGACGACGTCACCGATCGCCGTCGTGGCTGACAAGATCGCCGGCAGGCCCCACTAACGTTCGGCGCGCTCCTTCAGCCGCTGCAGGGTCAACTTGATGTGCTTGGCGTTGGCCGTGTCGCGGTCACGTACGCCCGTCGCGATGCCCGCCGGTGTGCGAAACCAACCGGGCCGCTTGTCCCAGGTGCGCTCGGTGACGGTGCAGCCGCTGTCGGTCGCGGTGATGTCATAGCGCCAGTGCGCGACGGGGATGACAAGACTCTTCACGTCGAACGCGAACGCGCGCCCCGGCTCGGCGTCGGTCACGGTGCAGGTCGTCGTCCATTTCTTGCTGCCCTGCTGGTTGCGGCCCTTGAAGACGGCCCCCGGTGCGACGCGGTCGCCCCTGTGCCAAACCATCTCGGTGGCCTCCTCAGCCAGCGTCGCCAGCGTGGGAAGGTCGGTGATCAGCGCGTATACCGTCGCCGGCTCGGCCGCGATGTCTGTTGAGGCCTCAGCGGAGGCGGGACCGTGTGCACTCATGTCGCGAATCGTAGCCAGCGATACCGGAATCCTGAGCGGTACTGCCACGTTGGTCCTGTCATGAGCGATCGCCCCGTACTCCAGCCAACCGCTGCCCATCCGATCACCGTCGAACCGACGGGCAAGCACGTCACCGTTCGCATCAACGGCGAGGTCGTCGCCGACACCGACCATGCGCTGACCCTGCAGGAGTCGACGTATCCCGCCGTGCAGTACATCCCGAAGGCCGACGTCGTGCAGTCCGCGCTGCGCGACAGCGACACCGAGACGTACTGCCCGTTCAAGGGCGTGGCGAGCTATCACCACGTCGTCACCGGATCCGGCGACACCGTCGAGGACGCGATCTGGACGTACCTCGAGCCCTACCCCGCGGTGGGCGCGATCGCCGGACATGTGGCTTTCTACCCGGACAAGGCTGTCGTCTCCGTCACCTAGTCTGAGGCGGTGCGAAGCGTCGAGTGCAGTGTCGTTCTCGCGGGCCCGGCCGGGCCGGGGTTGACGCTGTCACCGCTGCGCCGCGGCCGCGCCGACCCGTGCTATCACGACGCCCGCGACGGGGCGATCTGGCGCACCAGCCTCATGCGCAGCGGACCGGTCACCGCGCGTCTCACCAAATCAGCGCGCGACACCGTTGACTGCGAGGCATGGGGCGGCGGCGCACGGGAATTCGCCGAATCGCTACCGACCCAACTCGGACGCGACGACGACTCGTCGGGCTTCCAACCGGTCGAGCCGACCATCGCCGCCGCGCATCGGCGGGTTCCGCATCTGCGGCTGGGCCGCACCGACCGCGTACTGGAAGCGCTCATCCCGGCGGTGCTCGAACAACGGGTTTACGGCAAGGACGCCCGTGCGGCGTGGAGAAAACTCGTCACGAAATACGGCGCACCCGCACCCGGGCCGGCCCCCGCACACATGCGGGTGTCACCACCGGCCGAGGTGTGGCGGCGCATCCCCTCCTGGGAGTTTCACCTCGCCAACGTCGACCCCGGCCGTGCCCGCACGATCGTCGGGTGCGCGCAGCGGGCCGACTCGCTGGAGCGCCTGGCGGCCCGCCCGACGGAGCAGGCCCGTATCGCGCTCATGTCGCTACCCGGCGTCGGCGAGTGGACCGCGGCCGAGACGGCGCAGCGCGCCTTCGGCGATGCCGACGCGTTGTCGGTCGGCGACTACCACCTGGCCAAGATGGTCGGCTGGAGTCTGCTCGGCCATCCCATCGACGACCCCGCGATGGTCGAGCTGCTCGAGCCGCTGCGCCCGCACCGCCACCGGGCGGTTCGCCTGCTGGAAGTCAGTGGTCTGGCGTCAAATCCGCGGTTCGGCCCGAGGATGCCGATTCCAAAGCTTGCCGATATGTGACGTGTGTTCCACGCACGGTTTTGTCCGGTAGCCCGCGGGTACACGTCGCGAGACGGTCAATCACGCGAAGGAGCTACTGATGACTACGTTCACCATTCCCGGCCTTTCCGAGAAGCAGGGCGCCGAGGTGGCCGAAATTCTGCAGAAGGCGCTCAGCGCGTACAACGATCTGCATCTGACCTTGAAGCACATCCACTGGAACGTCGTCGGGCCGAACTTCATCGGCGTGCACGAGATGATCGACCCACAGGTCGAACTCGTTCGCGGGTACGCCGACGACGTCGCCGAGCGCATCGCCGCACTCGGCAAGTCGCCCCAGGGTACGCCGGGCGCCATCATCAAGGACCGCACGTGGGACGACTACTCGGTAGGCCGCGACACGGTGCAGGCGCACTTGGCCGCCTTGGACCTCGTCTACACCGGCGTGATCGAGGATTTGCGTAAGGGCATCGACCGCCTTGACGACCTCGACCTGGTGTCCCAGGACCTGTTCATCAGCCAGGCGGGCGAGCTGGAGAAGTTCCAGTGGTTCGTTCGGGCGCATCTGGAGAACTCGGGCGGCCAGCTGTCAAACGCGGGCGCCAAGACCGAAAAAGCGGCCGCCAGCCGCGCCAAGAAGAAGGCCGCGACCAAGTAGCGGCCTGATCCAAACTCGCCGCCGCACGGTGCTGTGCGGCGGCGAGTTGGCGTTTACGGGTCCGAAACCCTAACGCGGACAGGTGATGAGCAAAAGCTCCCACACGTGGGCTCTGTTCGAGTCCGAGATGCAGGAGTCCTGGAACACCACCATCGGACCAGCCCTGGGCGTGTAGTCGGGTCTACGCTGCGGCTGTCGTGAGTTCGCGGTGTGCTGCTTCCAGCCGTAAAGAGGCGGTGAGCACCGACCCGACGACGATCATCGCGCCGACCACCGGGATGGCCGCCGGTGCCGCGGCGGCCACGATGGCGGCGAGGCAGCGTTCCGTCTTGCCGAAGGGCCCGCCGTTGCGCCGGGTTGCGCCCGCCCCTGCGGCGGCCAGTGAGGCGAATGTCGGCAGCGTCGCCGCCAGCGCGGCGGCCAGGACCCAGATCACCGGCCAGGACAGCCAGTTCATGCCATGGCCGCCCTGAGATGCCGCCCAGACCGCGAGTCCGGCGAACATCAGCAGATCCGAGGCGCGGTCGCCGATTTCGTTCAGTGTGAACCCCCAGGGTCGGCAGACCTTCCTGGCCCGCGCGACCGCGCCGTCGAGGTTCGCCCCGGCCAGTCGGACACCGAGCCACAACACCGCCAGTGGCCACCAGCCGACCGCGATGCTGACTGCCGCCGCTGCTGCGCCGAAAATGCCGACCGCGGTGAAGAAATCCGGTGAGGTGCCCTGAATCTCGGCGCGCTGCAGGAAGATCCGAAGCCGTTGGGTGTACCAGGGCTTCAGTGCGTAGAGTCCGTCCATCGCTACGCCGCGCTCGCCATGGATGCACGCTGCGGTTCCCGCTGAGCGACCGCGAGGCGGTCCTGCACGAGTCGCAGCGTGCCTGTGTTGGTCCGCGTGCGACGCCCGTTGCGCAATGCCAAGACCTCGCGCCGCAAATCCTGCGCGGCGATAGCGGCCGGGTCCATCGGCTCACCGATCCGAACCTCCATCGGGCTGGGTGTCAGGCGCCCACCCTTGGGCAGCACGTCGGCGGTGCCCAGCAGCGCAACCGGGATGACCGGCACACCGCATTCCTTTGCCAAATGGATGGCGCCGGAACGGAACTCGCCGATGTTGCCGTCGGTGCTGCGGGTGCCCTCCGGATAGATCACGACAGTTCGACCCGCCGCGAGCGCGGGTTTGACCGCTGCGACCAGCGCGGCATACGACGAGCCGCCCGAACGTCGCACCGGAAGGCCACCTGCGAGGTTGGTCAGCACGAACCGGCGCACCGGAACGTCGAACCAGTAGTCGGCGGCCGCGACGAACACCGGCTTCGCCTTGGGCGGCAGCGCGGCGAGGAGAACAGCCGTGTCGGCGTGAGAGCTGTGGTTGGCGACGAGGATGCAGCCACCTTCGTGACGCCAGCGGCCGATCACCGTCAGTCCGCCGGAGCAGCCGACAACGGCCCGCCACAGGTAGTGCCGGAACGCGGCGGCGATTCGGCCCGTGCGCATCAACCGGTGGATGGCGACGAGGAGCAGTCCGACGACGCACGCGGCCTCGATCCAGGGCACGGTGGCCGGCGCGGCGTTCAACAAGATGGCGAGGTTGTTGAACAGCTCGGGGGTGTGGCCCTGCATTGCCGAACGGTGCAGGTAATCGCCCAGGCCGGGCATGTACCAGGGGTTGAGTGCGCGAAGCGTGTTCATCGGGTATCTCCTCTCCTTCTCGTCGGTTGGCCGAACGATCTGCCTGACCGTTGATGGAGAGAGTTAACGAACACGCACTTGGAGGTTTCTAAAGACTTCCAAGGGCCCCTGACAGGGGGGAATTCGGGTGACCTGCGGCTACGTGGTGGCTGACTCCTCGAGGGCGTCGTCGCGCACCGGGCGGTCGGCCAGTTCCTCATTCCTGCCGAACAGGAACGGGTAGGCGATGCCTGCGATGGCGGCACCGACCAGCGGCGCCAACCAGAACGCCCAGAGCTGCATCGGTGCCAGCACCACCTCGATGATCAGGACCGCGGCCAGGGAGTAGCCGCCCGGTGAGTGCTCGCCGAAACCGTTGGCGGCCATGTTGCCAGTGGCCGTCCAGGCCAAATCGTGCCGCGACGGACGTCAACGGCACCGCACCGTGATCTGAGCTTCGCCGTTCACGCGTCGACGGGATTGCAACGGTTGACGATCAGCGGGTCGGTCTTGGTGAACGGGAATGCCGGGAGATCGTCGATGTGCATGTTGAATGTCGCGGCCAGCACTTCGCGCGAGTACGCGCTCGCCGATGCGCGGTACCCGATGTCACCGGGCATGGGCTGGTCGAAGAAGATCGCGAAATGAATGTCGGGGGCGTCCACCACCTCGATGTGGTGCGGGTAGGCGCGCGGGATGAAGTAGACGTCGCCCTCCTTGAGGTAGTAGGTGTCGACCGAGCCGTCGGGGTCCATCACGGTCATCCGACCGTTTCCCTTGTGGACGTAGCCCATTTCGGCGGTGATGGGATGCCAGTGCGGTTCACGCATACCGTCCTCGCGGATGCGCAGCGAGTACATCGACAAATCCTTCAGCGCCGGCCAGTACTGGGACCGCGCCAGCCGGGCAGAACCGACTGCGACACCGATGGCCGGACTCTGCGCCTCGACGGCGAACTTGTGCGGATCGTCGAACCGAGCAGTTGACGGAACGTCCGGATCGCCTGCGCGCGCGGCGAATTTACGATCGGTGGTGTCCCGGCGCATCTTCGTGAAGTCAGCGGCGGGCAGGTCATAGGTGTTGCCGAGTACGGCGTCCGTCATCGCACCGAAAGACGCTGCCAGACCGAAGTCTTCGGGCCGCTCGCTGCGAAACGCGAGAATGAACTCGGCAGGCTCCTCTCCGATGTTCTCGATGTGATGCAGTGACCCGGAGTCGATGTGGAACATCTCGCCTGCCCCGACGGTGAAGCTGGAGAACTTGCTGTAGCTGTCGAGCACCGACACCAGCGAGGTGCCGGATATGCAGTAAGTGAGCTCGTTGCAATTGGCATGCCAGTGTGGTGTGCGCATTGCGCCGGGATTGACGACGATCCGTTTGATCGACATGCCGGACAGGATCGGAAACGTGTCGGCGGTGACTCGCGTGATGGACCCGAGGTCGTTCTGCTCGACGACTTCGCCGTCGGTCAATGAGGTGGCGTGAAGGCTCGGGCTCTGCGGTGTGGAAGACATATCCACATGCTCGCGTCGAAATCGGAGTTTTGTGGAGGTCTTCTCGAACTTTCGCTACAAACCGCGGATTTCGTGGCTAGGCGTAGGCGGTGAGGCGCGCGACGATCGCCACCTCGCCGTCGGGCCCGATGGCTTGCGCCTCGCCGATGCCGCTACGCCGGCCTACTCGTAAAGCCGTTCCGACATAACGTGATTCGGGGCCGCCTTCCCGAGTGCTGAAGAACTGTCGGATGAAATTCACCCGCAGCGATGCGGTACGCAGCGGCCGATCGTCGCGGCCTGCGTTGACTGCCGCCGACGCCACCAGTTCGAGTGCCATCGCCGACACCCCGCCGTGCACGATGCCGAGGCTGTTGTTGAGTACCGGATCAGGCAACTGCTGGAGGGCTTTGGCCGAACCACCACTCTCGGCGACTCGAACCGCCATCCGGTCGGCCAGGGAACCGGGCGGCAGGGGACCCGTTGGTCCGTCGGGAAATTCGCCGATGTGCGCCGGCGCGCTGATGAAGAAGGACCGCACCGTGGCGGTGGCCAGCGTGATGCCGCGATGGGACAACTCGCACAGGCCAAGCCCGACGTCGCTCTTGGCAGCGAACGGCTTCGACGTCGCCGTGACCGGCTCGCCTGGGTCTTCGGCGATGACGTCGACCGCGTCGGGGCGGACGTCGAATGACAGCTCACTGGACACCGTCCACTCGCCCGGGCCTCGGCGGCGGTGGTTGACCAGACCGCCGACGTGGTCGACCAGCATGGCCAGCGGCGCGATCGTGAGGGTGCCGGTGAGCGGGTTGACCATCTCGCCTGCCGGTATCGACGCCACGCAGCCGTCGGGACCATCTTCGGACGTGACGATGCCGAAGCGGCCCAGTGGGGTGTTCAACGGGTGAGACATCGCTGTCCAGCGTGACGGCTAGGGGGTGGCTATATACCCCCTAGGGGTATAGACTGCCGTCATGACCGAGGTAGACCACACGCAACATCAGGCCCACGCGGGTCACGAAGGCCACGACGCGCATGCCGGGCACGGCGGGCACGTCGCGGCGTTCCGGCGGCTGTTCTGGGTGATGCTCGTGATCGCCGTCCCGACGGTCGCGCTGTCACCGATGTTCGCGATGATCCTGGGCTACGCCGTGCCGACGTTCCCCGGAGCCCAGTGGGTGTCCCCGGTGCTGGGCACGGTGATGTACGTGTGGGGCGGCAAGCCGTTCCTGACGGGTGCGGTCAGCGAGATCCGTTCGCGCGCACCGGGAATGATGCTGTTGATCGGCCTCGCCATCACGGTGGCGTTCGTGTCGTCGTGGGGTGCCAGCCTCGGTGTGTTGCATCACCAGCTCGACTTCTGGTGGGAGCTGGCGCTGCTGATCGTGATCATGCTGCTGGGCCATTGGATCGAGATGCGATCGCTGGCGCAGACCACTTCGGCGTTGGACTCACTGGCGGCATTGCTGCCGGACGAGGGGGAACGCGTGGTGGGTGGGACAACAGAGACGGTCGCGCCGTCCGAGCTACGCGTGGGTGATGTCGTGCTGGTCCGGCCCGGTGGCAGTGTTCCCGCCGACGGCGACATCGTCGACGGATCCGCGGACGTCGACGAGTCGATGGTGACCGGCGAATCGCGTCCGGTGCGGCGCGGCGTCGGCGACCACGTGATCGCGGGGACGGTCGCCACCGATTCCGGACTGCGCGTCACGGTCAGTGCGGTCGGCGACGACACGGCGCTGGCCGGAATTCAGCGCCTGGTCACCGAGGCGCAGGACTCGTCGTCGCGCGCGCAGCGGCTGGCGGACAAGGCGGCCGGCTGGCTGTTCTGGTTCGCGCTGGGCGCCGCCGTCGTCACCGCGGTCGTCTGGAGCCTGATCGGCCTGCCGGACGAGGCGGTGGTGCGCACCATCACGGTGCTGGTGATCGCCTGCCCGCACGCGCTGGGCCTGGCGATCCCGCTGGTGGTGTCGATCGCGACCGAGCGCGCGGCCCGCGGCGGTGTCCTGATCAAGGACCGGCTGGCACTGGAGAGCATGCGCACCGTCGGCGCGGTGCTGTTCGACAAGACCGGGACGCTGACCAAGGGAGAGCCGACCGTCACCGCGATCGCGACGACCGGCCGCGGCGACGATGAGGTGCTGGCATTGGCCGCCGCCGCGGAGGCCGACTCCGAGCACCCGCTGGCCCGCGCGATCGTCGAGGCCGCCTGCAGGCGCGGTTTGACGGTTCCGCGGTCGTCGGATTTCAGCTCGTCGCCCGCGGTCGGAGTGGCGGCGATGGTGGATGGGCACCGGGTCCGCGTCGGCGGGCCGCGGCTACTGGCCGAGGCCGGTCGTGATGAGTTGTCCGCGGTGGTGCCGTGGCGCGACGACGGTGCGATCGTGCTGCACGTGCTGGTCGACGACGACGTTGTCGGGGCACTCAAGCTCGCCGACGAAGTGCGTACGGAGTCCCGCGAGGCTGTCGACGCGCTGCACAAGCTGGGCATCGAGGTGGTGATGATCACAGGCGACGCCGAGTCGGTGGCGCGCTCGGTGGCCGACGAACTGGGCATCGACAGGGTCTTCGCGGGCGTCCGACCTGGGGATAAGGCGGCCAAGGTCGCGGAGTTGCAGGACGAGGGGCTAAGCGTCGCGTTCGTCGGCGACGGTGTCAACGACGCCCCGGCGCTGGCACAGGCCGACGTCGGCATCGCGATCGGCGCGGGCACCGACGTGGCGATCGCATCGGCGGGGGTCATCCTCGCGAGCTCTGACCCGCGGTCGGTGCTCTCGGTGATCGTGCTGTCCAAGGCGACCTATCGCAAGATGAAGCAAAACCTTTGGTGGGCAGCGGGATACAACCTGCTTTCGGTGCCGCTCGCGGCGGGCATTTTGGCGCCTATCGGGATTGTGCTGCCGATGTCGGTGGGTGCGATCTTGATGTCTGCGTCGACCGTGGTGGTGGCCGCCAACGCCCAACTGCTGCGCCGACTGGACCTCCGGCCGCAGGCCAGCGTGCGGTCTGTTCTCTAAGAATCTGGCTAGGCTTTGTGCAAACCAGTTCGGCAGGATAATGCCAGATAAACTCCGCGTACTATGGTTACAGCAAACTCCAGACGGAAGGGTCCGCACGCGACGCAGCACTTCGCATTCTGGCTGGCGCGCCCGCTTGATCTCGAAATAGAAAGGGCGGCAATGTCTCTCGCCGAGATTCAGCGCCGGATTCGCCCGTGCGACGAAACGGCCGGATCACTCTACTTAGGCCCGCCTAAGTTGGCATGTCAACCCGAGTTTGTCATATCGTTTTGTCCACTTGTGGCGAGTGGGAATTGGGCCGTCGTTCAGTGCTGCACGAAGGAACCGCCCTCGCTGAAACGGCCAGCGGCCGTCCTCGAATTGGTTGGCCGGCGGAATCCTCGTTCGGCGTTCGGAAAAGGGTAGGTGGGAATGGCGCCCAGCAGTCAAGGGCTGTACAACCCCGCGTTCGAGCATGACGCGTGTGGCGTGGCCATGGTCGCGGACATGCACGGCCGCCGCAGCCGAACCATCGTCGACGCCGCGATCACCGCCCTGGTGAACCTCGAGCACCGCGGCGCCCAGGGCGCCGAACCCCACACCGGTGACGGTGCGGGCATCCTGCTGCAGGTCCCCGACGAGTTTCTGCGTGCAGTGCTGAAGGACCAGGGAGCCTCCTTCGAGCTGCCCGAGTACGGCAGCTATGCCACCGGCATCGCCTTCCTGCCTCAGTCGTCCAAGGACGCCGCCGCCGCCTGCGAAGCCGTGGAGAAGATCGCCGAGGCCGAGGGTCTCGAGGTATTGGGGTGGCGCGACCTGCCCACCGACGACTCGTCTCTGGGGGCCCTGGCCCGCGACGCCATGCCGACGTTCCGGCAGGTCTTCATGGCCGGCGCCTCGGGCATGGACCTGGAGCGCCGCGCCTACGTCGTGCGCAAACGCGCTGAGCACGAACTCGGCACCAAAGGCCCGGGACAGGACGGACCGGGACGCGAAACCGTTTATTTCCCAAGCCTTTCCGGTCAGACCTTCGTCTACAAGGGCATGCTGACGACCCCGCAGCTCAAGGCGTTCTACCTCGACCTGCAGGACGACCGGCTCACCAGCGCGCTCGGCATCGTGCACTCGCGGTTCTCGACCAACACGTTCCCCTCGTGGCCGCTGGCCCACCCGTTCCGGCGGATCGCCCACAACGGCGAGATCAACACCGTCACCGGCAACGAGAACTGGATGCGGGCCCGCGAGGCCCTGATCAACACCGACGTGTTCGGCGAGAACGGGCTCGACAAGATCGTCCCGGTCTGCACGCCAGGCGCTTCGGACACCGCGCGCTTCGACGAGGTTCTCGAGCTGCTGCATCTCGGCGGCCGCAGCCTGCCGCACGCGGTGCTGATGATGATTCCCGAGGCGTGGGAGCGCAACGAGTCGATGGATCCTGCCCGGCGGGCGTTTTACGAGTACCACGCCTCCCTGATGGAGCCGTGGGACGGCCCCGCGTCGATGACCTTTACCGACGGCACCGTGATCGGCGCCGTGCTGGATCGCAACGGCCTGCGGCCGTCGCGCATCGAGGTCACCAAGGACGGCCTCGTGGTGATGGCGTCGGAAACCGGCGTGCTGAACCTCGACCCGTCGACCGTCGTGAAGAAGATGCGCTTGCAGCCCGGCCGAATGTTCCTCGTCGACACCGCGCAGGGCCGCATCGTCGACGACGAGGAGATCAAGGCCGAACTCGCCGCCGAGCACCCGTACCAGGAGTGGCTGGACGCCGGCCTCTTCAAGATCGAAGACCTGCCCGCCGGCGACTACGTGCGGATGCCTCACCACCGGGTCGTGTTGCGGCAGCAGGCCTTCGGCTACACGTACGAAGAGCTGAACCTGCTGGTCGCCCCGATGGCGCGCACCGGAGCCGAGCCGCTGGGCTCGATGGGCACCGACACGCCCGTCGCCGTGTTGTCCCAGCGACCCCGAATGCTCTACGACTACTTCCAGCAGCTGTTCGCCCAGGTCACCAACCCACCGCTGGACGCCATCCGCGAAGAGGTGGTGACCAGCCTGCAGGGCACGGTCGGCCCCGAGGGCGACGTGCTCAACCCCAATGCCGACTCCTGCCGCCAGATCGTGTTGACGCAGCCGATCCTGCGCAACGCCGAACTGTCCAAGCTGATGTGCGTCGACCCCGACCACGAGATCCGCGGCCACAAGCACGGCATGCGCGCGGCCGTCATTCGATGTCTCTATCCGGTGAACCGTGGCGGACAGGGGCTCAAGGAGGCGCTCGACAACGTCCGGGCCAAGGTATCGGCGGCCATCCGTGACGGTGCGCGCATCATCGTGCTGTCCGACCGCGAGTCCAACGAGCAGATGGCGCCCATCCCGTCACTGCTCAGCGTGTCCGCCGTGCACCACCACCTCGTCCGCGACCGCACCCGCACCCAGGTCGGGCTCGTCGTCGAGGCGGGCGACGCCCGCGAGGTGCACCACATGGCCTGCCTGGTCGGCTTCGGCGCGGCCGCGATCAACCCGTACATGGCGTTCGAGTCGATCGAAGACATGGTCGACCGCGGCGTGATCTCCGGCATCTCCAGCGACCAGGCCAAAGCCAACTACGTCAAGGCGGCGGGCAAGGGCGTGCTGAAGGTGATGTCCAAGATGGGCATCTCCACGCTGGCGTCCTACACCGGCGCGCAGCTGTTCCAGGCCATTGGCATCAGCCAGCAGCTGCTCGACGAGTACTTCACCGGGCTGACGTGCCCCGTCGGTGGCATTGACCTCGACGACATCGCCGACGACGTCGCCACCCGGCATGCGCTCGCGTATCTGGACCGCCCCGACGAGTGGGCACACCGCGAGCTCGAGGTCGGCGGCGAGTACCAATGGCGCCGCGAGGGCGAGTACCACCTGTTCAACCCGGACACGGTGTTCAAGCTGCAGCACTCCACCCGCACCGGCCAGTACTCGATTTTCAAGGAGTACACGCAGCTGATCGACGATCAGAGCGAGCGGATGGCGTCGCTGCGTGGCCTGCTGAAGTTCAAGGACGGGCAGCGTCCGGCCGTGCCGCTCGACGAGGTCGAGCCGGCCAGCGAGATCGTCAAGCGGTTCTCCACCGGTGCGATGAGCTACGGGTCGATTTCCGCCGAGGCTCACGAGACGCTGGCGATCGCGATGAACCGCCTTGGCGGACGGTCGAATTCGGGCGAGGGCGGCGAGGCCGTTCAGCGCTTCGAGCCCGACGAGAACGGAGACTGGCGCCGCAGCGCCATCAAGCAGGTGGCATCCGGCCGCTTCGGGGTCACCAGCCACTACCTGAGTAACTGCACGGACATCCAGATCAAGATGGCCCAGGGGGCGAAACCCGGTGAGGGTGGCCAGCTTCCGGGCAACAAGGTCTATCCGTGGGTGGCCGAGGTGCGGCACTCGACACCGGGCGTGGGGCTGATCTCGCCGCCCCCGCACCACGACATCTACTCGATCGAGGATCTGGCGCAGCTGATCCACGACCTGAAGAACTCCAACCCGCAGGCACGCGTGCACGTGAAGCTGGTGAGCGAGAACGGTGTCGGCACCGTCGCGGCGGGTGTGTCGAAGGCGCACGCCGACGTCGTGTTGATCTCTGGCCACGACGGCGGCACCGGCGCGACGCCGCTGACGTCCATGAAGCACGCGGGTGCGCCATGGGAGCTCGGCCTGGCCGAGACCCAGCAGACGTTGCTGCTCAACGGACTTCGTGACCGCATCGTCGTGCAGGTCGACGGCCAGCTGAAGACCGGCCGCGACGTCGTCATCGCCGCGCTGCTCGGCGCCGAGGAATTCGGTTTCGCCACCGCACCTCTGGTGGTGTCAGGCTGCATCATGATGCGGGTCTGCCACCTCGACACCTGCCCTGTCGGTGTGGCGACTCAGAATCCGGTGCTGCGCCAACGGTTCAACGGCAAGCCGGAGTTCGTCGAGAACTTCTTCATGTTCATCGCCGAAGAGGTGCGGGAGATGATGGCCCAGTTGGGCTTCCGTACCGTCAACGAGATGGTCGGCCAGGTAGGCGCCTTGGACACCACCAAGGCCGCCGAGCACTGGAAGGCCTACAAGCTGGACCTGACACCGGTGCTGCACGAGCCCGAGTCGGCGTTCATGAACCAGGATCTGTACTGCAGCTCACGCCAGGACCACGGACTGGACAAGGCACTGGATCAGCAGCTCATCGTGATGTGCCGTGAGGCACTCGATTCGGGTTCACCGGTCCGGTTCTCGACAACGATCGCGAACGTCAACCGCACCGTCGGTACGATGTTGGGCCACGAGGTGACGAAAGCTTATGGTGGCCAGGGACTCCCGGACGGCACCATCGACATCACGTTCGAGGGCTCGGCGGGTAACAGCTTCGGCGCCTTCGTGCCCAAGGGCATCACACTGCGCGTGTACGGCGATGCCAACGACTACGTCGGCAAGGGCCTTTCCGGCGGCAGGATCGTGGTGCGTCCGTCCGACAAGGCACCCGCCGAGTATGTCGCCGAGGACAACATCATCGCGGGCAACGTGATCCTGTTCGGCGCCACCAGCGGTCAGGCATTCATCCGCGGACAGGTGGGCGAACGGTTCGCCGTGCGCAACTCCGGCGCCCACGCGGTCGTGGAGGGTGTCGGTGACCACGGATGCGAGTACATGACCGGAGGCAGAATCGCGATTCTCGGACCCACTGGCCGCAACTTCGCGGCGGGTATGTCGGGCGGAATCACCTATGTCTACGACCCGGACGGCAACCTGCCGGACAACCTCAACTCCGAGATGGTGGAACTCGAATGCCTCGACGACGAGGACCTCGAGTGGCTGCGCGACATGCTCCAAGCGCATGTCGATGCCACTGATTCCGCTGTCGGACAGCGTATTTTGAGCGACTGGGACAACACCGTGAAGCACTTCACCAAGGTCATGCCCCGCGACTTCAAGCGGGTGCTCGAGGCGATCGCCGAGGCCGAGCGAACCGGCGAGAACGTCGATGAAGCGATCATGGCGGCCGCCGGTGCCTGATCCCCGTGGTTTTCTGAAGTACACGACGCGCGAGACCCCGCAGCGGCGGCCGGTCCCGCTGCGGCTTCGCGACTGGAAAGAGGTCTACGAGGACTTCTCCCACGACACCCTGCGCGAGCAGGCGACGCGCTGCATGGATTGCGGTATCCCCTTCTGCCACAACGGATGCCCCCTGGGAAACCTGATCCCGGAATGGAACGACCTGGTCCGCAACGACCGGTGGCGTGACGCGATCGAGCGGCTGCACGCGACCAACAACTTCCCCGAGTTCACCGGGCGGCTGTGCCCGGCGCCGTGTGAAGGCTCCTGCGTGCTCGGCATCAACCAGGATCCGGTGACCATCAAGCAGGTCGAGGTCGAAATCATCGACAACGCCTTCGACAACGGCTGGGTTGTTCCGCTGCCACCGGACAAGCTCACCGGCAAGAAGGTCGCCGTCGTCGGCTCCGGCCCGGCCGGGCTGGCCGCTGCGCAGCAGCTCACCCGCGCGGGTCATTCGGTGACGGTATTCGAGCGCGAGGACCGCATCGGCGGCCTGCTGCGCTACGGCATCCCCGAATTCAAGATGGAAAAGCGCCACATCGACCGTCGTTTGGAACAGATGTCGGCCGAGGGCACGCATTTCCGGCCCGGCGTCAACGTCGGCGTCGACATCACCGTCGCGCAGCTGCGCCTGAACTACGACGCCGTGGTGCTCGCCGGCGGCGCGACGGCCTGGCGTGACCTGCCGATCCCGGGTCGGGAACTCGACGGCATCCATCAGGCGATGGAGTTCCTACCGTGGGCCAACCGTGTCCAGCAGGGCGATGACGTCCTGGGCGAGGACGGCGAGCCGCCGATCACCGCCAAGGGCAAAAAGGTGATCATCATCGGCGGCGGCGACACCGGTGCCGACTGCCTGGGCACCTCGCACCGCCAAGGTGCGGAGAGCGTGCACCAGTTCGAGATCATGCCGCGCCCGCCGGAGCAGCGTGCCGACAGCACGCCGTGGCCCGTGTACCCGCTGATGTTCCGGGTCAGCTCGGCGCACGAGGAGGGCGGCGAGCGCGTCTACTCGGTCAACACCGAAGAGTTTCTCGGCGCCGACGGCCGGGTCACGCATCTGCGCGGTCACGAGGTCGAGATGAAGGCCGGCAAGTTCGAGAAGGTCGACGGCAGTGACTTCGAGCTCGAGGCCGATCTGGTGCTGCTGGCCATGGGCTTCGTCGGTCCCGAGCGTGAGGGGCTGCTGACCGAGCTCGGTGTCGAGTTCACCGAACGCGGCAACGTCGCGCGTGACAAGGATTTTGCGACAACGGTGCCCGGCGTCTTCGTTGCCGGCGACATGGGCCGCGGCCAGTCGCTCATCGTGTGGGCGATCGCCGAGGGGCGGGCCGCGGCCGCCGGTGTGGACCGCTACCTGATGGGCGACACCGCGCTGCCCGCGCCGATCAAGCCGACGGCGGTTCCGCAGCGCTAGTCCGACGACACGCCCTGCAATACGCGTGTTCTGGGCCCGGCTCGCGGGACAGTTGTTCCGATGCCAGGGCGGTACCGCCTCCCTTACGCCGGCACCGAACTGACCCGGCGGCACTTCATCGCGGCCCTGTCCGTCGCCACGCTGTCGGGAGTCGGCCTCAGCCGGTGCAGCTTCGGCGCACAACGAGAGGTTGTCGCCGCATCTGAACAGGTCGCCGCGACCTCACCGGAGCTGTTGCCGCCGCCGCCGCGCGCGGCGCGCATTCAGCTGCCCGGCGGTGTCCTGAGCAGCCTGCCCGGCGCGGGAGATCTGTTGGCCCTGACGGTCGACGATGGGGTGAACAGCGACGTGGTGCGGGCGTACACCCAGTTCGCCAAGGACACCGGCGTGCGGCTGACGTACTTCGTCAACGGCATCTATCCGGCGTGGATGGACCACGTCGACCTGTTGCGGCCGATGGTCGACGACGGCCAGATACAACTGGCCAACCACACGTGGTCACATCCGAACATGACGAGACTTCCGTTAGTCGCTGTGGCAGAGGAGTTTCGGCACAATCACGACTTCCTGTGGAAGACCTACGGTGTCGACGTCCGGCCCTACTTCCGTTCGCCCTACGGTGCGCGCAACGCACACGTCGACAAGGTGGCCGGCGATCTCGGCTACACGACCGACACGCTGTGGTCGGGGACTCTCGAGGACCAGAACGTGATCCCCGAGGCCGAGATCGTGAAGATGGCACAGGCCTACTTCACGCCGCAGGCGATCGTCATCGGCCATCTCAACCACCTGCCGGTGACGAATGTCTACGGCCAACTGGTCGACATCATCCGTGCGCGAAGGCTTCGTACGGTGACCCTCGATGACGTCTTTCTGCGGCCCGTCTAGGCTTCGAAAGTGAGTCACAAAAACAACATCAGCCACACCAGAAACATCAGATGATTTTTCGGCGCGCCTCGCACCGTTTGCCAACTCGCCGGTATCTAATGACTTCATGAGGGCATTGCGCTAGGGTAAGGCCCCGAGCAGCTATCGGTATCGACGCAGGAGTTATGACTGTGTACCTCAACCCGCTATCTCGGTCACGGGTGAATCGAATCGCCTGGTCACTGTTCCGTCATCCCCTGAAGAGCCGCGAGTTCCCGGCCAAGGCCGAGCGCCTGATCACCGCCGACGAACTGGTCCGCTTCGGCGTCTAGCGAATTCCGTTACCGCCCGGCGGCCGCGCCCCCGGTGTCGTGATTCACCCTTTGCCGAATCGTTATCTTTCCGTTATCGCCGCTAATCTTTGCTACTCAGCAGTCCCGACGCCCTGATCTCGTTGGCGAGCGGCTCGAGAACGGCGGGGTCATACGGCGGTGGTAGGTAGATGATCGCCAAGTCCAGACCCTCCGTGCCCAGCGCCGCGGCTTCCTCGACGACCCTGCCGTAATCACGGTCCTCGCCCAATCGGACATGAGCCGACAGCATGATCTCCGTGGGATCCCGGCCGATATCCGCGCAGTGCCCGGCGAGCACATCGCGCTTGCGGGCGAATTCCTGCGGCGGACCGCCGACGAAGTTCCAGTGCTGCGCGTAGCGGGCGGTGATCTTCAGGGTGCGCTTCTCGCCGCTGCCGCCGATGCAGATCGGCGGGTGCGGTTGCTGGGGGCCCTTGGGCTCGTTGCGAGCATCCTTGAGCTGATAGAACGTTCCGTCGAACGTCGTCGTCTCCTCGGACAGCAGGCTCGTCAGCACCTCGCACGCCTCCTCGAACCGATCGAAGCGTTCCTTGATCGAGCCGAGTTCGATCCCGTAGGCCCCGGACTCCTCTTCGTTCCACCCGGCGCCGATGCCGAGTTCCAGGCGGCCGTCGGAGACGATGTCCAGTGCCGCAGCCATATTCGCGAGCACGGCGGGGTGACGGTAGTGGATGCCGGTGACGAGCACACCCACGCGCAGCCGCTGTGTTGCCTGGGCCAGCGCGGTCAACGTGACCCAGCCCTCCAGGCAAGGCCCCGTCGAGTCGGAGAAGATCGGATAGAAGTGGTCGAAGGTCCAGCCGGACTCGTAGACCTCGATGTCGTCGGCGGCCTTCCAGACGGCAAGCATGTCGGACCACGTGGTGTTCTGCGGGGAAGTCTTGAATGCGAATCTCACGTAGACCCAGCGTAGTCCGGATTCCTGGGGGTCAACCGTCAGTCCGATTCGCCGGCTCCGGCCCTTTATTCGACTTCGCCGAATCGGCCTTTTATTCGACTTCGCCGAATCGGCCGTCTATTCGGTTTCACCGAATTCGCCGAACCAGTGCGCCAGCTTGCCCCGTCGGCTCACCGCGCGCAGCCGGCGTTCGGCCGCGGCCCTGGTCTTGGTGGTGGTGACGATCAGCAGTTCGTCGCCGATCGCGATGCGGGTATCGGGCTGCGGGACGAACGTGTGGCCGTCGCGGATGATCAAGGTGATCACGCTCGGGTCGGGCAACCGCAGCTCCAGGACCGTCACGTTGTGCAGCCGGGACGGATCCTGCACGGTCATCGTCAGCAGCTCCGCGTCGAGCACATCCAGCGGTGCCGCCTCGACCTGGAGCTCACGGGTGGCTTCCTTCGGGATGAGACCCAAACGGTGCGCGAGGAAGTGCAGGCTCGGCCCCTGCACCAGGGTGTAGACCACCACCAGGATGAACACGATGTTGAGGATGCGGATGCTGTCCGGCACGCCTCCGACGATCGGGAACGTCGCGAGCACGATCGGCACCGCACCGCGCAGACCCGCCCACGAGATGAACACCTGCTCGCGCCACGGAATCCGGAACCAGATCAAAGAGACAAACACCGACACGGGCCTGGCGATCAGGAGCAGGACGAGACCGATGACGATCCCCGCCGCCAACTCGGCACCCAGATCGCTGGGATCGACGAGCAGTCCGAGCAGGACGAACAGGCCGATCTGCGCCAGCCAGCCGAGCCCTTCGGCGAACGACCGCGTAGCCGCGCGGTGGGGCAGCCCGGTGTTGGCAAGCACGACAGCCGCCAGATACGCGGCCAGGAATCCGCTGGCATGGGCGCTTCCGGCGGCGGCGAACGCGACCATGCCGAAACCGAAGGTCGCCAACGGATACAGCCCGGATGCGGGAAGTGCGATGTGGCGCAGCGCGATTGAGCCCAGAAATCCGCAGCCCAACCCAATCGCCGCACCCGCCACCAACTCGTAGACGATGTCAATCAGCGCGTGCCCGGCGGACAGTTCCAGCGGCGTCACGCTGAACATCAGGACGAGAATGACGGCCGGGGCGTCGTTGAAACCGGACTCGGCCTCGAGGAGCCCCGCCACGCGGCGGGGCAGCGGGACTACCCGCAACACCGAGAACACGGCGGCCGCGTCGGTGACCGACACGACGGCGCCCAGCAGCAGGGCCAACTGCCAGTCGATGCCGAGCAGCAGATGGGCTCCCGCGGCGGTGACCGCCATACTGACGCCGACGCCGACGGTCGCCAATGTGCCGGCGGGCGCCAACACCTTGCGCACGTCGGAGAACCGGGTCGTGAGACCACCTTCGACGAGGATGATCGCCAGCGCGACGGTGCCGAGGTGGTCGGCGAGCAGGTAGTTGTCGAACTGCAGACCGAGCCCGTCCTCGCCGACGATCACACCGACGCCGAGGAACAGCAGCAGGCTGGGCAGCCCGACCCGGCTCGCCGCCCGGGTGGCGACGATGCTGGCCAACAGCACCAGCCCACCGGCGAGCAGCATCAGATACAGCTGCTCCAAGGTCATTCGAATCGCTTTCGGAAAGGTGCCAATGAGCTTTGACGTGCAGTAAACACCTACCACGGCCGCGAAGCGCCGTGGTCAGGTGCGACGATGAACCGATGTTCCGATTGACGCGGCGAAAATCCGAGGAGTCGGGCCGCGTCGATGAACGACCGAAGATGCGCATCGGCATCGCGGGCGCCGGGGCGATCGGTCGCTCCGTCGCCCAGGAACTGCTCGGCTACGGCCACAAGGTGTTGCTGATCGAGCACAACGTTCGCCACTACGAACCGCACACCGTGCCGGACGCGGACTGGCTGCTGGCCGACGCGTGCGAGCTGACCTCACTCGAGGACGCGGGGATCCAGACCTGCGACGTGGTGATCGCCGCGACCGGCGACGACAAGGTGAACCTGACGGCCTCGCTGCTGGCCAAGACCGAGTTCGGTGTCGACCGAGTGGTGGCGCGCGTCAACGACATGCGTAATGCGTGGCTGTTCACCGAGTCATGGGGTGTGGACGTCGCCGTCTCGGCACCCGCGGCCCTGGTCGCCGCGATCGAGGGCGCCATCGACATCGGCCATGTCGTGCGGCTGATGGAACTGCGCCAGGGACAGGTGAGCCTGGCGAAACTGACGCTGCCCGACGGCGATCCACTGGTCGGTCAGCGGATGCGCGATCTGCCGCTGCTGGAGAACGCCGCGCTGGCGATCGTGATCCGGGAGAGCGGGATCGTGTTCCCGAAGCCGGACGACGTGCTCGAGGCCGGTGACGAGATGCTGTTCTTCGCGGGCGGCGCCCAGAATCAGGTGTCCGCGTTGGTCCAGGGCGCAACGGAGCGGCGCGGCGGGCGATGAGTTCCGGCCGTGCCGGCGGTCTGTACGGACATGATCGATATGACTTCAGCCTGCCGACGCACAGCCCAGGTGTTGGCGAACGTGACCGACGATCAGCTGGGCGCATCCACCCCGTGCGAGAAGCTGCCCGTCGAGGAACTGGTCGCGCACATCGGGGGCCTGGCGCTGGCGTTCACCGCGGCCGCGCGCAAGGACTTCGGACCACTGACCGACACACCGCCGACCTTCGACGGAGCGCTCGAGGATGACTGGCGCACCGTATACCCACAGCGCCTGTCGGAGCTGGCCACGGCATTCGGTGAACCCGATGCCTGGCAGGGCATGAGCCGGGCCGGCGGCGTCGACTTTCCCGGCGACGTGGCGGGGATGGTCGCTCTGACGGAGGTGGTGGTACACGGTTGGGATCTGGCCAAGGCCACCGGTCAGCCATATGACATCGACGCCGCCACGGCCGACGCGGTGGTGCCGCACGTCGCACAGTTCGCGGCGGAAGAGCCCGTCGAGGGGCTGTTCGACCGTGCAGTGGCCGTTCCCGACGATGCTCCGGTGCTGGACCGGATCGTCGGGCTGACGGGTCGTGACCCTGCGTGGAGTGGGCGCTGAGCACGCTCGGTGTCAGTGCGGCTGACGGGCCACATGGGTGCGAGCGTGGCGGATCGCTTCATCGAGCGAGTCCAGCAGATGGTTCTCGTGACGAAGGGTCTCGAAGACGCCGACGTTGGTCAGCAAGTCCATGTGCTCGTCCCGAACGCCCTTGATGATCACCGTGATGCCGCGAGCTTCCAGCTCGGTGCAGATCTGCGCGAGCGTGTGCGCGCCGGTGGCATCCAGCATGCCCAGCTGAGACATCCGGATGATCACCACGGATGTATGGGGATGATCGGCGTCGACGATCGCGCTCGAGATACGTTCAGCCACGCCGAAAAACATTGCGCCATCAAGTCGCAGAAGAGCGATCTGTTCATCGCCGGGGCGGTAGACATCCGGAAGGTCCTCGCGGACGACGCTGCTGCGCCGCGCCACGGCACGTAACGCGAAGAATGCCGCGACGACGATGCCGATCTCGACGGCCTCCACCAGATCGAAGCACACCGTGATTGCGGCGGTGAGGATGAACGTCAATGCGTCCGACCGGGTGGATCGCAGGATCTTGCGGACAGTGCCCGCCGAGATCATCCGGAACGAGGTCACCACGAGTACACCTGCCAACGCGGACAACGGGATTGCCGACACCGGTCCCGTCGCGAGGTATACGACAGCGAGCAATACGAGCGAATGCACGATCGCCGAGACTCGCGTGCGCGCGCCGGAGCGGACGTTGACGGCGGTACGCGCGATCGCACCGGTCGCGGGCATACCGCCGAACGCACCCGAGGCGACCGAAGCCAAGCCCTGGCCGACCAACTCGCGGTCGGGATCGTAGGGACCCGTGGGTGCCATGGTCGCGGCGACACGTGCGGACAAGAGTGATTCGATTGCCGCCAGCGCAGCGATCGCCAATGCGGCACCCACCAGCGTGCGCATGGCGGCCCCGTCAGCATGTGGCAGTACCGGTGTGGGCAGGCGCGAAGGCAGTTCGCCGATGCTGGCCACCGAGATGCCGAACGCCGCGACGGCCAACGTCACGACAACCACGGCTGTGAGCGATTCCGGAATACCGCGGTGCAGGCGGGGCAGTATCACCATCGAAACGGCGACAACCCCAACGACACCAAGGGTTTTCGCCGCGGATGCCCATTCGATGTGACTGACGGCGGCCCACGCGGCGCTCAGTGTGCGGCTACCGGCCGGAATGCCTTGCCCGAGCGCGGCGGGTATCTGTTGCAGGAAAATGATCGCCGCGATGCCGAGCGTGAATCCCTCGATGACGGGCCACGGGATGAAGGTGACCGCCCGGCCGAGGCCGGTCAGGCCGGCGGCGAGGACCAGTATGCCGGCGAGCACCGTCACCAGCGCGACGCTGGCCAGGCCAAATTGGACGACGACGGGTGCCAAGACCACAGCCATCGCACCCGTCGGCCCCGAAACCTGCACGTGCGAACCGCCGAAGACTGCGGCAACCAGGCCGGCCACCACCGCCGTGATCAACCCGGCGGCCGCGCCGACTCCGGAGCTGATGCCGAAAGCCAGCGCCAGCGGCAGCGCGACGACACCGACGGTGACGCCGGCCAGGATGTCACGGCGCCACGACGACCCCAGTTCCGCATAGTCGCGTCGGTTAGGCAACAGGCGGGCGAGATCGCCGACTGCGGCGATCACTGGTCACGACCAAGGGGCGGGAGTCTCTGCAGCGCTTCCCACTGGTCGCGGTGCGCACCGAGGACATCGGTGAGGAAACTCCTCGCGATGACGAGCAGTTCGGAGATCTTGGGATGCGCGAGCTCGTAGTACACCGCGTTGCCGACGCGCTGCGCGGTGACAACGTGGTGCCGCTTGAGTACGGCGAGGTGCTGGGACAACAGGGTCGGTTCCAGCTCGGTGTCGGCGAGGATCTCACCGACCGACGTGGCTCGGTCGCTGGCCGACAAGATCTCGAGCACCCGAATGCGCGCCGGATGGGCGAGCGCCTTGAACAAGTTGGCCTTGATTTCGTAGAGGGGTAGCTCGGGACCACTTGAGAAGGGATGCGGCATTCCTACGACCTAGCCAATTGATGGATTGAATGAATTCGCAATCGATGGTATCGAGGTCCACGCCGTGGACGCAAACCGCGGGTTCGACGCCGGCCCTGACCGGGCACACTGAAACCATGGATCCGGTCATCGCCCTCCGCCAGATTGCCTACTACAAGGACCGGGCACGGGAGGACCCCCGCCGGGTGATGGCCTACCGGAACGCCGCCGACATCGTCGAGGCGTTGACGGATGCCGAGCGTGATCGTCACGGCGCGGCCAACAGCTGGCAGTCGCTGTCGGGCATCGGGCCCAAGACCGCGAAGGTCATCGCGCAGGCCTGGGCTGGCGGCGAACCCGACGTGCTTGTCGAATTACGCTCGAACGCAGTCGATCTCGGGGGCGGCGATCTCCGCACCGCCCTGCGCGGCGATCTGCATGTGCACTCGAACTGGTCCGACGGTTCGGCGCCGATCGAGGAGATGATGCTGGCGGCAATGGAATTGGGCCATGAGTACTGCGCGCTGACCGATCACTCGCCGCGGCTGCGCGTGGCCAACGGGCTCTCACCCGAGCGACTACGCGAACAACTGGACGTGATCGACGAGATCCGCGAATTGGTCGCGCCGATGCGCATCCTGACCGGAATCGAGGTCGACATCCTCGACGACGGGTCGCTCGACCAGGAGGACGAACTGCTCGAGCGCCTCGACGTCGTGGTGGCCAGTGTGCATTCCAAGCTGTCCATGGATTCGACCGCGATGACCCGTCGCATGCTCAAGGCCGTGGCCAATCCGCATACCGATGTGCTGGGCCACTGCACCGGACGGTTGGTGACCGGTGGTCGAGGTGTGCGGCCCGAATCGAAGTTCGACGCCGAGAAGGTGTTCACCGCGTGTTACGACAACGGCACGGCCGTCGAGATCAACTCGCGGCCCGAGCGCCGGGATCCGCCGACCCGTCTGCTGAACCTCGCGCTCGAGATCGGCTGCGTCTTCTCCATCGACACCGACTCGCACGCGCCGGGACAGCTTGAGTTTCTGGGCTACGGTGCACAGCGTGCGCTGGACGCGGGGGTGCCGGCCGAGCGGATCGTCAATACGTGGCCGGCCGACAAGCTGTTGGACTGGACCAGCTCGTAGGCCTTCCTCAGGTGGACGTGGTGAACGGATTGTGTTCTGCCAGTAGCTTTTCCATTCGCGCCTCGTCCAGCCGAACTCGAATGGTGGCGGCTTCTTCCTGATCTCGAATGACCTTCGCCAGGGTGAACGCGCTGGTGACCAGGAACAGGACCGTCATGGCGAGGAACATCCGTTGCCACATGTCCAGGGGCAGGAAGACGATCCCGCCGAGTACGCCAAGGAGGTTGACGCCGAACGCGATGGCGGCCTGCAGAAAGAACGCGGCGGTGTTCTTCGACGGAGCATTCAAAGTGTTCATGGGTTTCAGCCTGGCGTGACGGCAGCACCGGCGGCTGAGTGAGATTACTCAATTCGTAAGTCCCGGTCAGTCCGGCAGGTGCGGCATCTCGAGCCCCGGATCGCGCCCGAGCAGGACGCCGCGCATCACGGCGGCGTTGCCGTAGCGCTTCCGCACCTGGTCGACGGCGTCGTCCAACGCGATGACGTCGTGGGCGGGTGCGGGCGGGAACGGCAGCTCCTGTTGCTGTGCGCCGTCGCGGTCGATGTTGGACACGGCGAAACCCACGAGGGTCAGGCCGCGTTCGGCGATCAGCGGGGCGGCCGACGTGACGAGCGTGCGTGCGGCGTCGAGAATCATGTCGGTCGACGCGGTTGCCCGCGGCATGGTGTGGGACCGGGTCGCGCGACTGAAGTCGTCGAAACGCAGGCGCAGCACCACAGTTCGTCCGGTGCGGCCGGCCTTGCGCATGCGGCGGGTGATCCGGTCGACGAGGTTGACGACGACGGCATCGACCTCCGCGTCCGACATCGTGTTGCCACGCCTGCCCAGGGCGCGCTGCGCACCCACCGAACGGCGTCGCACACCCGTCACGACCCGCCGGCGGTCGATGTTGCGGGACAACGCGAACAGCCGATAGCCCATCGCCCCGCCCAACAACGACGACAGCGTCGACTCCGACAACTCGGCGACGTCAGCGACGGTCTCGATGCCGTGTGCGTGCAACTTTTCAGCGGTCTTGGCGCCGACCCCCCAGAGCCGTCGCACCGGCAGCGGATGCAGGAAGGCGAGCTCACGGTCCGGCGGAACGAGTAGCAGGCCGTCGGGTTTGGCCTCCTGGCTGGCGACCTTGGCCAGGAACTTGGTGCGGGCGATGCCGACGGTGATCGGCAGCCCCACCCGCTCGCGCACCGCCGTGCGTAGTTGCGCGCCGATCTCCACCGGGGTGCCGGAGACGCGAAGTAGGCCGGAGACATCGAGGAACGCCTCGTCCACACTCAGCGGCTCGACGATGGGCGAGGTGTCGTGGAACACCTCGAATACCGCGTGACTGGCTTCGGAATACGCCGACATCCGCGGCGGCACGACGATCGCGTGCGGGCACAGGCCGCGCGCCTGCCGCCCGCCCATCGCAGTGCGAACTCCGTAGGCCTTGGCCTCGTAGCTGGCGGCGAGCACAACGCCGCCACCGACGATCACCGGCCTGCCGCGCAGCGCGGGGTCGTCACGCTGCTCGACCGATGCGTAGAAGGAGTCGAGATCAGCGTGCAGGATCGTCGCCGACGGCTGAGCCGTCGATCCGACTCGGGACACGAACATATGTTCGCATCGCGGTACGACTATTGGGGGGTCTTGCCGTAGATGCTGGTGATCCAGACGTGGACAACGATGTCGAGCGCGGAGTCTTCGGCGATCGACGGGCGTTGACCCGTGTACGAGGCGAACATGGTCCGCTCGTTCATCAAGTTGAGGGCGGCGGCGAGGTCCTGGGCAGGCACGGTGTCCGGGGCTGCGCCGCGGGCACGTTCGGCATTGATGACAGCAGCGGTGCGGTCGACCCATTTCTGCATGAAGGTCGACCAGAGTTCGCGCAATTCCGCATTGGTCGCGGTGGCCCCGACGCCGGCGAGCACCACGGCCAGGTGAGTGCGCAGAGGCTCGAAGAAGGCGTAAATGCTGTCGTGCCAAGCGCGCGCCGGGTTGCCGGCGTAGTCGTCGGCCCGACCCTCGAAGGTGGCGTCGGCCTCGGCGAGAATCCTTTCGAACAGCGTCAGCAGTACCGCGTCCTTGGACGGGAAGTAGAAGTAGAACGTCGGCCGGGACAGACCCGCTCCCTTGGCGAGGTCGTCGACCGAGATGTCGGCCAACGGGCGATCCTCGAGCAGACTCTCCAGTGTTGTAAGAATCGCCAGCTCACGGTCGTCCCCGGACGGTCGGGTCGAACGACGGGCGCGTGTGGCGCGCGGTCGGCTGGCGGTGGTCACAAGGCCTGAGTCTACACAGTGTCGATATTCTCAACACACTGTTGACTATCTCGACACACCGTTGATACGCTCCGGTACCATGAGCGAACACCTCGACGTCGTCATCGTGGGAGCCGGCATCTCCGGCATCAGCGCCGCCTGGCACCTGCAGGACCGCTGCCCGACCAAGAGCTACGCGATCCTGGAGCGTCGCGACAACCTCGGCGGCACCTGGGACCTGTTCAAGTACCCCGGCATCCGCTCGGACTCCGACATGTTCACCCTCGGCTTCCGGTTCAAGCCGTGGACGTCGGACAAGGCCATCGCCGACGGGCCGTCGATCATGTCGTATCTGAAGGAGACGGTCGCCGAGTACGGCATCGACAAGCACATCCGTTACGGCCACCGGGTCCTCGGCGCGGACTGGTCGGACGCCGACAACCGCTGGACCGTCCGCGTCGAGACCGACGGCCAGGAGCGTGAGATCACCGCCTCCTTCCTGTTCGCGGCCAGTGGCTATTACAACTACGACCAGGGTTACTCGCCGGAGTTCGCGGGGGGCGACGACTTCGAGGGCACGATCATCCACCCGCAGCACTGGCGCGAGGACCTCGACTACACGGGCAAGAAGATCGTCGTCATCGGCAGTGGCGCGACCGCGGTGACTCTGATTCCGGCCCTTGCCAATTCAGGCGCAGGGCATGTCACGATGCTGCAGCGCTCGCCGACATACATCGGTGCGCTGCCCGACGTGGATCCGTTCACCGTCCAGACGAACAAGATGCTGCCGACCAAGGTGGCGTACGTCCTCAATCGTTGGAAGAGCATTCTGTTCCAGTTCGCGCAGTACCGAATCAGCAGGCGATTCCCGAACTTCATGCGCAAGCAACTGATGACGATGGCGCAGCGGCGACTCCCCGAGGGTTACGACGTCCAGAAGCACTTCGGTCCGCGGTACAACCCGTGGGACGAGCGACTGTGCCTGGCGCCCAACGGCGATCTGTTCAAGACGATCAAGAAGGGCAAGGCCGACGTCGTCACCGACACGATCGAGCGTTTCACCAAGACCGGCATCAGGCTGACGTCGGGGGACGAGCTGGAAGCCGACATCATCGTCACCGCAACGGGTTTGAACCTGCAGCTCTTCGGAGGCGCAGAGATCAGTCGCAACGGGGTGCCGATCGAGCTGAACGAGACCATGGCCTACAAGGGCACGATGTTGACGCACATGCCCAACATGGCGTTCACCATCGGCTACACGAACGCGTCATGGACATTGAAGGCCGACCTGGTGTCCGAGTTCTTCTGCCGGGTCATCAATTACATGGATGCCAAGGGTTTTGACACCGTCGAACCTCAGCATCCCGGAGACCGTGTCGACGAGGCTCCGCTGATGGACTTCACTCCCGGCTACGTGTTGCGCGCGTTGGATTACCTGCCCAAGTCCGGACACATCGCGCCGTGGCGTCTCAAGCAGAACTACTTCCTGGATCTGCGGCTGATCCGTCGCGGCAAGGTCGACGACGAGGCGCTGAAGTTCTCCAAACACCGTGCGCGGGTGACGGCCTCGGCCTAATCATCCAGCGCTAGCCGGCGACGACGACGATCCCGTCGTCGTCGCTGTAGACGATGTGGCCCGGGGTGAACGCCACGCCACCGAACTCAACGGTGACATCGCGCTGACCGGCGCCGTCCTTGCTGCTCTTGCGAGGGTTGGTACCCAGTGCCTTGACGCCGATGTCGAGCGTGCGCAGCGTCGCGGCATCGCGGACCGAACCGTTGATGATGATTCCGGCCCAGCCGTTGTCGACGGCCAGGCCGGCGATGACGTCACCGACGAGCGCGGCGTGCAGCGAACCCCCGCCGTCGATGACGAGCACACCGCCGTTACCCGGTTGGGACAGTACGGATTTCAACAAGGCGTTGTCCTCGAAGCACTGCACCGTGGTGATCGGTCCGGCGAACTCGGATCGTCCGCCGAACTGGCGGAACTGCAGATCACAGCTGCGGACATCCGGGCCGATATCGTCGACGAGGTCTGCGGTGGGACGGAAATCGATGCTCACTCGTCGATGCTAGCGATCACGATGTCGCGGACGAATTGCGCCAAACCCGGCTCGACGTCGTCGTAGTAGCGGGTGAACCGTTCGTCGGCCACATACATCTCGACAAGGTTGCGGTGCATCTCGCCGCCGAAGTCGTAGAACCTCTCGATCGCGGCACGATGCCGGGCGACCAGTTCGTGGGCCACCGGGGACCCCGGTTCGACACTGGCGCGCTTGGCCTCGGCGAGCGCCTGCAGCAACGCGTCACCTTCGGCCTTGATGTCGATCCAGTCCTGCTTGGTGAACGCCGCGGCCCGCTGCTGCGACTGTTTCCACGCGTCGGTCTGCCCCCAACGCTGTTCAGCCTCGACGGCGTACTCCTCCCCGAACGCGGTGGTGCCGAAGATCTCGATCTGTTCCTCCGCGGTCAGCTGAATACCGCTGCGGTGCGCGTTCATCAGTTCCTCCACTGCCTTGATCGTGTGTTGCAGCCGGTCGGCCTGTTCCAGCAGCAGCCGGTGCTGCCGCCGGAGGTGTTCGAGCACATCGGCATCGCCGTCGTCCAGCAGTGTGCGGATGTCCTCGAGTTGCAGCCCGACGGAGCGGTACACCAGCACCAGGTGCAGCCGTTCGATATCGGCATCGGTGTAACCGCGGTACCCCGCCGGGGTGCGGACGCTCGGCACCACCAGACCGATGTGGTCGTAATGGTGCAGGGTGCGTACCGAGACGCCGGTGAGTGCGGCTACCGCTCCAACGGTCTTCGCGTCCATGACGCCACTATCGACCCTGACGTCGCGTGAGGGTCAAGTGAATTCGGTTCAGCCCTCGTCAGAGCCGCGACGCACGATCAGCACCACGAGGATGGCCAGCACACCGGCAGCGATGGCCGCGGCGATCGGCAGCCGGGAGGGCTCGGGTCCGATGAACGGCACCGGCGCGGGGCCCGCCACCGGATTGCTCGCGGTGGCGACAGTGGCCTTGGCCTTGGCCGCGGCTTCACGCGCGGCCGCGGTGAGGTCGCCGTTGGTGTCCGCCAGCTTCGGTGGCACCGGCGTAGCGGGAGCCTTCGTGTCCGGGGCCTTCTTCGCGGCTTTCTTGGCCGGGACAGCCTTCTTCGCCGGGGCGGCTTTCTTCGCAGCCTTCGCCGGGGCCTTCTTGGCAGGTGCCTTCTTCGCGGCCTTGGCGGGAGCCTTCTTGGCCGGCGGCGGTGTTGCCGGTGGGGGCGGTGCTGCGGGTGGCTGCGCTGCGGGTGGCGGTGTGGCCGCAGGCGGCGTGGACTGGGCCCCTTCGTCTGGTCGGTCCTGCTCGTCGGCCATCGGCTGCTCCTTTGCAGTGTCTTGTCTGCGCACGTCCGGCGTCAGCGCGGGTACCGGCAGTGGCCCCCATCATGCCAGGTCGGCTATAGCGCTAACCGGTGGCGGCCAGACCGGCCGCGAGAGCGAGCGCCACGGCCATCACCGCCAATTCGACCAGCGCGCGGGATCGCGACAGGACGGCGGTGCTTCGGTGCGTCCGTGCCGCGGGCACCCAGATCGTGCGGTTACGCCAGCCCATCAGCATCAGCACCGCCGCCACCTTGGCCGTCAGCAGCCGGCCGTAGCCGGTGGAGTACACCTCGGCGGGCGACCCGAGCCGGTCGACCGCCGCCACCGCGCCGCCGAGCAGCAGCGCCAGCACACACCACAGGGACAACTGGGAGAACCGCGGCAGGACACGTGCCCACTGACCTCGATGGTCGACCGTCAGCACCAGGCCCGCCAGCAAACCGCACCACAGCGCGGCCGCCAGCGTGTGAACGGTCAGCGCCAGCCCGCCGAGCGCGCTTTCGAAGAAGTGACCGGTGATCAGGCGGCTCGTCAGGCCGACCGCGGAAAGACCGGCCACCACGGCATTGACCGCCGCGGTACGCGGCGCCGCGACGGTTGCCACGCACAGCGCTGCGGCGGCCGCAACAGCGAGCGTCCCTGCGCGCCCCGCCGCGGTGTCCACCGCGAAGCTGACCGTCGTCGGTGCGCCCAGTCGCCAGACCGGGACCGCGGTGGCTTGGGCGGCCGCGGCGATCAGCAGGCCGAGTTCGGCCACCAGCCACACCGCGCCCGCGGCGGACAACGGCACGGTGGCGCGACCGACGAGTTCGCGGCGGTGGCGCTCGTCGTCGACTGTCGGCACGACCGCGAGTCCGAGACAGACGACCACCGCGCAGTCGGCAACCGCACGCACGAGCGTCACCGGCAGTGAGGTCTGCGGGTACGCCAACGCCCATGCCACCACCGACGCGGCGACCACCACCAGTGTCCCGCCCGCGAGCGCCGCGGAACGTCTCACGTCCGGCGCCGCGCCGCCCACAGAACACCGGCACCGACGATCAGTACGGCGCCGACGTAGAAGGGCCACACCGGAACTCCGCCGTCGTCCTCGGATGTACCGGACAAATCAGCGGCCGGTGGCGCGGCACCGGCAGGCGGTCCGGCGACACCGCTACCCGCCGCGGTCAGCTGAAACGACCACGAGCCCGACACGACATGGCCATCGGCCGATGTGGCGCGATAGTTCACCGTGTATCTGCCCGAGGGGCCGAGCGGACGGACCCCGACGCTGATGACGGTGCCGTCGACCGCCGGCTCGCCGGTGGACCACACGTTGCCGTCGGGACCGACCACCGTCATCGCCGCGAACCGGGGTTGCATCTCCTCGTTGAATGTCGCGCTGACCCGGGCCGGTGCGTGTGGCAGTGAGGCATTTTCGACGGGGTCGGACGCGATTCGGGCGGCGTGCGCGGCAGCGACACCGGCACTGCCCAGTGTTCCCGCCGCCAAGCCGAGTACGAGAACTATGACGGCGGCAAGCTGCTTGGCAGCGCGCATGTCAGACCAGGCCGAGCCGGGCCATCAAGTCGGCGTCGATGCCGTCGAGTTGCTTGGCGATGGCGGCATGGGCTGAACGCCGCTGCGCGAGTGGCATGTTCTCCGCCGCAGCGACGGCGGCCGACAGATCACCGAGGCGATCGGTGATCGCCGCGACGAACTGTTTCGTTTCGGCGTCCTTGGGCTTCTTCTCGGCGACCATCCGCAGCGACTGCTCGGCGCCGGCGATCCGCGCCGAGAGTTCACCGCCGTGGCCGGAGAACTGACCGAGCTGGCTCAGCGGAACACCTAGGCGGGCAGCGCGACGCTCGTCGGCGTAACCACGCGCAGCGATAGAGGCCCGGTACACCAATGGAACCGCCACCGGTGCGAGCAGCCGGGTGATCGTGAGGAAGCGGCGAATTCTGGTGGGCGAGAACAACTTACCTTCGCGCGCGGCCTTCAGCTGCATGTCCGCGACCTTGAGCGCGGCCCGGTCGGTGTCGCGCTGGGCCCTGAGCTGAGCCTTGAGGGCGCGCGTTTCCGACCGGTGCTCGGCCTTGATGCGGCGAGCTTCGTTCTTGGCCGCCAGTCTGGCCTCGAGTTTCGCCTTCGCCTTGATGGCGCGGGCCTCGGCCTTTCGGGTGGCGCGGGTTTTGCGCTTGAACAGGCTCATCCCAGCAGTCTCCCGGTCGCGTTGTCGATGCCGCACAACACTATCTCCCGGTGCGTGTCACCCGTGGCCCTGGCCCGAGGGAATGCCGATTCGGTCGAGGGCAAACCGGCCAACGTACCTGTGCGACAATCGCTTGACAGCAAATCCGCAGCGGCGATGCGTGTGATGGGTGGTGCAGAAGTGGGTTCGCGTGTGGGCATCGCCGCGGCCGGCTTCCTCGTGGCTTACGGGCGGTTGGTCGTCGGTGCCGGCAATACTCCTGCGAATGCGACCCCGGCGCCCGGCTCGGTCGCGGCCGACGACGGAGATGGCGCCAGGACCGAATCCGGGCAACACGGGGGAGCGCCGTCGGCGGTGCGGCCGGGCCGCCGAGACCACGCGTCGCCGGGCACCGGATCTCGCGGCGACGAGCCAGACGGTCGTAAGCCGCGTGAACGCAGATTCGGCAGCGGACGCGTGCCCCATCAGACGCCGCAGACCGAGGACGACGAAAAGCGAAACCGAAGGCGAACCCGTCGACGGCGAGGACGGCGGAGGCGTCGAAACGCCACCCAAAGAGCCCCCCTGGGAAGAACCGCCGGGCGAGGAAGATCCAGACGACTGCTGGCCCTGGCCACCCGACCCGCAGCCCCCCGGTGACGGTGGCGGCGCGGGCCCACCCATCCGGCCGCCGGCGGGCCGGCCGCATGCGCCGCCGATGCAACTGCCGCCGCATCTGCTGCCCGAGCACACGCCGTCGCAGCCGGGCGTGGTCGACGCCGAACCCGGCATCGGCATTGCCGTGCCGCAACTTCCGGTCGCGCCGATCGCCCTGCCGATCGTCGTGGCGCCCCCGATGGGAATCCCTGGTGGCGCAGCTCCGCGCGGGTTACCTACGGAGCCGGTCCCGGCCTCGCCGCGCGGACCCGCGGCCGAGCCGCCCGCCGGGCGGCAGGCGCCGCCGGCCGAGACGGCCAGCAACGTCGCAGCCCCACCCGCGTCATACCGAGCCGGGTACACCGAGTACCTACGCAACGCAGGGATTTCACAGGTTGCCCTCGTGGCGGCACCCGGTCTCGCCGGCATGGTGCTTCTCACCGGTGTCGGTGGCCTCGTCGGTTACCGACAGGCAAAGGCGGGGCACGCGGTACGCGCCGGAGGCGCCGCAAGATTTGTGGACTGAACTGACGGGGAACCGCTGCTTCGGCGACCCGAACAGCGCATAGTGGATTCGTCGAAAGGGGGAACGTATGCCTGCCAGCCGCAACGTCACCCGCGCAGTGAGTGCGGTTCTGGACCTCGCTCCGCGCCACGGGGAGGTGTCGCTCACCCGACTAGTCGATGCGGTCAGCAAGGACAGGGGGCGTCCGATCGAGCTGAAAACAGCCGATTTGCCGCCGGGTGTGTGCGGGCAATGGCGTCAATACGCCGATCGCGACGTGTTTCTGATTCAAAAGGGTCTGCCGGCGTGGGACCGCACCCTCGCACATGAGCTCGGCCACCTGGTCCTCGGGCACGACGGCATGCCGGTCGTCGAGGCCGCCCTGGAGAACACTGAAATTGCCAGCTCGGAGTTGATCGGCTACATGCTGAACCAGCGCACCGGATGTATGGGACCCAATGGCGAGGACGCGGAGCAGGAAGCCGAGGACTTCGCGGCGCTGCTGCTGTATCGGTTGGGGCGGTTGCCCTCCGATCGCGCTTCCATCGTCCAGGTCCGGCTCGGAGAGGCGTTTGGTTGATCGTCTGGGTGATCGCCGGTCTGCTCGGATTGGCCACCGGTTTACGTATCGGATGGGCGCTGGTCAACAAGCAATCACTGGTGAGCACCGCGATGATCCTCGCGCTGGGAAGCCTCGGGTTGGTCGCCGCGCTGAACTGGCAGCCCCTGACGCTCCTCGTCGACACCGTGCTGCGGTGGCCGAACATCTCGATGGGTCTGTCGCAGGTGGCGCTCGTGATGTGCGCGGCGGGCAGCTGCGTGATGATCACCACGGTGGCGTCCGGGCGTAAGCCGGCCACGATCCGCAGGATCGCGATCGCGCAGTACGGCGTCGCGGTCGTCATCGCGGTGGTGAGCCTGGTGGCGTTCTTCTCGGCGGGGCAGCAGCCGGAGATGGCGCCCGAGGAGTACCTGCAGCGGACCCTGGCCGCGGACGGCAACTCGCTGCCCTGGCTGTTGCCGCTGCTGTACGTACTGCTGGCGCTGACGCTGGTGTCGTGGGCCGGACTGCGATACTCGAACCGCAGCCGTCGCGGCAGGGCGTTGTTCGTGTTCACGATCGGCATCGTGCTGATCGTCTTCGCGTCGGGCTTCTTCTTCTTCCGGGCCGTGCACCGGACCGGACCCGTGGGGGTGGGCGCCGCGGCGACCCTGCTCGGATGCGCGATGTTGGTGGTCGCCGCGGGCTCGCTGCTGCCGAGCATCGAGGACTGGTTCGGTGCGCGCCGCGAACTCCGGGCGATCCAGCCGCTGCTGGACGAGCTGGGACGCCGGCATCCGGACGTCGGTATCGGCGTGCGTCCCCGCGGTCCGCTCGCGTTCCGGGTGGCTGAACGGATGTCGTTGATCTCGGATGCGTTGTTTCTGGAGGCGACGGCTGCGGATGTCACGCGAAAGCGGGTCGGCGCGACCGGTGCGCTCGTCGATCGTGACGCCGAGGAGGGCGACGGCGACATCGACGGGGAGGACGCCGAGATGGAGCCGCCACCCGTGCCACCAGAAGAGCAGGCGCACGCCGTCGCGCTGTGGATCTACGCCGGCCGCGAGGGTGCACGGAAGAACGGGGACCTGAAGTTCCCCGGTCTGAGATGGTTGCGGCAGCCCAGCGTCTACTCGGATCGCGAGTGGATCCTCGAGATTGCCACGCAGTACCGCACGCTCGTGAGGTCAGAGAAGACCGCTACGTAATGACTTCGCCGGCGACCGCAATGCCGGTGATGGCGGGCTAATCGTCCAGATGCTCCTGGCGACGCAGCTCATCGACCTTTTGGACGATGTCCTGCTGGGCCTCAACCGACAGGCCGACAGTGCGCGCCGCAATGCGACGGACACCTTCATCCCGCATGTTCGCCAGCCAGGTGAGCTCCTTGTCGAGCTTCTCGTAGTACTCGTCGTCGGTGAAGTACGCCGGCTTGATACGGAAGAAGTTGGCAAGGGCAGCCATGGTCGCTGCAGAGGGGTTGGTTCGGTTGCCAGAGCGCAGCTGGGACAGGTATGGAGCCGACATCGTCACGCCCTCGGACTTGAGCGCAGCGATCACCTCGGCGGAAGTATGCGGACCGCGCCCGGGCGGGTAGACCGTGTCGAAAAGTCTGTTTAGACGGGCGGCGAACGTCTTGCTCATCGGTATTGACCTCCACATGCGTAGACGAGCGGACTATTTGGCGGCGTATTTGCTGATCATCGTAGCGAGTGTTGTGCCCAAACCCAAGTGCAAACTAGGAAAGTTAACCCACCTTCCGCGATCTCAGGGCTCTCTCACCAGTGGCGACATTGTCAGAGTACGCAAGAACGGCGCCCACATGGTGCGGTCGGGCAAATAAGTTCGACATCGTCTGAATTGCCGCACTCGGGGTATTGCCCCGATTGCCACAGTAATCCCGATCTTCACCACCGGCAACGTCCACAGCCACTCGCAATGGTGGATCGAAGATTTGCTGTTTGTATGCAAATAGCGGGTTCGCATCCGTACGGGCAATAGTTGCCGGCGGCGCGAACCTGCGCTAGGGGGAATTGCGTGAGGACGTCGCCGTCGATGCGGCCGCTGGTGCCGAATCCTGCCTCCGGGCGAAGCGAATGAGCGCCACGGTGCCGACGACGACGACCACCGACCCGGTGACCGCCACCGCGACCCAGCGCAGCCCGAGCGCGCCGTCGAACAGCAGCCAGAGGCCGAAAACCAGGAACAGCACGCTGGCGAGCCGGTGCAGGAAGCCCTCGGGCAGGCGCTTGTGCAGCAGGACGCCCGCCGCGATCGCGACGCCGTCGGCGAGCACCATTCCGACGGTGGCCCCGATCCAGACGCCCAGCCAGTTGTGATCGCTGGCGAGGGTGACGGTGGCCAGCATCGTCTTGTCGCCGAGCTCGGCGAGGACGAATGAGGAGACGATGGCGAAGATGACAAAACGTGGCTCGGCGATGCGGACCTCATCGTCGTCGTCACCGGTGCGGCCCTCGCGCCACGTCCAGATCGCGAACAACAGGAACGCGATGGCCCCGGCGAAGGCGATCGGTCGTTCGGGAAGTGTCAGGCCGAGAAAATGGCCGATCGCCACCGACAGTCCGTGCACGAGCGTGGCGGCGACCGCGACGCCCGACAACACCACCCACCATCGATGGCGCAGTGCGTAGGTCATGGTGATCAGCTGCGACTTGTCGCCGAGTTCGGCCACGAACACGACCGCGAGGCTGATGAGAATTGCGGTAACCATGGGTTGGGTGAGACCTTTCGACCAAAAAACGGTCGAAGGTCTCGCCCACCACCCCTCGTGCTGAGGTGCGGTTCGTCGGCCGGGCTTTCGCCAGTATGTCGACACGACGATTGGGGGCTACTCCCCTTCGCTGATGATTCGACTGTAGCGACGGTTGTGGCGGCACGCCAGTCCGCGCAATGATTTCGGGTAGCCGAATCGACCGTTCAGGTTTGCGGGTTCGGCTGCCTTCGAAAACCCTTACGCGGCAAGGAGCATGGCAAGGATCGCGGTGTCGGGGTGGCTGATCGGGTCGACACCGACCCTGCTCACCATCGACGTGACGGTGCCGTCGGCTTCCGCCTCGACCCAGGCCGCGCGATGTTCGAGACCCAGATGGGGAAGACCGGGCAGCAGTACGCAGCCCGATGCCGCACCCGAGCACTCCGGCAGCGACGGCATGGTCTCGGACGGTGGATGCAGCATCAACAGGGCCGGTGGCTGATGCTCTGCGAAATACCCTGGCGGAACCGCCGATTCGCCGACGACCGTACCCTCGGCGACAACGAGGCCGACGGTGTTGGGCTCCGGTTCATCGGGTAGCTCTTCGCGTGCACCGAAAATCGTTGTGGTGGAGAGTAATCCAGGAAGCGATGCCACGCGGACAGCGACCATGAGTAGCTGTGCCCACTCCTTGGTGGAATCCGGCCAGCGGCCCGAGATCACGAAGCCCTTGAGTGATCCGCGCGAATGAAACGGGGCGATCTCTATCGCCCGACCGGATTCCATCTCCATCTCGCCTCCGCACCATCGTTGTTCGGTAAAGCCCGACACGACTGTGGGTCGATCAGACCAGAATGCGCAGGTTCTCACTGGCGCGCAAGCGGACACGCATCATTGGTCGCGGCGGCCTGATCCCCGGACCGTGTAGACGACGCGATAGGTGCCTGCCGCGGACACCCATCCCAGTTCGTGGGAGTCGACGGCGCCCGGCGCTGTGGGATTGTCCGACCGGGCTTGGAATATCGCGTTCGGGCCGGTGCCGTACACCTCGCCGACTCGTTTGACGAGCCAACGGGTGGACCGGCGAGGGTCGCGGAACAAGCGCAGCTGGCCGGCGCGGGGTACGCCGCCGCGCCATGCCACCAAACCGTCGCCCGGTCGCAATGCCGGGCGCATCGAGTCCTCGACCACCCTGAACAAACGCAATGGCCAACGGGGTGGAGGATGGTTTCGCGGCACCCTCGAAGGGTAGGTTAGGGCCATGCTGCATCGACTCATGAACAACGCCACCCCTGCCCACGCCCACTGCGACCTGTACTGCGGTGTTTACGATCCGGCCCAGGCCAGGATCGAGGCGCTTTCGTGCCTGAAGACGATCCAGAAGTACCACGACTCGGACGATGACCATTTCAAGGCCCGCGCGATCATCATCAAGGAGCGCCAGGCCGAAGAGGTCAAGCATCACCTGATGGTGCTGTGGGCCGACTTCTTCACCAAGGACCACTTCGAGCAGTTCCCCAACCTGCACCAGCTGTTCTGGGACGGCGTGCACGGCGCTGGTGACGTCAAGAAGTCTCTCGACGCCGCCGTCGCCGAGAAGCTGCTCAAGACGATCGACGAGATCGCCGACATCTTCTGGCAGACCGACAAGGGCAAGCAGATGGGCGTCTACCCGCCCGCCTAGTGAATTGACACGAGGACGGGCCTGCTCATCGCGAGCAGGCCCGTTTTTCGTGCCTAGTGAGTTGCGTCCCGGGAGACGTCGATCAGTACAGGACGATCAGGGCGAGCACGCCCAACAGGACCAGCGCGATCACACCGGCCCGCATGCAGGCCATCAACTGGCCGCGGGTGTACGTGTTCGCCGAGGAATGCCACTCAGAAGGCGGTACCGCGGACCCCGGACCCATCGGATGCGACGACGTCATTAACAGCTCCTGACCTGCACGATCGATACCCTCCCCGGTGAGATCGGTCACAATACCCATGTTGTGACCGCGATCATAACCCCTGCTGTTCCTCGGAAGAAATCGGCGCGGAGAGGCGTTTAGAACTGCAGGTGGGGGGTACAAAACAGTCGACAGCCGTCAAGAAGCGAATGGTTAGTCTGGCGAGGTATTTCGCTCAGGCCCGCTCCGGCTGTTGATTGTCGTCTTGATCACATCCCAGTTTATCCACACTGATCTTGAGCAACCGCACAGATTCACCGGCTCAGACTCCTATTGCCCTGATCTTGGGCCTGTGGATGAACCTGTGGAAACTGTGGATAGCCGGGAATTGCTGGCCTGGGTGGACCCGCCGTCGTATGCGAGCATTGGCGGATGGACTCCGACGCGGTCCCGCAGGCCGACATCGCCACCGTTCCGGCGACCTTCAACGAATCGGTGATCTTGCTCGACGTTCGCGAAGACGACGAATGGCAGCGCGGCCACGCGCCAGGCGCCCGGCACATCCCGATGGGGCAGATTCCGGCCCGCGTCGCCGAGATCGACCCCTCGGCCACGTTGTACGTCGTGTGTGGGGTCGGGGGCCGCTCGCAGCGGGTCGCCGAATACCTGGCGCAGAACGGGTACGCGCCCATCAATGTCAGCGGTGGCATGCACGCGTGGGCCGACGCCGGACGACCGGTGGTCACCGACGACGGTGGTGCGGGCGCCGTCTGAGCAGCCGTCGACAATCGCTGGCTAGGCTGGTCGGATGATCCAGGTCTGTTCCACGTGCGGAACGCGCTGGAACGTGCGTGACCGCCGACGGGACTGGTGCCCGCGCTGCAACGGCACGCTGCTCGCGCCGACGGGTCCAGACTCCGCTGCGCTGGGGACGACCCCACCGGCAGGTAGGGGGTGGGGGCCGACTGCCGGCCTCGGTACCCCGCCGTCAGCTAGGAGACTGCCGCAGGGCTATCGCTGGATCGCGGTCCGTCCAGGATCGGCGCCCCCACCGCGCCGGACTCGTCGCCCCCTCGGTCCGACGCCGCGCTACGCGTTCATCCCGCGTTGGGGCCTCGTCGACCGTTTCGACCCGATCGACCAGCAGCAGGCCCCGCAGCGCCCGGGCCCCTCCGCCGGGATGGTGCGAACCACTCTGGTCGTGACCATGGCCGTGCTCGGTGCGGCGGCGCTCGCGCATCTGGTGCGCTACGCATTGCTCATCGTCAACCGCAGCAGGTTGCTGAACCCGTGGGTGGCGGGTGGCGTGACGTGGATCGGCGTCGTGCTCAGTGTCATCGCGATGTTCATGGTGGTCGCCAGCGCGGTAGTGCTGACGAATTGGCTCATCGGCCGCAGAGCCGCCGCCTACGCCTACCGGGGGCAGCCGGACCCGCGGTCGCTGTGGTCGCTCCGTGCGGGTTGCTTGGTGCCCGTCGTCAACCTGGCCTGGGCGCCGGTGTTCGTCATCGAGCTGGCGGGCGTCGAGGAGCGGTTCACCTGGCTGCGCAGACCCATCGCGGTGTGGTGGCTGGTGTGGGTCGCCAGCACCACGGTGTCGGTGTTCTCCATCGCGACGAGCTTCGCCACCGAGGCCCAGGCCATCGCCAACAACACGGTGACGACCACCGTGGCGTATCTGCTGGCCCTGGCGGCCGTTTTGCTCGCCATGAAAGTGTTCGACGGGTTCGAGCGCCAACCCGTCGAGAAGCCGTCCAAGCGCTGGGTGATCGTGCCCGACGCCGCCGTGAACACCGAGGTGCGACGCGACACCGAACGCGAGAATGCCGCTGCGGTTGAGTCCGAAGGCCAAAACCCGGCAGCATAGGTACCTATGAACTCGGGCGACGGCACGCTCGCCGGCCATCCGTTCGTCGTGGCGCACCGCGGTGCGTCCGGTGAACTCCCCGAGCACACCCTGGCTGCCTACGAGTTGGCGCTGAAGGAAGGGGCCGACGGCGTCGAATGCGATGTGCGGCTGACCCGCGACGGTCACCTGGTCTGCGTGCACGACCGCAGGGTGGACCGGACGTCCAACGGAAGCGGACTGGTCAGCGAGATGACGCTGGCTCAGCTGCGCGAATTGGATTACGGCGCTTGGCATCCCAGTCGGGAAGACGACGGTGCGACCGGTGACACGGGACTGCTGACGCTCGACGACCTCGTCAAGCTTGTGCTGGACTGGAACCGCCCGGTGAAGCTCTTCATCGAGACCAAACATCCCGTGCGCTACGGCGCGTTGGTCGAAAGCAAGGTCCTCGCACTGCTGCATCGCTACGGCGTCGCAGCGCCGGCCTCGGCCGATCTGTCCCGCGCCGTGGTGATGTCGTTCTCGGCGGCAGCGGTGTGGCGCATCCGGCGCGCGGCGCCGATGCTGCCGACCGTACTACTCGGCGATACGTCGCGTTTTCTCGGCGGCAGCGCCGCGACGACCGTCGGCGCGACCGCGGTGGGCCCGTCGATATCGACGCTGCGCGAGCACCCCGAACTGGTGGATCGCGCCGCCGCACAGGGCCGAGCGTTGTACTGCTGGACCGTCGACCACTACGAGGACGTGCGCTACTGCCGAGACGTCGGCGTCGCGTGGGTGGCGACAAACCACCCGGGTCGCACCAAGGACTGGCTGCAGAACGGACTGACCGGAGTGCAGAGCGACTAGAGCGCGCCGCCGTGGGCGTTGTCGCGCGTAACCGCACGGCGAGGAATCAGCCTGAATCGCGCCATGACGTTACAACCGCCAAGAAGGCCGCCCGTCAGGGCTGCGCGTCGATGACCTCCGGTGGTACCGGCGCGTCGGTTTTCAGCGCGGCGAACAATTGATCGGCGACCTCGCTGTTCCACACCACGATCGATCCCGAATCGCCCTCGGTGAACTCGCCGATCGGCACCGTCGTCGTGGTGACGTCCCCCCGCAGCGCCCAACCGAGCCGCGCCAGGTCCCAGATGTGGTCCTCCTGGCCGACGGTGACCGCCCCCGATGCGGCGTGGGCCATCGGATACCAGCGCAGCGGGTTCAGCCACACCGCGGGACTGGCGGCGCGGTGCAGCAGGGCGGACATGAACTCGCGCTGATTCACCATGCGGTCCAGATCTGCGCGCGGCGTGGCGCGCGTACGGACATAGCCGAGCGCGGTGCGGCCGTCGAGCTCCTGACAGCCCGCGGGCAGGTTGATCCCCGCCAGCGGATCGTCGATCGGCTCGGCGGGACACATGGTCACCCCGCCCACCGCGTCGACCATGACGGCGAACCCGTCGAAACCGATCTCGGCGTAGTGGTCCAAGCGGAGCCCGGTGGCCTGTTCCACGGTCTGCGCCAGCAGGGGCGCCCCGCCTTCCAGGAATGCCGCGTTGATCTTGTCGCTGCCGTAGCCGGGGATGTCCACGTACGAGTCGCGCGGGATCGAAACCATCGTGGTCGGCGTGCTCGATCCGAGACCGGGGATGTGGACCAGCAGAATCGTGTCGGTGCGGCCGCCGCCGAGATCGCCGCCGGTGGCCAACTCTGCCTGTTGTTCGGGTGTCAGCGCCTGTCGACTGTCCGACCCCACGAGTAGCCATGTCGTACCTGATCCCGCCGTGGGTCGGTCCGGGTAGTCGGCCAGTGCCGGGGTGCGGTGCAGCGACGAGTCGATCCAGACCCCACCGCCCACGACCGCGACGACGAACAGCAGCAGAAGAACAAGCAGCATCCGGCCCCAATGACGTTTGCGCCGAGGCTTTTTCGGTGCCGGCGGCGACGGCGGCGCAGGTGGGCGGGCCTGCGGTGCCGGCCGACGCGCCCGTGGCGGTGGTGGTGGTGGCGGCCGGTGCGGCGGAGGCCTCCGTTGCAGAGGAGGCGGCGGTGGCGGCGGGCGTCGATGTCGAGGGTCCGGCGGGGTCGGTGGCTTCGGTGGCGGCGGCGGCCGGTAGTTGGGATCGCGCCGGATCACCTGCGGCGGCTCCCGGCGTTGGTACGGGTCGAATCCCGGGGGCTGCTGCCGGTTGTCGTCCACAGCAAGAAATGTACGTCGGCCGAACCCTACTGCAGCCAGTTCAGATGGCCTGCCGCCAATGCGTATCCGACGAATGCGACCGCGTCGATCAGCGCGTGCGCGACGATCAGCGGCCACAACCGTCCGGTGCGCAGGTACACGTAGCCGAACACCAGGCCCATCGCCACGTTGCCGAGCCCGGCGCCGAAACCCTGATACAGGTGGTACAGACCGCGCAACAGGCTCGTGATGATCACCGCGGCCAGCGGGCTGATTTGCAGCTGGCGCAGTCGGGTGAGCAGGAACCCGACGACGATCACTTCCTCGGCCCAGCCGTTCGCGAACGCGACGAGCAGTAGCACGGGGATGCGCCACCAGGTGTCGTACAGCTCCGCGGGTTCCACCGAGGCGTTCATGCCCAGCACTCGTGACAGCAAGTAGAACCCCAGTCCGGGCAGCCCGATCAGCAGTGCCAGGCCGATGCCGCCAAGGAGGTCGGGACGCCACTGGATTCTGCCCAGCCCGATCTGGGCAGGACCAATACCGCTGCGCCACAACAGGTATAGGCCCAGAGCGCCCCACGCCAGCAACTGGAAAACCCACGAGAGGTTCAGTCCCAGGTCGATCAGGTCGAAAGGCGACCGGCGCGGATTGAGCGCCACTACCTGTCCGGACAGCCCGAGCAGGACCGCCTCGATCAGGTTGAGCAGGGCGGTGTACGCCGACAGTCCGAAGGTGACCGCCAATACGACGACGATCTCGATGCGCAACCCACGGCGCTGCGGGTCTGTCAGGTCGTCGGGGGCGCCGGCGGTCACCGGGTCAGGCTAGCGGCCCGGCTGCGGCTCAGAGCCGGCGCGCGCGCAAGCCGTTGAGGAACGGGCAGCCCATCAGAACGCGGAGCGCCTGGGACAGACCGCTGACGTCGTCGACCGGCTTCGCGAAGGGCAGCCGAACGTCGTGGTCGCCGTCATCGCCCTCGATGCGCAGCTGGACACCGTAGCGATCCAGGCCGAGGGGACGGACGCGTCCGCGGCGCAGCGAGCTGGGCAGTCGGCTGGCCAACCGGTCGACCACCTCGCGGTGCGCGGAGTCCATGTGCTGCAGCCAGCATGACTCCATCGCGCAGAACGGGTCGGGACGTGCACCCAGCAGCGCGCTCAACCCGACGGATTCGGCCCCGGTGGAGTCGGCGGCGACAACGGAGTCGATCTCGAGCCGCATCAACGCGTAGCGGGTGTCCTTCTCGGAGTCGGCGGGTCCCGAGTTCACCTGGAGTAAGGCGGGATTCGGATCCTCGGCGGCGATGAGGTCGAGCAGCGCGGAGACCTCGCCGGAGGGGACGTCGTGCAGGCGGCCGCGGATCCACACCAGCGACCGCACCGGTTCGCGCAGCGGTAGCGGGGCGTAGTCGGTCATCTCCAGCACCGCCTGAACACCGGCCGCACCCGCCGAAACCACCATGTGAGCGACGGCGCCGTCGACCGGAACGGTGATGGCGAACGAACCGTCGTCGAGCAGGTGGTGCACCGGAGATTCGGCGGGTTCCAGCCCTTCGACCGCCAGCATCGCCCCGCCGGCCCGTGCGAACGCGCTGCGGATGCGCTCGGCCGTCGTCGGTGTGGCTTTGGTCTCCAGCTCTGTCATGGCCAACCTCTCGTAGATAAGGTGAGCCTAACTTAACTAAGCCTCGTCTGGTCGCGCAAGGCTTACGTGCAGCGGAACGGGATTACCGAGGGGAACCGATAGGGTTGGACCGTGACCCGTATCGCGTATCTCGGACCCGAAGGGACCTTCACCGAGGCGGCCTTGCGCGGCATGGTCGGGGCTCACCTGGTTCCGTTGACCGAGTTCGAATGGTTTCCGACGAGCAGCCCGGCGGCCGCGCTGGAGATGGTGCGATCCGCAGACGCCGCCTTCGCGTGCGTGCCGATCGAGAACTCGATCGACGGCTCCGTGCTCCCGACACTGGACAGTCTGGCGACCGGTTCGCCACTGCAGATCTTCGCCGAATACACCCTCGACATCGCATTCACGATCGCGGCGCGCAGCGGAGTGGCCGACCCCGCCACGATCGCCGCGTTTCCGGTGGCGCGCGCCCAGGTCGCGAAGTGGGTCGCGAAGAACTATCCCGACGCTGAATTCCAGGCGGCGAACTCCAACGCCGCGGCGGCCGTCGACGTCGCCGAAGGACGCGCCGATGCCGCCGTCACCACCGCGCTCGCCGCGCAACGCCACGGTCTGGACGTGCTCGCCTCCGGCGTCATCGACGAACCGAACGCCCGCACCCGATTCGTGCTGGCAGGACCGGTCGGCCCACCACCGCGGCGGACCAACGCCGACCGCACATCGGTGGTGCTCCGGCTCGCGAACGTTCCCGGGGCACTCGCGTCGGCGCTCGGGGAGTTCGCCGTCCGCGACATCGACCTGACCCGCATCGAATCACGGCCGACCCGAACCGAACTGGGTACCTACATCTTCTTCCTCGACTGCGTCGGTCACGTCGATGATGCGCCGGTCGCCGAGGCACTCAAGGCGCTGGTCGAACGTTGTGTGGATGTGCGATATCTCGGTTCGTGGCCGATGGGCCCGGCCACCCGGACGCCGGTGCGGGAGGACCAAGAGCGGGAGGGCGAAGGGTGAGTGGACGGCTGGTGCTGGTCCGGCACGGACAGTCACACGCCAACGTCGAGCGTCGGCTCGACACCAGGCCGCCGGGGGCGGAACTGACCGATCTCGGTCGCGACCAGGCCCGGACATTCGCGCGCGGACTCCCCGACAAACCCGGCCTCGTCGCGCATTCGATCGCGGTGCGGGCCTCGCAGACCGCGCGTGAAATCGCCGACGAACTCGGCGTGGACACCCACGAGCTGGAGGGGATCCACGAGGTTCAGGTGGGTCACCTCGAAGATCGTCACGACGACGCGGCCATCGAGGAGTTCAACAACATCTACAAGCGATGGCACGAGGGCCATGTCGACCTGCCGCTGCCCGCCGGGGAGACGGCCAGCCAGGTGCTCGAGCGCTACCTGCCGGTCGTCACCCAGTTGCGCATCCGCTACCTCGACGACGACTCGTTCTCCGGCGACATCGTCGTGGTCAGCCACGGCGCCGCGATCCGGCTGGCCTCGGCCGTGCTGGCCGGCGTGGACAGCAGCTTCGTCCTCGACCACCATCTGGGCAATACGGAGGCGGTGGTGCTGGCGCCGATCACCGATGGACGCTGGAGCTGTGTGCAGTGGGGGACGATACTGCCGCCGTTCTATCCCGAGCCCGACGTCGATCCCGTTCAGGACGCGCTCGAGTCGGCCGACCCGATGGGCTGACAGCCTCAGATCGCCGTCGCGATGGAGGCGTCGCGGCCGCACGTGCAGCCGACCGCCTCGCAGTCGATCGCGAAACCGTGCACCACTTCAGGAGTTCGGCAGTCCGGCTCGGTGCATTCGGTACGGGCCAGTGCGTGGTGGATGACGGTGCCATGGCAGTGCTCGACCCCCGCCACACAGGCACGGCATCGGCTGCTCATGTGCCCAGTTTCTCGCGCGAGTGCACGCATGTGCTCCAACAGCGCGGCGTGTCGGCGGGCTAACCCCAGCCGAGTTCGTGCAGGCGGTCGTCGTCGATGCCGAAGTGGTGCGCGATCTCGTGGATGACGGTGATGGCCACCTCGTCGACGACCTCCGCCTCGGTGTCGCAGAAGTCCAGCAGCGCGCCGCGGTAGATCGTGATGGTGTCCGGCAGCGATCCCGCGGCATACCAACTGTCCCGCTCGGTCAGCGCGACCCCCTCGTAGAGCCCCAACAGGTCGGGTTCGTCGGCGTTGCGGTCCTCGACGAGGACGACGACGTTGTCGATCGCCTTCGTCAGCTCTTGGGGGATCAGGTCGAGCGCGTCGGAGACCAGCTCGTCAAACCGTTGCGGGCTCATCCGCACGGTCACGCGGCTACGGCACCGGCGCTGGTGGCGGAGGAGGCACCGCCGGTGGCGGTGGTGCCGGCGCGGGCGCCGGGGGTGGTGGCGGCGGTGGCGGCGCACCCGGTGGCGGTGGCGGTGGCGGCGCGCCCGGTGGTGGGGGCGGCGGCGGTGGCGCACCCGGTGGTGGGGGCGGTGCGTTGAGGAAGGTGTTGCCCGGTGCGGCCGGGTCTGTGGTCGGCTCAGGAGTTTCGGTGGCCTGCGCGGAGCCCGGCATGTGCTGGGTCTGGTTGCCGTAGTCGGAGTCGTCGGTGGTCGACGAGGACGACGAGGACGAGGACGAGGACGACGAGGACGAGGAGGACGAGGAGGACGACTCCTCGGGCTCGTCGGGCATGGGGATCGGCGGGAAGTTCAGCCGCTCCTCGGGGATGTCCGGCGGCGGCACCGGCGGCTGACCGTTGATCATCAACGGGCCCTTGGCACTGTTGAGAAGCGTTGACCAGCCGCCGTTTCCGAGGGTCGCCCCGATACTGCACGAGACCTGGCGGCTGCCCGCCGACCACGTCGGCAGCGAGATCGTGCTGTAGATGAGGGTCAGGGTGGTGCTGCGAAGTTGGATGGGCGCCAGGTAGGCGTCGGTCATCCGGGTGCACGCGTCCTTGATGAAGCTGTCCTGCTCGGACTCGGGGGGCAGGCCGGCGGGGAACTTCTCGGCCAGGTTCACCGCGCCGGTGACCTCCATCGCGTGCGGCGCTGCGCAGTCGATCGGAATGTCGGTGGGCTGATTGGTCGACGGGTCGATGCCCAGGCACGTGCCCGCGGGCCACACCTTGGATTGGTCGATGTCGGCGACCTTGCCCTTGAACGCTAACTGTTGGTTGTTGGGGCCGGGCAGCTGCATCCCGCAAAGCATTCGCCGCTCGCCGGACTGCTTCCACGCCTTGTCGCCGGACCACAGCATGCTGATGGTGAAGCGGCTGTTCGGGTCGAAGTCGGTGCCCAGGTAGTGCTTGACCGCGGCCGAGCACTGTTCCTGGCTGATCTGCTGGATCCGTGCGGTCGACGGCGGGGCCGCGTCGGGCCCGTACTCGCTGCCGGGGAACGTCCGCATGTCCACCGATTCGGCGACCTCGAAGCGGTGCTCGTCCTTGCAGTCGACGATCTCCGCGGCATCGGGCGTGCGGTCGGGCCAGTTGAGGCAGTCGCCGGCCTTCGCGTGCTTGAAGGTGTCGTTGCCGCGGGGGCCCAGTGAAATGGTGCTGGCCGTCAGGCCCGAGCTTTCGGTCTGCGGAATCGCGGTGATCAAACCGGCGATGAGCAGGCCGCCGAGCGCGGTCAGCAGCAGTGCGCGGCGGGTCGAGGCCGCCTGCAGGCTGCGCCACCAAGGCGCCCGCGACGAGGGTCGGCCTGCCTCGTCGTCGTGCGGGTATTCCAGGGTGGGTGCGTCAGACATCTGCTCCATTGTGACAGGCGTGTCGGGCCCTGTGACAAGTGATGCAGTTGTAACGTTACGAGGTTGTGGCTGGGGCACCGACCTCGGCTGTTCCCCACCGGTTGCCAAAAGTAGTGTTGCGCCCGTGATCGACCTCAAACTGCTGCGCGACAACCCGGACGTGGTGCGCGCATCGCAACGCGCCCGCGGAGAAGATCCTGGCCTCGTCGATGCCCTCCTCGACGCGGATGCCGCGCGGCGCTCCGCGGTGTCGTCCGGCGACAATCTGCGCGCCGAGCAGAAGACGGCCAGTAAGAAGGTCGGCAAGGCCTCGCCGGACGAGCGGCCCGCGCTGCTGGCGGCGGCCAAGGAACTGGCCGACAAAGTCAAGGCCGCCGAAGCCGAGCAGAGCCAGGCCGAAGCGGCGTTCACCGCGGCGCACATGGCCATCGCGAACGTGATCATCGACGGTGTCCCCGCCGGTGGTGAGGACGACTTCGTGGTGCTGGACACCGTCGGCGAACCCCGCGCCATCGACAACCCGAAGGACCACGTCGAGCTCGGCGAATCGCTGGGGCTCATCGACCTCGAGCGCGGGGCGAAAGTCTCCGGCGCGCGGTTCTACTTCCTGACCGGTGCGGGAGCTCTGCTCCAGCTCGGCCTGTTGCAGCTGGCCGCGCGACTGGCCCAGGACAACGGTTTCACGCTGATGATCCCGCCGGTGCTGGTGCGCCCGGAGATCATGGCGGGCACCGGTTTTCTCGGTGCGCACGCCGAGGAGGTCTACCACCTGGAGTCCGACGATCTGTACCTCGTCGGTACCTCCGAGGTGGCCTTGGCCGGCTATCACTCCGACGAGATCCTCGACCTGTCCGACGGTCCGCTGCGCTATGCCGGGTGGTCGTCGTGCTTTCGTCGCGAGGCGGGCAGTCACGGTAAGGACACCCGCGGCATCATCCGGGTGCACCAGTTCGACAAGGTCGAGGGCTTCATCTACTGCAAGCCCGACGAGGCCGAGGCCGAACACCAGCGGCTGCTCGGCTGGGAGCGCGAGATGCTGGCGAAGATCGATGTCCCGTATCGCGTAATCGATATCGCCGCAGGGGATTTGGGCTCATCGGCCGCGCGTAAGTTCGACTGCGAGGCGTGGGTCCCGACGCAGCAGACGTACCGAGAGCTGACCTCGACGTCGAACTGCACGACTTTCCAGGCGCGACGTCTTTCGGTGCGCTATCGCGACGAGAACGGCAAGCCCCAGACCGCTGCCACCCTCAACGGCACGCTGGCCACGACACGGTGGCTGGTGGCCATCCTGGAGAATCACCAGCAGCCCGACGGAAGCGTGCGGGTGCCAGAAGCCTTGGTGCCCTTCGTCGGAACCGAAGTGCTCGAGCCCAAGTCCTAGCGTTCCAAACTGTGCGTGAGGACGTAGGCGGTCAGTACGTCGACCAGGGCGCGCCGGTCCCTGGACGTGTCCAGTGGTTGTGACGAAATAATCTGTGCCACAACAATTCCGCGCAGGCACGCCCAGATGTGGTTGCCGATTTCCTTCGCGTGCTTCGGATCCAGGCCCTCGCCGAGGTGCCTGCCGAGTTCGGTGAGCTGACGCATCGTGTCCGCCAGCCGCATGTTGACCGCATCGCTTCTGCCCGAACGCGTGGCGATCAGGATCTCGATGGCCGCCATCGACGTCGGGCTCGAGAACGCCGACCATGCCGCGTCGACGACCACCTGGGTGCGTTGTTCGATAGCGAGCTCCGCGGTCGTGGCGGGTACTGCGGCGAGAATTTCGGTGAGCTGACGGAAACCCTCGTCGACGACCGCGATGAGAAGTCCGTTCAGATCGCCGAAGTGGTACTGCACCACTCCCCACGTCACCCCGGCGCGCTCGGTTATGCGACGGACGCTGGGGGCGGCGAAGCCCTCGTCGAGGATGTAGCGGACGGTCTCGTCGATCACCATCTGCCGGGTCCGCTCGGCGCGCAGCTGGTTACCCCCTGGGGGACGCCGCGGTTGGACTGCACCTGCCATGGACAGACTTCACCACATGACACCGCGGATGTGATCCAGCGGCCGGAAGTCGTGAGCGGCGAGGATTCCGGCGGGTGCCCTGCACACCGCTTCGATGGCGTTGATCGGTCGCGCCGCGGTGGCGATCACGCCGCCCTGGTTGTGGTCAGTGCCGCCGAGGCCGACATGGGTGTTGATCTCGACACCGGGGTCGCCTTCCACGACAACGCGATGCACTCCCGGGCGACCGTCCGGCGGGACGGCCCAGTGCGGGGCGGCGACTTCGGTCAACCGGTTCACGTGTTCCATGGTGATGACGACCTTGCCGTCCCGAACGCCTTCGACACCGAAGCGCACCGCGGCGACCTTGCCGACCTCGACGTCCATCATCGTGCACGAGATCGGTTCGGGCGTAACCCATTTCTCGTGCCGCTCGCGCACCTCGTCGAGCTCCACACCGAGATCCGCGGCCAGGCTGCGCACCTGGATACCCCACATCGACGCGAGCACGCCCGGCATGAAGAGGATCGGTTGGTGCTCGGGGTCAGTACCGAAACCGAAGGTGACGCCGGTGAACTCGGCGTCGTCGTAGGTGGCGTAGTCGCAGATCTCCTGAACCGTGATCGAGTCGGCGCGACCGGCCAGGCTCAGCGCCGTGTACACGAGCGTATCGCCGGAGAAACCGGGATCGATGCCATTGATGTACAGCGTCGAATTACCCTGCCGGCAGGCTTCTTCGAGAGGTTTCCGTAGCCATTCGTCGGTGAACTCCGGCGCGACCAGCCAGACGAACGACGATCCGACGACGTTGGTTCCCGCGCGCAGGAAGCGCGCGATGTCGTCCATCGCCTCCGCCGGGCGGGTCTCGGCCTGCGACGTGTAGACCACGCAATCGGCGCCGAGCGCCAACAGTGCGTCGATGTCGTCGGTGGCCATCACACCGGTCGGTTCGGCGCGCCCGCACAACTCCGCCGCGTCCCGGCCGATCTTGTCGGGGCTAGCCGCGTGCAGGCCCACCAACTCGAGGTCCGGACGTTCAATGATCGTGCGCAGTGCATGTATGCCGACATTGCCGGTGGAGAACTGGATGATGCGCCGCGTCATTTCGCTGTGTCCTTCAGAGCAGATCGGTGATGGTCTTGAGCCCTGCGTCGTACAGCACGCCGGGCAGCATTCCGCCGTCGATCTCGATCGTGGTTCCGTTGACGAAATCGGCTGTGCCGGAGGCGAGGAAGACGCAGGTGCGTCCGACCTCGGCCGGCTCGCCGCCGCGGCGCATCGGGACGTTGACGAAATACTTGGCCCCGGTGGGATCGTCCTTGGGCAGAACGAACGACCGGAAGTTCTCGGTGATCGTCGGGCCGAGGGCGACGCAGTTGACCCGGACCGCGGGACCCCACTCCTGGGCTAGTGAGCGGGTCATCTGGTTCAGCCCCGCCTTCGCGGCCCCGTAGGACACCAGGGTCGGCGAACCGGCGGGATGGCCGGCTCCGCTGGAGACGTTGATGATGCAGCCGGTTCCGTCCTGGGTCTTCATCTGTCGGTACGCGCGAATCGCGAACCACAGCGGGCTGATGAGATTCATCTGAACGGCGAACGCGTGAAAGAGAGCGCTCCGCTCGTAGTCGTCGTCGCTGGCCGGGGCGCCTTGGATACGCGACACCAACGCCGGAACCTCGTCGACCGACGGCGACGGTACGGTGCCACCCGCGTTGTTGACCAGGATGTCCAGCCGGCCGAAGCGATCGACGACGCGCTGAACGAATGCGTCGATCGCCGTGTAATCGGCTTGGTCACAGACCATTTGGTCGGATCGCGCCGCCCAGTCGGGGTTGTCTTCCGTACCAGGCATCGCGTCGAGTGCCGACCGCGAGCAGCCGACCACCGTCGCCCCGGCCCGCAGCAGCTCGTGTGCGATGCCGACGCCGACGCCGCGGCTGGTGCCGGTGACGATGGCCACCTTGCCTCTCAGTACGCCATCGAGTTCGCCCACCTTCGTCTCCATTCCCGCGGAGTTCGACCCCGGAAAGACATTACAGATGTAATGTTTTTGCGCAAGGGCGAGTCGAGGGAGAAACCAATGGCGCAGCCATCGGACAAGAGGTACCGCGTCGCGGTGTGGGCCACCGGCGGGGTCGGGCGCTACGCGATCCGGACGATCATGGACCGGCCCAACCTCGAACTCGCCGGTGCGTGGGTGCATTCGGAGGCCAAGGACGGCCAGGATGTCGGGGTGCTGGCGGGCATCGATCCGGTCGGCGTCACGGCCACTCGTGACGCGGATGCGCTGCTGGCCTCGGGCGTGGATTGCGTGATGTACGCGGCGCCCGCCGGCCCGCGACCGGCTGAGGCGCTCGCCGACTTCTGCCGCGTCCTGTCGTCGGGCACCAACGTCGTCACCACGTCGCTGCCCGGTCTCGTCTACGAAAAGGGTTCGCTCTCAAAGCGCTTTCTCGACCCGATCCGCGAGGCGACGGCCGCCGGTCGCAGCTCGATCTTCTCGTCGGGCATCGAACCCGGCTTCGGTTGCGACCTCTTCCCGATCGCGCTGATGACGATGTCGCACAAGGTGTATGCGGTACGCGGTATCGAGATCACGAACTACTCGGAGTATCCCGTCGAGTGGGACGTCCGCGAGTTGTTCGGGTTCGGTCAGCCGCTCGACTATCAGGGCGGTTTGAAGCAGCCGGGGGTCCTGAGGTGGGGTTGGGGCGCGGCGATCACAATGGTCGCCGACGCACTCGGTGTCGAGTTCGACGAGATCCGTGAGACGTGTGAATTCCTTCCGACCCCGCGCGATCTGCATACTGCGTGCGGTCTCATCCCGGCGGGCACAGTCGGCGCCACGTACGCCAAGTGCATCGGGGTCGTCGACGGCGAGGAGGTCGTGAGCCTCGAGCATGTCGACCGGATGGCCGACGATCTGGCCCCGGACTGGCCGACGGGTCGAACCGGAGCCACCGACGGTATCTGGCGGGTGCTGATCGACGGTGAGCCGTCGTTCGACGGGGAGTTCGAAGTGGGTCACCGCGACGGCGAAAGCGCAAGCGATCACGGACTACTCGCCACCGGCATGCGCGCGGTCAACGCGATTCCCTGGGTGTGCGAGGCCGCGCCCGGCATTGTCGACGCGCTGCACCTGCCCCTCACCTCGGCGATCGGTGCATTGCATCCGCATCGCGACGGCGTGCCAGCGTTCTAGCGCTCCAGCAGTTCGTCGAGCTTGGCCAGGAACTCCGTCGGCCGCTGCGGCGTGAACGCCGGGTTGGTGCGCGCACCGGCGACATCGAGGGTGATGAGCGTGGATTTGATCGGTCGCCAGACGTCCAGCGGCAGCCACCGACTCAGGCTCGAACTGCCCCACAGCCGGAACCGCTCGTTGAGGAAGCTCAGTGATTCGGCCTTGTACCCGCGAACATCGCGCAGCAGGATGATCTTCGAGGTGCCCGACGGGAAGTGGTAGCGGCGCAGGGTGATCGCCTCGCGGTCCAGCTGGATGAGGCCGTCGTCGTAGTACTGGCGCGGCCCTGTCACGACTGCGCTCCCTCGCGGGCCGAGCGCAGTTCGTGTCCCTTGGTCGTCAAGCATCGGCCGTTCTCGAGGTTCCACTGCCAACCGTGCAGGTTGCACGTCAATGTGGAGCCCTCGACCACGCCGAACTTCGACAGGTCGGCCTTCAAATGTGGACAACGTCGTTGAATCTCCCATCCGTCCAACGTGATCGACGCTGTGTCGTCGTGCGCCTCGGCGAACCAGCCGTCGGCATAGGCGATGCGTTCGTCGGTCAGGCACTTGAAGAACGTGTAGAGGTACTCGTTGTAGCCGCCGACCCGCCACGCCGTGAACCTGGTGGACAGGAAAATGGTGTTGACCCAGTCGGGCTCGTTGTCCCGCAATACCGTACGTACGAGTTCCGGCGCGATGGCGAAGCCGTACCGGAACTTCTCGTCTGGAATAGCCTCGCGCACAGCACGTTTGGGGAAATCGATCACCACCGTCTCGGGGCCGAGCCGCAGTTCCACCGGATAGCCGATGCCGTCGCAGATCTGGTCGCTCTGCAGCATGATCGGCTCGAAGAGCGCGCGCAGCGGCTCGAGCAAGGGTTCGCCGGCCGCGGGGGCCCAGGTGGCCTTCTCCGCGGCCAGCACCGGTGCCATCCGTTCGGCGAAGTCGGCGATGTAGGCCGCCTTACCGGTGGTGAAGATGGCCAGCACCTCGTCTTCGGGCAGCGGGTGGACAAGCGAATTCATCTGTGCGCCAGTGAAATCCGCTTTCGTCCCGGGCATCATCAGCAGACCGCCGTCGTGGCCGTTGGCTCGCATCTGGTCCAGGAACACCACCTGGTCGGGAAAGATGTTGGCGGGGTCGCCATGGTCGTCGTTGAGGTCACGCAGCGCGGGGTCGAGGAAGCACGGCGGGCCTGCAGACGGGATCACCCACGTCGCCCCGACCTGTGCGATGTATTGGCGGCACCGGTCCATCTGCCGCTGCCGCTTCTGGGTGCCGAACGCCTCCTTGGCGCGGGCGGGCATGTCGTAGACCATCGGGTACCAGATGGCCCCGGAGTACTGCAGCATGTGGACGTCGACGGCGCCGAAGTCGGCGTGCACCACGTCGAGGTCCACCGGTCGGGCGTCGTTCATGTTGAAGCAGACCGTCTCGCCGTCGTCGAGCACCAGGCCAGAGTCTCCGATGGGACCGTCCGCAGGTGCGCGCAGCGAGATGATCATCACGTCGAGGTCGCCCTTGGGGCCGCTGACCCGGTGCTTGACCGAATCCGTCGTTTCGAAGAACCGGTGGAATCCGAGCTTTTCCAGTTCGCGGCGCAGGTCCGGCACGGGGAAGTCGGGCAGCAGGACCACGGCGTCCTTGTTGACGTGGGCGCTCAGGTTCTTCGCGTCGAAGTGGTCGGCGTGCAGATGCGACACGTACAGGTAATCGCAGTCACCGAGGGCACCCCAGTCCAGCTGGCTGTTGTCGGGGAACGGGAACCATGACGCGAAGTACGCCGGGTTGACCCACGGATCACACAAGACGCTTCCGGCGTTCGTATCTATCCGGAAGCCTGCATGTCCAACGCTGGTGACCTGCACTAATACCCTTTCTGACTACCGCATGTGCGGCATCAAGACTAGCCGGACGCAAACGGGTGCCGCAGATACGCGGGTTCGGTGAGACGCGTTACGCGACTAGGCTGCCGTATGTGGAGCCGGTTTACGGAACAGTCATCCAACTCGCCAGGATGCTCTGGCGCTTTCAGGGTCTGACGTTCACCGTCACCGGCGTCGAGCACCTGCCGGCCGAAGGCGGCGCGGTCATCGCCATCAACCACACCGGCTATCTGGACTTCACGTTCGCCGGCCTGCCCGCCTACCGGCAGAAGCGCGGCCGCAAGGTGCGGTTCATGGCGAAGAAGGAAGTCTTCGACAACAAGATCACCGGCCCGATCATGCGCAGCCTGCGCCACATCGAGGTGGACCGTGACAGCGGCGCCGCGTCCTTCGACGAGGCGTGCCGCAAGCTCAAGGAAGGCGAGTTGGTCGGCGTCTACCCGGAGGCCACGATTAGCCGCAGCTTCGAGATCAAAGAGTTCAAGTCCGGCGCGGCGCGCATGGCGATCGCCGCCGACGTGCCGATCGTCCCGCACATCGTCTGGGGCGCACAGCGCATCTGGACCAAGGGACACCCCAAGAACATGCGACGTCCCAAGGTGCCGATCGCCGTGGCGGTGGGGGAGCCGATCTATCCGACGCTGCCGCCTGCCGAACTGACCGCGCTGCTGCATTCGCGGATGCAACATCTGCTCGCACGGGTCCAGGACGACTACGGGCCGTACCCACCGGGTGAGTTCTGGGTTCCGCACCGCCTCGGTGGCGGAGCGCCGACGCTGGCCGAGGCGAACCGGATGGACGCCGAGGAGGCTGTCCAGAAGACGCAGGCGAAGGCGGCCCGTCGCGCACAGGGGGGCCCTACGGGAGCGCCGGAGTAGCGCGATGGAGCCGGTTTTCCGCATGCTCGAGATCGCCTGCTCAGCGGGCGTCGCGGTTTCCGGGAGCCGCATCACCTACCGCGGACTCGAGAACTACCCCAAGCACGGCGGTGCGGTTGTCGCCATCAACCACACCAGCTATATCGACTGGATGCCCGCCGCGCTGTCCGCCTACCAGGTGCGGCGCCGGCTGCGCTTCATGATCAAGTCGGAGATGCAGGAGGTGAAGGTCGTCAACTTCCTGATCAAGCACTCGGGCACCATCCCTGTCGACCGCAAGGCCGGCGCCGGTGCTTACGCGGTCGCCGTCGAGCAGCTGCGGGCCGGCGAGCTCGTCGCCGTCTACCCGGAGGCCACCATCAGCCGCAGCTTCGAGCTGAAGGACTTCAAGAGCGGGGCTGCGCGCATGGCGGTGGAGGCTCAGGTACCGATCGTTCCGCTCATCGTCTGGGGTGCGCAGCGACGCTGGACGAAAGGCCATCCGCGCAAGCTGGGCCGCGCCAAGATTCCGATGACCGTCGAGGTCGGTACGCCGATACCACCGGCGGAGACGATCGAGCTGACCGACACCGCGATGCGCAACGCGATGACCGACCTCCTCCACCAGGTGCAGGAATCCTACGAACACCCGCCCGGGGCCTACTGGGTGCCGCGGCGGCTGGGCGGCTCGGCTCCCACGATGGCCGAAGCGAAGGCGTTGGACGAGGCCGAATTGGCCGAGCGCGCTCGTAAGCAGGCTGAGCGGCAGTCTCGGTGACCCTGCCCCGCCTGGTTGCCTCCGATGTGGACGGCACGCTGCTCACCGATGACGACGTCGACGCCATCTCCGACCGCACTCGCGCCGCGGTCCTGGCGGCCGTGGACTCAGGAACCCAGTTCGTGCTCGCGACGGGACGTCCGCCGCGCTGGATCTCACCGGTCGTCGATGCCCTGGGTTTTGCGCCGATGGCGGTGTGCGCCAACGGTGCGGTGATCTATGACCCGTCGACGGATCGCATCGTATCGGCGCGCACCCTGTCCGCTGACCTGCTCGGCGAGCTCGCCGAGATCGCGACGCGAGTCATTCCCGGCGCCGGCCTGGCCGTCGAGCGGGTGGGCCGCAGTGCACACGACGCCGCCACCCCGCAGTTCGTCAGCTCGCCGGGTTACGAGCACGCGTGGCTGAACCCCGACAACACCGAGGTGTCGATCGACGACCTGCTGAGTGCGCCCGCGATCAAGCTGCTGATCCGCAAGGTGGGGGTGCGCAGTGCGGACATGGCCGAGGAGTTGGCGAAACATGTTGGTCTGCAAGGCGATATCACCTATTCGACCAACAACGGTCTGATCGAGATCATGCCGCTGGGTATCAGCAAGGCGACCGGAATCGCCGAGGTGGCAGAACCATTGGGCATCACGGCCGAAGAGGTGGTCACTTTCGGTGATATGCCCAACGATGTGCCGATGCTGGCATGGGCCGGGCTCGGGGTCGCGATGGGCAACGCGCATCCGGAGGCCCTCGCGGCGGCCGACGAGGTCACCGCGACGAACGCCGACGACGGGGTGGCGCGGGTGCTCGAGCGCTGGTGGTGGTGACTCAGGCGGGGCTGATGGGCGGCGTGAACCGCTCCAGCTGAATCGGAGTCTTGGCGGTATCGGCCTTGGGCAGTTCGGTGGGTACGCCGTCGATGACGCGGGTGACGGTTCCGTTCTGGCGGTCGAAGTTCAGCGTGCCGTGCTGGAAGTTCTGCACGATCCACTGCGGCTCGTGGATTTCGCCGCTCGTCGGCAGGCCCAGGGCGCCGCGCTCGAAGCCGAGTGAGCCCCACGCCTTGTAGATCTCGCCGGTGACCGGTTCGGCTCCGCTGGTCGGCGACCAGTAGATCGCGCCGCGCTCGAAGTTCGCGTACCGCGTCGGGCCCTCACCCGACGCCTCCGGTGACCGCGGTGCGCCGAGTGCACCGTTCGGGCCGCCCGTCGACTCCCAGCGCATGAAGATCGCACCGCCGCGCAGCGTGTCCGCGAGATCGGCCGGACCCGGGGGCCTGTTGAATCGTGCTGCGATGTCCCGGATCTGGCCCATCGCGGCATACGCAGCATTGCCCGGGCATTCGGTGATGCCGACATCGCGGTGGGTGAAGATCGTGGGCAGCCTCGGGGTGGCGCCGAACGGGAACTTGGAGAACGAGCCGCCGGCAGAGGCGAGTATCACCGTGCCCTTGGGGTCGAGGTGATCGAGTCCGAGGCGCCATCCGAGCAGTCGGCCCGTGTTCTCCAACTGAACCTGTGTCGGCGCCGCCTGGTCGAAGTTGCCCAGCATCGCCACACCCCAGGTGTCGCGGTTGAAACCACCGGTGTGGGCGCCCTCGACGGGCTTGTCGATGCCGCCCGCGCGGCCTTCGAAGACCTGGCCGTACTTGTCGACCATCGCGTTGTAGGCGATGTCGCACCAGCCCAGCGTGCGGGTGTGGTACTCGTAGATCGACCGGATGATGCCGGCCGAATCCGCTGGCGCGTAGTCGTTACTGCCTGCGGTGTGGTGGACGATTCCGGCTCGGATCCCTCTGTCGTACACAGGGTTTCCGCATCGCATTCCCTCGTCGGCGCCCCACCCCGCGCGGTTGATGATCTGTGGCGGCGATCCCGGCGCCGTGACCGCCGAGGGCCGCGGCAACGTATCCACCGGCGCCTCCGGTGGGCTGATCAGCACCGCGTTGATGTTCTGGGGCAACGGCTGCTCGACGTTGGCAGGCACGTAGCCCAGCTCGGGCCGATTGTCGGCGGGCTTGGGCGGCTTCGGCGCCTGCGCAGGCCGGGTGACCGCGATCTGCACTGTCGTCGTGCGGCCGACGAAGACCGGTTCGGTGCCGTCGGGGGCGCCCGGCGCCGGGGTGTCGGGTCCGAGGCCCTCCATGGCTTCCGCCTCGTACCAGGGGCCCCAGCTGCCGTCGGGCTTCTTGGCGCGGATCCGGGCCGACGTGCCGGCCAGGTCGCCCTTCTTTTCCGCGGTCAGCGCGACCAGTGAGAAGGGGGTGGCCTGGTGGATCTCGCGAATCGTCTCCCCGCCGCCGAGACCGGTCAGCGGCTGCTGGGCGAGCTGTGGGGCACGGGCTTGCGGGTCGTCATCGCCGACACCGGGGATGCCGTAGATCGCCATCGGAAGGACGACTGCCGTCGCCGCAACGGCGGTGAACAGCATCGACGGCAGCGGGCGGCGATACAGCACGGACTGATGTTACGTATGTGTCAGTTGTTACCAATGATTCGACACGCGCCGGCGGGTACCAAATCTGGCGCCGAATCCACACGCAACGGCACCGCAGAGCCCGGGGGAAGGCTTCTGCGGTGCCGTTCGGTGACAGGTCTTAAGCGCCGGCGCCCGTCGAGGCTCCTGCCGCTGCGGCCGGGGCGGCCGGAGCCGCGGCCGCGGGGGCCGCACCTGCGACTGCCGGGGCACCCGCAGGCTTGACCGCCGACATGATCGCGGGCATCACCATGCCCTTGAGTAGGTCGATCGCCTGACCGGCGCCGAGCTGGTTGGCCATGCTCGACAGGTCGCCGATGATGCCGCTGCTGCCGCCGCCGGTGCTCGCCGGCATGGTCGCCAGCGACGGGTCGCCCAGGATCGGGTACATGCCCGCGCCGGGATCCAGCCCGATCGGCGCCGAGATCGGCACCTCGCCGGGGGCGGGCAGGGCGCTGGTCGCGAGCGGTGCCAGCGCCGGATCGGTGAGCGACGCGGCGGGCGTGGTCAGGCCGCCGGCGTCAGCCGTGGGACTGGTCAGACCCGGGCTGGACAGCGACGGGCTTGTCAGTGCGGGGTTGGCCAGCGCCGGATCGGTCAACGACGGACCGGTCGCGGTGAGACCGGGGACGGTCGCGCTCGGGACATCAAGACCGGGTGTGGTCAGTCCCGGCGTGGTCAACCCCGGCGTGGTCAGCCCTGGCGTGGTCAGGCCCGGCGAGGTCAGGCCCGGCGTGGTGAGGCCGGGGGTGGTGAGCGCAGGCGAGGTCAGGCCCGGTGAGGTCAGCGTCGTCGGCGTGCTCGCGCCGGTACCCGTCAGCACACCCGTGGGCATGGGCGGCAGGTTGATGCCGAACTGCGAGAGACCCTGTGACAGCGCCGACATCAGTTCGTTGGGCAGGTCGGTGATCGTCGCGGCCTGGACGAACTCGCGCTTCTGGGGCTGCGGATCGATGCTCGCGGACAATTCGGATACGGCGACTACAGCGGCTGGACTCGCGACTGCCAGGGCGGCGACTGCGCTCATGGCTGTCGAGAGCCTGCGTCGACGTCGGTTCGGCACGGAAGTCTCCTCAATATATGGACTACGTCTGGCTATGTGTTCGTACGCGTTCGACGGTACTGGTGTGACTAATGAGACTGAAGTGACGATACGGAATTGTGAGCCAATCTTGACCTGAGCACTCTGTCGCAATTCGGGCGCACGGCGGCCGTCGGATACCCTTGCTGCCGATGACAGCTCGTTTCGATCTCCTTGTCGTCGGTTCCGGATTCTTCGGCCTGACGGTCGCCGAGCGCGTGGCATCGCAGCTGAACAAGCGTGTCCTGGTGCTCGAGCGCCGACCGCACATCGGCGGCAATGCCTACTCGGAAGCCGAACCGCAGACCGGCATCGAGATCCACAAGTACGGCGCGCACCTTTTCCACACCTCGAACCAACGGGTGTGGGACTACGTGCGCCAGTTCACCGACTTCACCGGCTATCAGCACCGCGTCTTCGCGATGCACAACGGGCAGGCCTACCAGTTCCCGATGGGGTTGGGTCTGGTGTCGCAGTTCTTCGGCAAGTACTTCACGCCGGATGAGGCACGGCAGCTGATCTCCGAGCAGGCCGCCGAGATCGAGACCGACGACGCGCAGAACCTCGAAGAGAAGGCCATCTCGCTGATCGGTCGCCCGCTCTACGAGGCCTTCGTGAAGGGCTACACCGCCAAGCAGTGGCAGACCGACCCCAGGGAACTGCCCGCGGCCAACATCACCCGGCTGCCGGTGCGCTACACGTTCGACAACCGCTACTTCAACGACACCTTCGAGGGCCTTCCTGTCGAGGGCTACACCGCGTGGCTGGAGAACATGGCCGCCGACGACCGGATCGAGGTGCGGCTGAACACCGACTGGTTCGACGTGCGCGACGAACTGCGTGCCGCGAACCCCGACGCACCGGTTGTCTATACCGGCCCACTGGACCGGTACTTCGACTATGTGGAAGGCCGGCTGGGTTGGCGCACACTCGATTTCGAACTCGAGGTACTGAGCGACTGCGGGGATTTCCAAGGCACCCCCGTCATGAACTACAACGACCTGGACGTGCCATACACCCGGATCCACGAGTTCCGGCACTTCCATCCCGAGCGGAAGTATCCGGACGACAAGACCGTGATCATGCGGGAGTTTTCGCGCTTCGCCGATGACGACGACGAGCCGTACTACCCGATCAACACCGAGACCGATCGCTCCCTGCTCGCGGCCTACCGGGCGCGGGCCAAGGCCGAGACGGCCTCGGCCAAGGTGCTGTTCGGCGGACGCCTGGGCACCTATCAGTACCTCGACATGCACATGGCGATCGCCAGCGCATTGAATATGTATGACAACACGCTCGCGCCGCACCTGCGTGACGGCGCGCCGCTTGCCGAACCTGGCACAGAAAGCAGTAGCGCATGAGTGACATCCCGTCCGGCGCGCTAGACGCCGGAGACACCAAGGCGGTCAGCCTGTTGGCGCGCGTCATCCTGCCGCGTCCCGGTGAACCGCTCGACGTCCGCAAGCTCTACCTCGACGAGTCGGACACCAACGCCCGTCGCGCCCATGCGCAGACGCGCACCACGCTGGAGATCGGCGCGGAATCCGAGGTGTCCTTCGCGACGTACTTCAACGCCTTCCCGGCCAGCTATTGGCGGCGCTGGTCGACGCTGGAGTCGGTGGTGTTGCGCGTCGAGCTCACCGGCAGCGGGCGCGTCGACGTCTACCGCTCCAAGGCGACCGGCGCCAGGATCACCGTCGGCGGTGAACCGATCGCCAGCGGTGACTCCGGCAGTCCGGCGGTCGTCGAGTTCGAGATCGACCTGTCACCGTTCGAGGACGGCGGGTGGATCTGGTTCGACATCACCACCGACACGAACTCCACGCTGCACGGTGCGGGCTGGTACGCACCGGACGTCGCACCGGGACGCGCCAACGTCGCAGTGGGAATCCCGACCTTCAACCGCCCGGTGGACTGCGTCAACGCGCTGACCGCGCTGACGTCGGATCCGTTGGTGGACAAGGTGATCAGCGCGGTGATCGTGTCCGACCAGGGCACCAGCAAGGTCAAGGACCACCCGGGGTTCGAGGCGGCCGCCGCCGCACTGGGCAACCGGCTCTCGGTGCACAACCAGCCCAACCTCGGAGGCTCCGGCGGCTACAGCCGGGTGATGTACGAGGCGCTGAAGAACACCGACTGCGAACAGATCCTGTTCATGGACGACGACATCCGCGTCGAGCCGGATTCGATCCTGCGGGCCCTCGCGCTGAACCGGTTCGCCAAGACACCGACGCTGGTCGGCGGCCAGATGCTCAACCTGCAGGAGCCGAGCCATCTGCACGTGATGGGCGAGATGGTCGATGCCGAGAACTTCATGTGGACCAACGCGGTCAACACCGAGTACGACCACAACTTCGCGAAGTACGCGCTGAGCGACGAAGAGGAATACCGCAGCCGACTGCTGCACCGCCGCATCGACGTCGACTACAACGGCTGGTGGATGTGCATGATCCCGCGGCAGGTCGCCGAGGAACTCGGCCAGCCGCTGCCGTTGTTCATCAAGTGGGATGACGCCGACTACGGCCTGCGGGCCGGCGAGCACGGCTATCCGACCGTCACGCTGCCCGGCGCCGCGATCTGGCACATGGCGTGGAGTGACAAGGACGACGCCATCGACTGGCAGGCGTACTTCCATCTGCGCAACCGGCTCGTCGTCGCGGCCATGCACTGGGACGGCAATGTCAGCGGGCTGATCGCCAGCCACTTCAAGGCGACCATCAAACATCTGATGTGCCTTGAGTATTCGACCGTCGCCATTCAGAACAAGGCGATGGACGACTTCCTGGCCGGACCCGAGCACATCTTCTCGATCCTCGAGTCCGCGCTGCCCGAGGTGCGCGCGATGCGCCAGAAGTACCCGGACGCCGTGGTGTTGCCGAGCGCGACGTCCCTGCCGACTCCATCGGACAAGAAATGGCGCAAGAAGGTGGCGATCCCCACCAACCCGTTGTCGATCTCGTGGCGGCTGACCCGCGGGGTGCTGCACCAGCTCAAGGCGCACGACCCCGAGCACCACCGCCGTCCGCAGGTCAACGTCGCCACCCAGGACGCCCGGTGGTTCTCGCTGTGCAAGGTCGACGGCGTCACCGTCACCACCGCCGACGGCCGCGGTGTTGTCTACCGGCAACGCGATCGCGCGAAGGCCGCTGAGCTGCTTCGCGAATCGCTCAAACGGCAGGCGGAGCTCGCCCGCAAGTTCAATCGGATGCGCAGGGTATACCGCGATGCGCTGCCGGTGCTCACGAGTAAGCAGAAATGGGAGACCGTCCTGCTCCCGTCGGCCGATGGCTGAAGCCCCGCACGGCGAGGACGCCGTGTTGGTCGCCGTCCAGTCTGCGCTCGCCGATCGCCCCGGCGTGCTGACGGGCGCGCGTGCCCTGTCGCACTTCGGCGAGCACAGCATCGGGTGGCTCGCGGTCGCGGCGCTCGGCGCGCTGCTGCGGCCCGCGCGGCGAAAAGCATTCCTGACCGCCGGGGTGGGCGCGTTCGGAGCCCACGCGGCCGCCGTGGTGATCAAGCGCGTCGTGCGGCGCGAACGGCCCGACCACCCGGCGATCGCCGTCAACGTGGGCACCCCGAGCCGGCTGAGTTTCCCTTCGGCGCACGCGACGTCAACCACCGCGGCGTCGATCCTGTTGGGGCGGGCCACCGGCCTGCCCTTGCCTGCGATCCTGGTGCCGCCAATGGCGTTGTCGCGGTTGGTGCTCGGTGTGCACTACCCGAGTGACGTGCTGACCGGCGTGGCGGTCGGCGCGGCCGTCGCGAAGGCGGTCACCATGGTCACAGAGCGGGCCGAAGGAGTCTGATGAGCATCTCGAGCGAGAGCAGTGCAGAGAGCACCCCGCAGGTGAATCACGAGCCGGTGCCCGAGAAGGGCCCACCGCGCAACCTCGTCACCGGGATCATCAAGGCACTTCGGCCGCGGCAGTGGGTCAAGAACGTCCTGGTGTTCGCCGCACCGGTGGCCGCACTGGGCGATGCGCGGTACGCCTACGACTACCGCGAAGTCCTGGTTCAGGTGCTGTTGGCGTTCGTGGTCTTCAGCCTCGCCGCGTCGTGCGTGTACCTCGTGAACGACGCGAGGGACGTCGAGGCCGATCGGGCGCACCCGACGAAGCGGTTCCGCCCCATCGCCGCAGGCGTCGTTCCGGAGTGGTTGGCCTACACCCTGGCGGTCGCGCTCGGTGTCGCCTCGCTGGCGATCTCCTGGCTGGTGACGCCGAACCTGGCGCTGGTGATCGCGATCTACATCGTCATTCAGCTGGCGTACTGCTTCGGCCTCAAGCACCAGCCCGTCATCGACATCTGCATCGTCTCCTCGGGCTTCTTGATCCGTGCCATCGCCGGTGGTGTCGCCGCGGATGTGCCGCTGTCGCAATGGTTCCTGCTGATGATGGCTTTCGGCTCGCTGTTCATGGCGGCGGGCAAGCGCTACGCCGAACTCCAGCTCGCCGAACGTACCGGGGCCAAGATCCGCAAGTCGCTGGAGAGTTACACCAGTTCATACCTGCGCTTCGTGTGGACGTTGTCGGCGACGGCGCTGGTGTTGTGTTACGGCCTGTGGGCGTTCGAGCGCGACGACACCGGCGGCACGTCCTGGTTCGTGGTGTCGATGATCCCGTTCGTCATCGCGATTTTGCGGTACGCGGTCGACGTCGACGGGGGCATGGCCGGCGAGCCCGAGGAGATCGCGTTGAAGGACCGGGTTCTGCAGCTGCTGGCCCTGGCGTGGATCGGAACCATCGGTGCCGCCATCTTCCTCAGTTGACAAGGTGAGTTTCTCGGTCGCCGGCCGGAGCCGCTTCATGGACGGTCTCGGCGATCGCTTGTCGCGCGCGCCCGCCTTTCCCTACGACATCACAGTGCGAATCAGCCTGTGGGCGAGCGTGATCGTCGTCGCGGCTCTGTTCGGTTGGGGTGCGTGGCAGCGGCGCTGGATCGCCGACGACGGCCTCATCGTTCTGCGGACCGTGCGAAACCTTCTGGCGGGCAACGGTCCGGTGTTCAACGCCGGCGAGCGTGTCGAGGCGAACACGTCGACGGTGTGGACCTATCTGATCTATGTCGCCGCGTGGGTCGGCGGGCCTGTCCAGCTGGAGTACGTGGCGCTGTACCTGGCGTTGACGCTCAGTGTGTTGGGTGTCGTGTTCACCATGCTGGGCACCGCCCGGCTGTACGCGCCGAGCCTGCGAGGTCGACGCGCGTTGATGCTGCCCGCGGGTGCGCTGGTCTACATCGCTGTTCCGCCGGCCCGTGACTTCGCCACCTCGGGGCTGGAAAACGGTTTGGTGTTGGCATATCTCGGCCTGCTGTGGTGGATGATGGTGTGCTGGTCGCAGGGGCTGCGCCCACCCGGTCCGGCGAATGCGGCGCCGGTGTTCCGCGGCGGCCCACCGACCATTCGCAGACAGCCGGTCGGACCGGCGCCGGACGCACGCACGGTCAGCGGATTCTTCGACGGTGCACTGGCTTTCGTCGCAGGCATGAGCGTGCTGATTCGGCCCGAGTTGGCGTTGATCGGCGGGCTGGCTCTGGTGATGATGCTGATCGCCGCGCGCGATTGGCGACGCCGAGGGCTGATCGTCCTCGCGGGCGGTCTGGTACCGGTCGCGTATGAGATCTTCCGAATGGGCTACTACGGCTTGATATTTCCCGGCACCGCACTGGCCAAGGACGCCTCCGGTTCCAAGTGGTCGCAGGGCTTCGTGTACCTGTCCAACTTCAACAGTCCCTACCTGCTGTGGGCGCCCGCCATCTTGCTGATCGGCTTGGCGGCCGTGGTGATGGTGACGCGCGGCCGCCCGTGGGGTATTCGTCATGCGACCGCCCCCGGCCAGGGATGGCTGGCTCGGACGGTGCAGAGCCCGCAGGCCGTGGTGGCTTTCATGCTCGTCAGCGGATTGTTGCAGGCGCTCTACTGGATCCGCCAGGGCGGCGATTTCATGCACGGTCGAGTCCTGTTGACCCCGTTGTTCTGTCTGCTCGCACCCATCGCGGTGATTCCGTTGGTGCTGCCTGATGGGCGCCGAATGGCCCGTGGCGCAGGCTATTTGTTCGTCGGAGCCACGAGCCTGCTGTGGGTGTCGATCGCCGGTTGGTCGCTGTGGGTGGCCAATTCGAGCGGGATGGGACCTGACGCGACCCGCGTGACCTACAGCGGCATCGTCGACGAACGTCGGTTCTACGCCCAGGCCACGGGCAACGCGCATCCGCTGACCGCAGCCGACTACCTCGATTATCCCCGCATGCGTGCGGTGATGACCGCGATCGACAACACGCCCGACGGTGCCCTGCTGCTGCCGTCCGGCAACTACGACCAGTGGGATGTCGTGCCCGCCATCCCGCCGCCGCCGGACGCACCACCGGACGTCAAGAATCGAACCGGCCCGCACACAGTGTTTTTCACCAATCTCGGCATGCTGGGCATGAACGTCGGACTCGATGTCCGGGTGATCGACCAGATCGGGCTTGCCAATCCGCTTGCCGCGCACACCGCGCGTCTGGAAGACGGCCGCATCGGTCACGACAAGAACCTGTTCCCGGACTGGGCGGTGGCCGAGGGTCCGTTCCTCAAGACCAGGCCCTTCATCCCGGCGTACCTCGACGAGGACTGGATCGCGCAGGCCGAGGCCGCGTTGGAGTGCCCGGCGACCGACGCGATGCTCAACGCCATCAGGGGCGAGATGGGGCCGCGCCGGTTCCTGTCGAATCTGATGCATGCGTATTCGTTGACGCAGTATCGGATTGACCGAGTGCCGCTCTACGAGCTGCAGCGCTGCGGGCTCGAGGTGCCGGAGCCGACTCGCGACCCGTACACCGGCATGCCCGCCACCGGGCCATAGCCGCGGACGGCCGGCGGTAACGCGATAGGCGACTCCGGCGATACACAAGCGCGTTGGGAACTGGCGCTTGATTCACGAAGGATGGTACGACCTGTGCGAACCTGGCTTCGCCGTGCGATCGCGGCGGGCGCCGCGGTCCTGACGATGCCGATGATCGCCGTTGTGTCCAATGTCACACCGCCCGCGGGCGCGTTCTCTCGCGAGGGCCTGCCCGTCGAGTACCTCGACGTGTATTCGACGGCGATGGGCCGCAACATCCGCGTGCAGTTCCAGCCCGCGACAGGCGCGCCGACGACCGGTCCCTCGAAGGCCGTCTATCTGCTCGACGGCATGCGTGCACGCGACGACTACAACGGCTGGGACATCGAAACCCCGGCTTTTGAATGGTTTTTGGACTCCGGTGTCGCGACCGTGATGCCGGTCGGCGGGCAGTCCAGCTTTTACACCGACTGGTATTCGCCGTCGAGCTTCAACAGTCAGCCCTTCACCTATAAATGGGAAACCTTTCTCACCAGTGAGCTTCCGTCGTGGCTGGCGGCCAACAAACAGATCTCCCCGACCGGCAACGGCGTGGTCGGGTTGTCGATGTCGGGCGGGCCCGCACTGATCCTGTCCGCGTACCACCCGGCGCAATTCCGTTACGCCGCATCGCTTTCCGGCTTCCTGAACCCGTCGGCCCTGTTCATGCAGCAGGCGATCCGTGTCGCGATGCTCGACGCGGGCGGCTACAACGTCGACAACATGTGGGGCGCGCCGTGGGACAACGCGTGGAAGCGCAACGACCCGATCAGACAGGTTTCTCGCATCGTCGCCAATGGCACGCGGCTGTGGGTTTACTGCGCACCCGGCGGCACGACCCCGCTGGACGTGAACGCGGATCCGAACCAGGCGTTCAGCGCGAACAGTCTTGAATCAATGGCTCTCAAGAGCAATTTGGACTTCCAAAAGGCCTACGTGGCGGCCGGGGGCACCAACGCGACTTTCCAGTTTCCGCCGGCGGGAAATCACGCGTGGCCGTACTGGGGAGCGCAGCTGCAAGCCCTGAAACCAGACCTGATCGCAACCCTCAAAGGCTGAGGAGCGACCAGGGACGATACACGCCGAATAGAGGTACCACAGCAAGTTGTGGTTGACTGCACGAGCAACGCGGCGGGGTCCGTCGGACAAGTTCCGCGTGCGGCATACGACAGATGGGATAGATGAAGCATGAAGTTCGTTGGCAAGATCCGTGGCGCGTGGGTGCGCCGGCTCGCGGCTGTGGCGATGGCCGCAGCAGTGTTGCCCGCCCTCGTCAGCGCCGTCGGAGGCTCGGCGACTGCGGGCGCTTTCTCTCGTCCGGGTCTGCCGGTCGAGTACCTCATGGTTCCGTCCGCAGGGATGGGCCGTGACATCAAAGTTCAGTTTCAAAACGGTGGGCCGAACGCTCCTGGCGTCTACTTGCTAGACGGCCTTCGCGCCCGCGACGACTTCAACGGCTGGGACATCGAGACTGCTGCCTTCGAGTGGTACGTCGATTCCGGCCTCGCGGTGATCATGCCGGTCGGCGGGCAGTCCAGCTTCTACAGCGACTGGTACAGCCCGGCCTGCGGTAAGGCGGGTTGCTCCACCTACAAGTGGGAGACGTTCCTCACCCAGGAGCTGCCGTCCTACCTGGCCGCGAACAAGGGTGTGAATCCGAACCGCAATGCGGCAGTCGGTCTGTCGATGGCCGGTTCGGCCGCGATGACGCTGGCGATCTACTACCCGCAGCAGTTCCAGTACGCGGCTTCGCTTTCTGGCTTCCTGAACCTTTCCGAAGGTTGGTGGCCGATGCTGGTCAACATGTCGATGGGCGACGCGGGCGGTTACGACGCCGACGACATGTGGGGCAAGACCGAAGATCCGAACAATGCGTGGGAGCGCAACGATCCGATGGTCAACATCGGTCAGCTGGTCGCCAACGGCACGCGCATTTGGGTCTATGCCGGTAACGGCAAGCCCGCCGACATCAATGGCACCGGAGTCGCGGCCGGCGACAACTTCAACGCGGAGTTCCTCGAGAAGTTCACGTTGCGGACGAACAAGACGTTCCAGGAGAACTACATCGCCGCCGGCGGCAAGAACGGCGTGTTCAACTTCCCCGAGGCCGGTACTCACAGCTGGGAGTACTGGGGTCAGCAGCTCAACCAGATGAAGCCGGACATCCAGCGCGTGCTGGGCGCCACCCCGCAGCCGAGCACACCGGTCGGCGGCGAAGCCCCGGCCGAGGGTGCGACTGAGGCACAGCCGGCGTCGGCTGTATCCGGCGGTTAATTGACCGCTTCGTCGGAAACGACATGACTGGCGGCGGCGATCCTTCGGGGTTGCCGCCGTCAGCCATTTCCGGGGCATCTCCTCGTGCAGGTGTGGTTGACTGCTCGCGCGGGGACTGCGAGACGAACGTGGAATGGGGCTGTTGATGCATGTCGTGATCCGGACGTTGTTGACCGTGGTGCTGGCTGCCGGCCTCTGGGGTGCCGGCACGTCATTGGCGCCGTCTGCCAAGGCCGACGTCGAAATGCTGATGGTCCCCTCGGCGGCAATGGGCCGCGATATCCCCGTCGCGTTCTCCGGCGGCGGGCCGCACGCCGTCGTCCTGCTCGACGCCTTCAACGCGGCCCCCGACGTCAGCAACTGGGTCACGGCGGGTAACGCGATGGCGACCCTCGGCGGGCAGGGCATCTCGGTCGCCGCACCCGCCGGCGGCGCCTGGAGCATGTACACCAACTGGGAGCAGGACGGCAGCAAGCAGTGGGAGACGTTCCTGGCGACCGAGCTGCCGAACTGGCTGGCCGCCAACAAGGGCCTCGCACCCGGCGGGCACGGCATCGTCGGGGCGTCCCAGGGTGGATACGGCGCGATGGCGATGGCGACGTTCCACCCGGACCGGTACCGCTTCGCGGGATCGCTGTCCGGTTTCCTGGCTCCTGAGCGCACCGGCGTCGACGGCGCCATCACCGCCGGCCTGCAGCAGTTCGGCGGTGTCGACATCCGCAACATGTGGGGCTTGCCACAGCTGGGCCGGTGGAAATGGCATTCACCGAACGTCCACGTGCAGCTGCTTTCGGACAACAACACCCGGCTGTGGGTGTACTCCCCGACGACCGGTGGCTGCGATGTGCCCGCGATGATCGGCTACTGCGATATCGCCGCGGGCACGAACAAGGAGTTCTACCAGCACTATCGTTCGGTCGGCGGTAAGAACGGCCACTTCGACTTCCCGGCCAGCGGCGGCAATGACTGGGGTGCCTGGAGCGGGCAGCTCGCCGCGATGTCTGGCGAACTAGTCGCCACCATCAAATAGCGCGTATCAGGTAGGCAGCAACCGAGCGCGGCACGCCATGCGCTCTCAGTTTCTTCTGTGTTTCAGCCGGTACCTTGGAAACGTGCAGCTTTCGGTACGGCGGCGGGTCGCTTCGACCGGATGGTTGGCAACTTCAGCAACAACACTGCTGGTGGCGACGGTCCCCGCGTTGATGACCGGATGTTCGGGCAACGACGTGATGGCCACCATCGGCATGCCGACCTCCGAAACGGAAACCGCGCACGGTGACGCCGGCGCGGCGCCTCCGGGACCCCAGCAGGCGGGCGGACAGTCCAACGCTCTGGTCGTGACGGCAAAGCAACGCGAATACCTCGATGCGCTCACCGCCGCCGGCGTGAAGCCGTCGAGCAATCTGGCCGCCCTGTCGATCGGGTCCTATGTCTGCCAGGCCAGGGCCGCAAAACAGAACGACCACGCGGTGTGGGACTTCGTGCGGCCGGTGGTGCGCGGCGACGTCGACGGCGACGGGCTATCGTCGGCTGCGCCGTCGGCGGCCGACATCGACACCGCGACCGCCGAGTACATTCGCATCGCGACCGAGCGACTCTGCTAGTGGTCGCCTACGGCGCGCACCAGACCACAGCACGCGAGGAGTAACAGAGAACCCATGTCCAAGACCACTCGGCGGAAACGTCACCGCATTCTGGGGCTCGTCGCAGCGGTGGCGGTCTCACTCGTGGTGGTACTGGTCGTGGTGCTGGTCTGGGTGTGGCAGCGATCACCTGACACCCCGGTCCCGGGCGCGCAGCCACCCACATCGGTTCCCGGCGGCATTCCGCCGACGGGTAGGAAACCGCGTCCCGAATTCCAGGACGCCAGCTGCCCCGACGTGCAGATGATCTCGGTCCCCGGCACCTGGGAGTCGTCGCCTCAGCTCGACCCGTTCAACCCGACGCAGTTCCCCATCGCGCTGCTCCTCAACGTCACCAACCCGCTGCGTCAGCAGTTCGACGCGGGCCGGCTGGAGATCTACACGGTTCCCTACACCGCGCAGTTCCACAATCCGTTCGCCGCGGACAAGCAGATGTCCTACGACCAGAGCCGCGCCGAGGGCTTCGACGCGACGGTGCGGGCCATGACGGACATGAACAACCGCTGCCCGTTGACCAGTTACGTGCTGGTCGGTTTCTCGCAGGGCGCGGTGATCGCCGGTGACATCGCCAGCGATATCGGCAACGGCCGCGGCCCGGTCGACGAGGATCTGGTGCTCGGGGCGGTGCTGATCGCCGACGGTCGCCGTCAGCCCGGCGTCGGTCAGGACGTCGGCCCCAACGCGCCGGGCCAGGGTGCGGAGATCACCCTGGACGAGGTCCCGATGCTGGGTGAGCTAGGTCTGGACATGACCGGTCCGCGTTCGGGCGGTTTCGGGATGCTCAACAACCGCGTCTTCGAGATATGTGCCGCGGGCGACCTGATCTGTTCGGCGCCCGAGTCGGCCTTCAACATCACCCAGTTGCCTCGGACGCTCGAGGTGCTCAGCGGCGGCGCCGGCCAGCCGATCCACGCGATGTACAACACGCCGCAATTCTGGAATCTCGATGGTGCCTCTGCCCCGCAGTGGACACTGGGTTGGGCGCAGAGTGTGATCGATAACGCCCCGCGCCCGAAACATGGCTGACCTGTAACCGCGGAGATTTGGACTGCGTCCACCGGTCGCCTAACATTAAGAGAAAACTAAGAGCGGTGAGGGACGCGAAGCCGAAACGCGCAGGGCAGGGACCCACGCGGCGGCGCGCCCGTCCACATTGAGGTGCTAGCGGCTTCAAAAACGAGGCTTCGACAGGAGAGTGAGAATGGGGTTCCACAACCCGTTCCTGAAAGACGGACTGATCAAGTTCCCCGACAACGGCAGCGTGGTCAAGCACGTCGAGAAGTGGGCCAAGGTCCGTGGCGACAAGGTCGCCTACCGATTCCTCGACTTCTCCGTCGAACGCGACGGTGTGGCGCGCGAGCTGAACTGGGCGGATTTCGGCGCACGTAACCGCGCGATCGCCGCTCGTTTGCAGCAGGTCACCCAGCCGGGCGACCGCGTGGCGATCCTGTGCCCGCAGAACCTCGAGTACGTGGTCGCGATGTACGGCACGCTGTACTCGGGCCGCATCGCGGTGCCACTGTTCGACCCCAACGAGCCCGGTCACGTCGGGCGATTGCACGCCGTCCTGGACGACTGCCACCCGTCGGCCATCCTCACCACCACCGAGGCCGCGGAGGGTGTGCGCAAGTTCTTCCGCACCAGGCCCGCCAAGGAGCGTCCGCGCGTCATCGCGGTCGACGCCGTGCCCGACGACGTCGGCGCCACCTGGGAGCAGGTGCCCGTCTCCGCAGACACGATCGCCTACCTGCAATACACCTCCGGGTCGACCCGCGTCCCGACCGGCGTGCAGATCACCCACCTCAACCTGGCCACCAACATCGTCCAGATCATCGAGGCACTCGACGGCGAGGAAGGTGACCGCGGCCTGTCGTGGCTGCCGTTCTTCCACGACATGGGGTTGATCACGGCGATGCTGGCGCCGATGCTCGGGCACTACATCACGTTCATGACCCCGGCCGCGTTCGTTCGCAGGCCCGGCCGCTGGATTCGGGAGATGTCACGCAAGCCAGAGGACACCGGTGGGGTGATCTCGGTGGCTCCGAACTTCGCTTTCGATCACGCCGCCGCGCGCGGGGTGCCCAAGGACGATGAGCCGCCGCTGGACCTGTCGGTCGTCAAATGCATCCTCAACGGCAGCGAGCCGATCTCGGCCGCGACCGTGCAGAGGTTCAATGACGCGTTCGCGCCGTACGGTTTCAAGCCACAGGCCATCAAGCCGTCTTACGGACTGGCCGAAGCGACGTTGTTCGTCTCGACCACGCCGATGGGTGACCACCCCCGGATCGTCTCCGTCGACCGCGCCGCGCTGAACACCGGCACCTTCGTCGAGGTCGCCCCCGATTCGCCGACCGCCGTGGCGCAGGCCGGTGCGGGCAAGGTGGGCATCGCGGAGTGGGCCGTGATCGTCGACGGCGAATCCGCCACCGAGCTCCCCGACGGACAGATCGGTGAGGTCTGGATCAGCGGCCAGAACATGGGCACCGGCTACTGGGGCAAGGAAGAAGAGACTCGCCAGACCTTCCAGAACATCCTGAAGTCGCGGACCAGCCCGTCGCACGCCGAGGGCGCGACAGACGACGCGACGTGGGTGCGCACCGGTGACCTCGGCGCGTTCCACGACGGAGAGCTGTTCATCACCGGCCGCGTGAAAGATCTGGTGATCATCGACGGCCGTAACCACTATCCGCAGGACCTGGAGTACTCCGCGCAGGAGGCGACCAAGGCGCTGCGGGTGGGATACGTGGCGGCGTTCTCGGTGCCGGCCAACCAGCTGCCCGACGAGGTGTTCGAAAACGCCCATGCCGGTCTCAAGCGCGATCCCGACGATTCGTCGGAGCAGTTGGTGATCGTCGGCGAGCGCGCGCCAGGCGCGCACAAGCTGGACATGGGGCCGATCGCCGACGACATCCGCACCGCCATCGCCATGCGTCACGGTGTCACCGTGCGCGACGTGCTGCTCACCGCGGCAGGTGCGATTCCGCGCACCTCCAGCGGCAAGATCGGCCGGCGGGCCTGCCGCGCGGCGTATCTGGACGGCAGTCTGCGCGCGGGCAAGATCCCCAACGATTTCCCCGACGAAAAAGACTGACGGCTGACCTCCTGAACATGGCTGACACACAAGACGATTCGCAGCAGCAACCCGAGACCCCGTCTCCCGACTTCGAGGCCGCGGCTCCGCGCACTGACATCTCGGTGCCCGAGCTGCGCGAGTGGATGCGCAACTGGGTGGCCAACGCGACGAACACGTCGCCGGACTCCGTCAACGAGTCGGCGCCGCTGATCGAGTTGGGCATGGCCTCCCGCGACGCCGTCGCGATGGCCAGCGATATCGAGGACTACACGGGCGTCGTCGTCACCGCGACCATGGCGTTCCGGCATCCCACCATCGAGTCGCTCGCGACGGTCATCGTCGAGGGTGAGCCCGAGCCGGAGTTCACCGGCGATGAGGACTGGTCACGCACCGTCGACGAGGGCCGCACCAACATCGCGATCATCGGCATCGGCACGCGCTTCCCCGGTGACCTCAACACTCCGGACGAGATGTGGCGCGCGCTGCTCGAGGGCCGCGACGCGATCAGCGATCTGCCCGAGGGCCGGTGGTCGGAATTCACCAGCGAGCCCCGCATCGCCGAGCGGGTGAAGAAGGCACGTACCCGCGGCGGTTACCTCTCGGACATCAAGGGCTTCGACGCCGAGTTCTTCGCGTTGTCGAAGATGGAGGCCGACAACATCGATCCGCAGCAGCGGATGGCGCTCGAATTGACGTGGGAGGCGTTGGAGCACGCCAGGATTCCCGCGTCCAGCCTGCGCGGCGAGAATGTCGGCGTCTTCATCGGCAGCTCGGTCAACGACTACATGTTCATGTCGGTGGCCGACCCCTCGGTGGCGCACCCGTACGCCATCACCGGTAACTCGAGCGCGGTCATCGCGAACCGGGTGTCCTACTTCTACGATTTCCGCGGGCCGTCGATGGCCATCGACACCGCGTGCTCGTCGTCGCTCGTCGCCGTGAACGAGGGCATCAAGGCCCTGCGCGCCGGGGACGCCGACGTCGTGGTGGCCGGCGGTGTCAATGCACTGATCACGCCGTTGGTGACGCTGGGCTTCGACGAGGTCGGCGGCGTGCTGGCGCCGGACGGCCGGATCAAGTCCTTCTCGCAGGACGCCGACGGCTACGCCCGCTCCGAGGGCGGCGGCATGGTCGTGCTCAAGCGTCTCGAGGACGCCCGCCGCGACGGTGACGACATCCTCGCGGTCATCGCCGGCGGCGCCGTCAACCACGACGGCCGTTCGAACGGCATGCTCGCACCGAATCCCGATGCGCAGGAAGCGGTTCTGCGCAAGGCCTATAAGGACGCCGGTATCGATCCGAGGACGGTCGACTACGTCGAGGCCCACGGCACCGGCACCATCCTCGGCGACCCGATCGAGGCCGACGCGCTGGGCCGCGTCATCGGCCGCGGCCGGCCGGTGGACAAGCCCGCGCTGCTCGGTGCGGTGAAATCGAATGTGGGCCACCTGGAATCAGCCGCGGGTGCGGCGAGTCTGGCCAAGATGGCGCTGGCGCTGAAATACGACAAGCTGCCGCCGTCGATCAACTACACCGGGCCCAACCCCTACATCGACTTCGAGCGCGAGCGTCTCAAGGTCAACGACGTCGTCTCCGACTGGCCGCGCTACAGCGGCATCGCCATCGCCGGTGTCTCCGGCTTCGGCTTCGGCGGAGCCAACGCGCACCTGGTGCTGCGCCAGGTGTTGCCGACCGATCTCATCGAGCCCGAGCCCGAGGAGGCGCCCGTCGCCGTCACCGCGGCGCCGGAGAAGCCCGCGGTGTACGTCGGCGGGGTGCTGGTCGAGGACGACGACGAGGACAACGACTACGGCGATGTCGAGCGCGATCCCGAGTTCTACGGTGCGACAACCGAAGCCGAGCATGAGCTGCCCGGTCTGACCGACGAGGCGCTGCGTCTGTTGGAGATCGCGCGCGAGGAACTCGAAGCCGAGCAGGCCGAGAACCCCGTCAAGCCGATCGTGCCACTGGCGGTTTCGGGGTTCCTGACGTCGCGTAAGAAGGCGACGGCGGCCGAGCTCGCGGACTGGATCGAGAGCCCCGCCGGTCAGGGCACGTCGCTGGAGGCCATTGGCCGTTCGCTGTCGCGGCGCAACCACGGGCGTTCGCGCGCAGTGATTCTCGCGCACGACCACGACGAGGCGGTCAAGGGTCTGCGCGCCATCGCCGACGGCAAGCCGAACCCGTTGGTGGTCAGCTCCGACGGTCCAGTGACCAACGGCCCGGTGTGGGTGCTCGCCGGTTTCGGCGCGCAGCACCGCAAGATGGGCAAGAGCCTGTACCTGCGCAACGAGACGTTCGCCGAGTGGATCAACAAGGTCGACGCCTATGTGCAGGACGAGCGCGGTTACTCGGTGGTCGAGCTGATCCTCGACGACTCGAAGGACTACGGCATCGAGACCACCCAGACCGTGATCTTCGCGATCCAGGTGGCGCTCGGTGAGCTGCTGAAGGCGCACGGCGCGAAACCCGGTGCGGTGGTGGGCCAGTCGCTCGGCGAGGCCGCCGCGGCGTACTTCTCCGGCGGGCTCTCGCTGGAGGACGCGACGCGCACCATCTGCTCGCGCGCTCACCTGATGGGCGAGGGCGAGGCCATGCTGTTCGGCGAGTACATCCGTCTGATGGCGCTTGTCGAGTACTCGACCGACGAGATCAAGACCGTCTTCTCCGACTTCCCCGATCTCGAGGTCTGCGTGTACGCCGCGCCGACCCAGACCGTCATCGGCGGTCCGCCGGAGCAGGTCGACGCGATCATCGCGCGCGCCGAGTCCGAGGGCCGGTTCGCGCGCAAGTTCCAGACCAAGGGCGCCAGCCACACCCAGCAGATGGATCCGCTGCTCGGAGAACTCGCCGCCGAGATCCAGGGCATCGAGCCGCACCCGCTGCAGACGGCCTACTTCTCGACTGTGCACGAGGGTCAGCTGATCCGCGCCGGTGGCGAGCCGATCCACGACGTGGATTACTGGAAGAAGGGTCTGCGGCACAGCGTGTACTTCACGCACGGCATCCGCAACGCCGTCGACAACGGGCACACCACGTTCCTGGAGCTGGCCCCGAACCCGGTGGCGCTCATGCAGGTTGGGCTGACGACGGCGAGCGCCGGTCTGCACGACGCCCAACTGATCGCGACCCTGGCCCGCAAGCAGGACGAGGTCGACTCGATGACCACGGCCATGGCGCACCTGTTCGTCTACGGCCACGATCTGGACTTCCGCACGCTCTTTGAACGCGGTGACTACGCCGCGATCCCGCCCACCCGCTTCAAACGCAAGCCGCACTGGCTCGACGTGCACTTCGCCGGTGACAGCGCCGCGATACTGCCCGGCGGCCACGTCGCGACACCGGACGGCAGGCACGTCTGGGAGTACGCGCCTCGCGGTGCCACCGACCTGGTGACACTGGTGAAAACCGCTGCAGCACAGGTGCTTCCGGATGCCAAGATCACGGCGTTCGAGCAACGCGCGGTCCCCGCCGACGATGCGCGGCTGGTCACCACGCTGACCCGCCACCCCGGCGGCGCGACGGTGCAGGTGCATGCGCGCTCCGATAATGGGGCTGAGTCTTCCTTCACTCTCGTGTACGACGCCGTCGTCACCCGTGGGGGCCAGACGGCCGCACTGCCCGTCGCAAGCGGCGCAGCTACTGTCGCGGAGCAGGTCTCGACGGCGCAGCCTGTCGAGGAAGAGCAGGACGACGTCGCGATCCTGCAGGACAACCTCACCGCAGGCGCAGGCCTGGCCGCGAGCTTCGCGAAGTGGTCACCGGACACCGGTGAGACCATCGGTCAGCGGCTCGGCGCGATCGTCGGCGGCGCAATGGGTTACGAGCCCGAGGACCTTCCGTGGGAGGTGCCGCTGATCGAGCTCGGCCTGGACTCGTTGATGGCCGTGCGGATCAAGAACCGCGTCGAGTACGACTTCGACCTGCCGCCGATCCAGTTGACCGCGGTGCGCGACGCCAACCTGTACGCGGTGGAGAAGCTGATCCAGTATGCGATCGAGCACCGCGACGAGGTCGACCAGCTCGCCGAGTCGCAGAAGGGGCAGACCGCCGAGGAGATCGCCGCCGCGCAGGCGGAGTTGATGGGCGGCGCCACGACGGTCGCCGAGCTGGAGGCCAAGCTGGCCGAGGCCGGGCATCCCATCGCCACGGAAGCCACCGAGGCTGCCGAAGCCACGCAGACGGGGGCCGCGGAGGCCATCGCCACGGATGCCGTGGAATCCCAGGTGGCACCGACCATCCCGCCGCCGCCGACCGACCCTCGCGGCCCGTCGGCGTCCGGACCATCGCAGTCGACGGTGGCCGCCGCGTCCAAAGTGCTGACCCAGGAGGCGGTGACCGAGGCGCTCGGCTCGGACGTGCCGCCGCGCGACGCCGCCGAACGAGTGACGTTCGCGACGTGGGCGATCGTGACCGGTAAGTCCCCGGGCGGCATTTTCAACGAGCTCCCGACCGTCGACGACGACACCGCGGCCAAGATCGCCGAACGCCTCACCGAGCGCGTCGACGAGGGCACCGTCACCGCCGACGACGTGCGTGGCGCCGGGACGATCGAAGAGCTGTCCACCACCGTCAGGGATTACCTGGAGGGCGGCAAGGTCGACGGTTTCGTGCGCACCCTGCGGGCCCCGCAGGAGGGGTCAGACGACATCCCGGTGTTCGTGTTCCACGCCGCCGGCGGATCGACGGTGGTGTACGAGCCGCTGCTGAAGCGGCTGCCCGCGACCACTCCGATGTACGGCATTGAGCGCGTGGAGGGCTCGATCGAGGAGCGCGCCAGCGAATATGTGCCCAAGCTGCTGGAGATCAACGGCGACCGTCCGTTCGTGCTGGCCGGCTGGTCACTGGGTGGTGTGCTGGCCTACGCGTGCGCGATCGGGCTGAAGAAGGCGGGCGCCGACGTGCGCTTCGTCGGCCTCATCGACGCGGTGCGGCCCGGGGAACCGATCCTGCAGACCAAGGAGGAGACCCGCAAGCGCTGGGACCGCTATGCACGGTTCGCCGAGCGCACCTTCAATGTCGAGGTGCCCGAGATCCCGTACGAGGAGCTCGAGGCGCTCGACGACGAGGGTCAGGTGAGATTCGTGCTGGACGTCGTGAGCCAGAGCGGGGTGCAGATCCCCGGCGGCATCATCGAGCACCAGCGCACGTCGTACCTGGATCAGCGGGCCATCGACCTCGCGGAGATCCAGCCCTACGACGGCCACGTGACGTTGTACATGGCCGACCGCTACCACGACGACGCGATCTACTTCGAGCCCGCGTACGCCACCCGCAAACCGGACGGCGGCTGGGGCGAGTTCGTGTCGGAGCTGGAGGTGGTGCCCATCGGGGGTGAGCACATCCAGGCCATCGACGAGCCGTACATTGCCAAGGTCGGCGCACACATGAGCGAGGCGCTCAACCGCATCGAGTCTCAGGAGAAGTAGGCGAGTGACCAACAAAACCACCGCGGAGCTGCTGGCCGATCTTCACGAGAAGCTGGAGTTGGCGAAGGAACCCGGTGGAGAGAAGGCCATCGCCAAGCGTGAGCGCAAGGGCATCCCGAGCGCCCGCGCCCGCATCCACTCGCTGGTGGATCCGGGCAGCTTCCTCGAGATCGGCGCACTCTGCAAGACGCCGGGGGACCCCAACGCGCTGTACGGCGACGGCGTCGTCACCGGCCACGCCACCATCAACGGCAGGCCGGTCGGCGTGTTCAGCCACGACCAGACGGTGTTCCAGGGTTCGGTCGGCGAGATGTTCGGCCGCAAGGTCGCCAAGCTCATGGAGTGGGTGGCGATGGTCGGCTGCCCGATCATCGGCATCAACGACTCCGCGGGTGCGCGGATCCAGGACGCGGTGACGTCGCTGGCGTGGTACGCCGAGCTCGGCCGCAGGCACGAGATGCTGCGCGGCCTGGTGCCCGAGATCTCGCTGATCTTCGGCGCGTGCGCGGGCGGCGCGGTGTACTCGCCGATCCAGACCGACCTCGTGGTGGCGGTGCGCGATCAGGGCTACATGTTCATCACCGGTCCCGACGTGATCAAGGACGTCACAGGTGAGGACGTCACACTCGACGAACTCGGCGGCGCCGACAATCAGGCGCGCTACGGCAACATCCACCAGGTGGTGGAGTCGGAGGAGGCGGCGTTCCAGTACGTCCGCGACTATCTGAGCTTCTTGCCCTCCAACACTTTTGACGATCCGCCGATCGTCAACCCGGGTATGGAACCCGACCTCACACCGCACGACTACGAGCTCGACTCGATCGTGCCGGACGCGGACAACCAGGCCTACGACATGATGGAGATCCTGCTACGGATCTTCGACGACGGCGACGTGTTCGAGGTCGGCGCGCAACGCGGGCAGGCGATGATCACGGCCTTTGCGCGCGTGGACGGTCGTCCGGTCGGCGTCATCGCCAACCAGCCCATGTACCTTTCGGGCTCGATCGACACCGAAGCCTCGGACAAGGCGACGGCGTTCATTCGGTTCTGCGACTCCTACAACACCCCTTTGGTTTTCGTGGTCGACACTCCTGGCGCGTTGCCCGGTGTCGAACAGGAGAAGGGCGGCATCATCAAGCGCGGCGGCCGGTTCTTCAACGCGCTCGTGGAGGCCGACGTGCCGAAGATGACCGTCATCGTCCGCAAGGCCTACGGCGGCGGGTACGCGGTGATGGGCTCCAAGCAGCTGGCGGCGGACCTCAACTTCGCCTGGCCGACCGCGCGCATCGCGGTGATCGGCGCCGAGGGCGCGGCCCAGCTGTTGGTGAAACGCTTCCCGGATCCCACTGCGCCCGAGGTACAGAAGATCCGCGCCGATTTCATCGAGGGCTACAACCTCAACATGGCAACGCCGTGGATCGCCGCCGAGCGTGGCTACATCGACGCGGTGATCCAGCCGCACGAAACCCGGTTGCTGCTGCGCAAGTCGCTGCGCCTGCTGCGGCAGAAGCAGATCACCCGGGTGCAGCGAAAGCACGGCCTGACACCGATCTAGCCGCGATAATCGGCTGGTGTCCAACCACTTCACGGGGCTCAGCCTCGGCCCGCCCCTCGGTGATCAGCGTCTCGATCTGTGCGACCTGTACGCGTTCCAGTCGCCTGCCGACCCGGCGCGCACCGTGCTGATCCTGAACGCGAATCCGAACGCCGACGCGCTGCACCCCGACGCCATCTACCGGCTCGCCGTCGACAACGACGGCGACCTGCAGAACGACATCGCTTTCAGCTACGTCTTCTCCACACCGCAGGAGGGACGGCAGAGCGTCGACGTCTACCTCGCACACGGTGACGACGCGAAGGAACCAGAAGCCGTCGGCGAGAAGATCTTCGACGCAGTCGAGGTGTCGTTCGGCAAGACCCCCGACGTACACCAGTCGGGTGGGTTCACGTTCTTCGCGGGTGCGCGCAGCGATGCGTTCTTCTTCGACTTCGACGGCATCAAGAATCTGTTCGACACGTCGGGGACGCGCAACTTCACCGCACCCCACCTCGCCGAGCTCGGCGGCAAGTCGCCGTGGACCGGTCAGGACTCCAACACGACCGCCAACGTGTTCTCCACCGTGCTCGAACTGCCCACCGAATACCTCGGCGCCGATCCCGACATCCGTATCTGGGGCCGCTGCAGCCTGCGGGAGAACGGCACGCTCAACCACGTCGATCGGGCCGGCCACCCGTCGGTCAGCAGCTTCTTCAACACCGACGACACCAAGCTGGAGTACAACGCCAGCGAGCCGGTCCGCGACCGCGAACGCTGGATCGAGCAGTTCATCCACCTGATGGGCCATACCGGCGGCTACTCGCGCGAGCAGGCTATCGCCGCGATCGACCGGGAGGGCACGCTGCCCGACATGTTGACGTTCAACCCGGCCAAACCCGCGAAGTACCCGAACGGCCGCACGTTCACCGACGACGTCATCGACTATCGCCTGGCCTTCCTGACCAAGGGTGAGTGCCCGCCCAGCGGGTTGAGCCCGCATACGGACACCCTGTCGGAGTTCCCTTACCTCGGCACACCTCACTGACGGTCCCGCAGACAACTACTATTCGGCCATGCCGCTCGCGGACGGACAGGAGCTCGCCGGGTACACCATCGTGCGCTCACTCGGCGCCGGTGGGATGGGCGAGGTGTACCTGGCCCAGCATCCCCGGTTGCCGCGCTATGACGCGCTGAAGGTGCTCTCGGCCACCGTCTGCGCCGACAGCGAGTACCGGCAGCGGTTCAACCGGGAGGCCGACATCGCGGCCACGCTGTGGCACCAGCACATCGTGGAGGTGCATGACCGCGGCGATGTCGACGGCCAGCTGTGGATCTCGATGGACTACGTCGACGGCACCGACGCGCACCGACTGCTGTCGGAGAGCTACCCGAACGGGATGCCTCCCGACGACGTCGTGCGCATCATCACCGCCGTCGCGGACGCCCTCGACTACGCGCACGACCGCGGGCTGCTGCACCGCGACGTCAAGCCTGCCAACATCCTGCTGGCCAACTACGGGACCAACAACGAGCGGATCATGCTGGCCGACTTCGGGATCGCCAGACGAATCGGGGACGGGGCGACCACGAATCTGACGGCCACCAACATGACCGTGGGCACCGTCGCGTACGCCGCTCCGGAGCAGCTCATGGGCGAGGGCATCGACGGCCGGGCCGACCAGTATGCGCTGGCGGCAACCGCCTTTCAGCTGCTGACGGGGACGCCACCGTTTCAGCATGAGAATCCCGCGGTCGTCATCAGCCAGCACCTGACCGGCGACATACCCGCGATCGGTGCCCGCAGGCCCGAATTGTCCAACCTCGGACCGGCTTTCGAGAAGGCGCTCGCGAAGTCGCCGAAGGACCGGTTCGCCAAGTGCGTCGATTTCGCGCGTGCGCTCGCCCATCGGACCGACGCCACCATCTCCGGTTCCGGCCCGGTGTGGCACTCCGGTCCGGCGGCCGTGGCCACCCACTCGGAGCCGACGATGTCCGCGCACGCCGCGACGGGCGCATCGGGACCCAGACATGCCAGACCGGCGGCGGCCCCTTCCCGGCGTCGATGGGTGCTGCCGGCGGCCATCGCGGTGGTGCTGATCGCCCTGGCTGCAGGCGCTTTCGTGCTGTTCGATCGTGGCCGAGATCGCCCGGCGGAGGCCAAGGCACCGCCGACGACCGCGTCGGCACCGGCGCCCGCGTCGCCGGGGGGCGTGGCCCTGCCGGTGGTGGTCGTGGGGGCGGAGTGCGGCACGCTCGGTGAGGCCGGGCTCACCGAGACCGGCGCTCCCGCGTACTGTGCGCACCTGCCGACCACCGGCGCGTCGATCTGGTCGATGTATCCCGGTGAGATCTCCAGTCCCACAGTCACTCCCGGGCCCGACGCCGTTGCACTTCCCTCGGAGAGCCAGCAGCCGGTACTGGTGTGCATGGAGCAGACCGGACAATCACACGTCGACTGTCACAGCGACATTCTCGAGGTCGACGACTCCGCGACGCCGACCGAGTCGCCTTAGCTCAGATCGGCGGAAGTTCCAGCCAGTCATCGACCATGAACGCGTCGCCGCGCGCGACCACCGTCGCGCCGCCGTGTCCCGGATAGTGCGCGGGGATCACCGCGGCGCGCCGCCGGGCCGCCTCGGTCAGCACGCGTTTACGGGTCGCCGCCGCCGCATCGAAGTCCTCGTCCCACGCACACGGATCGTTGGGCCGGTGCAACTGCATCGGGCAATGGGTCAGGTCGCCGACGAACACCGCGGGCTTGCCCGCGTCCAGCCACACCACCGAAGCGCCCGGCGTGTGTCCCGGTGCGGGACGCAGCCACAGCGAATCGCTGAGCCGGTGGTCGCCGGACCACATCTCGATCTGCCCGTCCACCGGAGACACGCTGTCCGCGAACACCGTTCGGACATGCTGCTGCGTCGCTTCCGCCTCGGGTGACTCGGGCTTCGACGTCTGCGCCGGACCATCGGGGCAGAAATGCCGGTAGTCGGCTTCGGGTACCAGGTAGCGCGCGTTGGGGAACGTCGGCACCCATGCCTCTCCGTCGCGCCTGGTGTTCCAGCCGACGTGGTCGAAGTGCAGATGGGTGTTCACGACGACGTCGATGTCGGCGGGGTCGAAGCCCGCACGTGCCAGCGCACCGAGGAAATCGGTCTGCAGATGATCCAGCACCGACATCAGCGGGCGGGCCTTGTCGTTGCCCGCGCCGGTATCGATGAGCACGGTCTGCCCGTCGACCTGAATGACCCAGATCTGCATGGCGATACGCCAGCCGTCCTCATTCCAGTAGGTCGGCTGGAACTCCGTGTCCTCGCGCCAGACATCCGGCGGCGTGAAGGGGAACACCTCGGTCGGCAGGTTGTCGACCTGGGTCTCGATGACACGCGTGAGCGTGGCGCCGCCGAGGCGAACCCGGTCCGATGTCATGGCTTGATCCTGATGTGCCCGGGTGAGTACAGCCCGCTGTGGGTGGTGGTCCCGAACTGAAGCTGCGCGACTTCCGCTTCGACAATGGTGTCGAACTTGCGCAGTGAGCCCCAGTCGCGGCCCCAGTCGTTCGACAGGTACGTCGCCATCACGTGGGCGCGCAGCAGGAGGTCGCTGATGCCGAGCAGCCCGCCGTTGAGGCCGTCCTGCCAGGTGTCGGTGTCCTTGCGCTTCGCGTTGTAGTCCGGCGTGATCCGGAACTTGGGGATCTCGGTGACGCCGTTGGCGTGCAGCATCGGCTCCTGGCACGGGAACGCCAACCCGACCGCCCAGTCCATCAGGACCGGCTGATCAGAGCCGACGTACTCCTGCACCGACCGCAGTTCCGGCACCCGAGGCGGGGTGACGGCGATCCAGTCGCCGGTAGTCAGCGAAACGTCTTCGGCCACGACGCGTACCGCAACTGCGTCGGCGGGAATCTGTTCCCGGGGGAACCGCAGATTGCGCCATGACGGGGCCGGTCCGAGGTCGTAGGGCACCAACCGGCCGGCGGGAACGGGGTTGCCGTCCGGGCCGCGCAGCGCGTACTCGAGTTCGACGGTCTGACCCTCGGTCCGCCCGTTGAACACGCTGTCGCCGGTGATGGTGCCCGCCGCAGTGATGACCACGAGGGGGTGAGCATCCTCGCGCGGCGGCAGCTCGTACCATGCCGACGTCAGCCGGCTCTGCTGCTGGGGGCCCTGAACGTAGCTGCCGGCCAACGGAACCCGTGCCGGGTCGAGGCCGTAGGGCAGTGGAACCGTCGATCGGTTGACACCCGGCGTCTTGCGCTTCGTCGGCTGATCCCAGTCGTAGTCGGTGCCGGGCATCGGCAGGTTCATCCGGATCGTCTCGGCGACAATCTTTTCCGGCACACCGTTGGGCGTGAATCCGGTCGCGCCGACACCGCCCAGCGGGCCCAGCGGACCGTAGTCACCCGGTAGCGCCTTTAGGTAGCCGTCGTTCGGGTCGGGTTCCACCAGCACGTCGTCGGCCAGACCGCACCCGCCGGTGAAGGCGCGCAGGTTCGCCCACGCATTGGAATACGTCGGGTACTGACGCACCACACCCGCGAGCATCGAGCCGACGAACACCAGCACCATGAATCCCGCCGCAACGGGAATCGGTGCGGCCGTGATGGCCCTCGTCACGCGGTCCTCACCCCAGCGCCGGTCCGCGAAGTGCAGGAACGCGGCCCATATCGCGGCGAGGGCGAACAGCGCGAAGAAGATGGTGCTGACGGTGACCGGACCGATCTTCGGCATCGCGTTGTTGAACGGAACACCGTAACTCGACACGTACCACCACCCGTTGGTGGTCGCGAAACACAATGCCAGCAGGAACAATACCGCTGCGACGACCGCCATCCGGTTGCGCGACCAGCGCAGCACCGACCGCGAAACCAGCACCGTCGCCAATGCCGCCATCGCGGCGCCCACCGCGGCGAACAGTCCGAAGTGATGCACCCACTTGGTCGGCGCGAACTGCAGGAAGAAGATCGTGCCGAAGATCGTGCCGATCAGTCGCCACGCGGGACCGCGGGCCACGCCGGGAATGCGCTTGCGCCGCAACAGGATGAACAACGAGGCGAACAGGGCCAGCGCAGTGATCAGGAACCCGAACCGGCGCGACAACGAGCCGTCGACGGTCGGCAGAATGAGGTAGTAGTAGCGCAGGTTCTCGGTCCACCACTCCTGTGCGGGCCCGACGGACGTGCGAATTCTAGTGGCTTCCATCACCGTTGCGATCGTCTGGTCGGCGAAGACGACGGTCAGGATCACCGTTCCCGCGGCCAGCATCGGCAACACCAGCGGCCAGGTGCCTACGAGGCGGTGTCTGCGCACGAGGATCCGCAGGATCGGCCGCCCGCCCGCCAGCAGCGCGGCGACCGCGATGAGCCCGGTGGGCTGGATGCCCAGGGTGAATGCGGCGGTCAGGGTGGCCAGAGCCGCCGGTGTCATCCGCCCCGAGGCGATGGCCCGCTCGATCAGGACGTAGGTGATGAGCGCGCCGGTGGCGATCTGGCCTTCCGGCCGCAGTCCGTTGTTGAACGGCATCCACGCCGCCAGCAGAACCAGGCCCGCCGCCCACACCGCCGCGCGGCTGGACGCCACCGCGGGGCCCAGCCTCGGCAACACCTCGCGGGACAGCAAGAGCCAGCACACGATTCCGCACACCAGGTCGGGCAGCCGGATCCAGATACTCGAATCGCTGACGCTGGTCATCAGCGCCAGCAGGTTGTAATACCAGCCGAACGGATCCTCTGGGCTGCCGAACCATCGGAAGTAGTTCGACATGTAGCCGGCGTGGCCCGCGATGCGCGCCATCTGAAGCTGATAGCCGTCGTCGGACGAGTTCGCGCCGATGATGTGCCACAGCATGAAGCCGCCGACGACCACCACATCGGTGGCGCTGAAGGTGCGCCACCGCGACGGGATGACACGTCGCATCCGCCGGCCGTCGACCTGGTCCAACTTCCACAGCGCGACCAGCGCGATGATCGTCGCGACCATCGCCAGCACCATCGCCGAGAGCTTCAAAGCCGTTGGGTGCGTGGTGAACCGGGTGTCGATCACCGCCGACACCGAGAGCCCCGGCGGCGCCGGTCCCGTCAGGTCGGTGAAGACGCCGACGATCTGCGGCCGCAGGTTCGGATCGACGAAGCCCGTGTACTGCTCCGTCCCATCGGCTTTCCGCAGCCCGACGAACGTCGCGAACGTGCCAGCCTCCGACGACGTGATCTCGATGCGCTGACACTCCGGGGACTGCACCCGCTGCCGCGGCACGCTGGCCACTACAACGTTGCGGTCGGTGATGTCCACCCGCTGCGCGGAGACCGTGACGAACAGGCCCTGCAGCGCAGCCTGCTTGCCGTCCTTCGGCGCCGTCCCGAGGACCATTCCGCCGCGCGGCGGCAGCGCACGGATGACGTCGCAGGGCACCGTCGCCGTCATCGACACCGGGGTCAGCGAGATCAGCGGCGCCGTAACGTTGTTCATCTGCCCGGCCTGCGGCCAGTTGAGCGTCGCCGTGGTCTGCACCACCGGCAGCAGCGGTGTCGCCACGGACAGGACGAAGCCGATGAGCCCGGCGATCATCGCCACCCAACGCGCCGTCTGCACGCCCCTCTGGTCCCGAAGCTCAGTCATGGTCCCGTTCATGGCAGCGCCCTGATCGGTCCGTTGCGACTCCAGCCGAAGACGCGTTGCGTGCCCTGTTCGACGTTGGCGTTCGGCGCCCGCGATGCCGGTACCACCCGCTGGTAGCGCTCGATGGAACCCCAGTCGCGGTACCAGTCGTCACGCAGGTAGCTCGGGACGGCCGTGGTGCGCAGCAGCGCCTGGATGAACAGGAACGGTCCGCCGTCCTGCGCGGACTGCCACATGTTCGACGACGACACGATCTGCTTGAAGTTGGGCTGAATGCGGTACTCCGGAAGCTCTGCGACGCCGAGGTGTTCGGAGAACGGACGCTGGCAGGGGAAGTTCGCCGCCGTCGCGATGTCCAGCATCACCGGCGTTTCCGATCCGAGCAGTTGTTGGGCGGTTTCGAGCACGGGCACCCGCGGCGGGGTGAAGGCGAACCACTGGTCATCGGAGAGGTTGGGGTCGTCGGCGACGATGCGCGCGACGTTGGCCTCCGGCGGCGCCCATGCGAGCGGGAAACGCAGGTTGCGCCAGGCCTTTTGGGGGAAGATGTCGATGGGCTGCACATCGCCGAGGGCCTGATAGCTGCCGTCGGGGCGATGCACACCCCACTGCAGTTTCAGCGACTGCCCGTAATTGAAGGAGCCGTCCTCCTCGTAGTACCAGATGGCGCCTGCGGCGGCGACGGTCACCAACGGCCGGTCCGGGGTCCGCGGCGGCAATTGGTACCACGCCGACGTGACCTTGGCCGCAAGGGTGTTCTCGTCGTAGCTGCCCATCACCGGGGTGCGCTTGGGATCCAGGCCGAACGGCAGGAAGACGTTGGATCCGTTGACGCCGACGGGTCCGTAGCCGCCGCCGGTGCCCGCCGCGTAGCCGATGCCGACGTTCGGTTCGTTGGGGGAGCCGTCGGAGTTGACCAGACCGGGGTTGGCGGTGACGGGCTCGGCGGGCTCGAGGGTGTCGCTGACGCCGTTCGGCGTGAAGCCCACCGGATCCTCGCCGCCGAGCGGCCCGTACTCACCGAACCGCTGGCCCGGAACCGGTTGCAGCATCCCGGCATTGGTGTCCGGTTCGACGAGCACGTCGTCGGCCATGGCGCAGCTGGTGGAGGACAGGCCGGACGTCAGGGCGGCGACGTTGGCCTTCGCGGTGGTGTAGACGGGGTAGCGCTGGGCGGCGCCCTTGGCCAGTGAGCCGACTTCGAGCACCACCATGATGACGGCGACGACCAACAGCGGCGTCGATGCCAACGCCCGGTTGCGGCCGGTGCTGGCGACCTCGGTGTGACCGGTGTAGTCCATGCGGAAGTGCAGCCAACCGGCGAGCAGGCCCGTCAGAATCGCCAGCACCAGGAAGATGGTCAGCACGGGGAATCCGGCGATCACCGGCTGCTTGTCGAACCACGGCACCCCGTAATTACCGACGTAGAACCAGCCGTTGATACCCGAAGTCGCCCAGGCCAATACGAACAGCAGCGCTGTCACGTACAGCGCGATGTTGCGTCGGCTGTGCAGTCCGACCCTGGCGAACGAGAACGCCGTGACGGCGCCGAGTGCACCGGCCAGCGCGGCGAACGCTCCGAACTGCACCGCCCACTTCGTCGGTGTGAACGTCAGTAGCAGCAGGCCGATGGCCGTCGTCCCGATCAGCCGCCACACCGGTCCGCGCGCCATACCGGGCACCGCACTCCTGCGCAACAGGACGGTCAGCATGCCGAACAGGCACATCAGCAGCACCAGCACCGCGAAGCGACGTGTCAGCGACGAGTCGACGCTGTCCTCGACGGTGAGGAAGTAGTAGCGCAGGAATTCCTGGTACCAGGCGATGGTCGGGCCGACGACGTATTTGATGCGTGCCGACTCGGCGACGGTTGCCAGCGTCTGGTCACGGAACACGATCACGAAGATCAGCGCCGCCGAAGAGAACAGGGTGGCCAGCGGGGCGGCCAGACCGTCGACCGCGCGGCGGCTGCGGATGATCCGCGCCGCTGCGCGGCCGCCGACGAGCAGCGGTGCCACCGCGATCAGGCCCTGCGGCGCCAGCGTCACCGAGAACGCGGCCACCACGATGGCGACCGCGTACGGCAGCAGGCGTCGGGTGCCGATCGAGTATTCGACCAATGCCCACGCGGCGATGACGCCGAACGCGATCAGCGGCTCGGGCCGCAGGCCGTTGTTGAAGGGCAGCCAGGCCGCCAGGAACACCGCTCCCGCGGTCCAGACGGTGACGCGGTTCGCCGCCAGGCGCGCGCCCAGCCGGGGTAGCACCCAGCGGCTGAGGATCAGCCAGGCGCCGATGCCGGCCAGCGTCGCGGGGATGCGCATCCACACGCTGGCGGTGCTGATCGCCGCGAGCTGCGCGAGAACGGACTGATACCAGTCGAAGGGCGCCTCGGTGGCGCCGAAGAAGCGGTAGTAGTTCGCGGTGTAGCCGGCGTCTGCGGAGACCCGGGCGATGGTCAGGTTGTAGCCGTCGTCCGACGTCAGCGCACCGATGAGGTGCCAGAGCAGCAGTGTCCCGACGACGCCGATGTCGGCGAGCCAGGTGGCCCACCCCGCCCGCCAGAATCGCCGCCACGCGCGGGCGACCCGGCGGCTCCGGCGATCCAAAACGGCCATCGCCACCATCGACGCGATCACACAGACCACCCCGAGCACCATCACGGCCAGCTTGAGCGTCGTCGGCGAGGTGATGAACCGGGTGTCGATGTCGATGCGGCCCGACAGCCCCGCCTGCGCGGCCACCTCGAGATCGGTGAAGACGCCGGCGACCTGAGGCTTCTTCTCGGCCGACAGGGTGCCCGCCGCGCCGGGGATGCCGATGAAGTCGGCGCCGACCTCGCCGGGGTTGGCCCAGAGGTGCAGCGTGCTGCACGCGCCGGACTCCACGGCGGGTCGGGGTGCCACCGCGGCGACGGAGTCGCGCACCGCGACCACCACGACATCTTCGGTGGCGCGGACGAACAGGCCGTTACGGCTGGCGTCGATACCGGCGGGCGGCACGGTCGACACGACCAGACCGCCCTCTTCAGGCAGGGTGGCGACGGCCTGGCAGGGGATCGAGATGTCGAGCGCCAGGGGTGCGCCTGACACCAGCGGAGCGGTGATGTCGGTGATCAACCCGTCGGGGCTGGACGTCTGGGGCCACAGGATGGTGGCGGTGGTCTGTTTGACCGGCAGCAGCGGAACCAGCCCGCACAGCAGCAGCCCGGCGATGCCTGCGACGACCGCGATCAGGCGCGCGAACCGGTAGGTCCGCTCTTGTTCGTCGCGTGGCACGAGGGTCGATGGTAGGCGACGGGACTGTCCGCGCTGACGATGCGGGGCCGTGCGCAGCTTGATATTGATCGGCGGGCTGATGCGCCCCTCGTAACGCCCCCTTGTAACGACATGGCGCGATTCGGTTCGAATTTCCGCCACGTGGTTACTCCGGCGGGCCGCGACCCGTCACGTCGGACGTCGTTGTCGTCAGGACAGTCGCAGCGGCGCCGGGCTCCACAGCCCGCTACGCGTGGCCTTTCCGAGTTCCAACCGCGCGGGTTCGGCGTTCGGGTACCACGGTGTGAGCTGCTGCAGCGCGCCCCAGTCGCGGAACCAGTCGTCCTTCAGATAGCTGGGCACCGTGGTGGCCCGCACCAGCAGTTCCGTGATGCCCAGCGGACCGCCGCCGAGGTAGTCCATGACCGGTGAGTTGGCCTCGGCGCCGAACCGGTCGGGCAGGATGCGCCACTTGGGCACCTCGGTGAGGCCGTACTGATGGGCGAAGGGGCGCTGGCACGGGAACGCGAGGCCCACCAGCCAGTCCAGCAGCACCGGGTCCTGGGTGCCGACGACATCCTGCAGTGTGCGCAGCTGCGGTATTCGCGGCGGGGTGACGGCGATCCAGTGCTGCGGGTTGAGGTCGTCGTCGTTGGCGACCAGCCGCACCTGGGTGGCGTCGGTGGGAATCGCGGCCATCGGCGCGCGCAGGTTGCGCCAGGCCGGCACCGCGCCGACGTCGGCGAACCCGACGCCGCCACCAGCCTCGTCTGCCGCCGCCTGTTCGTCGGTCGCCCACTGCAGGGTGACCTCGCCCGGGTCGAAGCGTCCGGCGGCGGCGACCACCAGCAGCGGGCCCGCGTCATCGCGGTTTGCGGGCAGCCGGTACCACGCGGAGCGAAGCTCGGCCGGCTGCTGGGTGCCGCTGCGCCAGCTGCCCATCACCGGTGTGGTGGCCGGGTCGAGACCGTAGGGCAGGCGCGCCCGGGATCCGTTGACGCCCGCCGCGGCGGTGGTGCCGCCCTCGGTACCCGCCTCGCCTGCGGTGTCCTCGGCTTCAGGGGTGTCGGCGAAGTTGGTGGCGGTGCCGGGACCGCTCGCGGATTCGTCGGCCGACACGTCGGACGGGATTCCGTTGGGCCCGAAGCCTTCTGCGGTCAGCGCTCCCAGAGCATCGCCGACGGGGGTGTCGACGGGCTCCAGCATGGCGGCGTTGGGGTCCTGCTCGACGAGCACGTCCTCGGCCATCCCGCAGGACTTGCCCGCCACCGCTTCGAGGTTGGATCGGCCGACGCTCCAGGCCGGATACTGGTCGACCATCGCCAGTGTCAGCGATGCCACCTCGAAGACGACAAGCAACCACGTCGCAATGGCCAACGGCGACTGGACAATTCGTTGCCAGCGGCTCGGCGGACCCGGCGGCGACATATCGCGGCCGGAGAAGTGGAACCACGAAGCGAGCAGCAACGCGACGATCGAGAGTCCGAGCAACATGGTGGTGAAGCCGAACTTCCACTCAGGGAACTGATTGGACCACGGCACCCCGAAGTTGGAGACGTACCACCAGCCGTTCACGGTCGCGAACGACAGCGCCATCACGAACAGCACCGCCGCGGCGAACACCGCGCGGTTGCGACGCGAGCGCATCGCGACCGCGGTGACGGCGACCGCGGCCAGCGCACCGAGCGATCCGGCCAGACCGGCGAACACGCCGAAGTGATGCGTCCACTTGGTGGGGGTGAACATCAGCGCCAGGAACGAGATGACCGTGATGCCGATGATGCGTCGGCTCGGGCCCAGCGCGGTTCCCGGAATCCGGTACTTGCGCAGCGACATCGCCACCGACACCGCAAGGGTCAGCAGCAGGGTGAGCACCGCGAACCGCCGGGCCACCGAGCCGTCCGGGCTGGTGGTGAACAGCCGCTCGTATCGGATGTGCTCGTCGAACCAGCTGAGGCTCGGACCGACCGCCGACTTGAATGTGTTGGCCTGCAGTTCGCCGGCCAACGTCTGGTCGCGGAAGATCAGGAAAATCGTCACTGTGCACGCCGCCAGGATCGGGGCGAGCAGCGCCAGATACCCGAATCGCGAAGTATGGGCGGCCACAATGGTTTTCAAGGGGCCGACGGCGACCAGCAGCGCGCCGACGGCGGCGATGCCGGTCGGTCCGGAGAACAGCGTCAGCGCGCCGATGATGATGGCGATCGCGACCGGAAGCAACCTGCTGGTGGCCACCCCGCGTTCCACCGAGCACCAGGTGAGCAGGATGCCGAGCGCGATGATCGGCTCGGGACGCAGGCCGTTGTTGAGCGGCAGCCAGAACGCCAGGAACAGGCCCGCCGCCGTCCACGCCGCGGCCTGGCTGGTCTTGACGGCGTGGCCCAGGCGCGGCAGCACCTCGCGACTGATCAACCACCAGCACGCCAGTGCCATCGCGAGCGTGGGCAGGCGCATCCACACGCTGTTGGTGCTGACGTGCGCCCACAGGGCCAGCAGGTCGTAGTACCACCCGAACGGCGCCTCGGGGGTGCCGAACCATCGGTAGTAGTTGGCCATGTATCCGGCGTGTTCGGACACCCGCGCCATCGTCAGGATGTAGCCGTCGTCGGCGGTGTTGGCGCCGACGAAGTGCCACCACACCAACGCCGCGGTGACCACGCCGTCCAACGGTTTGACCGACCACCAGCGCGGCGGCAGGAAGCGTTTGACCTTTCTGCCGTCGGCGGTGTCCAGCACGTGCAGCGCGCCGAGCGCGACGATCGTCATCGCCACCCCGACGATCATCGCCAGCGTCTTCAGCAGCGTCGGTGAACTGGTGTACCGGGTGTCCAGCGTCGCGGAGAACTCCAGGCCGGGCGGCGCCGGGCCGGACAGGTCGGTGAAGACGCCGACGATCTGCGGGCGGAAGTCGTAGCCGCCGCGCTCACCGCGCAGGGGCGCGCCGGGGTCATCGGACTCGGCCGACTTTTCCAGTCCGACGAATTCGCCGGTCACCTTGTCGGCCTGGGCGGTGAACGTGAGTCTCTGGCACGCCGGGCTGAGCACCTGGCTCAGTGGTGCGCTGACCACCGGGGTGTTGCGGACGATGACGAGCAGGTCGTTGTTGACCCGTTCGATGAGCAGACCGCGGTCGATCGCCTTGGGCGCCTGTTTGGGCACCGTGGACAACAGCACGGTCCGGCCGCGGTTCTCCTGACCGGCAAGGCCGGCCGCCGCGCTGCACGGCACCGAGATCGTCAGATCGGTGGCCACATAGCCGATCAGCGGCGCGTCGACGCTCTGCAGCACCCCGTTCTGCGGCCAGTTGAGCTGCGCGGTGGTCTGCGTCACCGGCAGCAGCGGGGTGGCGATCGCCAGCGCCGCTCCGACCAATCCGGCGACGATGGCGATAAGCCGTGCGGTCCGGTGGTTACTCCCGGCGGCGATCACGGGGGTTGATCCTAGTTGGGCAGCCGAATGGCCAGCACGAACGGCCCGATCTCGGACACATCGAAGCGCGGATCGTCGAACAGGGCCTCGTCGAGTGCGACGTGGTAGCGCCGCACGTTGGGTTGGTTGGGGTAGACGTCCGACGCCAGTCGCAACGTGTAGGTGTCAGCCGCACCGGACGGGCCACCCCGTCGCATCAGGAAGACGTCGGGCGCCTTCCACGGCAGTGAGTCGAGGCTGTCGATGAACTCGTCGGCGTCGGTCAGTGTGGCCCAGCCCTCGATGGTGTCCGCGCGCTTCTCGAATTGGGCAAGCGGGTTGGCGTAGTGCGACGTCAGCCCCTGGAAGCCGTAATAGGGGTAGTACGACAGGAAGCTGTAGTCCGCCGTGAGTACGACGGTCTCGTCGCGTGGCCGACCCGTCACCTCGCCGATCCTGGCGTCGATCTCGCGGTAGTAGCGCTCGGCTCCCGGGGGCCGGCGGTCGGCCCGCTGGCCGTAGCCGTCGGTGTCGGTGTAGGCGACGACGATGTCGGGACGCAGCACGTCGGGGATGTCCTGGGCGAAGGTCAGCGCGCCGAGGGTGCCGAGCGTCGCCGCCGCGGCGACGACCCGCTTGGCGGTTTCGGGCTGATACCTGCGGGCGATCGCCACGCTGACTTCGATGAAGCCGAAGGCGCCCGCCGCGGTCAGCAGCACCGTCAGCGCCGGCTGCAACCGGAACGACAACAGGGTGGTGCCGGCCAGTGTGGTGAGCATCGACAGCAGCGACCACGCGTAGACGGTGAGCACGGCGACGGCCAGCGCGCCCGCCCTGGTCGACGAACGGGCCCGCCACACCAGCCACAGCGTGCCGACCATGCAGAGCATGCCGAGCAGGGTGAACCGCAGCATCGGGAACTCGAGATTCGCGCCCGCTTCGGGCAGGTAATGCTGGGCCGTCCCGGAATCAGCGGGCGTGTCCTTGGCGGCGGCCAGCAGCCACGGGCCAAGACCGATCAGCCACATGGCCGCCGAGATCGCCGCGATGACAAGCAGTCTCAGCAGCGGCTCGAAAGAACGGCGAACCGCGGCAAGGGTGAACGCCATGATCGCCAGCGTGAACGCGGCATAGCCGAGCAGCAGCGAGTAGAACAGCGCCGCGACACCGAGGAACACGCCCGTCGCGATGACGGCCGCCCAACCGCCCTTACGATTACCGCCCCGCAGGCCCGACCACGCGAGCACGAAGACCGGCGGCAGCAAGACGGTGATGACGGCGGCGTACGGCTCGGCGGCCGAATACGCGAGCGTGGCCGCGGCGGTCGCGGTCGTCACGATGAGCGCGTATTCGAAGCGAATCATCGCGGCCCACAACACGAATGCCAGCACGATCGCGATGGTGATCGAGATGATGGACCACGGCTTGAACATCTCCCACGCGGGGGTGCCGCTCAGCGCCGCCATCCGGCCACCGATCCAGAACCAGCCCGGCGGGTAGAACGGCGGCAGACCGTAGTACGTCATGTCGTGCAGGCTGGGGCTGTCGGCGAGGCGAGTCAGGTACTCGGTGCGGAACTGCTGGTCGACGGAGATGCCGAACAGGTACAGCTTCGTCGCACCCAACGGCATCGCCAGCGTCACGACCGAGAACGCCGACAGGAACGCCCATGTCCCGAGCCGGGCCAGCACACACCGACCTCGCCGCCACAGCAGCCCCGACGCGAACAGACCAGCCAGACAGGCGAACTGGCCGACGGTGGTCAGGGCGTGCAGCTGGTTCGACGAGTTGTAGGCGGGCCATTCCACCCGCGCGATCGCGACGAGGGACACCGCGGCCACGGTCACCGCGATGATGGCCGCCACGGCCATCTGGCCCAGCGTGGCCAACGCGCCCCGCATGACTAGATCGGCAGCTTGCGCATGATCGCGCGCGGAATGTGCCGGATCACCATCATCACGTACCGAAACGCTCCCGGCGCCCACACCAGATCCTTGCCCTTGGCCGATGCCGTGACCGCCAGTTCGGCGACGTCTTCCTTGTCGACCGTGAACGGCGCCTCCTTGGCGCCGGTGGCTTTCCAGTACGCGATCGTCGTGCCGGTACGCACCTGGCCGGGCCTGATCACCAGGACTCGAACACCGAACTCGCGCAGCGCTTCTCCCAGTCCGAGATAGAAACCGTCCAGACCGGCCTTGGTCGATCCGTAGACGAAGTTCGAACGCCGTACCCGCTCGCCGGCGGCCGAACTCATCGCGATGATGCGGCCGAAGCCCTGCGCGCGCATCTTCTCGCCGAGGAGCACACCGACCGAAACCGCGGCGGTGTAGTTGATCTCGGCGATCTGCACGGCCTTGCGCTGGTTCTGCCACAGTTCCTCGGCGTCACCGAGCAAGCCGAACGCGACGATCGCCACGTCTATATCTCTGGGGCCGCCTGCTGTGCCTATCGCGAACGCCGCGTCGATGACCTGGGGGTGACTCTCGGTGTCGACACCGTCGAAGTCGAGCCATTCCACGGATTTCGCACCCGCCGCCTCCATCTGGGCGATGGCGTCGTCACGCTTGGGATGGCCCGGGAGGTCGGCGAGCACGACGCGGGCTTTGGCGTTGCGCAGGTAGCGCTCGCAGATCGCCAGCCCGATCTCGGAGGTGCCGCCGAGCAGCAGGATGGTCTGGGGATTACCGGTGGCATCAAGAACCATTTACAGAAGCTCCAAGCGTCGGGCCATATCGGATGCGAAGACGCCGTTCGGATCGGCCTTGCGGCGCACGGCGATCCATTCGTCGATGAGGGGATACATCTGGTGGAATCTCTCCGCGCTGACGCGGGAGTCCTTCGCGGTGTAGACCCGCCCGCCGAATTCCATGACACGGTCGTCGAGTTCGTTGAGGAACTCGTTGACCCCGGCCTTGTTGGGAAAGTCCATCGCGACGTTCCAGCCGGCCATCGGGAAGCTCAGCGGCGCACGGTTTCCCGGGCCGAACAGTTTGAAGACGTTCAGCGCCGAGTAGTGGCCGCGCGTCTGGATCCAGCGGATGATCGCCTTGAACTCGTCGAGCGCATCGGGCGGCACCAGGAATTGATGTTGGGCGAAACCTGCTGGGCCGTAGGCGTTGTTCCATCCGCTGACCAGATCGAGCATGTGGTAGAACTGCGACAAGTTCATGATCTTGCCGGTGTACGTGCCACCGAGTCGGTAATAGACCTCGCCGATCGCCACGAACGACAGCTTGTTCATCGCACTGATCGGGAAGATGTTGGGCACCGTCAGCAGTTGTGGCGCATCGAATTTCAGCGGGTTCTTGGCCAGCTTGGGGGGCAGTTGGTCCAGGGTTGCCAGGCTCCCCCGGCTGACGGCGGCGCGACCGAGTTTGGGTGGCGGGCTGATGAGGTCGAACCAGGCGCTGGAGTAGGTGTAGCGGTCCTCGCTGCCGTCGAGGTGCACGGCGATGGTCTCGTCGAGGTCCTTGGTCGCGACACCGTCGGCGATGAAGTACGCGGTTTCGGTGCGCGTCATCACAATGCTGGCACGCACGATGATGCCCGTCAGGCCGTTGCCGCCGACGGTCGCCCAGAACAGCTCGCTCTCCGGCCCGTCGGGTGTGAGCGTGCGTACTTCGCCGTCGGCCATCAGCAGGTCCATCCACAGCACGTGGTTGCCGAAGCTGCCCGCGCTGTGGTGGTTCTTGCCGTGGATGTCGGAGGCGATGGCGCCGCCGACGGTGACCTGCCGGGTGCCGGGCAGCACCGGAACCCACAGCCCGAAAGGCAGCGCCGCCTTCATCAGCTGATCGAGGCTCACGCCGGCGTCGACGTCCGCCAGCGCCGTGTCGGCGCTGATCGAATGAATGCGGTTGAGCGCGGTCATGTCGACGACGAGGCCGCCGCCGTTGCACGCCTGATCGCCGTAGGACCGGCCGAGGCCGCGCGCAAGGACGCCGCGACGCAGGAATGCCGGGCTCGACGCACCGGGATCGTTGGCCTCACGGACCGCCGTGGCGATCAGTTCGACGTCGGGTGTGGACAGCACCTGCGCGACCGACGGTGCGGTGCGCCCGAACCCGGTCAGGGCGCGCGAGGTCGTCGGAAGGTTGTCGAACATCGTGACGAGGGTACCGTGCGGCCGGGTACGGCCCGGCCGGCTGATTGCCGTCAGAGTCGTCAGCGCAGCCGGAAGATCACGGCGCGCTGCACGACGAAGTTGATGACCGTCGCCGTGCCTTGCGCGATGACGAACGCCACCACGACCGCGGTCGGTGTGTAGTCCAGTAGGCGGAGGAACAGGTGGTTCAGTCCCACCTGGACGACGAAGGTCGTGATGTAGAGCGCCCACACCGCGACCAGTCGCGCTCTGCTGGGAGGAGCCTGGAACGTCCACCGCCGGTTCAACAGGTATGCCGTCGTGGTGCCTGCGATCCAGCCGATGACTTTGGCCAGATCGGGTTGCATGCCTGCACCCTTGTAGAGCAGGACGTACAGGCCGAAGTCGACGATGGCGCTGAAGCCGCCGGTGACGATGAATCGCCAGATCTGGGTCGCGAGACTCAGGTCTGGGCGCATCGGGGGCTCGGTCACCCGGGCAGCTTAGCCACCCACTCCGCTGGCGTTGAGCACGGCGCGCAATGCGTCGATGGCGGCGGGGAAGGCGTGGTCGGCCGGGGTGCCGAAGCCGATGACGAGGCCGTCGGGGCGCGGGATCTCGGGCCCGGCCTGTGGATGACGCATGATGGACAGCCCCTGGAGTCCGATGCCGGCCTCGCCGGCTCGTTGCAGCACTTCGTGTTCGGCTCCATTGGGCAGCGTCAGGGTCAGGTTCAGCCCGGCGTCCAGTCCGCGGATTTCGATGTCGGCGTGTGACAGCGCCTGCACGATGACGTCGCGGCGTCGCCGGTAGCGCATGCGCATGCGGCGGATGTGCTTGTCGTAGCCGCCGCTGGTGATGAACTCGGCCATCGTCAGTTGGGCGATGCCGTCGACGTAGAACTGGGAGCCGCCTTCGGCCTCGATGACGGGGTCGACGAGGTCGGTGGGCAGCACCATCCAGCCCAGCCGGAGCACGGGTGACAGGCTCTTGCTCGCGGACCCGAGATACACGACGCGTTCGGGGCTGAGCGCCTGCAGCGCACCGACCGGCTGGCGGTCGTAGCGGAACTCGCCGTCGTAGTCGTCGTCCAGGACGTAGCCGTCGGTGCGTTGGGCCCACTCGACGACCGCGGTGCGCCGCGAGGGATGCAGCGGCATCCCGTAGGGATTGTGGTGGGCGGGGGTGAGGAGGACAGCGGGCACGTCGAGGTTGTCGAGCTCGGCCACTATCGCGCCGTGGTCGTCGAGACCGATTGGGACAGTGGAGATTCCCATCGCGGCGAGCGCGTCGCGGAATACGAAAAGGCCGTACGCCTCGACGGCGATCGGGCGTTGGGTTCCGAAGACCCGGCCCATGAGTTCCACGGCATGCCGCACGCCGGCGCAGATGACGATCGATTCCGGTGAGGTTCGGACTCCGCGCACCCGCGCGAGGTAGTCGGCGAGTGCGTCGCGCAGTTCGGGTCGACCCCGCGGGTCGCCCCTGCGCAGCGCCTCGGTCGGGGCGTTGGTGAGCGCGCGTCGAGTGGCGGCAGCCCACTCGCTGCGCGGAAACTCCGCGACGTCCGGATTGCCGGGCATCAGGTTGTGCGTCGGCGTCACGTTCATGCCGCGGGGGCGGGCGGGACGTTGGGCGCCGCTGGTGTTGACCACCCAGGTACCCGCACCCTGCCGCGACGCCAGCCATCCTTCGGCGACGAGTTCGGCGTACGCCTCGGCGACCGTGTTGCGGGCCAATCCGAGGTCGACGGCCAGGGATCGGGACGGCGGGAGCATGGTGCCCGCGGCGAGGCGGCCGGACCGCACGGCGTCGCGTAGCGCGGTGAGCAGGAGTTCCCTGGCACCGCGGACGCCGGGTGTGATGGTTTCGCGGAGATCGAGGTGCAGGTCACGGGTACCGGGATTGGCCCACGAAGTCATGGCTGAAGTTAACCATGCAGATGGGATTTTGCCCATTAGCGTTGGGGACATGACAACGACATTGGAAAGTTCAGAGTCCCTGGAACGAATCAAGATCTACAAGACGTCGCCGGAGTTGTACGAGGCGATGATGACGTTGAGCAATGCGGCGGCCAAGGACGTCGACGTCGAGCTCGGCGAGCTCATCAAGATCCGCGCGTCGCAGATCAACCACTGCGCCTTCTGTCTCGACATGCACACGCGGGACGCGCGCAAGCATGGCGTCAGCACGCAGAAGCTCGACGTGCTTGCGGCGTGGGAAGAGGCGGGGCCGCTGTTCTCCGAACGCGAGCGGGCTGCGCTGGCGCTGACCGAGGCGATCACCGAGCTCGGCGACGGCCATGTGCCCGACGAGGTGTACCAGCGTGCGGCGCAGGTGTTCTCCGACCGCGAGCTGGGTCAGGTGATCGCGATGGCGGTGACCATCAACGCGTGGAACCGCATCAATGTCGCCGCCCGCGTTCAGCCGCCCACGCGGTAATACGGTCAAGGGGTGCAGACCCGGTCCGGTGCAGAGATCCGCGTCGATGGTGACGTGGTCTACAAGCTGCACCGGCCGGGAACCGACCCGCGTCAGTTGACCATGCGGTTGCGGGTCGCCGCGGGGTCGAAGGCCCTGCTGTCACCGTCGGAGGTGAAACCCGAAGCCGTCGGTGATCGGTGGCGCACCAAGTGGCCGTACGTGGAAACTGTTGTGCCCCAACCTGAACATCTGCCGTGGGCCGAGGCGGGTGGGCTGCTGGCGCGCCTGCACCGTGAGGAGCCGGTGGGGCGGATCCCGCCGCACGGTTGGCCGCAGCGGTTGCGCCGCGCGATGGATGAGTTGCGGGAGGATCGCGACGCCACGGTGCTTCGCGCGGCCGCCGTTCTACCGGACGCGGTGTGGCGTGCGGGGTCTGCGGCACGGCCGTTGACGGTGGTGCATGGCGATTTCCACCTGGGCCAGGTCGGTAGAAGGGATGCCGGAGCGCCGTGGTTGTTGATCGATGTCGACGATCTCGGGATCGGCGACCCGGCATGGGATCTGGCTCGGCCCGCCGGTTTCTGGGCGGCGGGCCTGATCCCCGATGACGATTGGGGCGCGTTCGTCGACGCGTATCGCGAGGCCGAGGGTCCGGCACTGCCGGACGGTGACCCGTGGCCGGTCCTCGAGCCATTCGCCAGGGCCGCGGTGGTGCAGGCCGCCGCCCACCATCGCGATGATGAGTTGCTGATGGCGGCCTGCACGCGGATGGCTGGCTCGGTTGGCTAGCTGGGTTGGCTAGCTGGAGAAGAACAGCCGACCGAAGCCCTGCTTGCGGTAGTGCTTGTTGCCGCGATGACCCCAGCCGGGGCCGTAGTCGTAGCCGCCGTAGCCCTGCTGTCCGCCGTAACCCTAGTGCGGAGCCGGTGGTGGCGGTGGCGCGGACTGGACGAAGCGGTTCTCCATCTGCGTCAGCGACTCGAGCTCACCGAAGTCGAGGAAGATGCCGCGGCAGGTGTCGCATTGCTCCAGGTGGATGCCGTTGCGTTCGTAGGTCTTCATGATGCCGGCGCACTTGGGACACAGCAGCGTGGTACCTGCACCAGGCGACGGCGGAGGCTTCGGGGGTTCATATGGCGGGATGCTCATATCGCGATAACGCTAGAGCAACCTGGGAAGTGCCTGGGAGCCTGTCGGCGGTGTGTCTGCGCGTCGTCGACAGCGACCGGTGACAGCGCTGCGCTCAGAATGGTGCTGGGTCGTGGTCGCTCGGGGGTGGTGGTCGGGTGGGGAAATAGTTGTCGTCACAATTGTTTCCGGCATGCTCTTGCTGTTGATTGCGGGTGCGCTCTTCGGCTTCGGTGTGGATGAGGGTTTGGTTGTGTCGGCGTTCGTCGTTGATGGCTTGGGTGCGGTTCTGGGCGCGGGTTTGGGTGCGGCGCGGCATGGCCAGCGTGCGGGCGGCCGGGTCGGTGGTGCCGCTGGCCGGGGGCGTGACGGTGAGCGGTGCGGTGGGTCGGCACAGGGTGGGGAACAGCAGTCGGCTGCCGGGATAGGTGGTGTAGGTCTGGCCCTGCGGGCACGTCCAGATGACGGTGCCGTCGGGGTGCTGTTCGTCGTGCCAGCCCCAGAACGTTTTGAGTAAGTGGTGTCTCCGACTTGATTAAATACTCTTGGATAAGCAGGTAGCCAACGCCCCGTCAACTGTGAGAACTTGGTGCAGGGGATTGTCTGAAAACAAGCAGGGGAAGCAAATGCCGACAAAGTGTCCGCCCGGGAAACACAACTACAAGGTGATCAACTCTGAAGTGGTCGCACCCCTCGACGGCCCGAGAGAAGTCGTCAACGTCTGGCAATGCACCAAGTGTGGCGACACCCAAGCGGGCGGGGAGACACCTCCGAAGGGGTGAACTGACGTCGATGGCCAAGTCCGAGAAGCTACCGCTGTCGCCGATGCTCGTTCAGTACCTTGTGGGCATATGCGCGGCAAGGTGGCACGCCGGTGCCGTCGACGTAACGCTGGGCGACCTGGTGCCCGATGAGGCATCGGAAACTGAACGCGACGTGGATGTCACCGTCACCGTTGACACGGACGAGGGTCTGTACGCGTTCAAGGGCTACGAGGTCAAACACTGGGGAACAGCGCTCAGTCAGGACGACATAGACGCCCTGAGAGGCAAATTCGACGACATGCCCTCCGTCACCCACCGCGCCATCGTTTCGTCGGCGGGCTACAGCGACGCCGCCATCAAAAAGGCAAAAAAGCACGACATTGACCTCTATCAATTCAAACCATGGGATCGGCCCGTCGCCGAGCAATTTCCATTCATGTCTGATTGGAAGGGGACGCCGGATCACCACATACACGGAAACTTCATACTCTTATATTGGGTAAGCGCCTCGACGTGGGCTGGGACCGACTCTCCCGAAGTTACCTTCGCTGCCGAGCAAAAGCTTTTCGACAACAATGGCAAAGAGCACCCAGAATTTCCGACATATAAGGCATATGCCGATGCACTACTCTTGCGCTCCTGCGATGCGCTAGCCGTACTAAAGCCAATTAAAGACATGGCCATGCCCCTTGTAGAAGCCCTCTTCGATAAGCGGGATGCAATAGAACCCCAGTGGCATTGGGGCCATACCCTAGATACAATCGGTGACGCTGTGTACTTCAAAATTCCAGACGACACCATCCTCTACCAAATCAAGACTTTTACCATTTACGGCATGCTCAGTTGGAAACGCACGCCCGTCATTTACTCGGTTCTAGAGAAAGTCCCGACAGGCGAAGCATTCGCAGGAACCTTAATTGGACCAAGTTCCGTCGAAGGACGAATGTCGGTGATCATAATTCCCGCCAATCAGCGATCGTTGTCGCTTAATGAAGTCAAACTAGAACAGAAGCACTTAAATAGTATTCGAGATCTCAAAATCGCCACCGGAGAGCAATGACACCGGCCCCAAGTTCATTCTGCGGGCCGGTGCATTCCGAATAGAGCCCGCACGGCTTCGGGCTCTCAAGACCCGTTCCCGGCTCAGGGGATGCCAGGCTTCCAGGCCAGCTCGGTTGTCAGCGCCCGGCGTCACACTGGGTACGACTTCTACGCCTACTTCCGAGACGTGTCGGGACAACACTGGGTAATCGACGCCCGCACGCAGCGGCTCGTAAACGCGTGGACGCGGCGAAAACTCGACATGGGACCCGCTGGACTGGACGCCTCCTAGCCCGACCAAATGTGTTGCTGCGCTGCGATTCCTGCGTCTCGTCGCTGATCAGAACGGAATGACCAGGGCAGCTCGCGGCAAACGTGTCATCACTGTTCGGATAATCGGGCGCATGGCATGGCCGCAGAAGGGCAGATACTCAGACCGCAAGGGCGCGAAGCGGTTACCCGAGTCCCAACGCCGCCGCATACTGCGCCGCTACCCGCACTGCCAGCTCTGCATCATCGGTGTCTGCACCATCACGTCCACCGAGGTGCACCACCTGATCGACGTTGCCGATGGTGGACCTGACACCGACTTCCTCCCCGACGGCACCCGTCAGCTCGTCGGTGTCTGCCGGGAATGTCACCGCCACGTCAGCGCACGCAACAGCGCGGCCCGCGCTCACAACGGCACGAGGGTAATGCGCGAGCCAGAACGTCATCCAGGTTTGCTGCCCTAGCTTGTCGTCCCGGCTCTAAAATCTGATGCGTGGTTAACCCTGCGTCGCTCGACAGCCAACTCTGTCGGGTGAGTGGGTGCGGCAACAAGATCAGCGTGAAGAAGTACAAACTTTGCTCCAAGCACCACCAGGCGTTCTGGAAATACGGCGACCCGCTCGGCAGCCGGAACAAGCGCAAGCAGGTCCCTTGTCGCGCACCCGGCTGCGACCTGATGGGGTCTGGCAAGACTGGCCTGTGTCATAAGCATTACTTGCGACTCAAACGCACAGGGCGCCTCGAACTCCGCAAACGGCCTGCATGTGCGGTGCCTGGTTGCACTGGCGTCTCCAACGCCAAAGGGCTGTGCCAGGGCCACTACGACAAGCAGCGGGGATCCCGCCGCGCGACCACCCACGTATGCACAGAGGACGATTGCATCAAGCCCGCTAAGGCGCGTGGTTTGTGTCCACTGCACTACTCCCGATTGCAACGGCAGGGGGCGCTGGACACTGCTCCACTCCGCCAACCTCCGACCGCCTCGATGCGACCACGACCGTGCCGAGGATGCGGAGCGGACCTCGCAGGGCTATCGCGAGGCAGACGCTATTGCTCAAACGAGTGCAAGCCGCGATGCGCCGGACCTAAATGTGATCGCACGGCAACCGGGCGCGGACTGTGTTCAACACATCTGAAACAGCGCAACGCTGGCATGGCGCTCCAACCACTCGGAGCGCGCACCATTCGCGCACCCGACCAGCCATGCGACTGGTGCAGAGAACCGGTTGGACCAAACAACACTGCGGCTTACTGCTCTCTTGTATGCCGCAGCCTCGCCCGACGCCATGCGGCGGCTGCGATGGCTGGCAACTGTGCGCAATGCGGGAACGCCATCAACTACCTCGCGCCAGCGAATGGAAGAAGTAAGCGACTCACGCCGGTGTCGAAACGCCTGTGCGACAACTGCCGTCATCGCAGTGCTTCGTTGTACTTGTCGGCTGATGCACTTCGACAACGAGACGGTGACAACTGCCGTATCTGCGGTCTGCCCGTCCCCATAGCAGCCAGGAAACCGCATCCACTGGCTGCCGAGGTGGATCATGTGCTGCCTATATCGCGGGGAGGCACACACGACCCCGAGAACCTGGCACTTGCTCATAAGTCATGCAACATCTGCAAGGGCGGTCGCCCAGCGACATGGCGTCGCGATCCCGCTGAAGTTCTACCGCTGCTAGCCGAATGGAATCGCGGGGGCAATTTGGACCTGCCGACGACGTGTTCAGTCCAGGACTGCGAACGCCGACCCGTGTCACATGGAATGTGCGACAAGCATCGCCGACGAGTAATGAAGTACGGCACTACGGAACTGCCTTACCGCCCAACGGTCTGCACCGTAGATGACTGCAACAAGCCAGTCAACGCCATGGGGCGATGCAGGTCTCACTATCGGGTGTATCTGCGTGGCGACAAGACATGCAGCTCACACGATTGCGCCAGACCAGTTCACACCCGCCAACTCTGCCGCCGCCATTATCAGCAGTGGCTCGATAACCGGCCACCCCAGCAGCCGAGCCTTTTCTAGCTCCTGTGTAAAAGTCCCAGACCCGTCCAGCTTGCGAGCGAGCCCGTTCCGGTCGCGACTCCGGTGGCAGGGGGGAGGGTCTTACCCCCGGGGTATAGATCAGGCGGAATGTGTGCACGACAACGAGTTCGCGAAGTGGCTAAACTTGTTTCTGCGCAACAGGATTCAGCGGCCTTTAACTTCAACCTTCCGTGCATCCTCGGGAGGCTGAAACCCGTACGGCCATCGCGTTTCGTCGTCATAAGTTGCGAACGTCAGATCGGCGCGATCAAGATGCTCTGCAAAGGTGAAGTCTGCACCTTCCAATGTTGCCGACGTGAGATCGGCGTCAGTGAAGTCACTCCATGGCAGGTATGCGTCTGTAAGGTCGGCGTCTCCTAATTGGGCGTCTACGAAGATCGTCTGCCTAGCCGTAAGGCCGCGAAGGTTGGCTCCGTACAACCAGGCTTCGGTGAGGTTGGCGTCTGAAACGCTCGCCGCGCGACCGCCTTCACCGATGAGGGAGCTGAGGTCGGCCAGAGATAGGTCTGCTTCGCGCAGGTCTGCACGTTCGAAATCTGCACCGCGAAGCTGTAGCCCGGACATATCCTGGTCCTGAAGATCGAAGCCGGCGAAGTGCCTGGTTTCTCCGGGATCGGTGGATGAGTGATCCCGCACAAACCGTAGATTCTCGAGCCTTTGGGCCTGTCGATTCTGCTCGTCAGCAAGGGCCTGTGCGTGTTCGGCGCGACGGTCGTCAAGCCGACTCTGATAGGCGAGCGTCACACCGGATACGACGCTGGCGACGACGAAGGCAACGAGTCCGTCGCGAATCCACCAAGGAGGATCACTCAGCACGCGGCGTATCCGTGCATAGACGTCCACGGTTGGCGCTTCCTGTATTCGGGGATTCCATGAAGTAACGCCCAGTTTGGTACTGCTTTCAGAAGGCTTGGGCGGTGCCTCCTCCGGTGTGGATATGTCCGGAGGGTCGGCAGCACTATCGGTTTCCCCCATGTGCGAATTTTCGCACATGGCCCGCCGTCCTTCGGGCTTTAGCTGCCGCCGTCGATGACGACGCGGATGATGGCTGCCTCGTGCGGGAAGGCGGGCGACACCCTCAGTACGGCACGCACAGCGGTGCGGTCGGAGCTGAAGTACGCAGACCCGTCGGCGATAACTTCGGGATTAGTTCGCAGCACGATGAACACCTTGGAGCGCGGCACAAGCCACATGTCCCCGACACTCACGGCAGGGGAGCTGAACAATGGCACGCCTAGAACGCTGCGGCTGGTTGCCTTTGTTGCGTCGGGTCCAAGTAGTGGCTGGGCGCTGTCCTCTGACACCTTGGTCGTGGACACGGCCAACACATCCGCAGGATTGCCCACGAAGCCCATGCCAGGCAGGCCGGTGACCGGGTCAACTGGAAGCACGCCTACCTGTTCAGCGAGACTGATGGCTTCGGCGAATACGTCGAGGTTGCCGCTCTCGGAGAAGGCGCGCGTGGTTGTCTGCACACCGGCGAGTGAGTCGATGCCGTCGGGTGCCACACCGGCCCCGACGCCTCCGAAGAAGCAGGCGTCGAGCTTCACGCGCAGATCGCGCACAAGCCCATCGCCAACCACGTTCAGCGCGGAGGGGTCGGAGTCGGCGACCAGCTCGTTACTCACCACGGTCAGGCCCTTGAGTGCGGGCGGGGTGATGACAAGCTCGTCAATGTCGGGGTCACTGACCGGAATCTCTGCACCTTCGGCCACCCAGCTCGTGGATGGGTCCGCATTGATTATCGGGAATCGTGTTGATTGCGAACCCGTTTGGACAATGGTGGCCACTTGGGTACTAACGGCTGACGATAGCAGCGGTTTGATGACCAAGTCCTGCACTTGGTCGGGGGTGAGGATTGCGGCACCGTTGCCGGTAAGCAGCGTCATGGGATTGCCTCCGTGTGAGCGTGTTTCAGTGACTTGATCCGGCGAGCGTTTGCAGCTCGGAGCCGGGGTGCCTCACGAAGGCGAACTGTTGCGGGTAGACGCACGCGCACCTTGCCGCATTGGCCAGTGTACTAGTTGCCCTTGATCGCGTCTGACCACGAAGGTTTGCTGCTCGGCTGACCGGAAGTATGACCCTGCTGCTGGTTGGCCCTGGGGGGCCTCGACTTTCGGATGATGCCGTACTCGGTGGTGATGTTGCCGACTGCACTCACAACTTTCTGCACGTCGGGGACACCGTTGTCATCGAGCAGCGCATCCATGTCGGCGGCGACCAATTCGGCGACTTTGTCGGTGTATCCGGCGCGGTCCACGACATCGTTGACGATGACTTGCCGTGTTCGTGCGATCAGGTCGTCACGTTCGGCAAGCTGGCGCTCGGCTTTCCGCAGGCGCAGTCGGTAACGCTTTTCCCGGTTGCTGCGGCTGCCGTCATCCTGGTCGTCGTCGTCCTGGTCGTCGGTGTCCGATTCGCTTGCTGGCGGGTCGGTCGTGTCAATACTGGCTGGCGGGGGATGGCCGGCCTGGGCGTCGGGCAGCGAATCCTGCTGCTGCACGCCTTCATTCGCGTTCGCATTGTCAGTGATTGTCATGGGTCGAGTCCTTCCATCGTCTCTGGAATCTGTGGCCATGTGCGGCGACGCACTCCGTCGCTGAGCCACTGCACGCGGGTGTGCAGGTCGGCGGGCAAGGGTCCAAGCCCAAGTTGGAGTAGCAAGGCGCGTTCCACGGGCGTCGCTGGGCGCTCAGTGACGACGCTCGCTCTCCAATGGCGATTGCGATAGTCGGCATCTTGGCGCGAGTCTTCGGCGTTCTGCACGGCGGGCGGCAAGCTGGACCAGACGAGAATGCCCCGCTTAGGACAGGGCTGATGCTCGCCGATGCCCGCCAAGTCAATGGCGCCATTGTCAGGCTGTGTCATGTTGTGTCACTTTCTATTTCATCGCCACTGTGCTTGCGGAACTTGCCCGCCCAAGTGCCTGTCAAGTACCTGCGCTGATCTGCAAAGTCTCTACACGCAGCACGTACCGGGCATCGACGGCAGATGCGGGCCGCCTCGTAGTGGCTGTCGAAGCGGTCGAACAAGTCGTGCTTGCCCACACAAAGAGCGCCTGGCAATGCGGGGATGTCGCGGAACACCTGCGCCAACAGCTCAACCCACGGCTCACCGCGAAGCGTGATAGTCGCACTCACGCTGCACCTCCGTCCTGTGCTCGCAGCCGGTCGAAAACGCCAGCGGGGTCGTCGGCGACAGCGGCGATGGCCTGCCCCGCCAACGCGCACGCCATCACCGCGTGATCGAACGCGCTCAATTGGCTGCCGGTGCACAGCTCCCCGAGCGCCTTCATGTCGTCTATGGCGAGAAATTCGGCCATGGCCACAGTCTCTAGCGCGTTGGTGACAGTTAGATCGGTAGCGCCGTTTCTGGCTGCCAATTCGACCACGCCGTGGCGCATCTCGTCGGCGGGCACACCTTCGGCGATGACACCAGCGAGTAGCCGGATGCCCGCGATGGCCAACAGGCGGGCGTCGTGTCCGCATTCGGCGAGCGCCACGACGCTACCTGTCTCGTCTCTGCGGGCGGCGTACTCGGCGCTGTTGACAACCGCGTGCCAGACCTCGGCGGGCGGAGTCGTACCCCACGACGGTGCATTACTCATAGGCATTTCCCTAGCTCGCCCGTTGGGTGTTCGGCATCCCGTCGGCTTCCGCAAAGTTGCAGTCCCCGCACCACATCGGGTTCTCGCCGTCGCGGGCTTCAGGCCCCAGCGATTGGGCTTGCCTACACCGCGGGCACTCGCCGAAGTCAACACCATCGCTAGAAGGTTCTGATTCTGAGTTTGTACGGCTGCGCCCAGGTTCATTTTCATGTCCAGGCTCAGTTTCAGTTTCACTGAGTGGTTCCCGAACGGTTCGGGAACGGTTCGGGAAGGGTTCGGCGAGGGTTCGGGAAATACGGCCTCTGAGTTGCTCGTAGGCCTCGTCGCGCTGACGCTCCAACTTGTCGTAGACCTTCGGGTTCTTCTTCGGGTCACGCTCAAGCGGTGGCGGATGAATGCGTTGCAGCTCCCCCCACGCCTCCTGCCGCAGCATCGGCGACCGGGCCGTCTGAATGGCACGCATCGCGTTGATGTAAATGTTCGGCTTCCTAGACGAGTCGAACTCAATGAACAAACGAAGGAACAGCTCGCCGGTGTTGTCATCAATAGCGGCCATTTTCTGCGCCAGTAGCCCATCGAGAGAAGCCTCGATGTCCTCTGGGGTGATCCCATGCGCGGCTTTGGCTAGAACGTTCGCATTGAATGCGATGAATCCCCCGGCGTTCAGCTCTGGATGCAGCCACAAATGTTGGAACAGCCATTGCGCCGGTTGGGTCAACGCCAGGAAGTCGAGATGATCCGACAGCTCGGTCGGCCACATAGCCGCGCGGCGGGGCATTAGGGCACCTGCTCTGACAAGACCTCTATCCACTCTCGTGGCGAGTTCTCGTAGACATTAAGTCCCCAGGCGTCGATGCGCCCCAGGTATTCACCGCGTAGCGGCTCATACAAGCCTGACTCGGCGAGCTGCCGACCGCGTCTGGCGGTCGGCCGTGCCGGTAGACTGGGCATCGGTACCTCCTAAGTCGCAGCCTCGCCCGTGCTTTCGGAAAATACGGCGGGGTTGCGTCGTTTTCAGTCGCGCCGGATAACCTCGGCGACCAGCTCTAGGAATTGTTCGGGGTCGTCGGCTTGCTCAGCCAGGCGGGCGACGACGTTGAAGCCAGCGGCGGCGAACATCTTCACCGGGAACTTGCTGCCGTTGACGATCTGCGCCCACCTGACGAAGTCACCCTTCATGTAGCAGCGGATTGCATCCTCGAATTGCGCGGCGAGAGCAGCGGAATCCTTGGCGGCGTCGGGTGTGCCCATCGTTGGCCCTTCGGTCTGCTCATCGATCCACTTGCGCAGCCGGTCGTCGCGGATGAGCACCCGGCGACCGAAGCGGGTCACTTCGGGTCCGGTACCCGCCGCGATCCGCATGTGCAAGTAGCGCGGAGAGATTCTGGCTATGGCTGCACCTTCGGCAATCTCGTGCATCACCAGGGGCGGTGCTGCTGTCTCGTTCGGCTTCATGCTGCTCAAGTGTAGTCGAACAGCTGTTCGTTTAAACATGAAATCTGTTCTGCTGGACAATGATTGACAATGCTGCAGTGCGTCTGTACCAGACTCGGGGCATTGCCCATGATCAGATCACGCCCATTAGCGCAGCTCAGCGTCACGATCACCTGGTCGTCAACCACCTTGGCGCACTTGGCCATTCGCTCACGAGGACTGCTGAGCAAATGCCCGCGTAGGTGAATCGAGTTTGTCGGCCTCGCAATACGATGGCAGTGTCCAATCAGTGAGTCCTTCGGGAAGCACTTGCGCGCGCAGCGCATCGGTTGGCGTCGCCGCGATCCCCGGGTCATCTTCCAGGCCGGGGGATCGTCTTGCCCGACAGCGTTGCTGCGCGATTCCCGCACGTCAGCGGCACAAACACCTGGACGGCTATCGGCGCACGGACTCACCAACAATTGTGTAGCCAGCCAGATGCCTAGCAGCCCATCGTGGAGAAATGTGTAATAGGCAGCAGCGCAGAGGATTTCGGCTTTCGGGAGGATGTCTCCATGTCTGAGTAACCTTCGGCGACATGGGGACGACAGCAGCCGAGCGCAGCGATACCGACGCTGCTGTGGGTGCCGTGGCGGACGAAAGCTATGAGGACTGGCTGACCCGCACCGTGGACGCCATGCCGCCGTTCACCGAGGCCCAGCAACGCGAGCTGCGCGACCTTCTGCGCTCTAGCGCGGGGTGACGGTCACCCGTTCATGCACGGGCCGAGCGCGCCCTCCCTTGCCGACCGGCTCCACCTTCACCTCAGCGATCAGCGTGAGAATGGCGCGGAACCTATCTGGTGACGTTTCGATGATGCCGTCGATGAACTTCTCGACCTCGGCCTTGCCCTTGCCCAACGGCGCGCCGTCGAGAAGCTGACGGCGGTCCTCGTCACCGTGGGCGGCCTCGATCTCGGCCAGCTCGGCGTCGATGCGGTCCAGGGCGCGACCGTAAGCCTTCGCGTTCGCCGGGGACGCGTCCACCAACTTGTCGCCGAATTCCTCGGCCTTGGCGAGCAGAACCGCCCGGCGCTCATCGAGTTCGGCGGTTTTGGCGGCGTCGGCCTTGACGGTGCGCAGCAGCTTGACGGCATCCTTGCGAGACAGCCTGCGCACCACCAGGTCGCGGGCTATCTGCTCCATCGGCTCCCCGAGGACCGAGAGTTTCCCGCACCCGGAATCGGGGGCGCAGCGGTACTTCTGCTTGCCGTAGCCGTCCTGATAGGCGCGCAGCGTGGCACCACACACCCCGCAGACGATGGCCCCGGTCAACAGGTGCTTGTTCGTGGTGCGCCTGCCCGGCTTGCGTTCAGGCCGGTTGAGGACCGCCTGGACGGCGTCGAATAGGTCGCGGTCCACCAGCGCGGGCCAAGTGCCGAGCACTGGCTGGCCTTGCTCGTCATAGATCAGCGCCCCGTTGTGCTCACGCAACCCGGCATTGCGGGCCTTGCGCAGGAACACCGACAGGCTCGCAGCATTCCAGCGCGACCGGGTCAGGACCATCTCGGCGCGCTGCGGGCGCTCCGGATCGGGGATGACGACGACACCGTTCTCGTCGCGGCGCTTCGTCCAGGACTCGGTGAGCGCGTCGTGGTCGTTGAGGTAGTGGCACGTCGTCCACAGCGAGTCGCCGCGCAGGATGCGCCGGTATGCCTCCACGACGTAGGGCGCGGTGTCGGGGTTGGGTTGGCGGCTTCCGTCATGGGCGTAGCCGAACGAGTTACGCCAGCGGGGGATGCCACGCTCGGCGCGCTGGCGCGACTCGCGTACCGCCCGCTGCGACTTGTGGGCGCTCTCATATCGGCTCTGTCCAGCCTTCATCGTGCCGACCATCTGCCCCATGGCGTCGCCCAGATCCATCTGCCCCGACACTACGGTCACGATGTTCAGTTCGGCGTCGCACATCCGCCCGAAGTCGCCCATGTTCCGGTGCAAACGGTCGTCGTCCCAGACGATCACCGTGCGGAACTCACCGGCCAGCGCGGCGCTGATCATGGCCTCGAAGCCGGGGCGGACCTTGCCGTTGAACGCCGAGCGATTGTTGTCGTCGTAGTGGGCCACTACCTCTAGGCCACGGTCGGCGGCCAGCTTCTCGCAGTCCTCAAGCTGGCGATCTACTCCGAGCCGCTGGCCCGACCGGTCGAAAGAGATTCGGGTGTAGATCGCGGCCCGGGTGCTGTTTGTGCTCATCACTCAAGAGTACGTAACGCCATAGGTGGTGTTTTCGGCATAGACATTTCAGGTTGGATGCCTGGGTCGGGCCGTGCGGGTAGGCGATGGTGTGGATGCTCCTATGCAGCGTCAAGTACCTCTGTGCATGGGTTGAGGTCGGCTCGGAGTGCTCGGTAGAGCTCGCGGACGACGGCGCGTTTGAGGCAGCGGATGATCTCCTT